>OBXI01000201.1_pt1 | contig 71639 bp, 65 predicted proteins | sample 1538161 | NCBI WGS metagenome assembly OBXI01 (sample SAMEA2580142, study PRJEB22360) | human gut metagenome | biome: human gut; feature: human-associated habitat; material: faeces | place: Denmark | collected 2008/2010 | reverse complement strand
CAATATCTTGAAAATTTTAATTTAATATCAATTATCCTGAGAATGACATTGGCAACACTGTTCGGAGGTCTGATTGGACTGGACCGTGCAGCTCATGGACAGTCGGCAGGAATTCGTACATTTGCCTTGGTATGTCTGGGTTCATCCATGGTCATGATTACGAATGAGTATTTGTTTACGGTATATGGGAATGGAGACCCGGCAAGACTGGCAGCACAGGTCATCAGTGGCATTGGATTCCTTGGGGCTGGAAGTATCCTGATTACTGGAAAAAATTATGTGAGAGGATTGACAACAGCAGCGGTATTATGGACAACGGCATGCCTGGGAATTTTGATTGGTTCCGGCTATATGGCAGGCAGTGTCTGCGGTTTTTTGGCAATTACATTTATTTTGTCGGTGATGACCCGATGGAGTCATTATATGGATGAACATAAGCATATGTTACTGCTATACATGGAAGTTGATAAAACAAACGGGATGAAACAACTTTATAACTTCTTAGAGAACAAGGGATATTTGCTGGAAACGGTAGAAAAGCAAAAGAGACAGTCTTTGCAGGCCAAAGACATTGTGTTGTTTGTAAAACTTGATCTGAAGAAAAATATGTACCATCCGGAGGTGATTTCTGAACTGAATAAACTGGATGCAGTACATTATCTGGAAGAAATAAAATAGATTTTGGGAAAGGATCGATAGCTATGTGCGGTATTGTAGGATACATTGGAACGGAACAGGCAGCACCAATTATTCTGGATGGATTATCTAAATTGGAATATCGGGGATATGATTCCGCAGGAATTGCAGTATTTGACGGAGAGAAGATCATTACGCAAAAGGCCGTAGGAAGATTGAAGATTTTGGAAAATCTGACCTGTGGAGGAGAAAGGCTGAAAGGATTTTCCGGAATCGGACATACACGGTGGGCAACTCATGGAGCGCCAAGTGAGAAAAACGCACACCCTCATAGGAACAAAACAGGCACGATTGCAGTGGTACATAACGGAATTATAGAGAATTATTCAATTCTGAAAAAGAAAATGCAGAATAAGGGTTATGAATTTATCTCTGATACCGACACAGAAGTATTAGCTCATTTACTGGATTATTATTACCAGGGAAATCCTTTGGAAACTATCATAAAAGTATTGCATCGTGTGGAGGGGTCTTATGCTTTGGGTATTATGTTTGCGGATCATCCAGAAGCAATTTATGCAGTTAGAAAAGATAGTCCTATGATTGTGGGAAAGAACGATAAGGGTTGTTTTATTGCATCCGATGTTCCTGCTATTTTAAAATATACCAGAACGGTATATTATGTAGATAATCAGGAAGTAGTAGAATTAAAAAAGGAAGGTATGTGTTTTTACTCAATAGATGAAGAGAAATTAGTGAAAGAACCTGTTACTGTTGAATGGGATGTCAATGCGGCAGAGAAAGCAGGATATGAGTATTTCATGCTGAAAGAAATCTACGAGCAGCCGGCTACTGTAAATAATACGATTTTACCTAGAATTAAAGGGAATGAAATTGTTATTAATGAGTTGGGAATTAGCGATGATGAATTATGCAAAGTAGAGAAAATCCATATTGTGGCATGTGGATCGGCATATCATGTTGGTATGACAGGAAAGTACATAATAGAAGGATTAGCGCAAATCCCAGTGGATGTAGATGTTGCCAGTGAATTTCGTTATAGAGACCCTATTTTGCAGAAGGGCGATATGGTTATTGTGATTAGTCAATCCGGGGAGACAGCGGATACTCTGGCTGCACTTCGAGAGACGCAAAAAAAAGGATTTAAGGTGCTTGGAATCGTTAATGTAGTGGGAAGTTCAATTGCCAGAGAAGCAAATAGTGTTATGTATACCTGGGCGGGACCGGAAATTGCAGTGGCAACAACTAAGGCATATAGTGCACAACTGACAGCACTGTATATTCTGGCACTTAAATTTGCACGAGTGAAGGTAATAATGAAGCAGAATCAGTATGAGTCTATGCTGACATGTTTGCAGCATCTGCCGGATCAAATTGAACTATTGCTGGGACAGAAAGAAAAAATACAGTATCTTGCAAATCGGTATGCAGGGTCTAAAGATATTTTTTTTATTGGAAGGGGAATAGATTATGCAATATCTCTGGAAGGATCCTTGAAATTAAAGGAAATTTCCTATATTCATTCAGAAGCATATCCGGCGGGAGAATTAAAACATGGAACAATTTCGTTGATTGAAGAGGGAAGTTTGATAATAGCTTTGGCCACACAACCGAAGCTGTACCAGAAGACGATCAGTAATATGACAGAGGTACGATCCAGAGGGGCAAAAGTAATGGCAATTACATTCGAAAGTAATAAATTGATGGAAAAGGCAGCAGACTATGTCATTTATATTCCAGAGACAGATCCTTATTTTGCTAATTCGCTTGCAATCATTCCGCTACAGCTTTTAGCGTATTATATCGCAATTGGTAAAGGCTGCGACGTAGACAAACCTAGAAATCTGGCCAAGTCCGTGACGGTAGAATAATAAAGTAAAAAGAGCACTGTCCTAGCGGAAGTGCTCTTTTGCGAATTCCATATCCTGTACCAGTTCCAGTGTTCCCAGATATTGCTCCTGCTTATCCCGGACAGCGTAATAAGTCACTAAGAATGTCCGGCCGCCCTTGTCCATCCAGACCGGTACCTGGTCCAGATTCCCTGCACGGAATTCTCCGATAATGCGGCGAACCTGTTCTTCGATTTTAGGCGGGTGACAGGTGAAGACCTCCCGGCCCAATGCCATACCGGGACGCTTGAATACCTTGGGACCTTCGTTGAAGTAGCGATTGATATTATCGATATCTACGAAAGAGATCTCCAAAGGAATCGTATTCAACATGGCGGTCAGCTGCGACAGGGTCAGACTGCCGCCGGGAAGGTGGATTCTGGTCTCACCATCTGCAAAAGCATGTTCCGCAGACATGGTGCCAACCGTAGAGGCAGTGTCAGCCAGATGTGCTTCCGCAGCCTCCCAACTGTCACCCCGGATACCGAAGCATTCCGCATAATCTTTGGCATCCCGGTAGATGTGATACCATTCCTCCTCCGAGAAATTCAGTGCGCAGTTGGGGAAGAGGATATTGGATTCCTTGTAGATCATTTCTTCCATGCGGTTCAATACGGCATTCAAACGTTGTTTCCATGCATCGGTTTCTTTTTGGTGTTTTTGTTTTGCAAGCGCATTCAGTTCATCCCGGATCTCATCATCCACTGTCCACATGACTGCAGAGGGGCCGCTGATCCCATATTGTACCTTCAAATGTGGATAAAGTAAGTCTCCCTTTCTGGCATAGTGGATAGCAATCTGGCGCAGCTCGTCAAGCAGTTCATTGGAAATTCCATTATTTTCCAATGCCTGCCTCGCACGGGCAATCAGCTTTTCCAGTGCTGCATTTTCCAGCGTAAAAGTTTGCAGGGGATGTCCGGAGATCTGGATCAGGGCGGCAGCGGCGGAGAGCCGTTGGTCCTTTAGGTCTTTAGAGTGTAGTTTCTGGGCAGCTAGAGAAGGGGCTGCTGTTTTTTCGGCATTGGTAATTTTCTCTTCTGTCGTGGAACCATGGAACAGGGCGGAATGCACATCACAGAGCCGCTGCAATTCTTCGATGGAAGTACCCTCCCGTAGCAGCTCCTGTTCGGCCTGCATAATTGCGGAAGGATCCACATCCTTACATTCCCGGACGAAATCCGCCTGGACATTTTCCAGAGCTTCTCCGTGATTCAAACGTTGTAAGTAAGACTTAATCTGATCTTTCATATAAAAATTCCTCCGGAACCAGTATGCCCCGGAGGAAAGTTTGTTATTCTTTTATTTTTATGATTAATCATCGTAGTGTGTTTTGATAAATTCGCAATCCACTACCAACACATAGAAAACCGAGCCATAATGTTCACTCTCCACGATACGCCCATAATCCAGAACCGTCTTATAAGTTCCATCTTTGACAGCAAGTCGGTATTTGACATAATCATTGTATCCGTTCATGCCGGATTCTATCTGTTGCCAGATGCTTTCTTCTACCTGTGTCAGATCTTCAGGATGCACCAGATTACGGAATTGATGTTTCGTAAAATGCATAAAATCATCCAGATCCGTACATCCTGTCAGCTGAAGCATTTCCTGATTAGCATACAGGATGCGTTCATCCTCCTTTTCGGCCCGGTAGATGAAAAAGGCACCCGGCAGGTTGTCAGAAACATCCGATAATGAAAAACCAAGCTGTGTCCGTTTCGAATTGTGGAAATCCGGCCGGTAGGCCAAAGCACCATGTTTTCCCTGTAATTTTACCTCATAGAGTGCAATGTCAGCATAACGGAGAATGTCAGAGACTTTTTCTGCGTTGGCGGGGTATTCCGCATAGCCCAGGGAAATGCTGTAATTGTGTTCGACGCCTTTGGCTGAAAAAGAGCGGGACGCCTTGCTGAAAGCGTCTATCATTGGGGCAGCCTCTTCTGCACTGCAATCCTTCAGGATAATACAGAACTCATCACCGCCATTTCTGGCAATAATGGAATTATCCGGAAAAGCCTGCACTAAGGATTGTGAAAGCTGCAATAGAACCTGATCACCGATAGTATGACCATAGACATCATTGATAAATTTAAAATTATCCACGTCAAGTAATATACCGACACAGTTTTTCTGCTTGTTTCCCTCCAGATACTCCTCCAGCTGCAAATTAAATCCGTTACGATTTAAGAGACCGGTCATAGAATCCGTCAGAGAGAGTCTGCGAAATTTTTTGCGTTGCTCGTCAACGAATAGTATAGATATCGTTAGAACCACCAGTAGTAGGATCACTGCAATGCCACATAATACTATCAGTTGTAAAAGTGTGCCATTCTTCCAGCCACCGGTGGGCATGACTTCCAGCTTCCAGCTACAGCCTCCCAGAGTAAAATCATAAGAGACGGGATCCATCAGAGTCTCCTCCGACTGGTCTACCACGGTATATTCATCGGTCAGAGGTGAGATGGTCTTCGATAGCCGGTATTGATAACCGAAATTGGTTAAGGCATCAGCGGAATGCTGAAAAATATCAGGAACCTTGATGATAACCATAGTCATGCCCCAAAAATATGGAGTTCCCTTCTCATCCTGTAAAAAAACTGGATTACGGATCGAAAGGACGTGTCCTCCCTGCTCCAGCTCGAAAGGACCATGTATGATAAGCACATCATTAGCAATGCTGTAATTTACGGTCTCTCCGCGGTATTTGTCATGGATCAGGTCTATTTTACCTGCTTCGTTGCCTTCGGCGGGATAGATATCTGTTACGATGCCCCCGGGAGCCACTTGGATGCTCCGGACGTAATCTGCCATCATTCTGTCCGCAATGATATCAAATTTGTCGATTCTGCCGTCCGTACTGATCAGAAGCTGCTCCAGTGTATCCGTGATATTGATACCGGCATTCAGATCTGCGATCATGTTATCACCGTAGGTTACAGCATTTAGTTCCGCAAGAGTGCGGATGTGCCTGGAGTCGTTCTGCTGTACCGCATGAGCGATCATATATAAGACAATACTGCCGATAAGAAGTATCCATAACGGCAGCCATTTGGTATGAGAAAATTTAACTTTCTTCCGTGTCATAGTGCTATGCTTCCTTCGTATGTGTTGGCAAAGTGATTTAAATTTAATTATAGCATTTTGACGTTTTTTTGTATAGACATGAGAAGATATTTCATTCCGCTTCGGTCCGTGCTAAACATGTGCCATTGGCACATGGCACCCTACCCTCTACTCGCATATCGAGGGATTATCATACCACTTTTATGCTCATATCGGGGCGGGTCATAAGTATTTTAGTATCATAAAAAAGAATAGAAATGTGGTACAATACCTAGGGAAAGATAATTAGTTACGAAAGAATATGTTTAGGAAGCATGCATAAAAGATTATTGGGAATATCAGCTGGACAAGGAGAAGGGCAATAAGGTAATATATTATTGCATGCCGGAACGGAAAAGGAGGATTCCTCCGACGGAAGGAATCGTCTGCGGAATGGAGATTAGTATGGAATATATATCAGATGTACAGGCAAAACAGATGATCTTAGAGGTAGGCCGCAGAATGTATCAGGGCGGCTTCGTGGCAGCGAACGACGGGAATATCTCCTGTAAAGTCGGAGATAATGAGATCTGGGCAACACCTACGGGAGTTTCTAAGGGATTTATGACAGAGGATATGCTGGTGAAGCTGGATCTGGACGGGAATGTGTTGGAGGGAACGCACAAGCCTTCCAGCGAGATCAAGATGCACCTCAGAGTATTCAAAGAGAACCCGAAAGTACAGGGTGTGGTACATGCACATCCTCTGACGGCGACGGCGTTTGCCTGTGCGGGCATCAGTCTGGAAGAACCGGTGCTGATGGAAGGGGTTCTGTCCTTGGGCTGTGTGCCGCTAGTGCATTTTGCCCTGCCCGGCACAGAGGAAGTGCCGGAAGCGGTGGCACCCTACTGCCGGGAATACAATGCTGTACTGTTAGCAAACCATGGCGCGCTGACCTGGGGAGATAACCTCATGCAGGCATATTACCGCATGGAGACCACGGAATATTATGCGAAGATCCTGATGATGAACAACTTTATCTTAGGGAAGAAGACGTTGTTGTCCCAGGGACAGATCGACGATATTATCAGGATCCGTGCAGGATGGGGCATCATCACGGGCGGCAGACCCATCGGACCGGAGGGCGCGCAGAACCTGGAGGATATCTGCATCTCCCGGAAGCGGTGATTTGTTTTTCCGGGCATATTAGCGCGATAGCACGAATTCGTAAGCTTATGATAGAAGGTCATGTTAGAGACTTTTGCGAAAGCAACCTCTAACAGGGCCTTCTTTTTGTGCTTTATTTGTGCAATTGCATAGAAGCAGGCAGGGGGAAAGCTTCTACAGGACACAGATTTTTCACAGAGTGAACACTTTTTCAATACAAAATCCAACTATACTTGAGAAAACAATGGAATTTGGACGGAATAGCAATCGGAGGTTTGCCGTGAAGAACAAAGAGATCAAGCAGATAATTTTTTCCCAAAAGAAAAACAAAAAATGGATCATCGTTGCGCTGGTACTGGTACTTACGCTGGGTGGCGGTTCTCTGGCAGCAGTGGTGGTATTACATAGAAACGGCAATCGGTCAGAATTATCCATGCCGGGTAATATGGCGGGGCTGAGCTTCACGGAGGATATGACTGCTACGTCAGGTGTTACCAATGTCGGTATCACGGAGGAGACCTTCGATGTGGAAAATCTGACGACAGTGCTAGAGATCGAGGAAGTCTATGCGGCCTCCGGAGAAGAGGTAACTGCAGGAGATAAGATTTTAAAGCTTACGGAGGACAGTGTGGAGGAAGCCAGAAAGGAACTGGAAAGAGCGCTGGAGGATGCGGAGCTTGCGTATCGCACCGGAGCTATCGAATATGAGCAGAACCTGATCACAGCGGAGTATACGAGAGACAGTGCCATCCTCACCGGACAGCAGGCGAAGGACGTTTATGATGAGACCGTAGCAAGTCTGCAGAGTGCTGTGACCAGGGCAGAAGAGGAATTACAGGATGCGGAGGATGATATAGCAGAGTATGAATCCTATGTGAATGACGGTTCCTATAAGAGTTATTTCAAGGTGGATGAGTATCAGGCAATCTATGATGAGAACCTGAAAGCACTGACGGACAAGATGGACGAATGGGGTATCAGTTGGTCGCAGGTCACAGGCGGTGGAGGTTCGGTACAGATCGGTGGCGGAGCCGGCGCTAATATGCAGAGCGGCGGAACTTCCAACGCCAACATTTTAGCTTCTCTTTACAGTATTCTGGAACAAAATCTGAAAGATTTGGAGGAAGCAGAGGATAAATATGAGGATGCATTAACTAATGTTGCTTTTGAATTACAAACTTTGCAGTTAAAGCTTTCCAGTCTCCAACAGGCAGTCACGGAGGCGAAGGAAGATTATGAGATCCAGCTGGCGCAGGCAAAGCTGACCTATGAGACTTCCCTGTCCGGCGCAGAACGGGCAGAGAGCGATTATAATACTACGGTGGAAAAAGCTAAGTCCGATCTGGCAGCTCTGAAAAGTACTTATGAAGATGCCAAAGAGAATCTGGAACTGTTTGAAAGCAGTGTGGGAGACGGATATTTCTATGCCTCGGAGGACGGAACGATCCTGCGGACCATGGTGCGGGCGGAGCAGGCTCTGACTTCCGATGCAGTGGTATTCGTTTACAGCAATCCGAAGGAGCTGACGGTCACCGTATCGGTAGATCAGTCGGATATTACAAAACTGACTGTAGGCGACAGTGCTTATGTGCAGTCCTCCGCAGGCAGCGGATATACCGGTGTGATCACAGCCATTGATCCGGTATCCTCGTCTAGCAGCCGTACCAGTGTCACTTACAGCGTGACGGTACAGATCAATGTAGAAGATGAGGAGGACAGTTTAAGTGCCAACGAATCCGTCACCGTAGTCTTCGGCATGACGGAGGAAGAGATCGAGCAGTTACAGCAGAGACAGAGTATGCAGGGCAGACCTGACGATGTGTCCGACGGCGATGCGATGCCGCAGGGCGGTCCCGGAGGCGGCGAAAAGCTGGAAAATGGTGAGATGCCGGAAGGAGCCCCGGGTAACGGAGAAGTGCCGGAAAACGGTGGCATGCCGGAAGGAGTCCCGGGCAGCGGAGAAGTGCCGGAAAACGGTGGCATGCCGAAAGGCGGCTCCGACAACGGGGAATCTACGGAAAATGCAAATGAACAGCAGGGAGGACAGACACAGTCATGAAATTAAAAAGACCACATTTTGAAAAACTGAAATCCCTCACAAAGAAACAGAAGAAGCTGATCCTGGCGGGGATCGCATTACTTCTGCTGATCCTGGCAGCCTGCTATACCGTGTTTATTGCACCGTTACTTCAGAAAGAACAGTGGATCTACAAGGAAGAGACGGTGGAGCGTGGTACATTAAAGGTAGGTGTTACTGAGAGCGGCTCTCTGGAATACAACACAAAATCCATAGATTACGATCTGAATCTGGACGTCAGTGATGATGACGAGGATGACAGTGATGATGACGATGATACCGTACAAAAATATCTGAAGATAGAGGAGATCTACGCCGCCAGCGGGCAGCGTGTCATGGAAGGCGAGGAACTTCTGAAATTCACGGAAGACAGCGTAGAGGCGGTTCGGGCATTGTTGCAGAATGCGGTAGTGAAGGCACAGTCCGACTACGCGGAGGCAGAGAGTACTTATGAATTGTCCCTGCTGGAAGCCCAGACGGATTATGATACCCAGAAGATCAGTGCTTCCTATGCGGCATCCATCCGCAATACTTCCGGGACCAGCGTGACGAACAATGTGGCGTCTCTGCAGGTACAGCTGGAGCAGAAGCAGGCGAATACCGCATCTTTGCAGGAGAAACTGACGCAAGCACAGGAAGATTATCAGGATGCGTTGGAGACCTACGAAGCGGCAAAGGAAGGCTATGAAGGTGCCGGAACCGATAATACAGTGAATTTCATGACGATCCAGAACGGTTATCTCAGCGCAAGAACAAAATATCAACAGGCAAAATCAGCATTGACACAGGCAGAAACTGCGGTAACAGATAATGAAAATGCCATCACTGAGCTTACCAATCAGCTGGCGGCAGCACAAGCAAAACAGAAAATTGACAAGCTGGATACAGAAGAGACCTATCAGGAAGCGGTGATCACCGGGCAGAACGCCCAGACTACCTACAACGCTACCGTGGAAGATCTGAAGGAGACCTTACAGGAAGCGGAAGAGACGAAAGAAAAACGGGAAGAACAGTTAGAGGCCTTTGAAGATTTCGTCGGAAGTGATGGTATTCTCTATGCCACAGAGGATGGTGTGATCACAGAGGTCAGCTACGAAGCGGGAGATCGCCTGACGACGACAGGAGCTCTGTTTTCCTATGCAACGTCGGATGACATGAGAATCTCCGTGGATGTGACCCAGGAGGATATTGTGGACCTGCAGGTTGGAGATGCGGTAGATATCACCTTTACGGCATACCCGGAGGATTCCTATACCGGAAGCATCCTCTCCATCAATACCACGGCTACTTCCGATTACAGCAACACGGTAAGCTACACTGTGGAGATCAGCGTGGAAGGTGAACTGGAGCAGCTCTACGGCGGCATGACGGCAGATGTGATCTTCGTTACCGAAGAAAAAGAAGATGTCCTCTATGTATCCCGTAAGGCGATCGTAGAAGAGAATGGCAAGACCTATGTCTATCGTAAGACAGCACTGGGTGGCAGGGAATTGGCGGAGGTAGAGACCGGCATTACCAACGGTGTGGACATTGAGATCCTGTCAGGACTGGAAGAGGGCGATACCATCTACCTGGCAAGTAAGGTCAGCTCCGAGGCAGAAGTCAAGAGTACGGAGGAGACTGCCGATTCCGGCAGCGGTTCTGATACCGCAGTCGGCAGTGATACGGAGTTCGAGATGTCGGAGGATATGCAGATGCCGGGAGGCGGTGACATGCCCCAGGGTGGTCCCGGGGGTGGTAATTCCGGCAGCTTCGGCGGCGGAATGCCGCGCGGTCCCGGAGGACAATAAATCAAGCGGATGGAGCAAATGTTGAGAAACAGACAGGAATGATTGGGAACAGTTATGAAGCAGAATGAAAATGGGAAAAAGATCAAAGAAAATATAAGAAATCAAATGCGCCGGATTGGATCATGGAAAAGCTGGTCGAAAAGACGCAAGCTCACCACAGGTGTCTGTGGTGTCTGTGTGATTGCTGTAGTGGCTGGTGCCATTGGTCTCTCCGGTGGTTCCGACACGGAAGTCATTTATAAAGAGACCACGGTAAAATACGGTACACTGGTCAAAGGTGTGACGGAGAGCGGTTCCGTGGACATCGGTACGGTGGATCAGACCTTTGATCTGGATATGAGTGCCCTGCAGAGAACGGATACTTCCGGCATCAGTTCCTCCGGCGGCTCCTCCGGTAGTACTGCCGGCAGCAGCTCTGGTTCCGGTGGTTTTGGCGGCATGAGTGCTTCCGGCGGCGGAGCTCAGGGAGGCTTAGACATGTTTGGTCAGATCTTCAATATGGGCGGCAGCAGCTCCGGCAGCAATGGTGACGATTCTACCCTGACCGTGGCAGAGGTAGTGGTCTCCGTGGGGCAGCAGGTGTCCGAGGGAGATCCCCTGTACCTGCTGGAAGAAGACAGTGTCTCCGACCTGGAAGACGAACTGCAGTCTAACGTTGAGAAAGCAAAAGCAGATCTGGAGGCCGTAGAGGCTGACCAGACCCTGTCCAGACAGCAGGCAAAATATACTTATGACAGCAGCACTGCCTATGGCAGTTATATTGATACCGAATACAGCACCACACTGCAGGAGCTACAGAATGCGGTAGATTCTGCAGCAAGCGCATTGGAGCAGGCGCAGACCAGTCTGGAAGATTATCAGGCACAGCTGGAGGAAGTAACAACTGCTTACGAAGATGCGGCACAGGTATTATCCAACTGCCAATACAGTCTGAACAATACGGATCCGGCAGATGATACCTATGGATATGTCTATTTTGCACAGCTGACGACACAGGCACAGTCTACTGCGGACTCTCTGGAACAGCAGAAGGAAGAACTGGAACAGAAGGTAGAGCAGGCAGAAGAAAATGTGACCACAGCCGAGACCGCTTATAATAAAGCAAAGCGGGAACTGGAGCAGGGAAAACTGACCGCAGCCGAGACAAAAAAACTGCGGACGCTGGCTTACAATACCGCACAGGAGACTTACGATATTGCGCTGGGGTATCTGGAACAGGATCTGTCCGATCAGCAGGAAACCTACGATGAGACTCTGGAAAAATGGAACGAGTTCAGCACCTATATCGATGGCAACGCGGTATGCGCCAGATACAACGGTGTGATCACCAGTGTGGAACTGGAAGCAGGAGACAAGATCAGCACCGGAACCTCTCTGGTCACTTTGTATGATATGGATGAAGTGACCATGACGGTAACAGTGGATGAAGATGACATGACGGATATCTCTCTGGGATCTGCGGCGAATATTGCATTGACGGCATATCCGGAAGATATCTTTACGGCAAAGGTGACGGTTATCGGAGATGCGACATCGGATTCCAGTGGAAACATAACTTATGACGTAACTGTCACATTAGAAGGGGATGTTTCAGGACTGTTCCAGGGCATGACCGCAGATGTGACTTTCGTTACGGAACAAACGGAAGAAGTGTTGTATGTCTCACGCAGAGCCATTATCACAGAGGATGACAAGACTTATGTAAAAGTGAAGACAGCAGAGGGCAGCATTGTGAAAAAGGAAATAACGACAGGACTGTCAGATGGCTCTAATGTGGAGATCTCCGGAGATATTGCAGAAGGAGATACCGTATTGATCGAAAGCAGCATTACGAAGTAGAGCGGAGACCTGTGGGAAAGTAAGGTCAATGGAAGGGAAGAAGTAGAATATGAGATTATCCGAAATATTGCGTCTGGTGTGGCTGAACCTGTCACAGAATAAATTCAAAGTGATCCTGACTTCCATCGGTATCGTTGTGGGATCCGCCACCATAATGCTGGTGCTGGCGATAGGTACCGGTGGAAAAGAAGAAGTGGCGGAGCAGTTCAAGAATCTGAATGCCGGAGCTATTGATATTTCCTGTGACAGCAGTGACAGTGGTGGTTTTAGCTTTGAAATGCCGGGCGGTGGAGGAAGCGTTACCGTCACCAATATGGGCGGAGGACCCGGAGGAGGTTCCGGCGGCGGTACGTCTGGTGGTCCCGGCGGTGGCATGGATTTCGGCGGATTTTTCGGATTCGGACAGGAGGAAGAGAGCGAAGCCGTGACATTGACCAGTGAAGACTGTGATGATCTGGCGACTTTTGTATCGGGAATCTCTGCAACTACGGTCTCTTATTCCACTACAGCATCGGTGGAGGGAGGCGATATGACCTCTGCTTCCTATTACACCATTGCCGGTGTGGAGGACAATTATGCTGCCATCAGTAATCTGGAAATGGCCATCGGGGATTTCCTCACAGAAGAAAACAACGAGAGCAAGGAAAAGGTGTGCGTACTGGGTGCCACCGTGGCAAAGGAAATTTTTGGCAGCGCCTACGATGCTTATGACGGTATAGTCTATATTGATGGCCGCCCCTATATAGTATCAGGGGTACTATCCGAGATGGGAACTGTGGCATCCGGCATCAGTCCGGATACGGCGATCTATATACCTTACGAAACCGGCATCAAATACATTACCGGTACGAATATCAGTCCAACCATCACGGTCATTGCGGAGGATGTGAATCAGGTGGATACCGTAATGACGGATGTGGAGAGTGCCTTAAAAGAGAGCTATCCCAATACCACATTTACCATCAGCGATGCCGGAAGCAAGATGGAGGCAGCCTCCGCTTCCAATGAGACTTTGACCTTACTGCTGATCTCCATGGCAGTGATCGTATTTATCGTTGGCGGTATCGGTATTATGAACGTGCTGTTTGTATCCATCAAGGAGCGTACCAACGAGATCGGTATTTTGAAAGCACTGGGCTGTTCCCGGAAGGATATCCTGTTGGAGTTTTTATTGGAGGCAAGCTTTACCAGTCTGGTAGGAGCCGTACTGGGGGTGCTGGTGGCTCTTGGAATTACGCCATTCGTGCAGCTGTTCAACGTGAGAGTGTCCCTGTCGGTACAGGGTGCAGTATTGTCGCTGTTGTTTGGTGTCCTCACCGGAAGCATCTTCGGCTTCTATCCGGCATATAAGGCATCGAGACTGATCCCCGTAGAAGCTTTAAATCAGGAGTAGTGCGAAAGGTGTAAGGATTATGATGGAAAACGCAATGATCACCATGAAAAATATAAATAAAGGCTATATGCTGGGAGAGGAGCGTCTGCCGATTTTGAAGGACATCAATTTTCAGGTAAATAAGGGAGAATATGTGGCAATCTTAGGCCCTTCCGGTTCCGGTAAGACTACGTTAATGAATATGATCGGCTGTATGGATGTGATGGACAGTGGGGAATATTATCTGGATGGCATGGCAATCCACAAGACCAAGGAGGACGATCTGACCATGGTACGCAACCAGAAGATCGGGTTCATTTTCCAGAACTATCAGCTGATCCCGACCTATAATGTCATGCAGAATATTATCATGCCCCTGCTGATGCGTGGCATGACTCATGAGGAAGCAGAAGAAAAGTGTAAAAATACTATCAAACTGCTGGGGCTGGATCATCGTATCGGACATAAGCCCAACGAATTGTCCGGCGGACAGAAGCAGAGAGTATCCATTGCCAGAGCACTGGTGGGACAGCCGGCGATCCTTCTGGCGGATGAGCCTACCGGTGCTCTGGATCAGACCAGCGGCAAGGAAGTACTGAAGCTGTTCCGGGAACTAAACGATATGGGCAACACCATTGTCATGATCACCCACGACCTGGGCGTAGCACAGTCTGCGAAACGTATCGTGCGTATTGTGGACGGACAGTTACAGGAATAAGGGATAGTCACTCAGCCAACGGGAAAGAGGCTGGGACTGTTCCAGACCGGATTTCAGGGTACGGTCGGCATCCGATTTATTTTCTGCCGGTATTATCAGCAGAAATTCTTTCCCGTCCATAAGTACACCGCAGAATACGGTTTTCAGATCCCGGGAGATAAGAAACATATTTCCCGGGATATTTGTTACAGATTCGGTCAGGCAGGAGTAATAGGGTTCTTCATCGATAAAAGGTGCATAGAATCCTATGTCATCCGCACCTTCCACGAAAAGCCTCTCTCCGTTCATCCAGACATTTCCCGCTATGGCGTCTTCCTGATTCCCCCAGAGATAATGTAAGGCTTTCCCGTGGATCTCCACCGATACCTGTTCGAAGGTATCCGGTTCCGTCAGACTGACCAGCATTCCGGTTCCGGTATAGTCATAATCCTTTTTGATGGGAGTATGATAATAGCGGATCCCGTAGTCTCCAAGGCAAAATAAGGCAAATACGAGCAGAAAAATCAGAATGCCGCAGAAAACGGTTCTTAATTTTTTATTTCGCATCATGGTTCATGCCTCCTTTTTATTTTATTATACAATCAGATATCCATACTGGCAATGAGCTGAAACATTTCCTCGGCGGTCATGTGATCTGCGGTGATCACGTATACATAATTGTCAGCTTCATAATAAGCCATGGCGTAACCATCCACATAAGTATATACCGTGGCAATGTGACCGCCGATGACATGTTCCTCTTCGGCATCGTATTCATTGTCTAATACGAGTGCCAGGGCATTATTTGAGGAAATTAGCATTTGCTCCCAGATGAGCTGTTCTCCGGCATTGTTTTCATAGAAAATTTCACAAAAAAGAGGACTGTCTCTTCGGTCTGTCTCTGTATAGCCCTCCGGGATGCAGGTCGGTATCGTGGGAGTGAGTACCGCATCTTTTTCCTCGGAAGAGTAGTTATACTGCGTAGCATCCTCGCGCAGGGTCTTTAGTGTCATGAAAAACTTATCCCGATAGGCATCCACACTTAACGTCAGAACCAGTCCGGCACATACGATACCGGTGAAAAAGATTGCCATGCGTTTTAGGAGCTGTTGTGCACCGGTCAGCACCGGATGGGCTTCCCGGCGGATCACTTTTTGCATTTTTTGTTCAAAACGTTTTGAAAATACATATTCCCGATCAACCTGATTTTCTAATGCTGTTATCATGGCATTGTCCACCACAGGCATATGCTGATAGAGCCATTCATCCGTTATTTCCATGGATCTCATTATTTTCCTCCCGTTTATTCAAAGCTTCCTGTATCATAATCTTTCCCCGGGATAATCGCTGCCGGATCGTTCCTTCGGTGATGTTTAATACTTTTGCGATTTCATCGTTGTCCATATTGCCGGAGTATTTGAGGAGAAATACATCCCGGTATTTTACGGGCAGGCACCTAAGGATGTCCAGTATTCCGTCATCCACATCCGTCTCCGCATAAGTCACCGGGACATTACATTCTTCCAGCTCATCCACATAGATTTCCCGTTGAAATTGATGGTTTCGCTTCCGGTAAATATCTATAGTCGCATTTTTCGTTATGGTAAGCAGGTAGCGTTTCGTCGCCGTGGCGTCGATTTCCCCTATTTTTTCCATGTTTTTCGCAATTTTTATAAACGCCTCATGTACGGCATCTTCCGCAAGAAAAGTATCCTTCAGCACATTCAGAGCTACTTTCATCATAAGGTGCCGATAGGTTTCATAGAGAATCGCAAACTTTTGTTTGTCTTCTTCGGCGTCGATCATCATCAGATATATCATTTGTTGTTCCCAGGCCTTTCAATGAGTCATAACGAAGGTTCCTGTTCCTATTGTTACAAAAACGTAAAAATATTTCAATTGCAGGTTTATATGTTTGTCCCAATAGTATCTTTTGGGTAACCGGGGCACTTTATTGTGCCTGCTTTACGAACGACAAGGCGGCGCAGATTGCCGTACAGACGGTACAGGAGTATTTGGAGGAGACTCCTGACAGCAGTGTCAAAAATGTGATCTTTAATGTGTTTAAGAATGAGGATTTGCAGATCTATGAGAGAATTCTTCGGTCGTAGATTTTCGATTACTCTAAATGCAGAGAAAAACTTGCACCCGGCAGATTGCTGTGATACATTGGCTGTAAAAGAAATACAAGAGAGGAAAAGAAAATGGCAGGATATCTGATTAAGGATACCACAAAAGAAGAGCGGGAGCAGATCGTTGCGGAGTCTCTGGGATATATGGAAGCCAACTGTGATGGCTGCAGTTCGGGACTGGCGGAAATGTATCAGGCATACATCGACGGGGAGAAGGAGCTTCGGGACATCAATATGGAATTTCATGCAGGTTATGTATCTGGAGAGGAAGTGCCCGGCCGCAGGTCTTGTCCCATGTAATAATAGTGTGCGGGAAAGATGGATTCCCGGCATAAATAAAATGTTATCTGCAAAAACTCTTAGTAACAGAATGCGAAAGGCAGGAAAGAGAAATGCAGATGAGAGACGATCTTGGAATTACAACAAAACTGGAAAATGGCAAGGCTTATCTGGAATTTGCCCTGCCGGAAAAGATAGGGCGTTTGCTGTCCGCTTTACAGATTGAGATCTGGGAAGGTGCGGAGGGCGAACGCCTTGTTTTTCATGGGGAATACTCATCAGAAGAAGCGGATTCCATGACGGCGTTGCTGTTGCGGCCGCATCTCTGGGACGGCATGCGGGATCCCTATGTCTATCTGGTGAAGGCGCAGGGAAGGTTCGGAACCGTGGAGTATGGAGAAAATATGGGGGGTATAAAGAACCAGGAAGAATCAGATCATGCTGAGGATATAACCGAGGCAGTGGAAGTGTACTGGCAGCAGGAACTGGCAATTTATGACGTGCATGTCATCGATAAAAAGGGAATCTTTCTCAATGAAAAAGAGTTTCTGCCACATGAAGTAGTCTACCGGCTTCCCCCGCAGATCAGTGATGCCGGGACGAGGGTGGAGCAGGTACGAAGAGATCTGGAACGGCTGGTCCGGATGGGGGTAAATGTGATCCGGCTGGAAGGAACCGGGACCGGGGCAGAGGGGGTGAACTGCTCCGAAGTGAGAACGTTTTACAGCCTGTGCAGAAAGCGTGGATTCCTCACTGGGAACCTGTGGATAAGACCGGAAAATCTTCCGGTATATCGTGGATTATCCGGAGAAACGGCAGAAGATGCACTTCTTTCGGCGAATGGCAGAACGCTGACGGAGCGGTATTACTATTATCAGGCGAAGTGGAGCAGCGAACCGGTGCTCTATCCGGCACTTTCCACCCTGCATCGTCAGAAGAACGGGCTGGTCTCCCTGACAATTTACAGCAATCAGAAAAAAGTGGTGCTCTATGTGGAGGGGGTACTTTTCTTATTCCAGTCGGCCGCATCCGGTGATCCGGAATTCATTTTTGAAGATATTCCTGTGGCGAAGCTGCCGCTGCATCTGGCGGCGGAGGCAGGAAATTTAAGCATTTCGCTGACCGTGACGAAGCTTTAAGGGTTGGGGCTTCACAGATTTTTCACAAATGTTTCACCTTTTCATGACATTTGAGACATATACTGATACCAAAATCGAAAAGTCCGAGACCACATGAGCTTGCTCAGATGTGATTGAGAGACTTTGAGATTTGCCCCGATATGAGTACAAAAGTGGGATGATAATCCCACGATGTACGAATAGCGGGCAGGATTGTGAGAGTGCGTAGCACGGAACAATCCGTAGGTATCAGTTCTGGGGACTCGTGGGTATCAGTTACGGGTACCCGTAGATATCAGGTGGGGGTATCACACCATATCCGGGAGGCAAATATGATAGAAGTAAGCAATCTTACAAAAAAATATGGTGACCATATTGCCGTAGATCATCTCTCTTTCCGTGTGGAAAAGGGACAGATTTACGGCTTTCTTGGTCCAAACGGCGCAGGTAAATCCACGACTATGAACATCATCACGGGTTATCTGGCAGCCACGGAGGGTACTGTGACGATCGATGGCAAAGATGTCCAAAAAGATCCGGAGGAGGCAAAGCGTGCCATCGGTTATCTGCCGGAGCTTCCGCCGCTGTATGTTGACATGACTGTCAGAGAATACCTGGATTTCGTGGCAGAACTGAAAAAAGTGCCGAAAAAAGAGCGGAAGCAGCAGATTGATGAGGTCATGGAAATGACACAGATCACCGATATGCAGCAGCGTCTGATCAGGAATCTGTCAAAAGGTTACAGGCAGAGAGTCGGACTGGCGCAGGCAATCCTTGGCTACCCTGAGGTTATCATTCTGGATGAGCCCACGGTAGGTCTGGATCCGAAACAGATCATCGAGATCCGTGATCTGATCCGCAAGCTGGGGGAGAATCATACCGTGATCCTCAGCTCCCATATTCTGTCGGAGGTCAGTGCGGTCTGCGACCATATTATGATCATAGCCCACGGTAAGCTGGTAGCCAGTGATTCTCCGGAGAATCTGCAGAAGCTTATGAGTGGTTCCATGGAACTGGATCTGGAAGTAAAGGGAAGCATCGCTGCGGTGAAGAGTGCATTGCAGGAGATCTCACAGATCGACCGGATCGAAGAGAACACGGAGGCATCCAAAAATATTGCAAAGCTGAAAGTGATCTCCAAAGAGAATGCAGATATCAGAGAGCAGGTATTCTATGCACTGGCAGATGCAAAGCTGCCTATTTTAGAGATGATCCATGCGGAGAAGTCTCTGGAAGACATCTTCCTGGAACTGACCGAGGATGTAGCACCCACACAGCCGGAGAAGCACAAACTATTCTCAAAAAGAAAAAGGCCGGAAATGTCAGATGCTGCCGCACAGCAGACAGAAGCTTCGGAAGAGGAAGCACAGCCCGGAGAAGAGAAAAAAGAAACTGTAACTACAAAGGAGGCGGAATCATATGCTAGCCATTTATAAGAGAGAATTGAAATCCTATTTCCGTTCCTTTATCGGATTTTTATTTATTGCAGTCACCCTGTTTTTCCTGGGACTGTATTTCAGCGTTTATAACCTGATGAACGGATATCCTTATTTTGCGTATGTGGTATCCAGCGTTACCTTTTTATTCATGCTGACCGTGCCGATCCTGACCATGCGTATCCTGGCGGAGGAAAAGCGGAGCAAGACGGATCAGCTGATCCTGACGGCACCGGTGTCCGTAGGCGGCATCGTTATGGGAAAATTTCTGGCACTGTTAACTATATTTGCCATTCCCGTAGCGATCATCTGCTTTTACCCGCTGATCATGGCGCAGTACGGCAGTGTTCCTATGGGAGAGGCTTACCTGTCGATCCTGGCATATTTCCTTTTCGGAATGACCGCCATTGCCATCGGTCTGTTCCTGTCCTCCCTGACGGAGAGCCAGGTCATTGCAGCAGTACTTACTTTTTTAGTATTGTTCCTGGGATATATGATGGATTCCATCTGCTCCATTATTTCCAGCACCGGCAATCTGTTGACAAAGCTGCTACGTTGCTTTGACCTTTATACACCATTTTCCAACCTGTTAAATGGCACACTGGATGTATCTTCTATCGTATATTATGTATCCGTTACGGCACTGGTTCTGTTCCTGACGGTACAGTCCATTCAGAAACGCCGTTACAGCATGTCCGTGAAAAACTTAAGCTTCAGTGCTTACAGTACCGGTATGATCGCTGTAGCTGTAGCGCTGGTAGTAGTCGTTAATATTATCATGGGCGAGATGCCTTCCGGTTGGACAGCAATCGACATGACCAGCCAGAAGCTGTATTCCCTGACAGATCAGACCGTCGACTATGTGAAAAATATGCAGGATGATGTGACAATCTATGTGTTGGTAAATCAGGACAATCAGGATACCACACTGGGGCAGACTTTGCAGAGATACGATGATCTGTCGGATCATATCACCGTGGAATATGTGGATCCCACCGTTAACCCGATGTTCTATACCCAGTACACCACCGGCAACATCAGCACGAACAGCCTGATCGTGGTCAGCGACAAGCGCAGCAAGGTCATTGATTACAACGATGTCTATGAGTCTTCTTATGATTTTGACTATTCGACGTACAGTTATAACACCACGACCACCGGTTATGATGGCGAAGGACAGATCACCAGTGCGCTGGATTATGTGTTAAATGATGATATGCCCAAGGTATATATGACAACAGGACATAATGAACTGAGTTTAAGCAACACTTTTACATCCGCACTGAACAAGGAAAATGTGGATTATGAGACCGTAAATCTGATGGATCTGGATGCTATCCCTGACGATGCGGCCTGTCTGTTCATTAACGGTGCCACCAGCGATTTCTCATCCGATGATAAGGATAAGGTGATCGACTATCTGAACAACGGTGGAAAAGTCATCCTGGTAACCGGCTATACCGATGAGGAGACACCCAATATAGATGTTATCTTAAGCTACATGAATCTGAGCATTGCCAAAGGACTGGTAGTGGAGAATGATTCCAACGGCTACTACAGAAGTCCGTATTATATACTGCCGACACAGAGCTCTGACAGCTATACCTCCGGAACCTACGGAAAATATCTGTTCCTGCCGTATTCTCAGGGCATCATCGTCCCGGAGGAAGTAAGTACCGACGAGACAGCCACCGGCGATATTACCTATGATGTATTCCTGAGCACCTCCGACAGTGCATTTGCAAAACAGGATGTCAACAATACACAGGATTTTTCACAGGGTGAAAATGATGTGAATGGTCCCTTCGCATTAGGTGTTGAGGCAGTAAAGACTTTGGATGATGGGGATGCGACACTGGTCGTGTACGGTTGCGAGCAGCTGTTCACGGATGATGCAGATTCTGTCGTCAGCGGTGCGAACCTGACTTTGTTCACCAATACGTTCAGTGGAATGGCAGATCATGAGACCTCGGTATCCATTCCGGTAAAAAGCTATGAGGTATCTAATCTGGTAGTGGATTCCGCACAGATTCTGTTGTTGGGACTGCTGGTTACTGTGATATTGCCTATCGGCTGTATGATCGCTGGATTCGTGATCTGGTTCCGCAGACGGAAGAAATAATTGAAAGGCGTGAGTTATAGATATGAAAAAGAAACAAAGACAGATGATCGGAATGCTGCTGGCACTGGTGGTGCTGGCGGCAGCATTCCTGGGCATCCGACAGTATAATAAAAATGCATCGTCTGCGACTTCCATCACCGAGGATACACAGGAGACGGTGCTGGATGTGAACTCCGATGATATTACCAGCTTCCGCTATGTATATGAGGGAGAGACCTATGCCTTTGAAAAAAAGGATGAAACATGGTACTATGCGGACGATCATTCCCTTAATCTGAACCAGGACCGGATCAAGGCGATGATCCTGAAGGTGGCACCGTTAAAGGCAGATCAGGTGATTGAAAATGTGACGGATATGTCACAGTATGGACTGGCGGATCCGGAGCGTACCATTCAGTACGAGACTGCAGATCGCAGCGTGATCATTAATGTCGGTAATCTGAATTCCATGACCAGCCAGTACTACATTGCATTTCCCTCTGAAATGAAAGTGTATGTCGTGGCCACCAACGTGGTGACCGGATTCAATTATACACTGGAGGATCTGGTGGAGGTGGAGGAGACCGCTGAAGAGACAGAAAGCACCGAAGCTACAGATACTACGATAACGGAAAGCGAGACAACGGAAACTGCGACGGAGACCGAGAATGTCGAGGCTGAAACCGCAGAAAGTGAAACAGTGGCAACAGAAACTACGGAAACCGTGGAAGCCAAATAAGTATCACAAATAATAAAGACTGCCCCTGCAAAAGAGGCAGTCTTCACTATTGTTAGGGATTCTCACCACGAATGACAATGATGTCATTTAATTTCAACATCGTATCTTTTTGAGGCAGAATGGACAGATCCTCCCGCAGAATGAGGAAGATCGTAACCTGTTCTGCCTCTTCCATTTCTTCCACGGATTTGCCGGCGAAGCGTTTATCCACGAAGATCTCGGCGATCTCATGAATATCTGCTTCTTTAATATTAGAGAGACTGCTTTTGCGCTGGTACTGTTCCACGAAACCGGCACTGATGATACCGGTGGGGATAGCCACGGCACCGACACCGAGATAGGCAATACAGATCGCCATGATCCGGCCGAGTGTGGTGATGGGATAGATGTCTCCATAGCCTACGGTGAGCAGCGTTGACATGCTCCACCAGATGCCGCTGAAGGCATTGCGGAATACTTCCGGCTGGGAATCATGTTCCACGCTGTACATGCACAGACTGCTGGCGAGCATCAGGATCAGTACGATGAACACGGAGGAAATGATCTGATTGCGTTTTTCAAACAATACCGTAGTGATGACATTGAAGGAATCATACCGTGCATTCAGGCGGAACAAATGGAAGATCCTCGCCACCCGCAGCATCCGGAAGATGACCATACCGGACAGGAAGAAAAAGGGTAAAATTGTCAGCAGGTCGATAATGCCGTCGAAGGAGATCAGAAACCGCAGCCGGGAGCGGAGCTCGTTTTTATCAGGATATAGATAGTCCGCAGTCCAGATCCGCAGGACATATTCCACACAGAAGATCAGAATAGTGATAACCTCGATCACGTGAAATACCGGAAATAAAAAAGCAAGCTCATCAAAGGTTTGCAGAAAAGTCACCAGAATATTTGCACAGATAACGATAGCAATAAAAATATCAAAGAGCCGGCTCAGACGGTTACTTTTGTCACCGATCTGGATGATGTTAAATACTTTTTTCTTCATGTTGAATCCTCAATGTTTTTTGGGACAGCGCCAGTGAATGCCTGTGATTCCATCATACGGAGGTGGAAGAGGAAAGTCAAGAAATGCAGTGACAGAATCCGTCAACTTTCTTAAAAACAGTCATATATTATAGTAAATCCAAATACAATGAAAGGATACAAAAATATATGGCTAGATTTACGAACCAGGCACAGCTTCGCTATGGAAATGAGATTACAAACTCCAATATAGCAGTGGGTGAGATCACGGAGGTATTGTCTGCAACCAAGACAGCAGTGCGGGATACCTACGGGCAGAATGAAAATGTGACGTATGTGATCAGCATTGTGAACTCAGGCACTACAGCATTTAACGGAATTACAGTAACGGACAATCTGGGAGAGTATTTGTTTAATACCAGAGAACTGACACCTCTGACGTATATTCCGGGGACCGTAAAATACTATGCAAACGGAATTTTACAGGCAACACCGGCTGTAACGGCAGGCCCTCCTCTGACAATCACGGGAATTACCGTGCCTGCGGGAGGTAATGTGACACTAACCTATGAGGCTGAGGTGAACTCTTATGCACCGCTGGCAGCAGAGGCTTCCATTACGAATACGGCGACGATTGCCGGGGCAGGGGTCACTCCTGTTACTGTGAACGAGACAGTAAATGCGGTAAGTGGACCGCTTCTTACGATCACAAAGTCCGTCAGTCCCGTACCCGTGACAGAGAATGGAACATTGACGTATACGTTCCTGATACAGAATCTGGGGAATACGGCAGCAGATGCAGCTACCGGTGTCGTGATCACAGATACCTTTAATCCCGTATTGGAGAATCTGACTGTGAATTTTAATGGAACTGCATGGGCAGAGGGAACAAACTATACGTATGATACGACTACCGGATTATTTACCGGAACTGCAGGAGGTATTACTGTACCCGCAGCGACTTACACCCAGGATCCCGTTACAGGAGCGTGGGGGATCAACCCCGGCGTCAGCACGCTGGTGATTTCCGGAACTGTATAAGGGCTGCCGCGCTCCTAAGGCTGGCGCCATGCAACCCATTCGCAGTCACTGCGTGATTTGCTCATGGACGGCTGTCGCCGTATAAAGCTAAAATAAAAAGTCACTGGAAGTACATAAATGTCCTCCCAGTGACTTTTTATTTTATCCTTGCATGGCTTGTAGCTTAGCCAAAGTATCTCTTTAACAGACCCTCAAATGCCTTGCCATGTCTTGCCTCATCACGAGCCATCTCATGAACGGTGTCATGGATAGCATCCAGGTTCAGAGCCTTGGCTCTCTTAGCCAGATCAAACTTACCTGCGGTAGCACCGTTCTCGGCATCTACTCTCATCTCCAGATTCTTCTTGGTGGAATCGGTTACGACTTCACCTAACAGCTCAGCGAATTTTGCAGCATGCTCAGCTTCTTCGTAAGCAGCCTTCTCCCAGTACAGACCGATCTCGGGATAACCTTCTCTGTGAGCTACTCTTGCCATTGCCAGATACATACCAACCTCAGAGCATTCGCCCTGGAAGTTCGCACGCAGATCAGCAATGATATCCTCGGGAGCACCCTTCGCTACACCTACTACATGCTCAGCAGCCCAGGTCTTGCCTTCCTCCTGCTTGGTGAACTTGGAAGCGGGAGCGTGACAGATGGGGCACTCTGCGGGAGCCGCATCACCTTCATAAACATAACCACATACCTGACATACATACTTTGCCATAATTTTTTCTCCTTTTCTCTAATGAAATGTTTTGTTTTCAGTTTTCTCTTTTTGCGTGTGCTTTATAAGCACAAATATATTATGGAACGAAGCCAGTTTTCATTCAGAAAACGAGGACTCCGTAGCAACCCTGGTGCAGGCGGGACAAGAGCCGTAGAAATAAGTGACATGTCCCCGGATCCGGCCGTCAAATCTCTCTCCGGCGGCCTCCATGATGGAATCAATACTATCCATGTCCAGATCAATAACGCTTCCGCATTCCGTACACACGAAATGATAATGTTCGGAAGTATCGGCATCAAAATGGTCAACACCGTCACCGACCCGGAGTCGTAAGATTTCTCCCATGTCTGACAAAAGTGTCAAATTACGGTAGACGGTACCGAGACTTAAGTTCGGATCCTGCTGCTTCAGATTAGAATAGATCACATCAGCGGTAGGGTGATCCTTGCGTCCCATGAGAAAGGATTTGATCATTTCCCGTTGTCTGCTTCGTTTCAGTGCCATGATAAGCCCCTTTCTCAATAATAGTAATGATTACTGTTTCTTATAAGCTTATTATACATGATGCGAGAATAATGTCAACAGAAAAATGAAAAAATTTTGTTTATATTTTTTTAATGATATTCTTGCTTCCTTTATACACAGAAGTTGGGAATCATGCTATAATGAGCGAAAGCAAAGTATAAAACATAAATTAACATGCGCAAACTTGTGTTACACCGTGTACAGAAGTACATGGCACTAAAGTCACGGAAAGTTTGCAGTTTGCTGAAAGGCAAGAGTAATATGAAATTTAAAACCAGACTTCGTGTAACATTTATAAGTATTATATTACTTCCGCTGTTGCTGACGATCATGGCGTTTGTGATGATTGCCATTTACCTGATGAATTACTCTCAGGGTCTCAGCCTGACGGATATTGATTATTCCATGATGTCGGAGAATTTCAGGGAATTCACCAATACCACGGATCAGGCGTATTATGTGCTGCTGGACCAGGTGAAGGAAGACAGCAGCAGGCTGGAAGATAAAGAATATCTGGATCATATCAATGAGGAGGTATCGCGGAAGTCTACTTACATTATTGTAAGAAAAGGTGATAAGCTGTATTATGCCGGCAATGAAGAAGCCGCACAGCAGATTTTTGAAAAACTGCCTGCCTATGGTGACGAGAATCTGTCGGATGACAGCGGATATTTCTACAATGAACTGGAGAAGTATGTAAAACAGATTGATTTCACCTTCCGGGATGGAACACCGGGCAGCGTATTTATCGTCACGAAGGTCAATTCGCTGATCTCGAGACATCTGCTGATCGATATGTTTGTGGCTATCATAGTGATCCTGATCTTTACCAGCCTGATGCTGACCCAGTGGATCCACAAGGGCGTATTTGAGCCCATCAATGAGTTGAACGTGGCAATGCGCAAGATCAAGGAAGGCAACTTTGATTATGTTCTGGAGACGGATGCCAAGGGTGAGATCGGTGATCTCTACCGCAATTATGAGGACATGCGTTTACGGCTGAAGGAATCCACGGAAGAGAACACCCAGCATGAGAAGCAGAACAAAGAGCTGGTCAGCAATATTTCCCATGATCTGAAGACCCCTATCACAGCCATTAAGGGTTATGTGGAAGGAATCATGGACGGTGTGGCAGATACGCCGGAGAAGATGGACAAATACATCAAGACCATCTACAATAAAGCCATTGATATGGATCGTCTGATCAACGAGCTGACCACTTATTCCGGAATTGATAATAACCGGATCCCGTACAATTTCCACCGGATCAACGTGGCGGATTATTTCGGCGACTGTGTGGAAGAAGTCGGACTGGATCTGGAGCAGCGGGGTATCAAGCTGAACTATTCGAATCTGGTATCTCCTGACACAGTTGTCATCGCGGATCCGGAGCAGATGAAGAAGGTCATCAATAATATTATCAGTAACAGCGTAAAATATATGGACAAGCCCAATGGGCACATTGATATCCGTATTCTCGACGAAGTGGATGCTATCCGGGTAGAGATCGAGGACAACGGCAAGGGAATCGCGCAGAAGGATCTGCAGAAGATCTTTGAGCGGTTCTACCGCACGGATGCTTCCCGCAATTCCGCCCAGGGCGGCAGCGGCATCGGACTTTCTATTGTGAAGAAGATCATCGAGGATCACGGCGGCTATGTATGGGCAACAGCCAAAGAGGGTGAAGGCACCTGTATGCATTTTGTCCTGAGAAAATACATTGAACTGCAGCCGGGTGGAACCAAGTAATGAATAAGGAATCAATAAGGAATGAAACAGAAATAGCATGATAACCGATGATGCAAGGACATTCTGTAAATGGAGGATAAATAATGAGTAAGATTTTAATTATTGAAGATGAAGTAGCAATTGCAGATCTTGAGAAGGATTATCTGGAGCTCAGCGATTTCAAGGTGGATATCTGCAATACCGGCGATGAGGGACTGAAGACCGCACTGGCAGGCGATTATGATCTGATCATTCTGGACCTGATGCTGCCCGGCATGGACGGCTTCGAAGTATGTAAGAAGATCCGCGAGGAGAAAAATATTCCCATTCTTATGGTATCAGCGAAGAAGGACGACATTGATAAGATCCGCGGCTTAGGGTTGGGTGCGGATGACTATATGACCAAACCTTTCAGCCCCAGTGAACTGGTAGCCCGCGTGAAGGCGCACATGGCCCGTTATGAGAGACTGGTGGGAACCAACCAGAAGCAGCAGAATGATATCGTGGAGATCCGTGGTATCCGTATTGATAAGACTGCCAGACGTGTCTATGTGGACGGTGTGGAGAAGACGTTTACGACCAAAGAGTTCGATCTGCTGACGTTCCTGGCGGAGCATCCGAACCATGTATTTACCAAAGAAGAATTGTTCCGTGAGATCTGGGATATGGATTCTATCGGTGATATTGCCACCGTCACAGTGCATATCAAGAAGATCCGTGAGAAGATCGAAAAAGATACTGCAAAGCCTCAGTATATCGAGACCATCTGGGGTGTGGGCTACCGATTTAAAGTATAAAAGAAGAAAAATAAGATCAGAAGAGAACTCCTATGATGGATACAGCAACAAACTGTCTCCAATAGGAGTTTTTTATCTAAAAGTGTGTTATAATCATAGCATTGCGGATTGCACCCGTGAAATTTGATTAGCGATTCCACTGATGAGATAAAGCATCGGCGGAATGGAGTGTGTTATGAACAGTAAAAAAATAATACAGTTGTCTACGACACAGAAGATCATGCTTAGCTTTCTGTGTGCCATATTAGTGGGTAGCTTCCTACTGGCATTACCCATCAGTTCAGCTACCGGAGAAGCGGTTCCTTATATAGATGCTTTATTTACGGCTACCACATCCATATGTGTGACCGGTCTGGTGACGGTTCCCACATATTCCACCTGGAGCGTCTGGGGACAGATCGTGATCCTGTTTCTGATCCAGTTGGGAGGTCTGGGAGTCATTACGGTCATGTACGGTGTGATGATGGGACTGCACAGACGACTGGGACTGGGTAACCGGTGGATGCTGCAGGATGTATTTAATCTGAATAATATCTCCGGAATCGTGAAATTCCTCCGCAAGGTTCTCATAGGTACTCTGGTGGTGGAGGGATGCGGAGCTCTTTTGTACATGACAGTATTTGTGCCGGGATACGGACTCAGAGGCATATGGATTTCGATTTTTAATGCCGTATCTGCCTTCTGCAACGCTGGAATGGATATTATGGCGGAAGACAGTCTGTGCGGCTATGTATTTCAGCCCATGGTCAATCTGGTCACGATGCTGTTGATCATATTGGGAGGTTTGGGCTATATCGTCTGGTGGGATGTACTGCGGGTTTTGAAAAATATCCGGAGCCAGAAGCTGAAATGTTTCCGACTGCTGACGCTGCACAGTAAAATAGCACTCACGGTGACAGGAATACTTATTGTAGTGGGAGCGGCGGCATTTTATATTTTTGAATACAATAATCCTCTGACGATGCAGGATTACACGGTGCCGCAACGGATCTGGGCATCCCTGTTCCAGGCAGTAACTACGCGAACCGCAGGTTTTGCCACAATTCCACAAGAGGATCTGACCAATACCTCTGCGATCATTTCGGTGCTTTTGATGCTGATCGGCGGCTCCGGTGGGAACCGCAGGAGGAATGAAGACAGTTACGATCGCAGTGCTGCTGGTATCTATGTTTGCCACTATAGGTAATAAGGAGGATGCGGAGCTTTTTGGGAGAAATATTCCGAAGCAGGCGGTGAATAAATCGGTAGCGGTTGTAGGTATGTTTTTTATCATTGCGTCGTTGTCCACAATTCTTTTATCTGCAGTGACAGATGCGGATGTGATAGATATTGTGTATGAAACAGTGAGTGCCACAGCTACTGTGGGATTAAGCAGGAACCTGACTTCCATGCTGAATCTTTGGGGAAAACTGATTATTATCGTGACCATGTATCTGGGAAGAGTCGGCCCCATATCTCTGGTAGTGGCATTCAGCACGCAGAAAAAGAACAAAAATATTGTGAAGAACCCGACAGAAGAGATCAGCGTCGGATAAAGCAGATCGAAGCAACAGGAAGGAAGAGACTATGGGAATCAATCAGACCTATGCAGTATTTGGACTTGGAAGATATGGAAGAAGTGTGGCGAAGGAGTTGGCAGAGAACGGCGCAGAGGTGGTGGCGGTAGACAATAGAGAGGCAGTTGTCAATGCGGCAATCTCAGAGATTCCATACTGTAAATGTGCAGATGTTACAGATCCGGAAGCGTTGAGACAGATCGGTATTGCGAATATTGATGTGGTCATTGTGACCATGGCAAATCATCTGGAAGCCAGTGTTATGGCAACCATGCTGTGTAAAGAACTGGGCGTAAAGACCGTTATCGCCAAATGCGCCACTGAGATAAACTGCAAGATCCTTACGAAAGTAGGAGCAGACCGTGTAGTATTCCCCGAGAGTGAGTCAGGGATCCACCTGGCCAAAAATCTGTTAAGCTCCGGTTTCATGGACATTATCGAATTGTCCCAGGATGTGTCTATGGTGGAAATGGAAGTCAAACAGCAGTGGATCGGGAAGAACCTGATCGAGCTGAATCTGCGGAAAAAATATTCCATTAACGTGGTGGCGATCATCGAAGGAAAAAATGTAAATACCAATATCGATCCGGAAGAACCTCTGACACAGGATATGCGGCTGATCGTTATTGCCAACCGGGCAAAACTCAATAAACTGAAATAGAATAGCTGCGAGCTATAAAAAAGTGAAACTTCTGACGGTGCACTTGAGCACAAGACAGAATGTTTCACTCTTTTTTTTATACGGTGACAGCCATCTGGAAAGCTGTAAACAGGTGATCAGTTATCTGCCCGGAAAGTATTCTCGTTAAAGGCACCCTGCTGCTTAGCCACGATAGTGGTACATACGGCATCACCGGTGATATTGACAGCGGTACGCAGCATATCCAGGATACGGTCGATACCCATGATCAGTGCAATGCCTTCGGTAGGCAGTCCCACGGAGGTCAGTACCATGGACAGGGTGACCAGACCGACACTGGGGACACCGGCAGTGCCGATGGAAGCGATCGTCGCGGTGGCAATGACGGTAGCAATGGCAGCCGGGGTCAGAGGAATACCGTAAGCCTGTGCTATGAAAACAACTGCTACGCCCTGCATAATGGAAGTACCGTCCATGTTAATGGTGGCACCCAGAGGAATCGTAAAGGACGAAATCTGTTTGGAGACACCGATTTTTTTATACAGAGTGTCGATAGACAGAGGGATCGTCGCATTACTGGTGGAAGTGGAGAAGGCAAAGGTCATAACCGGGAAGAACTTTTTAATGAACTTAAAAGGATTCAAGCGGGTGAACACAAACAGCATGACCTGATATACCACGAAACACTGTACTGCCAGCGCCAGAATGACACTTCCCATATATTTCAGCATAGGCACAAAAGCGTCGAAGCCGATGCCTGCGAAGGTCTTCGCAATCAGGCAGAAGACACCGACAGGGGCAGCTTTCATGACTGCAATCGTCATTTCCATCATAATGTCATTGAACTGACTGAAAAAGTTCGCCACAGTGGAGACCCGGTTGCCCATGGCAGCCAGAAGAATGCCAACAAATAAAGCAAAGAAGATGATTGGCAGCATATCTCCGGCGGACAGAGAGGTAAAAATATTTTTCGGAATAATATTCAACAACGTCTCCGCAAAATCTACCTGGGTGGTTGCGACTTCGGTGGCATCCTCCGGCAACGCAATATTTAAACCGACGCCGGGATTGATCAGACTGGCAATACCCAGTGCCACGCAGATCGCCAAGGCAGTGGTGCACAGATAGAACAGGATCGTTTTCACACCCACAGTTCCCAACGTTTTCGTATCACCGATGGCCATTGCGCCGCAGACCAGGGAGCAGAATACCAGAGGGACCACCAGCATCTGCATCAGGCGGATAAAACCATTTCCCAGTACATAGAGAATACCGTTGATCAGAATCGTATCTCTGAAGTACCCTTCCGGCATATAATAATGGATCAGTACACCACATACCGCACCGGTTAACAGGGCGATAAAGATTTTGGTGGACAGACCGAGTTTTTTCTTTTCTTTTTTGTGTTTTTCCACTATTCCAGTCCTCCGGTTTCTTTCATGTAGGAAGCCAGTGTCTCTCTCCAGCCACTGGGTTCTTCGATGCCGGTGAGACGCAGCATCATATTATCCAGTACGGAATATTTCTCCGGGGTGCCGTCTTTTACTGTGACAGTAAGCCGGTCCTCTTTTCCGGCAAGACGCAGGATCTCTTTCGCAAATTCCAGGCGTGTGCAGGAACCGCCACTGCATACGGCGTGATAGATGCCGTAATGATCGTTGTCGATGAAGAATTTCACCACCCGGGCAAGCTCTGCGGCGGAGGTAGGTACCGCACGGTCGTTATTTAGCAGTTCCATAGTAGATACCTGGGAGTCCGCGGCAGCTTCCAGTACTTCATTCAAAAAGTCTTTGCCGATGCCGTAGATCCAGGAACTGCGGATAATGACATAGCGGGTCATCAGTTGGATGACGAATTTCTCTCCGGCATATTTGGATTTCGCAAACAAGCCCACAGGATTTACATCATCGAACTCATTATAGGGTGTGTCGGATGCGCTGGAAAATACATCATCCGTAGAGATCTGGATGAGTTTTGCCTGAATGCTTTCCGCAGACTGCGCCAGATTCCTTGCACCTACGGCATTGACCTTGTAAGCCATATCCGTCTCCGACTGCGCTGCACCGGCGGAAGGATGATATCCTGCACAGTTGATGACGACATCGGGACGATTCCGGTGCATGAACAGGGAAACTGCATGTTCATCCGTGATATCCAGCTCATCCTTGTCGGTCTCGTATAATTCATATTCCATCATGTCTAACAACCTGATCAACGCCTGCCCCATGTGACCGAGGGAACCGACGATCCATATTTTTTTCATTGTATACCTCCTTTATTTTATATAATGTTGGGTTTTGTAGAAATGATCAAGAAAATATCTGGGAACAGTATAGCATACGATACCGTGCGAAAGAAAGCACAAAAGAGAAGTGAGAATAATTTCCTTGGCATATATAGACTGACGATATATATTGTGTGTAGAAAGCCCATATAGAGAGGAGCGTATACATATGGCAATCGATAGGAATCTGGTACAGGGAAGTATGGCAATGATGATCCTGCGTCTATTGGAGACCAAGGACATGTATGGCTATGAGATGATTGAGGCACTGCGAGAGAGATCTAACAATGTCTTCGAACTAAAGGCCGGGACACTGTATCCTCTGCTGCACTCGCTGGAGAGCCGTGGAGATGTGGTGTCTTACGAGGACAATACTTCCGGCAAGACGAGAAAATACTACCAGCTGACTCCTGCAGGAAAAAAGCATGCGGAAGAAAAGAAGAAGGAATGGCAGGAATACCAGACTGCAGTTTCCGGAGTGTTGAGTCTTCAGAGAGGGTGCTGATTATGGGAAAGGAAGAAAAAAGGGTAGTGCTGGCAGCGCATGAGGAGGCAGAACAACCGGCGGTGGAAGAGAATACGGATTGGCGGAATGCCGGAAGCATCCGGGATTATCTGGATGCCATAGGAGAACAGATCGAGAATCCCCATGCCAGATGCGCAATCCGCAGGGAGATTGGCAATCACATTGAGGAACAGACGGAGGACTATCACCGGGAGGGAATGACACCCTGGCAGCCGCACAGGAAGCGGTACGCCAGATGGGGGATCCGCTGCAGACCGGCAGGGAATTGAACCGGATCCACAGGCCGAAGTTTCCGACAGTGTTGTTTGGCATCACGGTGATACTGACACTGGTGGGAATTGTCATGCAGGGAATCTTGTTATCCCATATGGAGATGGTGGGAGCGGAAAATTATCTGCGTAATACGATCCTGTATAACGGAATCGGACTGTTGCTGATTCTCGGACTTCTCTATGAAACTGGTACGTTTCAGCTATGGGCTGACGGCGCTTTTTATAGCTGCAGGGCTGGCAGGCGGCATGTTGGGGACACATATATGGAGTGGCAGTTATCATGACAGATATGAAGCTGTCTATCTGCTGTGGATGTTTTTTCCGGTTCTGTATGCCTTGCTTTTGTATCGCATGCGAACCTTAAGCTGGAAGGTAATCCTGATTCTGGATGCGGTGTATCTGGCAGCGGTGCTGCTGTTATCGAAGGATATTACCTGCTCTGCCGGTATGATGGAAGCATTCTTGTTATCTATCGTAATTTTGTTCCTTGCCATCAAACGGGGCATTCTGCCGGGAAAAAAGAGATTACTCTATTTGGCGGCGGATGGATTACCGGATGGGAAAAGGGGAGACCGGTTATATTGCCAGCAATATTCAGCAGGAACAGCATGGCTTTTCATTGTTGGGTGGGGGAAAGATCAGTGAGGCATTACTTTTTACCTCAGATCAAAATAACGGGACATGGTCCCTGTCACAGGAGAGCTGTACAACCTACATTATTCACAGCATTTTCCTGTGGTTTGGTATCATTGTGGGAGTATTGGTGATCGTGGCACTGTTTGCTTTTGCGCTTTATGCACTCCGTGTCGCTCTGCGTCAGAGTAATCGTGCGGCATTGCTGTTGGGCAGTGTGTGCAGTCTGAGCATCCTGCTTCGGATCGTCAATGCGGTTCTGGTGAATTTTGGATTTGGCATTTACTACACCATATCCATTCCATTTCTGGCTTATGGGCTGGGGAACTGTCTGGCCAATTCCCTGATGGTGGGAGTGATTTTATGTGTTTTTCGTAACAGCAATGTCATGATGGAAGAGCTGGAAAGAAAAATTAGTATACAAACTGCCGATATAAAAAGAAGAGAAACAAAAACAGAATCGTAAACTTGTATAGGTACAAAGGTGTAATTTAGAATTTCATATTCATAGTGCATAAAAAACCCCCTTCAATAAGAAAGATAGTCCCCTTATCTTTGAAGGGGGCTTTTGCTATACTGTTAACATAAAGTTAAGGGGAACGCAAAAACAGCTAAAATTAGCCTATTTATTAATGGAAGGGAAGGACGAAGAGAAGGTATGAGTGAAAAAGAAGTCATAGTATCCATGAAGGATATATGCAAAAGCTTCCCGGGAGTAAAAGCACTGGATCATGTACAGTTTGAATTGCGATCCGGAGAAGTCATGGCCCTGTTGGGAGAGAATGGCGCCGGCAAGAGTACGCTGATGAAGATTCTGAGCGGTGTGTATACCAGAGACAGTGGAAGCCTGGAAATCTTTGGCAAGGAGTATGGGGATCTGACACCGAAACAGGCACAGGAAGCCGGAGTTGCTATTATCCATCAGGAACTGAATATGTGTAAGCACCTGTCCGTAGCAGAGAACATGTTCTTAGGCAGGGAGAAGACAAAAGGTATTGTATTGGCAAACGGTGATATGGAAGCGGAAGCCTCCCGGATATTAAATGATCTGAAGATCGATATTGACCCGAAGCAGGTCGTGGGAGAACTGCCGGTATCCAAACAGCAGATGGTCGAAATTGCCAAAGCATTGTCGGTCAATGCGAGAATCCTGATCATGGATGAACCCACATCCGCACTGACAGCAAAGGAAATAGATGATCTGTTCCGCATTATTAAGGATCTGCGATCCAAGGGATGCGGTATTGTATACATATCCCACAGACTGGAAGAGCTTCAGCATATTGTAGACCGTGTGACCATCATGAGAGACGGACAGTATATTACTTCCATGAATTTCAAAGATACCACGATGGACCAGATTATAGCCAATATGGTAGGACGAGAGATCAAGGAACAGTTCCCGAGAGAGTCGTGTAAAAAAGGGGAAAAGATTCTGGAAGTCAAGGGATTAAACGCAGGTCGCATGGTGCGGGATATCAATTTCGCATTGTATGAAGGCGAGATCGTGGGCTTTGCCGGACTGATGGGTGCTGGAAGAACAGAAACGACAAGAGCAATCTTCGGAGTGGATCCAAAGGAAAGCGGAGAGATCATTCTGGAAGGGAAAACATTAAAAATCACAAATCCCAATGATGCAATCCGCGCAGGAATCGTACTGGCACCGGAAGACCGGAAAAAGGATGGATTGTGTACCAAACTGAGCATCCGGCACAATATTGCATTACCTAATCTGGATATTCTCTGCAACAAACTGGGAGTAGTCAGCAGCAAGAAGGAAGATCAGATGTGTGACGAGGCAGTAGAAAACCTGAAGATCAAAACACCGAACGTGGACATCAATGCCGGTAACTTATCTGGTGGTAATCAGCAAAAGGTAGTCGTAGGAAAATGGCTGGCACGGAATTCAAAAGTCGTTATCTTCGATGAACCCACCAGAGGAATCGACGTGGCAGCAAAGGTTGAAATCTATAACCTCATGAACGAACTGAAAAAACAGGGAATTGCCGTAATGTTCGTATCTTCGGAGATGCCGGAAGTCATGGGAATAGCCGATCGTATCATTGTAATGTGTGATGGAAGGATTACTGGGGAATTGGATGCCAGAAACACAACGCAGAATGAGATCCTGACCCTGGCAACCCAGTTCGAGAAGAAGATCGCAGCTAACGCTTAAATTATAACCATAAGAAAGGTGAAAATATCATTATGAAAAAGCAAAGTCCGTTGAAAAGAATTTTTGCGATCAGAGGAATGGGAGGAGCCCTTACCGCTTTTGCCGGTCTGATCATCATCTATATCGCTTTTGGTATTATAAATCCGGCCGTATTTTCCGGTCAGAATGTAATGAACCTGTTACGATCCATGTCAAAGTATCTGATCATTGGTATTGGTCAGAGTTATGTGCTGATCACCGGTAATATCGATCTGTCCATTGGATCTGTGGTAGGTATGAGTGCCATGATCGCAGCAACACTGATGACCATGGGTGTGAACCCTGTAGTAGCTATCCTGATTACTTTTGTATGTTGCATGATCATCGGGGTACTGAATGGTATTCTGGTAGGTAAGTGGAAACTGCCTCCCTTCATTGCTACTCTGGGAACCATGTTTGTAGCAAGAGGTGTTGCTTACATGGTAAACGGCAACCGTAATACGGATGCCATCGCATCCGGTGTCGGCAAGATGCCGGAGAGACTTTCCAGAATGTTTTCTACTATGGTAAAACATTGGGCGTTTACAATACTTTCTGGATTGCAATTATTATCTTTATCGTATTCTTCTTTCTGCTGTCCAAAACACGTACCGGCAGACATATTTATGCCATCGGTTCCAATGTGGATGCAGCAAAGCTGTCCGGCGTCAGCGTAGTAAAGACCACCACCAAGACCTATCTGGTCAGTGCATTCTGTTCTTTTGTGGTAGGATTGATCCTCTGCGGTCAGGCCGGAATGGGTAACATGGAAGCCGGTAACATGTACGAGATGTATGCGGTAGCCGCAGGCGTTATCGGTGGTATTTCTCCTTTGGGAGGAACCGGATTGCTGTTGGGAACTCTGGCAGGTGCTTCCGTATGGCAGACACTGGAGAATGGCCTGAATATGATTGGCGCCCAGGTAGGTATCCAGAGACTGGTTATCGGTATCATCGTAGTGTTTGCAGTACTTCTGGATGTTGTTGTAAGGAATGGTGTATTTAAGAAGAAACCGGCTAAGAATTAGACATCAATTAAGATGCTAAGATAAATCAATGAACACTTTTAAGGAGGGTTTACAAAATGAAAAAGGTATTATCAGTAGCTTGTGCATTATGCATGACAACAGCAATGCTGACCGGATGTGGCAGCAGCAACAACGGAAGCACGGGCCACCAGCAACAACGCAGGACCCGCAGCCACCGGTGAGGCACAGAACAGTGCGGCAGCATCCACCACCACAGAGCAGGCTTCAACTGCAACAGACGCAGGAACCACCGCAGGATCCGATACTCTGATCGCGCTGATCACCATGGATTCTCTGGATCAGCACTGGGTAACTCTGAATGAGGGCGCACAGAAGGCAGCAGCAGAGCTGGGTGTAACAGTTCAGTTTATGGCTCCCAATACCAAGGATGATGCTCAGCAGATCGAGTGTGTAAACAACGCAGTCAGTGCAGGTGCACAGGCTATCATCGTAGCAGCAAACGGTCCCGATGCGATTTCTTCCGCACTGAGAGAGGCATCAGATGCAGGCGTTAAGCTGATTTACGTAGATTCCCCTGCGAACGTATCCGCAGAAGCTACTTTCTCTACCGACAACAATGCTGCAGGTAAGACAGCAGGTGAAGAGATGAAGAAAGCATTGGCAGATGCAGGTGTCACCAGTGGTTCCATTGGTATCATCAATGTAAATGCAGCAACCGATTCCTGCGTTATGAGAGAAGAAGGTTTCCGTTCTGCATTTGAAGGAACTGATTTCGAACTTCTGGAGACTCAGTACGGCGAAGGCGATGCAGCAAAATCCCAAAGTATTGCAGAGAACTATATTACCCAGGGCGTTGTAGGTATCTTCGGATGTAACGAAGGTTCCACCACCGGCGCCGGTAACGCCATCAAGGCTTCCGGTAAGGATAACGTAATCGGTGTAGGCTTTGATAAGTCTGATGCTATCCTGGGTCTGATCGATGACGGATATCTGCTGTGTACCATGGCTCAGAATCCCGATGTTATGGGTTATGAAGGTGTAAAAGCAGCTGTAAAAGCCATCAATGGTGAAAGTCTCGGTGGTGCTGTAACCGATACAGGAGTATCTGTTCTGACCAAACAGCAGTAAGCAAAATCTTTTCTCTTCCATAAATATAAAAATTCAACAGGAATATCCGGAAATATGGGATATTCCTGTTGAATTGCATTTAAACGAGTGCTAAAATAAATCTATATTTATGGAAAAAAAGGCTAATAATGAGGATAAAATTATGTGGAAGGTAATGATCGTAGATGACGAGAAGCTGATCTGCAAGCTTGTCCAGGCATTGGTCGAGTGGGACAAACTGGGAATGCAGATGGCGGCACAGGCAGAAAATGCCATACAGGCACTGGATATGCTGCAGCAATATAGACCGGACATTCTGATCACGGATATTCGCATGCCGGGAATGGACGGGCTGGAGCTGATAAAAAATGCAAAAAAGATATGTCCGGAACTGGAAATCATCATTATCAGTGGATATGCACATTTCGAGTATGCACGAAATGCGCTTTCCCTTGGTGTGGGAAATTACCTTTTAAAACCTATTAAACAGGACGAATTGAACGAAACACTGCGAAAAATTGGTGAGCGGCTGGATGCAAAGAAATCTGCCCAGGGTATGGAAATGGCTGAGCGGAGAGTCAGTGAGAGCGATGTAAATCGCCTCAGATATGCGTTGCTGAAGGATCTTGTAGAAGATGCCTATAATCCAACCGCAGTGCAGCTGCAGGAGAACTATTATTTTAAGGCGGAAGCTGATTGTTATCAGGCCATAGTGGTGAAAGCAGGATATGATCCGGAACAAATGAGTAAGGCAGCACAGACTGTGATCTGTGAAAAAACGAAAGAGTTGTTCTATCATTGCCTGTCAAAAAACTGTAATGACTGCCTTTTTGATTATGTGAAAGATTCCGGGTATGGTATTCTTAATTTTATAAAAGAAGATACGGATAAAATAAGAACTTTGCTTTTGGAATTTTTGCGACAACTGGAAGCGAACCGTTCCATGTTGGGACCGGTAAGATTTTCACTTGCCATTGGCGGTGTGACAGTGGATGCGGAACAATTGACCGCATCCATAAGAAAAGCAGAGCTTGCGATTCGGGAGAGGATCGTGGAAGGCTGGGGAAGACTTCTGGAAGAAGTACCTCCGGCATCCGGATTACCAATGCAGGATATTCTGGATCGATATTGTAAAGAAATGGAACATGCCATAGAAGTTCTGGATCCGGCAGAAGCCAGCAAGTGCGGAGAAGAACTGAAAAATGCGGTGATGAGTGTACCGGATGTCAGAGGACGGGAAATTCAGGAAACGGTGCTGTCAGCAGGAAGATTTTTTATTGTGCGTGTAAGAGCTACATCTCCCACTATATTTGAAGAAAAGTGTATGCATTGTGGCTCTGCGGAAGAATTGTTTCATGAACTGTCAACGCTGCAGGAAGAACTGATGACAGAAGCTCTGGAAGCTAGACAGGGGGAGACTTCCCGGCCGATCCGCCAGGCAAAGCAGTATGTTCACAAACATTATGCGGAAAATATTACATTGGAAGAAGTATGTGACCATGTGGGTTTCAGTGTAGCATATTTTAGTGCCCTATTTAAGAAGGAAACAGGAGAAGGGTTTGCCAAATATCTGATGCGGGTAAGAATGGATGAGGCTAAAACGCTGTTGAGAGAAACAGGATTGTCTGTGACCGAGATCTGTGAGCGGGTAGGATATAATGACAGAAAGCATTTTACCCAGACTTTTCATAAGATTGCCGGCGTAAATCCGGCAGAGTACCGGAAGCTGTACGGTTGAGAGGAGAGCGTATGAAGCAGGGAAAAATGCATTATCTGAACTTTCGGACATTGTGTGCGTGGAGTTTTATGGTGTTGTTTCTGGCTGCGCTCTTGGGATATCTTATCTATGAAAAAATCAGGGGGAATGGGGCAGGCTGGTTCCCGGTGATCTTTGGAGGGTGCCTGTTGGTGCTTGGTATCTGCTATGCTGTAGTGGAGATATGGCTGCCTTACCGGCGTATCGAGAAGCGGATAGAATTATTTCTGGACGGTTATACCACCAGCAATCTGGTGGGAGAAGATGGGATCCACATTTCTCCGGAGCTGGAGAGTCTGGTCAGCAAAATGCAGTATCTGATGCAGTCACAGGAGATGCTGAACCTGAATAAGAGACAGGCACAGTATCTGGCATTACAAAATCAGATCAATCCCCACTTTTTATATAATACATTGGAGAGCATCCGTAGTGAGGCACTGATTGCAGGACTGGTAAGTGTCGCAGATATGACAGAGGCATTGGCCACTTTTTTCCGCTATACCATCAGCAAAGTAGAAAATCTGGTGTCAGTGGAAGAAGAATTGCAGAACTGTATGACTTATTTTAAAATTCAGCAGTATCGTTTCGGCGACAGACTGCAGCTTTCCGTTGAATGTGATCCCGAGGAAAAAGCAGCGATTTACAGCTGTCGTATCCCCAAACTGACCTTGCAGCCGATCCTGGAAAATAGTATCATTCATGGGACAGAGTGCAAACTGGGAACGGGACATATCCGGATCCTACTGGAAATGACGGAAAGTTGTCTGCTTCTGTGTATCTCGGATGACGGCAACGGCATGGAAGAACGCAAAGTAGCGGATATCAATGAAAGATTGCAAAAAAGCGGAGGTATTCTCGCAACGGGAGAATCCGAGACAAAAGGCGGGATCGCACTGGTAAATGTCAATAACCGTATCCATTTACTATTTGGAGAAGAATATGGAATTCATGTGTATTCTATGCCGGAGATTGGCACGGATGTGAAGATAAGAATTCCTGTAATCTACAGTGATCGTAATCTGATTCATATGGAAGAAAGGCAGGAAAACTACTGTTGATCAGGGAAGTGCTGCGCATGGAGAAGGTGACCTACAAGGAACAGGGAAGAATTCTCCTGGATAATTTTAATATAACGGTACGAAAGGGAGAGGTATTCGGTCTGATCCCGGTCAATCGTTATGGAATGGATGCTTTTCTCAAACTGTTGCAACAAAATATGCCGCTTCACTACGGATATGTATATTATCGTGAGCAATTGGTCAATCAGTGGCAGAGGTCGCATAACCGGACGAACAGGATCAGTATCATCCGCAACAAAAGCAGTCTGGCGGAGGATCTAACCGTGGTAGACAATATTTTTGTCCTGCGGAGAGGATTTCATAAGTATCTGATTCATCCGGGAATGTTGGAACGACTGCTGCAGCCTTTTCTGGATGAAATCGGGATCAATATCCCGGCGGGGGCTTATGTCAGCGAACTGACAATATTTCAAAAGTTTGTGACAGAAGTTTTGAAAGCGGTGGTGGCAGGAAGTCAGCTGATCGTATTGGAAAATGTCAGTACTTTTATTAGCGAGAGCGAACTGGAGGAATTGCACAGGATCATACGACTGTACGCAGAAAGAGGAATTTCTTTCATTTACATCACGGCTCATTTTGAAGAAGCAACCTATCTGTGTGATCGTATGGCATTAATGGTAAACGGGCAGATCATCAAAACGTTTCAGAGAGGTGATCCGATTCCTGATACATTTCCGCTACAGAGTGTGGAGGAATATGACAGGTGGGTGAGATCTCAACATAGACGACAGGAAGCAGATACAGACAGACAGACCGTATTGATCATGGATAAGATACAATATGGTAATCTGAAAGATATTACGATTCGGGTCGGGCAGGGAGAATGCGTTGTATTGCAGGATCTGGATAATCGTTGCATTGCTGATTTTGTGGAGCTGTTTCAAGGAGAGATTCCAGAGAAAGGAAGCTTTTATCTGACGAAAGGGACACAAAAAAGTGAGAAAAACAGAGATATTGCGGTAATCCAGGAGCTACCCACAGAGACTATGCTGTTTCCTCATATGAGTTATTTTGATAACCTATGTTTTACCATGGATCATCGAATCCGGGGTGTGTGGAATCAGTCTGGAATCCGGAGAAGTATCCAGGAGGAACAAAAAGATCTGTTGGGGGAGGACGTATTTGACACTCCGGTGTGGAACCTGACCAGGCAGCAGAAGTATGATCTGGTATATACGAGAATTCTGATGCAGCATCCGCAGGTCGTGTTGTGCGTACAGCCGTTTAAAAATGCGGAAGTGTCCGTGCGCAGTCATATCTGGGAGCTGATGGAACGGTTTTTGAAAAAAAATATTGCAGTGGTGATCCTGGCGGTGAATCTTGCCGATTCTCTGGCTCTGGCTGACCGTCTGATCCGGATACGGAATGGACAGATTCAGGAAATCTATGATCAAAAGGATTTCTCCAGATTGCCAGAGCATACACCCTGGCTGCATTTATATCAGAAAACCTATGGGAATAGATCGGAAGATAAAAAATAAAAAGAAAGAAGGAATCACTATGAAATTGGGAGCATTAGAAGCGGGCGGAACAAAAATGGTCTGTGCCATCGGAGATGAAACAGGAAAGATCTATGAGCAGGTATCTATAGCTACAACGACGCCGGAAGAGACCATTCCGAAATTGATCGCATATTTTCAGGACAAGCAGATAGACGCATTGGGAATTGCAAGTTTTGGACCGGTGGAACTGGATCCAGCATCGGAAAAATATGGATATATTACTACCACATCTAAACTTGCATGGACAAACTTTGATTTTTTGGGAAGCATGAAAGCAGCGTTAAAATGTCCTATGGGATTTGATACCGATGTAAATGGTTCAGTACTGGGTGAGGTTACTTTCGGGCAGGCAAAAGGGAAACATTGCGTCATGTATTTGACCGTGGGAACCGGAATCGGAGCAGGCGTGTATATTGACGGGAAGCTGCTGCACGGTATGCTTCATCCTGAGGCAGGACATATCCTCATCACAAAACGGGATACAGACCATTATGAAGGAAAATGCCCCTATCACAAGGATCATTGTCTGGAAGGAATGGCGGCTGGTCCTGCCATAGAAGCCAGATGGGGCAAAAAAGCAGTGGAACTGGCAGATTGTCCGGAAGTATGGGATCTGGAGGCAGACTACCTTGCGCAGGCATTGACAAATTATGTGATGGTACTTTCTCCGGAAATGATCATTCTCGGAGGCGGTGTCATGCATCAGGAGCAACTATTCCCATTAATACGCAAAAAGCTGATTACCTATATCAATGGCTATGTGATAACAGAAGAACTGGAGGATCCGGAGCATTATGTAGTACCTGCGTCACTGCATGATGATCAGGGCATCATGGGATGCCTGGAACTGGCGAGAAGAGCATTGGAGGGATAATCTATGCCTTTATGGAACAAAAGAGCGGTAAGCAGCGGACAAACAGAAGAATCATATAAGGAACAGCTACAATCCTTGAAACAGACTGTCAATAATCTGGGATTGGTATCCGAACAATTTGAAGGTGCGGCAGAGGGGCTGACAGAGTCCTCCGATAAGGTGGGACATGGCGTACAGGTGCTTGCGGAAGGTGCCTCAAGGCAGGAAAGAGATGTATTGCAATGCCGGAAAATAGCCGAGGAATTCACAGCGAAGATCACGGATATGGATCAGGAGACTGCAACTATGCAGACACAGGTTCAGCAGATGCAGCAACAGAGTGATCTTGGCAGACAAAGAGTGGAACATCTGGGGAAAACACAGGAAAAACTCAAAGGTTCCATGGATACGATCACAGAAGAGATTCGTACGCTTCTGGATAAAAATGCAAAGATTGAATCTGTCACAAGTGTTCTCTATAGTATTGCCAAGCAGACGAATCTGCTGTCTTTAAATGCATCCATCGAGGCTGCCAGAGCCGGGGAAGCCGGAAGAGGATTTGCTCATGTGGCATATGAAGTACGAAAATTGTCGGAGGAATGTCATAAGGCAAGTCAGAGTATCAATGCATCCATTCAGGAGATTATAGGTTCGTTAACAAAACTGAAAGAGATCATGGAGGAATCCGATGCAGCTTTTGAAGCACAGAAAACCGCGGTAGGGGATACAATTTCTTCCTTTGAAAATATAAATCACAGTGTGAAAGAACTGGCAGAAGCGCAGTTTTTTTTCACAGAACGTATGGATGAAGTCAATGGGAAGAAGGAAGAGCTACTGGAAGTCATGGAATCTATTGCAACAATCTCCAGTCAGGCATCGGCATCCTCGGAAAACGTGGCGGGAATTACTGCAGAACAGAAGCAGAATGCCAGCCTTATGGGGCATGTATCCGAACGATTGAACAGCGAATTAAATCAGCTGAATGAAATCCTGGCTAATATACCGGTGGATTATGCACCGGTACAGCGCAGGAAAATTGCCATGGTATGGGATCTGGATGATCCTTTCTGGTATCCGGCGACGAAACAGGCCTATCGCACTGCCAAAATTCTGAATTTTGATATTACGGTATTTGCACCTAAGGGAAGAGGAGAAGCAGGAACTCTGGAAATGGTGCATTTTCTGAAAAAGGTGTTGGAGGAGCGTTATGATGGAATCTGTATCTCACCCATTGCGGATCTCAGAGTGGAAAAATTGCTGCAGAAGATGGCAGAGAAGGGTGTGGAGGTGATTTTCATCCTGTCTGCATTTGATAGTGTTCCCTATCGCACACTCATCGGAACTGACAGTTATCAGTGCGGACGGAGTACCGGAGAGGCTGTGAGAGAAGCCTTGGGAGCCGACGGTGCCGTTGGCATTATCAAGTGGAAGGATAACCTCATTGAGACTGTAGAGGACAGATACCACGGTGTTGTAGATGTTCTGAAAGAAAACAGAATTCCTTATTATGATATGACCGGTCCGGGAGAACCTACTGCTGAAGAAGCAACAAAATTAACTGACCGGCTTCTTACGGAGCATCCGGATATCTCTGTACTGTGCGCTACAAATGTAGGATGGGGATTGGCTTTTGCCAGATATCTTAAGTCCAAAGGGAAGAAGGTAAAACTGGTAACAGTGGACTTCACGGATGAAGTTGGAGAATTCATGAAGGCCGGCTATGTAGATGCTGCAATTGCGCAGCGTCCGGAGAGCTGGGGATCCATGACACTGGAAAAAATAGAGGCAGTATTTGAAGGACAGAGTATACCCAAAACCATTGACACCGGAACCTATCCGGTAACACCGGCCAATATCAGAATTTATGTGAAGGACTGATCCCGTTTCTTGCGGTATTGCAGCGGCGACATCCGAAAAGAAGCGTGAAAGCTGCGGATAAAATGACTTACATTAGAAAAGCCGGACTGCAGGGCAACCTCTGTAACCGGCAGAGAGGTACTCTCTAACAGATGGCAGGCATGGGTCAGTCTCAGATGCATCAGGTATTGCGTCAGAGTCAGATGAAAGTGCTGCTTAAAATAGCGGGACAAATATTTTTCGGATAAATGAAATTGCTCTGCCAGGGTTTCCAACCGAAAGGGTTCTGTGTAGTTATACTGCAGATAAGTCAGTATCTCACGCTGCATCGGATCGTTCCTTTTGGAGCCCATCGGGTTAATGGTTCCACAGGAAGCAATTTTTTGTATAAGAGACAACAATAAAATACGTAATCGGAAATGCCCACTCAATGTATTTGGAAGCTGTCTGACAGACAGGATCTCACGGATGAGAGAAATGATGTCAGGACAGCTTTTTTCGTGGGAAAGATTATGATGCAAAAGCAATTCATGGTTACGCAGGGGAAGGAGAAACTCCGTTTCCAACAGATCGTCCGTCTGAAAGGAAATAAATTCCAGTGGAAACAACAGGGTATGATAGTCTACGCCCGGAATTGCGGAACCCATAAAATGAAGCTCACCGGGATTCACAAAGAATACGGCCGCTTCGTATTCTTCCCCTTCAATGATGACATTAAGAGAGCCGGAGCGGACATATATGATCTCGACCTCCGGATGCCAGTGGACAGGAATCTGAAAAAAAGCAGGCATATCATGCAGGTGATAACAGCTAAAAGGAAATTCTTTTGTTCCGTGAATGCGTTCTTCTCTTAATTCAGGGTACATAGGCAGGCCTTTCTGTGAAGTGGAGCAGAGAATATTATGGTCAGATTACTACAAAAGTAGAAATAAGTCAATTTTCTGTGGTAAAAATGCAAGTTTTAGGAAAGATAAAGTAGTAATATGTAAAAATTGAAGGGACTACTCGGAATAGTATTCTGAATAGTTGCAAAATGAAGATGCAAATTTATAGGAACCGCAGAAAGGATATAAAACCTACGATGGAAGGACAGAATAAGTCATTATTTCAATTATTTGTACCACTGTGTCTGGAGACGATCTTTTACATGTTGTCCGGAATGGTGGATACTTTAATGCTTTCTTCTGTGGGAGATCAGGCAGTCGGAGCAGTCGGAACAGCAAATACTTATATTGGTGTATTTATTATTATGTATTCGGTAGTTTCTATGGGAATGCTGGCTGTGATGACACAGAATATCGGTGCGGGCAGACCGGGGATCGCCTGTCAGGCGAAGACTCTGGGATTATGGTTTAATGGGATCCTGGGTGTTGTGATGTCTGTGTTTTTGTTTTTCTGTTCCGATGGGATTCTGTATGTGGTAGGTATTGCACCGGCATTGAAGGAGCCTGCCGTACAATATCTGCGGATCGTAGGAGGCGGAAGCATACTGAACGCAATGATTCCCATACTGGCAGGATATCTGCGAGCGTTTGGATATACGAAACAGCCCCTGATCGCAACTGTGACAGGTAATATTTTGAACTTTATATTAAATGCCGTGTTTCTGTTTCATTTCCACCTCGGCGTGCAGGGGGTCGCATCCGCAACAGTGATCTCCAAAGTGGTGAATCTGATATTGATCGTGATCTTCGTACGGCGGCTGATCCCTGCAAAAAAATATTCGGAGAGGGTGAATTCCGGAGAGATTTTGCGGCAGATCATCCGGATCGGATTACCTTCCGCTTTGGAGAATATTATTTATAATGTAGCGATGACACTGGTGATCCGTTTTCTGAACCAGATGGATACAGAAGGAATCAATGTGGCAGCCCGCTCCTATACGGTACAGATCACGAATTTATCCTTTTGTGTGGGAAATGCGCTTGCCCAGGCGAATGCCATTATGACCGGATGGTACATGGGTGCGGGAAAATATGAAATATGTGATAAGCAGACGAAAAAATCTGCGGCGATCGGAGCGGTACTGGCGATGGGAACAGAATTTCTGTTTGCAGTCAGTGCCCCGGTCCTGATCTCTTTTTTCACGCAGGATAAGAGTATGGTAGAACTAGTGCAGAAGCTGATGTTTATTGACATTGCCCTGGAAGCCGGACGAGTCACAAATCTGGTATATGGAAATGCACTGAAAACCAGTGGAGATGCTGTATTTCCGGTGATCCTCGGAGCTGTTTTTATGTTTTTGTGTGCAGCGGGAGGAACGTATCTGCTGGGGATACAGCTGCATCTGGCAGTAGTGGGTGCTTATATCGGTCTGACAGCAGATGAATGCTGCCGTGCAATCGGCATGCTGCTGCGCTGGCGGAGCGGAGCATGGAAGAAAAAAGGATTGATCGAAGATTGATGGAAGTGATCCGGGAGTACTATAAGACGGTATACCGGCTGGCTTTTGCCCAGGTGGACATTCTCTTGCTTTTCGTAGCTTATCATAGCATAGCGCATTTTTTATAATTAAAATATTGACAATGTGAAAAAATGTGTTATAGTTCTAAATGCAAATGCAACTCATTTGCATTTAGAACAAATATATGATTAAGTATTCATTTGATAAAGAAAGTATGGAAAGGTAAGAGTTATGTCGGAAGTTATTTTAGATACCTTAATAGATAGTATAAAGCTGGTGCCGTTTTTGTTCCTGACCTATCTGGCTATGGAATATCTGGAGCATAAGGCTGGCGAGAAGACCACACATATGGTGCGAAAAGCAGGTAAAATGGGACCGTTGATCGGTGGCGTGGCAGGTGTGCTGCCTCAGTGTGGATTCTCAGCAGCGGCATCCAACTTATATGCAGGCAGGGTGATCACCCTGGGAACACTGATAGCCATTTATCTGTCCACTTCTGATGAGATGCTGCCGATCCTGATTTCGGAGAAAATGGATATCCGCTTTGTACTGGGTGTGCTGGGAGCGAAAGCAGCCATTGGTGCCGTAGCCGGATTTGTGATCGATCTGTTGATCCGGGAGAGGAAGATACATCCTCATGACCACGTTCACGGGCATGAGGAAAATGATCATGAAGAGGAAGAGCACATTCATGAAATCTGTGAGCATGAGAACTGCCATTGTGAAAAGGATGGCATTTTTCTATCTGCGGTAAAGCATACGCTTCACATTACCTTTTTCATTATAGTCATTGGATTTGTTCTGAACACAGCACTGCATTTTGTGGGAGAAGATGTTCTGGCCGGACTGATCCTGAATCGTCCCGTACTGGGACCTGTGCTGGCAGGAGTGGTGGGACTGATTCCCAACTGTGCAGCATCTGTGACCATAACGCAATTGTATATCAGTGGTGTGATCAGCCTTGGAGCCATGATGTCCGGATTGCTGGTGGGCGCGGGAGTAGGACTGTTGGTGTTGTTCCGCGTGAATCCGGATAAAAAGGAAAATCTGAAAATCGTGGGAATTTTATATGTGATTGGCGTTTTAGCAGGAATTGTGATAAACTGGCTGTAGGCACAAGCAGTGCCAAAATTGAGAGCTGACTCTTTGACTGCTTGCAGGCATAAGAGGCAGATCCAATTTTGATAGGGCGACGCCCGTCCAGTGAGGGAACGCAGGGCGTTACCGAGCTGAGCAGCACTGCGGATGCCCCGGATCGCGATATTAAAGGACAGATATCTATGGAAGAACATAAATGTGAACACAATGATATTTCCTACCCTAAGGGATTGAAATGGACCAAACAGAGAAAATGCGTGTATCAGGTACTGGAGGAAGCGACCGAACCCCTCAGCGCCGTGCAGATTTACAATCGTATTGAGAAAGAACACGAAGGCAGCGATTATGCTGTATCCACAATCTACCGGATCCTGGCAACATTTGAAGAACACGGAATGGTAGAGAAGACTACGTTCATGGGAGACGGTACCGTAGTATACGAATTGAACCGTGGGGAACATACCCATTATGCGGTCTGCCTGGAATGTCATAAGCGGATTCCGCTGCCCAGCTGCCCCTTTGCACACGTACATCTGGAACAGGATACCGGAGATTTTACCGTTACCGGACACAAATTAGAGCTTTATGGCTATTGCAAAAAGTGTCAGGAAGCCCGTGAAAATCACTAATTTCACCTATTATATAAAAAAATCGAAAAAAATATTTAATTTTTTTTGAAAAAGTACTTGCATTATTTAAAATCATGTGATAACATATGTCTTGTCGTTGCGGGAGACACAACAACGACAAAGAAAATGCACCGCTAGCTCAGTTGGTAGAGCACCTGACTCTTAATCAGGGTGTCCAGGGTTCGAGCCCCTGGCGGTGCACTCGAGAGAATCGTTTTTGGAGACATAGGAGCTCCGGGGACGGTTCTTTTTTTGCATAGATACCCTGATTAAGGAGATTTCACATGACTGCGATATTTGATACCCATGCGCATTATGACGATGACGCATTTAATGAAGACAGAGAACAGCTTCTGGCGGCGCTGCCGGGGCAGGGCATTGCCCGGGTGGTGGATGTGGGTGCGAGCCTGGCATCCTGCCGGAAGGTGTTAGAACTGATGGAGCAGTACGATTACATCTACGGAGCCATCGGCGTGCATCCCAGCGAGACAGCGGAACTGAACGAGGAAACCTACTCCTGGTTAAAAGAGCAGTGCCAGAAGGAGAAATGTCTGGCGGTGGGAGAGATCGGACTGGATTATTATTGGCCGGAGCCGGATCATGAGACACAGAAGAAATGGTTCCTGCGGCAGCTGGATCTGGCGAGAGAGATCAAAAAACCTGTCATCATTCACTCCCGAGAGGCGGCAAAGGATACCGTAGACCTCATGACGGAGGCACATGCAGAGGAGATCGGCGGCGTGATCCATTGCTATTCCTATACGAAGGAAACGGCGAAGACTTTCCTGGATATGGGCTTCTACTTCGGCATTGGTGGTGTGCTGACTTTCAAAAATGCGAAGAAGCTGAAGGAAGCGGTAGAGTACATTCCCATGGATCGCATTGTATTTGAGACGGATTGCCCGTATCTGGCACCGGAACCGAACCGCGGCAAACGCAACAGTTCCCTGAATATTCCCTATGTGATCGCTACCATGGCACAGATCAAGGGAATCACAGAGGAAGAAGTGCGTAAGGCGGCATGGGACAATTCTCTGAAATTATATCGGATGGATAAATAATCGGGTAAAAAGCAATGGAAGCAATAAAAGAAATGGAAGAAAGCAAGACAAAACAGCAACTATTTTCAAAAGAAGATCTGAAAAAACTAATCGTTCCGCTCTTATTTGAACAGGCGCTGGCTATTACCGTGGGTATGGCGGATACGGTCATGATCTCTTCGGCGGGCGAAGCGGCGGTTTCCGGCGTATCCCTGATCGATATGTTCAATAACCTGATCATCAGTGTGTTGGCGGCATTGGCTACCGGTGGCGCGGTGGTGACTTCCCAGTTCCTCGGAGCAGGGAAAAAAGAGGACGCCTGCAAATCCGCAAAACAGCTGATCGTGTCCTCCGTATGCATTACCATCGGTATTTCGATTCTGGTCATGGTGTTCTGTAACGGCATCATTTCCCTGTTTTTCGGTAAGATTGAAGCGGATGTATTCCACAATGCTGTAATTTACATGATGATCTCCGCATTGTCCTTCCCGTTTTTGGCTTTGTACAATTCCTGTGCAGCGCTGTTCCGCTCCATGGGAAATTCCAAGATCACATTGAAGGTCTCCGTGGTGGAAAATATCATCAACATCGGGGGAAACGCCCTTGGTGTCTATGTGCTGGGACTGGGCGTGGCCGGTGTGGCGATCCCTTCCCTGATCTCCCGTGGTGTGGCGGGTTTTATCCTGTATCACTTATTGAAAAATCCGTCCAACGAAGTGCATCTGTTAAAAGAAAGATTCCGGATCGACTGGCCGGTGATCCATAAGATCTTTTATATTGGCATTCCCAGTGGTATTGAAAACGGTATTTTCCAGCTGGGACGCGTTATCGTGGTGAGCATTATCGCTGGCTTCGGAACCGTGCAGATCGCTGCCAACGGCGTGGCGAACAGTCTGGACAGTATGGGCTGTATCGTGGGTCAGGCCATGAATCTGGCCATGATCACGGTGATCGGGCGCTGCGTCGGTGCCGGTGATTCCGGACAGGTACGGCACTATACGAAAAAATTATTGAAGATCACGTATGTTTGTACGTTCGTGGTAAACAGTATCATTCTGCTGTGTCTGCCCTGGATCCTGAAATGCTACGGATTGAGTCCGGAGACTACGCAGCTGTCCTACATTCTGGTCATGATCCACAATGGCATGGCAATGTTTTTGTGGCCAGCATCTTTTGTACTGCCGAACATGCTTCGTGCCTGCAATGACGTGCGCTTTACCATGGTGCTGTCCATATTCTCTATGTTCATGTTCCGCATCGGTTTCAGTTATATCATCGGTGTGAACATGGGCTACGGAGCCATTGGTGTCTGGATCGCCATGGTACTGGACTGGATCTTCCGCGTGATCTGTTTCGTGAGCAGATATTTGTCCGGCCACTGGCTGAAAACGGCCGAGTTAAAGGATAACAGATAGTATAGAGCATGATTTTTGCGCCCGAATAGGTTCACGGATGAACTGTTATGAGGTATAATGTGGGAAAAAGAGAGGGAGGTATGTAATATGCAGGTAGTATTGGAAAATGAAGCTTTAAAGGTAACGATCAACAGCTTTGGCGCAGAACTTGCAAGTATTCGGGGGAAAGAGACAGATACTGAGTATCTGTGGAATGCGGATGCAAAATTCTGGAAGAGAAGTGCACCGGTACTGTTCCCCTTTGTGGGCAGTCTGAAAAATAAGGAATATCACTACGAAGGAAAAGCCTATCCCATGGGGCAGCATGGTTTTGCCAGAGATATGGAGTTTGCCGTGGATGTACAGATGGCGACGGAAGCATGGTTTTCCCTGAGATCTAATGAAGAAACCAAAGAGAAGTACCCGTTCGAGTTTATTTTAAAAGTAGGTTATGAATTAGAAGGAAGAAATCTAAAGGTCATCTGGCAGGTGGAAAATCCGGATACAAAAACACTGTACTTTTCCATCGGCGGACATCCCGCATTCATGTGTCCTGTGAATGGAAAAGGAAAGCAGTCGGAATATTATTTTAAGTTTGATGCCGACAAAGATCTGACTTACGGACTGGTGGCGGATGACGGACGAGGACTCATGGGACAGCAAAAGGATGTACTGCCGGTGAGAAACGGCTATGCGCAGATCACAGAGCATCTGTTTGACAGGGATGCTCTGATCGTAGAGAATCGTCAGGCTTCTGTAGTGAGCCTGTGTACCTCGGATAAAAAGCCGTATCTTACCGTAAGCTTCGATGCACCGTTATTTGGTCTGTGGTCTCCCGCAGGCAAGGGAGCGCCGTTTATCTGTATCGAGCCCTGGTACGGTAGATGCGACCGGACGACCTTTGACGGCAGTCTGGAGCAGCGGGAGTATGGCAATATCTTGCAGACAGGCGGGGTGTTCCACAAGGAGTACATTATTACCGTAGAATGATGGCAGGAAGACGATTCCATACATACTTTTCTTGCGAATAGAAAAATAGCCGAAATTAATGATACGGTATCTGAGGGAATAAGAATATTATAAGAACAGCAGTGATATGTCAGGTATCGCTGCTGTTTTATCGTGATATATCTTATAAATTATTGCTGTCCTTGTAATGGAAATTCGGAATATACTCCCATCTGTCCCGGAAATAATGGGCGATCAGTTTCGGACGGCGGTCTCGGGTAAAGATGCCTTTCCGGTTGCCGTCTGCGCGCATACAGCCCTGCAGGGTGGCATAATCGGCGAAGTTCCATGCCTGTTCCCCGATAAAAAAGTCTCTTCCGTCGAAGGCCTTGCTGTACATTTTATAAAGTTCTACCTGAAATTCTTCACTCCACATTTCCGGCGCACAGTTATGGAGCCCGGCGAGAGTATCGGCGCCGTATTCGGTCATCATCACGGGTTTTCCGATCTTTTCCCAGAAATCCAGTTCCAGATTCCAGGCGTAGGAAGCAGCCTCCAGATCACCGGAGAGATTGTACCATCCGTAATAACGGTTGAGACAGACCACATCCATGGTCCGGGTCACAATGTCCTTCTCGTAATTATTCTGGCAGCAGACAAAGGTCACGGGGCGGTTCTGAGAATCCAGCCGGTGGGTAAATTCATAGAGAGAATGCCAGTAATCGTAGGCAGATTCCGGGAAATGCTCGGTATCCGGTTCGTTTCCCATGGACCACATGACGATGCAGGGATGATTTTTGTCTCGCACGATCAGATCCCGCAGGACCTGCTCGTGATGCTCTCTTATGGGAAATGTCTTATAAGGATCACAGCTCTCTCCGGCACCGATGCCCACGGCGGGCGTCTCGTCAATAATAACGATACCTTCTCTGTCACAGAGCCGGTAGATCTCCTCCGCGTAAGGGTAATGGCTGGTGCGGAAGGAGTTGGCATGGATCCAGTGTAGAAGATTAATATCCTTTACATCGAGGCAGAGATCCAGTCCTCTTCCGCAGAAAAAGGAATCCTCATGCTTGCTGAAGCCCTTGAAATAAAAAGGCTCCCCGTTGATCAGAAACTGCGTTCCCTTCACCTCTACGGTGCGGAAACCGAATTCTTCCGTATAGCAGTCCTCTCCGTAATGAACTTCCGCCTTGTACAGGTAAGGAGTGCCGGGATAAGGCTGCCAGAGATGGACCTGCGGGATCCGAAGCTCTCCCTTTCGGCCGGTGGCTTCTGCTTTGCAGTTGCTTTCCGCGTCTATGATTTTTAAAGTGACAGGAGCGTCACTATCCATCCCATCCGTGAGAATTTCGTAATTTAAGACGCCGGTGTCACCTTCGATAGACGGGACCAGAGTAATGTCTCTGATGTAGGAGGCCGGAGTGCTGTAGATGCGTACCGGACGGTTGATGCCTGCAAAATTAAAGAAATCAAAATTCGGAAGATTTTGCTTTTTTCTCCATAGCTTTGCGGCTTCTACACTGGGAATGCCTGGATTGTCCGAGCCGAAGAAGGCGATATTGCCCTCATTGCCGATGGGCAGAGTGCTGTGGCTGATCCGGTTGTCCACAGCAACACTGATGGTAAGGTGCCCATCCTCCGGAATCAGATCCGTGATCTCTACTTCAAAGGGGAGAAAACCACCCTTATGTGTCATAATCAGTTTCCCATTGATATAAACTTTTGCAACATGAGTTACGGCGTCAAAACGCAATACCTGGCGCTGCCCGTTGTTCCCGCACAAAAGGGCCGGGAGTACCACGGTTCGCTCGTAATAAGCCCAACCGTAATGATTCCGATAAGACGGATCATCCTTCTGGTCATTATAAGAAGCCGGCACGGCAATCAGGTCCATCTCCTGCGGTCCGCTCCAGAGATCCTCCGGCTCTGTCTCATCTCCTAATTGAAATTGCCATACTCCTCCCAGATCGATCAAGCTGCGGGAACGGTTCATGATTGGATATAACATGGTAGTCCTCCTTTTGCCTTGTGGACTGTAATTGCGCTTATTATAGGGCAGGACAAAAGGAAAATCCATGTGATTATTTTTAGGAAGTATGTAAATTTTTATGAATCTGGCAAGTCAGTAATTAATGGTGGGTATTCCTGTTTTTTGCAAGGGCGCAAATAGCGCCCCAGCGCCTGGATTTAAAGTAGAAGAGCATGGCAATCATGCCGGTAATAAAGCTGGCGGAAACACTGACCATGGCATATTCGCCATAGCCGGCATACATGATGAGATAAGCGGCAGGGATTCGGACAACCCATAATAGCAGAATATTTACGATAGTGGGATAGCGAATCTCTCCGATACCATTGATAAAGCACATAATGCCATTGAACACGGCGTAGGCCCAGGTGAATGGCAGAACAAGATAAGTATATCGCTGTGCAAAAGCCAACACGGCCGGATCACGGCTGAACAACATCAGCAGAGGATGGCAAAAAGCAGTCACAAGTAATCCCCCTGCAAGGGTGACGATGCCGGAACAGAGCGGTATCTGCCATGCACCGCAGCATAAACGACGGTAGTTCCGGGCACCAAGGTTCTGCCCGGCAAACACAGTAGCCGCAGAAGAATATGAAGTAATGGCAATATTGGCAATGCCGCTGACTTTACCGGCAACGGAGCATCCGGCTACGAAGGTGGAGCCCAGTGTGTTATAAAGAGCCTGAAGCAGCACATGACCGACAGAATAAAGTGCGGTATTCAGTCCGAGCGGCAAGCCGATCTTTAACATTTCATGAAGAATAGGAAGGTCAAAACCATGCGCAAAAACAGGAAAATTCATGGCAGGATAAGTATGACGGATGTAGAAAATGCTGAACATCCAGGACAGAAACAGTGAGGCAGCAGTTGCGATGGCAACACCGGTGACGCCCATTCCCAAACCGGCAGTCAGTACAAGGTCCAGAACAATATTGGTAACGCAGGAAATGCCAAGAAATAACAGCGAGGAAGTACTGTTTCCCAGACCTCGTAAAATACCTGCGTTAAAGTTATATCCCATATTGCCGAGAATACCTAACGTTGTGATACGCAGATACACAATGGCATAGGGCATGGCATCGGCAGGAACCTTCATCAGCCTGAGAAGGAACGGTCCGGCAGCTACGCCTAACAGCGTAAGCGGCAGACTGGCAGCGTACAGAAAAAACACTGCGGTTTGTGCAAGCTTACGCAGTTGATCGGCATCGGAGGCACCTGCCGCTTGTGAAATCAGGATGGATATTCCGGAACCAATGCCAAGAAAGATACACAAAAGAATCTCCAGTGGCTGGGAACTTGTGGCTACAGCGGCCAAAGCGGATGCATCACAGAAATTGCCGATGACCAAAGTATCAACGGTTCCGTATAACTGTTGTAAGATATTTCCGATGCAGATTGGCAATGCAAACTGTGCTGCGCGGCCTAAAATAGAACCTTGTGTCATATCGATTTTACTCATATTCATTGACAATCACCCGCTTTGTAAAAATGGTAAATATTTAAATTGTAGAATGTAAAAATCCATCAGCTTATACTGGCTTGGTTCAGAGTCTATGCCAAAACTGTGTCTAGGGTTTTATGTTGAGAAAGCTTTCGATGCTGCCGGTTATATTCTCCATTGTAATATAATCATGATGCCAGGGTCAAAAGGTCTAAGCCCACATGAGCTTGCTCATAGGTGGGTGAAAGACCTTAGGACCCGCCCCGATATGAGCATAAAAGTGGGATGATAATCCCACGATATGCGAATATTGGGTAGGGTGCTATGTGCCAGTGGCACATGTCTAGCACGGACCGAAGCGGAGCGGAGACGTGGGAGTGCGTAGCACGGAACAATCCGTAGGCATCAAAGTCGGGGGCTTTTGACCCCGACATCATAATCATAATGTTGCGGAGTATCGGGATGTAGCTTGAGCCTCTTCCGTGTGCAAATTGGAAATTGTCAGTGCATCATATCTCGAAAGCAGAAGCTTCGCATTCGGCGGCAGTACACAGTCTGACAAAAGTACATTTTTGATTTTATGCCCAGGTGCAGTAAAACCATCAATTTCAATGGGGGCAACGGATTCCACTGTGCCGTGCTCCTGTTTTTGTCCGGTCAGATGCAGCCGTTCAAAGCGAAAATCTTCAAAATAAGGCTGCTTTGAAGCAGAAATGCCGTCATCATTGTATGGAACAGAATGAATGAGCAGGCGGGGGAAGGTGCAGTCGCGTACAGTGACATTGCGCACATATCCGCCACGCTTAGGGGTTCCTTTGATTTCAATGCCATTGGAAGAGGCAGCTATATCGCAATCCCAAATTTGCACATCTGCAACACCGCCAGACATTTCACTGCCAATACAGATACCATGACCGCCGTTGCTGTGGCAGTCAAATACGCAGATATGCTTTGTAGGACGATTAATGGCATTACCTTCGGGATTCTTACCGGATTTGATGGCAACGGAGTCATCTTCGGTTTCAAATTCCGTTGCAAATAACGTGCAGTTTGTGGAAGAATCCGGGTCCCAGCCATCGCCGTTCCAAATACCGCCAGAGCGTAGCGTGCAGTGGTCAGTCACAATGTCATCACAGTAGATCATGTGTACATTCCACGCTGCACCGTTTTGTAAAGTCAGCCCTGTAATACGAATATGGGAGCAGTTGCTTAAATTAATAAGTCGTCCGCGGACACGTCCCGGAATGGTACGGTCATTCTCACAGGTGGCAACCAGTGCAGCATTTTGGGCAAGATATTCTTTGAGATTTTCCCGTTCGATATCGATCATGCGTTCAGCCAGAACATGCCCACCGCCACTAATGGTTCCTTTCCCATAAAGCAGGATGTTTTCGCAATTTGCACCTGCGGTATGATCAAGCTGTCCGGCGTTTAAAAGACTGCGGTAACATTTCTGCTCCGTGCCTTCAAAGCGGCTCCAGATACGAGGCAGATAATCTGTTGGGTCAGAACTTCCCAGTAAAACAGCATCTTTCTCCAGATACACGGCCATACAACTATGTAGATCAAGAGCTCCGGTCAGATAGATTCCGGCGGGAAAGTATACTTCGTCATTTGGTCCGCAGTCTGTAAAAGCCTGTTGGAGTGCGGCAGTATTCAGCGTTTTTCCATCACCCACGGCATTGTAGGGTTCTTCCGTTACATAGATGCGGTGCCGTGCAGGTGAGGTACAGATGCGGATACTGCCGATATTGTAGACAGTAACACAATATTCAGTATTGGGTATCAATTCTGTGAATGTATAATGTGTCCGATTTGTGTGAACAGAATGTCCACCATCGAGAGAAACTTCATACACTGTGTCGGCATTGGCATTTTCCGGCTTATTCCAGAACACAGTTGCGGTGTTTGCAGTACAGCGTGCGGATAGTAAAACGGATTCCATAAAAATCCTCCTTTTCGTTTTTTACTATTTTCATTGTAAAAAAAAGCACTGAGAATGTCTATATCAATTATTTTCATTCATGTTAATAATTCCAGCATTATTTTGATTTGCAATGAAAAAACAGGTATTTTCTTCTGGTATAAGTTACAATATATAGAAGAATATACGAATGTCAATATAAATTTATCGAATATCAATAAAATTATATTGACATTCGTATCATAGAGTGATATGTTAAGGCTACCAAGAAGGAAAGAGGTATTCATTATGGAGAAGAGAGAGTTGTCGGAAAAGGAGCTGCGGGAGAAAAAGTTATCTTTGGCGAAGGGTACAAAGTACCTGCTGGATTTCATGTTCTATGCGGGAATCCTGGTGACGATAAGTCTGCCGCTCAGTCTCAAATACATAGGAAAGTATCTGGAGGCAGTGGAGGAGAATTACCTTCCGGCAGTGATCATATTCGCCATTCTGGGCGTGCTGGCGTTATTGTTGATCAATGAACTGCGCAAGATGTTTGGCACGGTGCTTGCAGAGAACTGCTTTGTACCGGAAAATGTGGCGAGCCTTCGTAGAATGGGAGACTTAAGCTTTTTCATCGCGGCCATGAGCGCTGTGAGATGTGTGGTGTACCTGACCATTGCCATGCTGGTGATCATTTTGGTATTTATCATTGCAGGCATGTTCAGCAAAGTGCTGGCGATGGTATTTGAAGAAGCCGTGCGCTACAAGAAAGAAAACGACTTAACAATCTAAAAATTCAGTCACGAAGTGATAGAGCGTGTGATACGCGACTATGTAAATGACGCCGGCTGAACGGAAATTCAAAATTAGAAAGGCATCTATTATGGGAATCATTGTAAATCTGGATGTAATGATGGCAAAGCGGAAGATCAGCCTGACGGAACTGGCGAATCAGGTGGATCTGACCCAGGCCAATCTGTCCATCCTGAAAAATAATAAAGCAAAAGCCATACGTTTCTCTACGCTGGAATCCATCTGCGAGGTGCTGCATTGTCAGCCCGGAGACATTCTGGAATATGTGGAAGATTCAAAAGAAGAGAAAAACAATTAAATCCTGAAAGGGGGAGATCACAATGCAGGAAAATACAGTAGTACAGGAAACAACTTCAGCAAATCAGGGACAGATATCCGGGCAGAATGTAGTCCGGGTGGTAGAAAAGACAGAGACTGCAGAGACAAAGCGCATGAAGGAACATTTTAATTTCTTTGGACCGGTGACGTTTCTCTATGCCGTGTTCTATGCGTTTTGCATGTTTCATAACGGATCGGGAATCACCTTCCCTTTTTTTCTCGCAGGCACTTTACTGTATTTTGTCTTCTCGCTGTCAAAACTGGAGATTACCTTGAAAAAAGGAAGCACCTTTTACATGATCAGCATTCTGCTGCTGGGGATATCCACCTTCTGCACGGACGGATGGGCGATCATCAGCCTGAATAAGCTGGCGGTCTTTTTGCTGGTAATGTGTCTGCTGCTGAATCAATATTTTGATACCACAAAGTGGAAGCTTGGGAAATATGTGGGGAGTATCTGCCAATTGGTGGTTATGAGCTTTGGGGAACTGGGGAAGCCTTTTTCCGATGGCAAAGCCTATTTTCGTGAAAAGGGAAAAGTAAATAAGAAGGTATGGTACGGGCTGCTGGGAGTAGTGATCGCACTGCCCATTTTGCTCATTGCCGCCGGACTGTTAAGCTCTGCCGATGCGGTGTTCCGCAAGATGACAGTGGATTTCATGAACTGGATCCGTCCGGGCAATGTATTTAACGTAGTCATCCGGGTAACATTTCTGTTCTTTACTTCCTATGCACTGACTTCCTACCTGTGCAAGCGAAGCATCCCGGAAGAAGTGAAGGATCGCAGAAAGGGTGAGCCGGTACTGGCAATTACGATTATGTCATTGCTGTCACTTTTGTATCTGTTGTTTTCCGGTATTCAGATCTTCGGATTGTTCTTGGGGAAAATGCAGCTGCCGGAGGGCTATACCTATGCACAGTACGCAAGAGAGGGCTTCTTCCAGCTGCTGGCTGTCAGCATTCTGAATCTGATCCTGGTACTGGTGTGCCTCAGCTTTTTTAGGGAAAGTAAGGTACTGAAAGTAATTATGACGATTATGTCATTATGTACTTTTATCATGATCGCATCCAGCGTAATGCGTATGATCATTTACATCCGGTATTATTATCTGACTTTCCTGCGGATCTTCGTATTGTGGATGCTGGCGGGATTATTCGTCATGTTTATCGGAGTACTGATCAACATTTACAGGGAAAGCTTCCCTCTGTTCCGCTATGGTGTCGTGATAGTGACCGTGCTGTATCTGGCATTGTCCTTCAGCCATCCTGACTATATTATAGCCAGAGTGAATATTGCCAATGCACCCGGCGCGGACGGTACGGGCTGGGAAGAATCTGTGGCACAGGATTACGGAGACGATTTTTTCGCCGGACCGTTTTTCCGGGGAGCGGAATATAATGACTACTCTTATCTGAGTGATCTCAGTGCGGATGCGGCACCGGCTATTATTCCTTATATGGAGAGCCTGGGGTATGATTTTGGCGCCTATGAACTGGAGAACCCTACGGATATTATGAGCGAAGATACGCAGGCTCAGTGGTGGGGGAGTTATCAGCCGAAAGGATTCGGCTATTATTATCTGAACCATAATAAGAAGCGCCTGGAGCAGACATCTCTGCGGACATTTAATATTTCCAGATATATGATGCGGAAACAGATAGAGGCGAGAATCGATGGAAAATAAAGAAATGAATACGGAAAAAATAAAGTTTTATAAAAAGCATCCGGTGTTGCTTGCATGGCTGATTTCTATATTTATCGGACTGGGCTATGCGCTTTTTACGATCATAGCCTCTGTTATTCATTATGAGCAAAGAGATTATGTATGGGAGATCATTAAGGCTTTTACAGAAATGTTTACCTGGGCAATTTTAATGGGAGCGGTACTGGTATTTCCTGTGGTGCTGACGATCAGTGAAGTAATCTGCCTGATCTGTGAGGAACGAGGGCACCCGGTGAAGGGAGACTGGCTGTTTGACCAGCACGCATTTTGGCTGGGGGGGTTTTATGAAATTTGTTATTTAGGGTTGATTATGGATGTGACATCTGCTGACTGGCAGACGCAGTTAAGCAATTCCAATAAACATACACCGATTTACAGTGGTTCCATGGTTACTTTTATAGTACTCCTGCTGCTGGCATTTATAGGGTATGAGATTCTGCAGAGCATTCCGCTTCGGAAGCTGCCGCCCCTTGTGACAGTCCTGTCGATTTCCGCAATGTACCTGGGACTGCTGGAGCTGATCCTGTTCACAGTACAGATATTCAAGCCGACGATTTTGCTTGATGGATATTTGCTATTATTTCCACTGTGCTGTGTGCTGCTAGTGGTGCGACTGCTTCTGAAGAAAATACGGGAGTGGAATGCACTGATGCAGAATGCGGAGGCGGAACACTTTGGGACGGGGAAGATTTATCAGAATCCCATGCTGCGTTGGTGTGACAGCATATTGCGGAAGGCTGCATGGTGGCCGGTGCTGGGACTGGTATTGATGTTCCCACTGTTGGGGATCCTGATCGCAATCCTCATGCTGTTTGGGCAGGCACCGGATTCTGTGATCAAAGCATTCACGGAGACCAGCGACTGGAACCTGTCTCTCAGGCAGGCACCGCAGAATGTCATGTATGATGAACATTATCTCTGCACGGTAGCTGCCGGCGGTCATGAAAAGGTCGTAAAGCCTATCCGCCTGGGGAGGCGGCATGGGCATGAAGTCATTGTGAACCGTCAGTTGTGCATCGCCAATGCTTTTGAACAGGTGTTGGAAGAACGGACTCCCGGCTTCCACCGGGCGCTGCGTCATTTTTATGACACTTACGGGTTCCCTGTGGCGAGACTGATCCACAGTAAATACACGGCGGATCTGGTGTATTTTATCATGAAACCTTTAGAATGGATCTTCCTGTGCGTGCTGTACCTGACAGACGCCCATCCCGAGAACCGCATTGCTGTGCAGTACACCGGCAAGACGGCAGCGCAGGTGGAAAAATAGTAAAATATAAATGGAAAAAGCTCTCCCTTTTGGATATAATAATATTTGAAAGGGAGGCTTTTTTATATGATAAAAGTGAATTGAACTAAATCGGAATTTGAGGGAGGAAACAGTATGAAAAAGATTATTGCAATGGTTCTTTGTCTTGTGTTGGTTTTTTCATTGGCTGGCTGTGGAAATAATGATCAAAGTTCAGATACGCATGATGCGAACTACGAAGAAGGTTATACGGCTGGCTACGAGGCTGGATATAATGATGGGAAGCAGCAAATGACCGACCCCCAAAAGTGCTATGCACAGTTTTCGGGGTCTTTTACAGCTACTGTTGAGCAACTCTTGCCTGATTACTGTGCGCTTCCGGGAAAAACGATTGCGGTAGTTCACTTCTTTCAGACTGCACCCTTTTTACTTCGCTTTCAGGAAGATATGACAGGAAAGCTTGTTGAAGGAACGGTTTATGTGTTCGAGTTCAAGACATTTGAAGTTGAACTTCCGGCTGATGAGGAAAATCCAGATATTTCGGATTATATGTATTCAATAGATGTTACTAATTATAGAGTTGCGGAAGATAGCGAACTCGGGTTGGACAGCATAACGCCGACTGTTGAAATAATATCGAAGTAAGTAACCGGATTATTTAATTAATAAGAAATCACTGTGGTAAATTCCGATTTATAGAATTGTCTTTTAAGGGGTAATTATACTATTACACTTAAAAGACAATTTTATTTAGATATTAAAATATATTTATTGCCTAATTAGGAATTATAAGTTATACTTCGCGTATAAGTACGTTTCACTTATGAAAATTTCTATGTCAGCGAAAGCTGATGTCCCATCCGATTCCCTAAATCATAGAACCAGGAAGAAGGGAAGAGGAAAACCCACACAGAAAGAAAATCAGTTGTATCAGAAAAACAGGTAAGTTATAATGTAGATATGGCGAAATCCTTTTATTTTCGGCGGTATCTATAATTACCTGACACAAAAGGAGGAAACCATTGAATACGGAATTAAAGAGTGCAGTAATGGCAACAGACAGAGACGCCCAATACGATAACAGCGCAAAACGCCTGATAGCACATAAGATCATCCTGGCGCGGATCCTGGTGAAGACCGTGGAGGAATTTAAGGGGATGGATCCGCTCGAGGTAGCAGCACTGATAGAGGGACTTCCTTATATCAGCGCCGTGCCGGTGGAGCCGGGACTGACGAATGCGGTGCATTTTCAGAATGGTCAACGCCTTGTTGGTTTTAATACAGAGAATCAGGAACTGAACGAAGGCCTGGTGCGTTTTGACATTGTATTTTATGTGCGGATGAAGGATGGCCTTTCGCAGATCATCATCAATGTGGAAGCGCAAAAGGACGAACCTAGCGACTATGAGATCCTGAACCGGGCAGTATTCTATGTAAGCAGACTGGTTTCTTCCCAGAAGGAACGGGATTTTGAGAATTCGAGTTACGATGACATTAAAAGTGTCTATTCTATTTGGATTTGTATGAATATGGAGGAAAGCACCATGAGCCATATTCATCTGACCAAAGAAGACCTGATCGGTTCTTATGAATGGAAAGGTAATCTGGATCTGTTGAATATCATTATGATAGGTCTTGCAAAGGAACTGCCGGAACATGATGAGACCTACGAGTTACATCGTCTGTTGGGAGCATTATTGTCCAGAGAGCTTACAGTGGACGAGAAGCTGGATATTATTGGAAAGGAATATGATATTCCATTAGAAGAGAATTTCAGAAAGGATATGAGTACTATGTGTAATTTGAGCCAGGGAGTTAAGGAAGAAGGTATCGCAATTGGGCGTGCAGAGGGTGAGGCAGGACTCATTGCAAAAATGTATAAAAACGGTCTTTCAATAGAACTGATTGCATCTGCAACAGATAAAACAATAGAAGAGGTAAAGACGATTATTGAGGGAAAAGAAAAATCCCAAGAGGCCTGAGAATTATTACCGGAAAAAACGCGGGGATGTGTAATTCATGTTTATACATTTCTGCGTTTTTTATGAAATGATAATTGAATAATAAATCGGAAGAGTTGCACGTGATGCAACTATGATGCAATGGTATGTTAAATTCTTTACTGTAATGGACGGGGGAAGCGTTCGGTTACAATAAATACATAAGGAGAGATACAAAATGAGGGGCAAATTAATAGTTATCACAGGAGTTATGGCACTGGGGTTGTCTGCCTGCGGAGCACAGGGGAGTGATCCGGTGGGAGGGAGTAGTAGTTCAGAGGTTATCGGATCCGCAGAGGCTGCGGTAACGGAAGAGAGCACTTCAGAGACTGGTGAATCCATGGAAGCGACAGTATCCACGGAGACTGTTTCCGACACTACGGCATCCACGACAGGTCCTTCTTACGAAGATGAGGACGCATGGCTTCCCTGGGAAGACTACGGGGAATGTTCCAACACTGTGAAAGACTTCTATAATGACGATGAGAAAAAGACCTATTACTACGAAATGGATGAGTTCTTTTTTTCCGATGAGAAGTATGCCAAAGTGAATGATTATCTGCAGCAGATGTATGAGAATTACAGAACCCAGTATGAGGAGGAAGGGGAGAATCACACCGGAGCGTATGAGTTAGTGGATGAAACTCTTTCCGAGGGACAGCGATACGATGATAATTATCTGGTATTCAATGGCATTACTTTAGCGGATGACGAGTATGTCAGCCTGCATTTTAATGACACGGTTTATTATGCAGGAGCAGCGCATCCATTATCCTATTACATACCCGTGACGATTTCCATTGCCACCGGCGAAGAAGTCACCCCGGAAGAAGTTTTGGGGAAGACTTGGGACGAGATCCGGGCAGCAGGCTCTATTGAAGAAGAAAACGAAGAAAATTTTAATGCCGATTACGGCTTTTACATCACAGAGAAGGAACTGTGCTATCTCTATCGCACTTATTTCTTTGCAGAAGAGATTCGGATTCCCCGGTAAAAGAACCGGATTGAACTGGCAGAGCAGAAGAGGTATACTTATTTCCAGAAACGGACGGAGGTACCGGGATGGAAAAGTTTAGCCCTTCAAAGCTTTGTGCGGATATTAAGATCTTTGATTATAAGAAAAAAGTAAAATATGATGAGAAATCCCTGGTGATTTTTGAGAAAACAGGGAAAATGATAAAAGCCGGAAAAGAGTGTGAGGCAATGCTGTACACTCTTCCGGCTAATGCTATTGGCTTTTCTCCGATCGTGTTGGGAAGAGTCAGCGACTATACCTGTGCGGAAAAAATGTTAAAGCAGATGCTGTGCCGGTATCTGGGCAAGCCTGTTTTTGCGGGATACGGCGAAGGGCTTATTTTTATTCACGAGAAGCTGAACGAAGTGGAAATGAAAGCCTATTTTGATCTCCTGTATCAGGCGGGAGCCAAAAATGTGGTCTATGCAGATGAAAGCGTGAAAGGAATCCCGGAGGGAACTCCCTGGGAGGATGTGATCTGGGGAATGAAGAACACTTATAAAAATCTTCGTTTTGCAGTAGAGATCACGAAGGAACAGCCTATGGATTACCTCAGATATTCGCTAGCGGAGTTGGCAGAGAACTGTAAGCGGTGGGGACTGGAAGAGGAATATAACAAAAGAGTAATGGAGAAGAAATAATGGTATTAGATGTTTTAGGATTACTGTCAGCCTGTTCGTATGCTTTGGACTGTGTGGAGGCAGAACTGGTACATGTGTCTGACAAACATGCGAAGCGTGTGGCATACATGAGTGTCTGCATGGCAGAGCAGCTGGGGATCAGCGATGAGAGCCTGCAGGATCTGGCAGCATGTGCCCTGTTGCATGATAATGCACTGACACAGTATATTCAGGAAGAATTACATAAGGATGTTGCAAATGTTCCGCAAGCTTCTCAGGTAGGAATTCACTGTACCCTGGGTGAAAAAAATATACAGAGACTTCCCTTCCATACGGATGTGAAGAATGTAATTCTGTATCACCATGAAAATGCCAATGGGAGTGGACCGTTTGGAAAAACATGGGAAGAGATTCCGCTTTTTTCCCGCATCATCCATTTAAGCGATCTGTTGGACCGGGCGTACGGTGCAAAGGGCTTCACGGAGGATATTTTCAATAAAGCTTGTGGATATCTTCACAAAAACGAAGGAACCTTTGTGGACAAGGAATGTGTGGATGCTTTCCTGCAGGCGTTTCCCCTGCCGCATTTTCTGACACTGGGAGAGGATAGCTTTGAGAAAACTCTGTGGGAGAAAATCCCCCGCATCAAACAGGAGCTAAGCTTCGCACAGATCAAGGAACTGGCCCGTTTTTTTGCACAGATCGTTGATTACAAGTCACCCTTTACCAGCACCCATTCCATTGGTGTGGCGGAGGATGCGGAGCGCCTAAGCCGCTATATGGGCTTTGATGAAGAGACCGTGCAGAAAATGTACCTGGCGGGCGCTTTACATGATATCGGAAAAGTGGCGGTAGGTAATGAGATCCTGGAGAAGCCGGGAAGGCTTACGGAGGACGAATTTGCTGTGATGAAACATCATGCGGCATATACCTATTATATTCTGTCAGGCGTAGATGATTTTGACGAGATCCGCGACTGGGCGGCATTCCACCATGAGCGGCTGGACGGAACCGGATATCCTTTCGGGAAGACCGCCGCAGAACTGAACACGCAGGAGCGCATGATGGCCTGTATAGACATCTATCAGGCACTGACGGAAAGCCGTCCCTATAAACAGGGCATGCCTCACGAAAAAGCTTGTGAGATCCTGTGGGATATGGCGAATAAGGGCTGGCTGGATGAAACGATTGTGAAACAGGTCGAGGATTGCTTTCGGGGATAAAAGATGTGAGGGCGATTATTGCAGGATTAATATGACGCAGATATAGGGAAGGTATAAAGATATGGACAACTTTATAGATGCTTTGTATGGACAACCGGAAGGAACTATTCCGGAGGAGTATGATTGGTTTGCTCCGCTGTTGGGTGATTGGGAGTTTGATTATAAAGATAAGCTTATAGATGGTGATCATAACAGGCCACAGCGTCAATTAAAGGGAGAGTGGATCTTTAGGCGGGTATTGAACGGGATAGGCATTGAAGATATGTTCATATGTCCTTCCAGAGCAACGAGGGAGACTTCTCCACAGCCGGATGGTGAGTATGGTGTTGGACTCAGAATATATAATTCAAAGACCCATTGTTATGATATGGTATATGCATGCAAGAGTAAATTTACAAATTTGTGTTTTACCATGGAAAATGGAATATTGACGGGAACTGTTCTGGAAAATCCCAATCAAAAATGGCGGTTTGTGGAAAGAAATGAAAATACATTTCATTGGCAGAATATTATCATCCAGGAGAATGGTGACATTACTGTAAATTGTGAGGTTTTCGGGAAAAGAAAAAGCGAGGAAGCGTAAAACATGAACGTTATAGACATTATGAAGCGCCCTGCGGCCTATGCCAGTGGCTATGAAAATATCCCGGGAGAGGAACAGAACCGGGCAAAACAGCTTTGCTGGGAATATAACCGGACAGCTCCGAAGGAACAGCAGAAGCGGCGGGAAATCTTACAGGAGCTTTTGGGAACCTGTCATCCGATGACAGGTATTGAACCGGATTTTCACCGCGATTACGGATTTAATATTCATACCCACGGACTTACAGTCATCAATTATAACTGTGTCATTCTGGATACCTCACCCGTCAATATCGGTGCGGGTGCATTTATCGCGCCCGGTGTCTGTCTGGCCTGCTCCGGACATGCGGTTGACCCGGGACAGCGCAGTCAGGGAATCGGTACTTCTGCACCCATCACGTTGGAAGAAAATGTATGGATCGGAGCAAATGCCACGGTCTGCGGCGGTGTGACTATATTAAATCATCTGTGATTGGAGCCGGAAGTGTGGTTACCCATGATTTTCCGGCGGGAGTGATTGCAGCAGGCGTTCCCTGCCGGGTGATCCGTCCCATTACGGAGAAAGATAAGATCCGGCCAGAGGACATTCTTTTCTAAAAAAGATGACGATAGCCCCACTCTTGTGTTACTATGAGGGAAAATAATACAAAGGAGTGGGGAGAATATGTTTACAAAAAGGAGTTGGGAATCCTTTTATTCCGGTCTCATTATGGTGGGACTGGTATTTATGGTGTTCCCGGTTATTTATTTCTGCGGTGCGACAAAGGAGAAGCAGATCCTGCCGCCGCTTATCATGTTTCTGCTGGGTCTGGTGATCTTCGTGATTAGTGTTCACTTTTCTGTCAAATACCACAAGGAGAAAACGAAATACACCAAGTATAAGATCGACAAATCTCTGACCTACACATTCACCTTAACTTACGGGGATAAGGTGGAGACCGTCACGGATTTTTCCCAGATCGAATATGCCATCAAGTGGCTGGCGAAATACCGGACGGGCCATGTGGAGATCGCAGTCACGCCTACTATGGGAAGCCTGAAAAAGTTCTACATCTGCTACACCGACAAAGATCCGTACATTCACATGCTGATCGAGCAGGAGAGAGAAGACGGCGTGGGATATTGGGAAGAACGGGGAGATTCTTACAAGATTCCCATTATGACACTCGAGCGGCTCTATGTGAAACATAAGATGATTTCGTTTGATTACCTGAACCGCAGGGAGACTGGTGTGGATGCAAGGGAGGGACTGATCTTATGATGCAGCGCTGGCGGGAAAAATTAAAATACATAGAGGCTGGTCTGATCGTTACCTCACTTATCATGTTTGTAGTATCCTTATTTGTGGATTATGAAAATACCGGATTAGAGGCTGCGATACTTATCATCGGAACGGCGGTAATTTCTGTTATAGCAGAGAAAATCAATAAAAAAGAAATCGAGAAAATGAAACGCCAGGAAGAGGAAGAACTGAAAGATATTGTCTGAGAATAAATCCTGTTTCCCAAAGGAAGAATGATTGACACGGAGGTTAGCGAGTGCTAACCTTAGGAAGAGATTTTGAAAACTTTGGGAGTGACAATATATGGATCTGGCATTCTGGCTGGCGATTGCAGCAGCGATCCTGTGCGTTGCTGTCGCCATTTACGGTGAAAGTAAAAAGGATAAAAAATAGGGAAAAGAATGACACTTCAGCAATTAAAGTATGTAATAACGGTAGCAGAGACCGGCACCATCACGGAAGCAGCCAACAGGCTGTATGTTTCACAGCCCAGTTTGACCAACGCGATCCACGAGTTGGAAAAGGAAATGAATATTGTTATTTTCAACCGGACCAACAAGGGGATCACGCTTTCCAAAGAGGGAGATGACTTTTTGGGATATGCGAGACAGGTGCTGGAGCAGGCGGCGATCCTTGAGGATAAATACAAGGGAAATCCCGGGGGCAAAAAACAGTTCTGCGTATCCACCCAGCATTATTCCTTTGCCGTCAACGCATTCGTGGACCTGATTAAACAGTACGGGCAGGAAGAATACGATTTCAGCCTGCGGGAGACACAGACCTATGAGATCATAGAAGATGTGGCGCGTCTGCGCAGCGAGATCGGAATCCTGTTTTTGAATGATTTCAATGAAGCGGTACTCAGCAAGCTGTTGAAATCCCATGATCTGGAATTCCACCAGTTGTTTGTTGCCAGTCCCCATGTATTTATCAGCAGAAAACATCCGCTGGCGGGTAACAGCATAATTACGAACGAAGAACTGGAAGAATACCCGTACCTGTCTTTTGAACAGGGAGAGCATAATTCCTTTTATTTTTCAGAGGAAATCTTCTCTGATTTTGAACGCAGGAAAAATATCCGTGTGCGGGACAGAGCGACACTGTTCAATCTGCTGATCGGCCTGAACGGTTACACTGTGTGCAGCGGCGTGATCGATAAAAAATTAAACGGAAAAGATATTATCGCCGTGCCACTGGCAGATGAGAGTGACATGCGGATCGGTTATATCACACACAGAAAAGGAATGCTAAGCAGACTGGGTACTACCTACCTGGAAGCACTGCAGAAGTATTTAGGATGAATGGGTTGCCCATAGCTTTAAACTATGGACAACCCTTATTTTTACGTATTTTGCGGATTTCATCATTTCTCTTATAATGAGGACAATTCAAAAAACGACAAAACAACAAAGAAATGGAGAGAATGACAATGAGCAATTTACAGACACCTTTTCGCTATGATTTCGTAGGAAGTTTTTTAAGACCGGAGAAGCTGAAGAAAGCAAGAAGACAGTTCAATGAAGGAAAGATCGATGCTGCGGCACTGAAGAAAGTGGAAGATGAAGCCATCACAGAGCTTGTGAGCAAGATCAAAGAGCTGGGCTATCATGTGATCACAGACGGTGAATTCCGCAGAGCCACCTGGCATCTGGATTTCATGTGGGGATTCGACGGCATCGGCCATACCCCTACCAAGACGGGACTTCCGTTCCACGGCGAGGCGGCCATGGTGGATGATACCTATATTGTAGGCAAGATCGGACTGGCCGGGGAGCATCCTTTTGTAGATCATTTCCGGTTTGTAAAAGCATTAGAGGATGAAAATACCGTAGCAAAGCAGACCATACCTTCTCCCGCCCAGTTTCTGGCACAGTTTACCATGCCCTTTAACCGAGGCTGCACAGAGAAGCATTATCCGAATGAGCAGGAACTGGTAAATGACATCGTGGCGGTCTACGGAAAAGTGATCGATGATCTCTATGCGGCAGGATGCCGGAACTTACAGCTGGATGACTGCACCTGGGGCATGTTCGCAGACAAGATCGGTCATACCCTGTACGGAACCACCAGAGAGGGAATTGTGGAGTTCCAGAAAGCCCACAAGGATATTAACAATAAGGTGATCGCCAATGCACCGAAGGATATGATCATCAACACCCATGTATGCCGCGGTAATTTCCATTCCACCTACGCAAGCGAGGGTGCCTATGATTCCGTAGCGGATATCCTGTTCGGCGAAGAGAATGTGAATGCCTATTTCCTGGAGTTTGATGATGAGAGATCCGGCGGTTTCGCACCTTTGGCCAAGGTATCCGGGGAGAAAAAGGTCGTTCTGGGACTGATCACTACCAAGTCTCCCGTACTGGAGGACAAACAGCTTGTCATTGACAGAATCCATGATGCGGCAAAATACATTCCACTGGAAAGATTATACTTAAGCCCCCAGTGCGGATTTGCTTCCTGCGAGATCGGCAACAAGCTGACCGAGGAAGAACAGTGGGCAAAACTCCGACTTGTGAAAGAAGTGGCGGAGGAAGTCTGGGGAAAATAAATAAACGTGGTTCCGG
>OBXI01000185.1_pt1 | contig 74267 bp, 77 predicted proteins | sample 1538161 | NCBI WGS metagenome assembly OBXI01 (sample SAMEA2580142, study PRJEB22360) | human gut metagenome | biome: human gut; feature: human-associated habitat; material: faeces | place: Denmark | collected 2008/2010 | reverse complement strand
TGCCTCACGGAAAAAAATCATGGTATCAAGTTCGCAAATATTCTGTTTCATAGTTATTCATCCTCCTTTTTCAGTTCCTGGGGTTTGGTGGTCATAATGCGGTAAAGCTCAGTATTCTTCGGGAAGTGGTCAACGAAGGGCAGGATGGTGGAGCCATAGAACAGCAGGCCCTCGCCCTCACCGGAGTGGGTCACATAGCTAAGCTGGTGCGTGGAAATGCCCAGCTGCTTGGCGAGAATCTGACGGTCTCCGCCTGCCTGGTTGAGCATATACACGAAGTCGGAGTTTTCAAAGATGTTCTCCACCTCGCGGCTGCTCAAAAGGTCTTTGACATTCTGGGTGATACCTGTCGGAATACCGCCCCATTTGCGGAATCGCTTCCAGATTTCCACCGTATAAGCGGCGGTCTGCTCCTCCTTCAAAAGCAGGTGCATCTCGTCGATGTAATAACGGGTGGACTTGTGGGCAGCGCGGTTAATGGTAACGCGGTTCCACACCTGATCCTGGACCACCAACATACCGATTTTCTTGAGTTGCTTGCCCAGCTCCTTAATGTCATAGCAGACAATGCGGTTATTGATGTCCACATTGCTCTGGTGATTGAACACATTGAGGGAGCCGGTTACATAGATTTCAAGGGCCGTGGCGATATACTGGGCTTCCTTTTCCTCCTGTGAACGGAGCAGGTTATATAGGTCCTCCAGTATGGGCATATTCTCCGGGCGCGGGTCATTGAGGTAGGTCTGATAGACCAGACGCACACAACGGTCGATGATGGTTTTCTGCACCGGCTGCAATCCGTCCTTACCGCCCACGATCAGCTCACACAAGCTGAGGATAAAGTCAGACTTGAGGGACAGCGGGCTTTCATCATCCGAATAGTCCAGGTTCAGATCCATCGGATTGATGTAGTTGGTTGAGGTAGGCGAGATCTTGATGACCTGCCCATGCAGACGATCCACCAGAGGTGCGTACTCCGCTTCCGGGTCACAGATGATGACATCATCATTGGTAAGCAAAAAGCAGTTGGCAATTTCTCGTTTTGCGCTGAAGGACTTACCGGAACCCGGCGTACCCAGAATCAGGCCGTTGGGGTTTTTCAGCAGCTTTCTGTCCACCATGATGAGGTTGTTGGACAGGGCGTTGATGCCGTAGTACAGAGCCTCTTTGCCGTTCTGGAATAATTCCTGTGTGGTGAACGGTACAAAGATAGCCGTAGAACTGGTGGTCAGTCCTCGCTGGATCTCAATCTGATTGAGTCCCAGGGGCAGACAGCTCATCAGCCCTTCTTCCTGCTGGAAGTCCAGTCTGGTCAGCTGGCAGTTATACTTCTGGGCAATAGAGCCTGCCTGAAAGATGTTGTTGCCAAGCTGACGGGGATTGTCCGCTGTGTTCAGCACCAAAAAGGAGACCAGGAACATTCTCTCGTTTCGGCTCTGCAAATCCTGCAACAGCTTTTTCGCTTCGCTGCCGTAGGTGGCAAGGTCAGAAGGAATGATGTCCATGTCGTATCCGGCGCGGACTGCTTTTTTCTGTTCCTCAATCTTACTGCGGTCCAGGTCGGTAATCTTGCGCTTTACCGTTTTGATGGCTTTCACCTGATCCACCGACTGAATGTGCATACTCACAATGAGCGAGCTTTCCATATCCAGAAAATCAGCCAGCAGACGGTCATTCAGCTCTGGGGCTAAAATCTGCAAAAAAGAAACAGCCCCGTATTTCTTGCCCATACGGAACTGCTTGCCGGTGCGGAACTCAAAGGAGCTTGGTGCAATAAAATCTTTCGTGGACAGGCCGGAAGGAGCCAGCCAGTCCCATTCAAACTGAAACGGGAGCTGTTCATCCATGTGGAATACCGCATGAAGCTGGGAAAGCCTTTCCTTACCGTCCAATGTTCTGGCGGCTACACCAAGACGCTTGAAGTTATTGAGTATATCGGTCTCAATACGCTCCAGACGGGGCTTGGCGGCTTTGATGCTGTCAGCGTTGATACCAAAGGTCAGGTATTTGGTCTTGATGAGACCGTTGTTGCCTCTGGCCAGCTGATTTTGCAGCATCGTGGTATATTCCTCACGGATACTGTCAAAGGCATCCCCCTGGGGCGGAATGGAAATGGAGTTGGCAAAGGTCTCCTCCGATGCCGCAAGGTTCAAAAAAGACAGCTGGAAGTGAATCGAGCTGTCGAAATAATTGAGGAAATCACACCAGCCCTCAAAGATCGCGGTCTTATCTTCATTTTGGGAGAGCTGATAGTTGATGTCCTGAAACTGAATGGTCTTTGTGTAGTGGCTGTCCGATACGCGGCAGATCCCGTCCGGCCACATTCGTTCATAGGGGATACTGTCCTGTGCCGATTTTCCTTTTTTGTCCGTGCGGTTGGCGCGGGCAATGGCCGCTTCGATCTGCTTCTTATCGGCGCGGGACAGCTTTTTCTTTGTCTTTACCGGATGCACGGTCTTTTCTTCCGGTTTTCCCAGCAGACGGCGCAGCCAGCTTTTCATTGCGGTGAACAATGTCATACACCTCCTTATCGAGCATTTCCTGCCGCTTTAATACGGCATAAAAGTTATTGGTCTGGTAGGGACGCTGCTTTGGACGGATCACAGCTACTTTGAGAATGTTGCCCACGATCTTTTCCAGGGGCTGTCCATGCTTTTCGTACATAGCCAGCAGGAAGAAGGGCATCATGACCAGCATCATACACATGGCAGCCATGCTGTTTCCCGCAGGCTCACGGAGCCACAAGAACAGCGGTACACCTACAAGCGCCCCGGCGGTAAAGCAGACCAGCTGCCTTCGTGTCAGATTGAACATGACCTTGGTTTTGACTTTGGTTAAATCTTTGGGTACGGGTACATAAGCCATATTATCCACCTCCTTTATGGGAATGAAATAGAGCTGTCCACTTCATTTCCCCACACATCCCAACCGGGTGTGGATTGACGAGCAAACAGTTCTATGCGCGGGAGATCACCCATCAATGAGACAATGCGTTCTCTGGCTTCCTGCGGTTTTTTTGAATGTTCTTCAATGTGAGAGACAATGACCTGATGAACAGCTGCGTTTATACGCTTGGGATGTCCTTTCGTTGCGAGGATACAAAGTTCCACATTGGAGCGCGTCCAATATCCCATTCCCCAGAACAAGCTATCTGCCTTTCGATTTTGCTTTACCCAAACAAAGCCGACGGTTTTATAGGTAAATCCCCATGCCTTCAGAACTGAGAGACCTTCCAGTAAACATGGAATCGTGACCCATAAAAACAAGGCACAGTCTTTATCCGCCAAGTTGCCTACTGGCAGCGCACAAATATCCTCGATACTCATGGTCGGATAGTGACTTTCTGCACTGCGTCCCAATCCTTTCTTGGAATATACTTTGTAGTTCCATGGCGGGTCTGCGTAAATGATTTGATATTTTTTCATACAGAACCCTCCTTTAGTGCGCCTGAAAGACTGATTTTGCGAGACTGCCGGTTTTGAACAGCGTAAAGCACAGCAGTACGGTGTAGCCCACGCAGCTCCAGATTGCCATGATGATGTCATCTTCCAGAGCGATGTTCTGCACCAGCACAGCATAAATTGCCACGCAGACGATGATGAGAAACGCCTGAAAGCCCAGCGCCAGCAGGGAGCGGAGGTAGTTCTGTCCCATCCCGCCCCATTCCTTGCCCATCATGGCAGCCATCGGAAGCGGCGCAACGGATGTGACAAGGTAGATCTCAATCATACGGCCATAAATGACGATAAAGATACAGATATACAGCGCCCACATGGTAATGCCAATAAAGAGGGACTGGAACCAAAGCCCGAATAGCGGTCCCAGATCCATTTCCATAAGTCTCGGCTCCATATCTGCCAAAACAGAAGAAATGTCAATGGACGCATCCGAACCGATGATCCCTGCTGCCTGCGCTACTACGCTCTGCGCCATATCAAAGACGCCCATCACGATATTCCATGTGTTTGTGACAATGAGGATGGCGGCGGCTGATTTGAACACCCACTTAAAAATCATCCAGGTGTCCACATCATGCAGGTTGTTCTTGTCTGCGATCATCTGGATCAGGTCTACGGTCATCACGATAGCCAGGATCACGCCTGCAATCGGCACCATGATGGAGTTGGACAGATTCTCAATCATGCTGAAAATACTGCCATTCCATCCCTGTGGGGTCTGGCCTACCTGTACGGATATATCCGCGACTTGTTGGTTTACGCTGTCAAACATCCCCGAAAGGTTGCTCATAATACCGCCCACCAGCATTTCTTTCAGCCAATTTGTCAGGGCTTCAAGTAAGAAATCCATACGGTGTCAACCTCCTTTCCGCCGCCCCCGCAAAACTGCGGGAGCGGCAAGGATTTCATGCAGGGACGCTTAGACAGAGAACAGCCCGGAGAGCAGAGGTACAAGGACCATGCCGACCACGGCTACACCAGCGCCGGCCATGAGCTGCTTCATGCCCTGTGATTTTGCACCAGATAGCGATAGGTAATCCTTTGAAGTTATCTCCGGATTTTCCCCCGCTCCACACCGTGCATGCGACTTTCACCGCACACGGCGCTCCATCGAATTCAGCCGTCCAGGGCTTTTAAACACAACTTACACACTTCGTTACAGCATTAAATTCAAAGAATAATAGGTGGCATTTCTGCCATAATACGAAGTTTGTTAAGCTTTTCTATTTGTTTATTGTCAAGATTTAAGGATTTCAGGTACTTCTCAATCGTAAGTTCTGAAGAAGCATGGATAAGGATATGAACCGCTTTGCTGACAAGAATAAGATTTGCGTATTCATCCGAACCGCCATTGCTAACCGGCACTTTATGGTGGCAGTGAATATCGTGGGAATCCATCGGAATTCCTGTCACTGCACATTTACCATACTGTGCCGCATACAAAGAAATACGGTTATCCGCATATTCAATGGTTCTGCCCTTTACAGGATTTCTCATCAGCCATAACATTGTCGCTGTGTCGATTGCAAGATTCTTATGAATCTGTTCCCGACCTTTTACCGTATATTTATTGATGGATTTCCTTTTATGCTGGGCATTCTTTGACTGGACATATCCCAGTGGAACCACCGGACGTCCATGAAGGAACCTCATCTGTCTGCTTGCTCCATACTTTTCTTTAATGAACCCATTTCTGAGCTGTCCCTTTTTGGATAAGTCTCCTTTCAGTCTGTTTCTGAGCTGTTTGTTGATACTGAAGGCAAGTCTGCTGAAGTCATGGGATACTTCTGTAGAAATACAATTCATAAAAGGCTGCCTTACTCTCCAGCAGGGCATTTTCCTCTCGTAGCGACGCATTTTCTTCCCGCTCAGCAAGCAGCTCGGAGCAGAGCTTTATCAGAGCTTCCGGAGAAGTGGCTATCTCCCACAACTTCTCTTTTGTGAGATAGGCTCCGTGCTTGCGAATGACAGGTAGAACTTCATCAAACACCCATTGTTCAAACCGTTCCGCTGACGGCAGTTTACTATGGGCGATCAGACGATATAGATCACCTTCGGGGATAAAGAGCATTTCGACCATTTGTACCGCGGGGCTTCCATCTGCCTTTTTCCCAGTCTGGACCCCTATGGAACATTTCGTTCCACCCCTGGTATGGTCGCGGACGGCTTTGCGTGGATTGGTATATCCCAGCGCTGTTGCCACATCTGTACCGCAAAATAATACTTTGCCATTCTGTTCCAAAGTGCGAATGCTTCCGAACTCTGGACTATTGAAAATTTCAATCTGATTCATGCTGTGCCTCCTTTGGTGTAATACAAAAGCGGCTGATTACCAGCCGCCTGCGTGCATATCGTGATTTACCAGTGAAGTGTAGTGGTTATTCATGGTGGTAGGAGCGTTGAACAGCACTGCAAGCAGGTACTGCTTGATGTTGTGTACCTGGGTGGTGTTCTTTTGCAGACAGTCCATGACAAACTCGATGTGAGAGCTGTCCAGCTTCAAAAAGCGGGAGCGTACAATTTCATGAGGAAAGTCCGCACCAGAGATCCGGGTGGTCTTTCGTTTGGCACAGACCGTTTCTACCAACAGCTCTACGATCTCATTCAGGTCATCCAGGTAGAGAGGATAACGCTGCTTCAGACAATCATACTCGATATTCTCCAAAATCAATTCCCGATAATTTTCTATCTCTGTGACAGACATCGCATCCCTTCCTTTCCGTTCCGGCGGTATTACCGCCGCTGTTTCCCGGAAGGGAATGGAATCGGTATTTGATCCATGAGTATTTTGTTTTTGGGTATTTGATTTCTTAGTATTTAATTGTGTTGGATTTTCCGGTAACGGATTTACCGCTGACGGGTTTACCGTTATCGGGTTTTCCGACAACGGCTTATCCAACATCGGTTCTCCCTCGATGGGACGCTCAAAAATGGTATACTCATTGGCTGCGAATTTACCAGAAGCATCAGTTGTCTGTCTGCGCCGAATGTATCCGGCTGTTTCAAGCTCATTGACAGCAGAGCGGATTGCATCTTTGCTTTCTCGATTGATATAGCTGAGTCCTGACAGCGTATAATCCCAGTCATCAGGCAGAGATAACATCTGCGACAAGAGACCCTTTGCCTTCAAAGAAAGTCGTTTGTCTTTTAGATGAAAATTGCTCATAACCGTGTAATCGCCAGTGCGTTCTACACGAAAAACAGCCATTTACTTCACTCCTTTCATTTCTCAGGTATGAAAAAAGCCGCAATTCATAAAAGAATTGTGGCAGCGGTTAGGGTCTGTCTGTATCTTTTTTTCTTGCGTCGGTAGGGGCGTTTTGGCATTGGTGGTTTATCAAACAGATCCCTTTCCTGAGAAAATGGTAAGGTTTGAAAAACACGATCAATCTCGGTGGATTCCATATCACGCTGTGAGCGGCAATCTTCTTGAATAGCTTCTCGGATTTCTCTTACAGTACACATATTCATTCCTTTCCTTTCGTTGTATCGGTTATGAACGACGGTGTTTTTTAGGCTTGAAGTCGAGGATATGCCCCTCAATAACATGGGCATATCTCTTAATTTTGATTTCTCGACGCTGCTGGCTTTGCAGAGCTGACTGATACCCGTCCTCTGTGAGAAAAAGCCTCATTTCGTCACCAGGTTCTCCATAAGCAGTAGGGCGCAAGACAGTAAACTCAATCATCCAGAAAGTGCTGTCCCAAAATCGCTCCACTGCAAGAATGTTGTGGCCTTTCAGTTCCCTTGCTGCAATATCTTTCATAGGCTCTCCCTTCATCGTTCCTGATCTCGTTGGCGTTTTTTCTGCCATTGTTCCAGCAGTTTAATAATGGTTTCCTGCATTTTGGCCGGTGTATAGCTTTTGGGGAAATACTTTCGCAAGGTATCGCTGCTCAAGGTCACTTTATCCAGATCACCCTTTTTTTCCTCTGACATGATGGCAAGCATCACATCTTCTGACAATTTCCCTTCCTGGCTGAACTTTTTCATTCGCTGAGCCTGAGAGAGAGAAGGGGTAGCCTGCTCATAGTCCATTGTTTCCACCAGCATTTGCTGTTCGTCCGGTTTCAAAAAAGAGAGTTCATAGGCTGGGTTAAATGCGATTTTCTTTTCATCCACCATATCCAAAAGCTCTGGAATCAGTTCAGTCAAACGAACATATCGCATTACCTGGATACCGCTTCGTTCACCGGCTTCTTTTGCCACCTGGTCTCTGGCGCTCAACTTCTGTTCAACTTGAACAGAAGTCAGGTCTGTTCTTGCTCCTTGATGTTTAATGGCTTCCAGCTTCATTTTGTAGGCAAAAGCCCTTTCACTGGGGAGCAGATTTTCTCGCTGCAAATTGCTGTCAACCATAATAATTGTGGCAGCATCGTCATCCAAGTCGCGCACAATGACAGGCATGGTTTCTTTTCCGGCCAATTCGCTGGCTCTGCGGCGTCTGTGACCGGCTACCAGCTCATAACCGCCATCAGGCAGTGGTCTGGCAATCGCAGGAACCAACACACCATACTTTTTGATGCTGTCTGCGGTTTCTATCATTGCATCATCATCCTTGACCTTGAAGGGGTGATCCTTGAACGGATGCAGTTCAGATAGGGGAATTTCCTGAATTTTTTCCAGTTGCTCGTCTTGCCGACTTTCTTCTGTAGAAAACAGGTCATCTACTGAGGCCAGCTCTATTTTTTTCGCGCTGCTTTTCAAGTTTCAATACCTCCTTCGTCAGATTTTTGTAGCCCTCAGCCACTTTGCCATTAGGATCATGGGCATAAATGCTTTTTCCTTCAGCACTGATTTCTTTAGCCCTGACAGAATGAGGAATTTCTGATGTAAACACCTTGATCTTACTGCCATAGGTTTCGCGCAGAAGAGCGGAGATTTCTTTGGCAAAATTGGTTCGGCTGTCTACCATCGTCAGCAGAATCCCATCAATTTGCAGCTTGGGATTGATTTGTCTGCGAACCTTATTGATAGTTTGCAAAAGCTGCTCCAAACCTTTAGCTGGAAGATACTCTGCCTGGACGGGGATTATAACCCTATTAGCGGCAGCCAGTGCATTGACCGTAAGCATACCCAGGGAGGGCTGGCAATCAATAAGGATATGGGAGTATTGCCCCTTCAGCGTGTCCAGATATTGTCGCAGAATGGTTTCTCGGCTCATAGCGTTTACCAGAGATACCTCCATACCAGATAGCTGGATGTCCGCAGGCATCAGGTCTACGCCCTCAGGGTGGTGCAGGATACCCTCGCCGGGACGAATTGGTTCATCCATCAAAATACGGCCCATAGCGTCTGACAGTGTAAAGGGCAGCTTATCAGGCTGAGGATTGCCCAAGCTGATGGTCAGGCTTCCCTGTGGGTCTCCGTCAATCAGAAGGACTTTCTTCCCGGACTGCGCCAGACCAATTCCAAGATTGGCACAAGTGGTTGTTTTGCCGACACCACCTTTTTGGTTGGCTATGGCAATAATCTGTGTATTCATGATTTCACCTCATTTCTTTCTAAGTTTAGATATGAAAAAAAGTGCCTGCTTTACCTTTCCTGAGAAAGATAAAACAGGCACTTTCACTGGCTCAATACCTCTTGTAATGAACCTCTATGTATGGTAAACTATGTCCACGATACCATGAATATAATTAAGTCTCGACGGGAATTGAACTTTTGGCTAACGCCAAATTTCGCGCCTTTGCAAACAGAGTGCAAACAATAGGGGGCTAAAATCCTTTGTTTTTGCTTGATTTTGCTTGTACAAGGTTTATAGAGAACATGGAGAAAAGCCTTGATATAACTGCATTTTCTTTATCCCTGTTGATAGGGAATATATGCACTGGGTCCATCTCCTAAGGGGAAGGCCGCAGGTTCGACTCCTGTCTGGGACATCCCTTTAAGAAAATGCGAAGGTCATTTTTCCATGTGAAAGACGATCTTCGCATTTTTCATTTTGAACCTATCACCAAAATTAGCCAGCGAATGCCATTAGCAGAATTTTCGGTTTCAGCTAATAAAATCAGGTTTCCAGCTAATGAAGCCCCATAAAGCACCTTTTGAACTCCGTTTTCCGGCTCTCTGCTAAAATTGGTAGCCGCTTTCCTGTAAATCCATGTAAATACAAGATAAACTGTGTAAATCTATTTTCCACATTCCAGCCCAAAACCGTGCAAAACACTTTTCTCCATACATAGCGCGTTCACTCGCTGTTCTCTCGGAACAGAAAGAGGAACGCGCTTTTTGTTTTCGGGCTGAACTTCCCGAATCCACCAAAGGAGAGTTTACCGATGAAAAAAGTTCTGACCGTCACGATGGACGGTATCCGCTACCACGCTTCCCGCCCGGCAGATTGCCGGCACTGCTTCTTCTGGAAGAACCGAAAGAAGGGCTGCGTTCTCGGCAAAGAGAACTGCTACTATCTGATCGAGCCGCCCAAAGGCCCCAGCAAGTGCGAAGGGTGCCCCTACAAGCGGGCAAAGCCCTGTGTGCTGGTTCCCTGCTACAAAGACCTGATGGCACCGCTGGAGAAACGAGGTGATGCCAAGTGAGCCACAAGCGAAACGAAGCTCTGCGCCATGTTCAGCACTCCATGCACCATGTGATCGCCGCTGGCGAAGGTTCCGACCGTGCCCCGGACAGCTGCAAGCTGTGCCCGTACTATCGACCCGATTTCAAGTTCCGCACCTGCCTGTATGCCCACTGCCCTTATAAGAAGCAGGTCAAAGCTGCGGCTGACCTTGAAAGCCAATATTTTTTCGATCATCCGACGGCACGATCATCGAGAGTGTCGTGTCTTTCATTAAAGCCTTTGAATTGATAACACCATGAAATAGAGCCATTTCTTCCTCCTTACCTTCTGAAAAAGCGCGCCTATGCAAAACACAGGCGCGCCTTCCTTTTCTGTTTACAGAATTGATTTTACCGTGGCAACAACATTGTCCACCGTGAAGCCGAATTTTTCAAAGAGCAAATTTGCCGGAGCAGATGCACCAAAACCGGGCATTGCAACGACCTTGCCATCCAGTCCAACATACTTGCCCCACCCAAATCCGCTCAGTGCTTCGATCGCAACACGCTTGCGCACAGCGTTCGGCAGGACTTTTTCCTGATACTCTTTCACCTGACGGTCAAACACATCCATGCTGGGCATACTGACCACGCGAACATCAATGCCCTCTTCTGCCAACGCGGCCTTTGCCGCAACGGCAAGCTGGACTTCCGAACCCGTGGCGATGAGGATAGCATTCGGAACTTCTTTTTCCGAATCCTGCAGGATATAGCCGCCGCGCAGCGTCAGCCGACTTGCGCCTTTTAGCTGCGGCAGGTTCTGACGGCTCAGTACCAGCGCTGTCGGCGCAGAGGTCGCTGTTGCTGCATAATACCACGCCGCCGCTGTCTCCGTTGCATCCGCCGGACGGAACACATTGAAGTTAGGCATCGCACGCAGCATTGCCAATTGCTCGATAGGCTCATGGGTCGGGCCGTCCTCACCCACACCGATGCTATCGTGAGTAAACACATAAGTCACCGGAAGCTTCATCAGCGCCGACAAACGTGCCATCGGCTTTACATAATCGCTGAACACGAAGAAGGTCGAGACATACGGACGCAGGCCGCCGTGCAGTGCAATGCCATTTGCGATAGCTGCCATTGCCAGCTCACGAACACCAAAGTGCAGGTTCCTGCCCGCGCGGTTTGTACTGGAGAAATCACCCTCGCCTTTCATGTAGGTCTTGGTAGAGGGTGCCAAATCGGCCGCACCGCCAATCAGGTTGGGCAGAATGTCTTTCAGGCGGTTGATCATCACGCCGGAAAGATTTCGGGTCGCCTGCGGCTTATCCTCAAACTCCCAGTAACTGTCATCGTTATAGGTGTTGATGGCCTGCAGCGGATAATGGTACGTCTCCCATTTTGCTTTCAGCTCTGGGAACTCATCCTTGTACGCCTCCATCATTTCGTTCCAGCGTGCTTCTTCTGCCGCGCTGTCCGCCGTCAACGTCTGATAGTGCGCATAGATTTCTTCCGGGACAAAGAACGGCTCCACGCTCGGCCAATCAAAGCCCTTCTTCATCTCCTGAATGTTCTGTTCCCCCAGAGGTTCGCCATGCGCGGCGGCTGTGCCTTGCTTTGCAGGGCATCCCTGACCGATCTGCGTTTTCACAACGATGAACGAGGGACGCTCTTTGTCGGCCTTTGCCTGCTGAATAGCCTGACGAATGGCATCCACATCATTGCCATCCTCCACCGTCAGTACTTGGAAACCGAACGCCTCCATCCGCTTGCCCACATCTTCGGTAAAGGCAATATCAGTGCTGCCTTCAATGGAAATGCGATTGGAGTCGTATAGGACGATGAGCTTGTTCAGCTTCAGCGTACCTGCCAGAGAGAAAGCCTCCGAAGAGATGCCCTCCATAAGACAGCCATCACCACCCAGAACAAAGATGTAATGGTCTACCACATCATATCCGGGGCGATTAAATACAGCGCTCAGATGTGCCTCTGCGATGGCCATGCCGACTGCCATACCCATACCTGCACCCAGTGGGCCAGTAGTCGCCTCGACACCGACGGTATGGCCGTATTCCGGATGACCAGGCGTAAGAGAATCCAGCTGACGGAAGTTTTCCAAGTCATTTTTGGTCAGCCCATACCCGAACAGATGAAGCAGTGCATAAAGCAGCGCCGATCCATGTCCGCCGGACAGAATAAATCTGTCACGATTTTCCCAGCGCGGATTCTTAGGATTATGCTTCATTTCGTATGCCCAGACGGCATATGCCGCAGGTGCAGCACCCAGCGGAAGACCGGGATGTCCGGAGTTTGCTTTTTGCACCTCATCCGCCGCAAGCACACGCAGGGCGTTTACAGCATCAACATCGATTCTGTTCATTCCTAAACTCCTGTCTTTGTCATTACACTTCCTCGATATAACGAAGCTCTTTCATTTTGCGAATTTCATCCAATATCTCAAGGTGGCTCCTTTTTCGGCCCAGATCCATTTCGATCGTCGCCGCACTGTCTTTCAGGAACCATTTGTTTTCGTCCTTGCGAACCAGGCTAATGATACGAATTTCGTTTTTCTGGAAGAAACCTACGAGGTTTAGCATAAACTCTTCACTTTCACCTTCCACATAGATGCGCATGATTCTAGATTTTGCTACGATCACTGCATCAATGTAGCGGTATGTAAACGAAGAAAGATATAGCACGATCAGTCCCGCGATGCCGCCGAAGCAGAAGCCTGTTCCAATCGCGATTCCGATGGCCGCCGTGACCCAAAGCGCCGCCGCCGTAGTCAGACCCTTCACGCGGTCGTTGCCCGTTGTCATGATGGTACCTGCACCAAGGAAGCCAATTCCACTGATGACCTGCGCCGCCATACGAGCAGAGTCACCCGTCGAATTTGCTACATTAACGTAGATGAACTCGTTCGTCACCATGACCAGCGTTGCACCCATACAAACGAGTGAAAATGTCTTCAGACCTGCCGGACGTCCCTTCATCTCACGTTCCAATCCAATCAGACCGCCACAAATCGACCCTAAAAGCAATCGAATAATTGCCGTTGCAAAAGGAGTCGGTACTCCCTGAGTCTCCAGAAAAGCAATCGCAGATTGAAACACACTACATCCTCCTCTTTATGCTTGATTACTCTCCAAACACCGCAACATAATCGGCCTTAAACTTCTCAATGCCCTGATCGGTGAGTGGGTGCTTGGTCATCTGCTCAATAACCTTGTAGGGCACGGTGGCAATGTCAGCGCCGGCCAATGCGCAGTCGGTGATATGGATGGGATTACGGACAGAAGCCGCAATAATTTCGGTATGAATATCCGGGTAGTTGCTGAAGATCTCGCTGATGGTCTGGATGAGATCGATACCGGGCTGGCTGATGTCATCAAGACGTCCGAGGAAGGGGCTGACGTAAGTAGCACCGGCACGCGCAGCCAGCAGTGCCTGATTGGCAGAGAAGATGAGGGTGCAGTTGGTGGGGATGCCTTTAGCGCTCAGAGCCTTGATGGCCTTGAGTCCCTCCACCGTCATCGGGATTTTGACGACCATGTGCCTGGGGTCAAGGGCATAGATAGCCTCGCCCTCTTTAATCATCGTCTCTGCGTCGGTGGTAGTGGCCTTTACCTCACCGGAAATCGGGCCATCGACGATGGCTGCGATCTCGGCCAAAGTCTTGGCATAGTCCTTGTGCTCCTTTGCGATAAGGCTGGGGTTGGTGGTAACACCAGCAATCACGCCCATGTCGTTTGCCTTGCGGATCTCGTCCACATTTGCAGTGTCAATAAAGAATTTCATAATGATTCTCCTTTTCAGCGTTCTACATTAAAGCCTACTTGGCTTTTTACAACAACATCATGGCTGCCGCCCTCCACGATGGAGGTGGAGGAAACGACGGTCAGCTTGGCCTTCTGCTGCAGCTCAGGGATGGAGAGTGCGCCGCAGTTGCACATGGTGCTCTTCACCTTGTACAGGGTAGTCTGGACGCCGTCTGCCAGAGGACCGGCGTAAGGAACATAGCTGTCCACGCCCTCCTCAAAGCTCAGCTTGGTGGAGCCGCCCAGATCATAGCGCTGCCAGTTGCGGGCGCGGTTGGAGCCTTCGCCCCAATACTCCTTCATATACTGGCCATTGATGCGCACCTTGTTCGTGGGGCTCTCGTCGAAGCGGGCGAAGTAGCGGCCCAGCATGACGAAGTCAGCGCCCATGGCCAGAGCGAGGGTGATGTGGTAGTCGTGGACGATGCCGCCGTCAGAGCAGATAGGCACATAGATGCCGGTCTCCTTGTAGTACTCGTCACGGGCCTTGGCGACCTCGATGACAGCGGTAGCCTGACCACGGCCAATGCCCTTGGTCTCACGGGTGATGCAGATAGAGCCGCCGCCGATGCCGATCTTCACGAAGTCAGCGCCTGCCTTTGCGAGGAAGCGGAAGCCCTCGGCATCCACGACATTACCGGCGCCCACCTTCACGGTGTCGCCGTAGTGCTCGCGGATCCAGCCGATGGTGCGGCTCTGCCACTCGGAGTAGCCCTCGGAGGAGTCGATGCACAGCACATCCACACCGGCCTCTACCAGTGCGGGTACGCGCTGGGCGTAGTCGCGGGTGTTGATGCCGGCGCCCACAACGTAGCTCTTGTTCTTATCCAGCAGCTCGTTGACGTTGGCCTTGTGGGAATCGTAGTCCTTGCGGAAGACGATATACTTCAGGTTGCCCTCGGCGTCCACCAGAGGCAGGGTGTTGATCTTGTTGTCCCAGATGATGTTGTTGCAGTCGTGCAGAGAGGTGTTTTCCGGGGCAGTGACCAGCTTCTCGATGGGGGTCATGAAGGTGGTGACAGGAGCGTCATCGGGGGTGTGGTTGATGCGGTAATCGCGGGAGGCCACGATGCCCAGAAGCTTGCCGCCCGGGGTGCCGTCGGCAGTGATGGCGATGGTGGAGTGGCCGGTGCGTGCCTTCAGCTCCAGCACATCGTGCAGGGTGGCAGTGGGGGCCAGGTTGGAGTCGGAAACGACGTAACCGGCCTTGAAGCTCTTGACGCGGCGGACCATAGCGGCCTCGTTCTCGATGCTCTGGGAGCCGTAGATGAAGGAGACGCCGCCCTGGCGGGCCAGCGCGATGGCCAGCTTATCGCCGGAGACCGACTGCATGATGGCGCTGATCATGGGGATATTCATTTCCAGCGGGCAGCTCTCCTCGCCCTTGCGGTACTTGACCAGCGGGGTCCTGAGGCTGACAGCTGTGGGGACATTCTCAGCAGAAGAGTAGCCCGGCACCAGCAGGTACTCGCCAAAGGTACGGGAGGGTTCTTCGTAAAAATAAGCCATATTCACACGTCCTTTCAAAAAATAGCAGGAACGATTTTTTGCTGTTCCACGTCCACGACACCATATGTGTTCAGCCGGAGTTTGGGGATAACAGGCAGGCTCACAAAGGCAAATGTCATAAATGCGTCAATTTCTTCCGAGATCCCGGCTTCCTTGAGGGCAGCTTTCAGTGCCTGCAGCTTTTTCTCAACCTCTTCGGCGCTCTCCATACTCATCAGACCAGCGACCGGCAGGGCAAGCTCTCCGACAACTCGGCCATTCAGCACAAAGGCAAGACCGCCCTTATTTTTACGAACTGTGTTGCCTGCCAGTACCATGTCGGCGTCATTCGTTCCTGCCACAATGAGGTTGTGGGAATCATGTGCGATGCTTGACGCAACTGCTCCACATTTCAAGCCGTAGTTGCCCAGAAAACCAAGTCCGACGTGTCCTGAGTGATGATGACGCTCAAAGACCGCCAGTTTTACGATTTGGTTTTCTACATCGACGCCCGGAGCCGTACCCGGATGATTCTGGAAAGGAATGATTTTCTCGCTAGTCAGCAGCTCATGCGGCGTCAGGCAGAGGACACGCTCGTTTTCTCCGGTCTCATGCAGTTCCAAATCGCCCAGCGTAATCTCATCCATGTTAAAGGAATTGAGCACTCGTGCAAAGGCAATTTCATTGATAGAAAGTGCTGTCGGCTCCAGCATCTTTCCATTCTCTGCTGCAAGCACGCCATTTTTGTAAACACTCTCAACTGTGAAATTTTTCAAATCCGATACCACAATGAGATCAGCCGCATAACCCGGTGCAACGGCACCGTTCTGCTTCAGTCCAAAGTATCTTGCAGGGATAAGAGTACCCATCTTGATGGCTACTGCAGGTTCCACACCAGCCGCAATCGCTTTGCGAATGATATAGTCAATGTGTCCGCCGCGAAGCAGATCGCCGGGATGCTTGTCGTCCGTCACCAACATACAGCGGTCACAGTACGGTTCTTTGAACAGTGGAAGTAGAGCATTCATATCCTGCGCCGCTGTGCCTTCGCGCACCATAATGTACTGGCCACGACGGAGCTTTTCCAGCGCCTCATTGACGTCAGAACACTCATGGTCAGACTGGACGCCTGCCGTAATGTAGGCGTTCAAATCTTTCCCGCTCAAGAAGGGGGCATGGCCATCAACATTTTTGCCTGCGGCGATACAGTCGCAGATTTTTTGCAGAATCTTGGCATCTCCGTTGACAGTACCGTAGGAATTCATCAGTTCTGCCAGACCCAGAACACGCTCACTGCGATAATACGCTGCAAGTTCTTTTGCTTCCAGAACCGCACCAGACTCATCCAGATCGGTCGAAGGAACGCAGGACGGCAGCATAAAGTAGACCGAAAGTTTCAGATTCCGTGTCGTTTCCAACATGAAGTTGAGTCCAGTCGTGCCTGCTACGTTGGAGATCTCATGCGGGTCTGTAATGACCGCCGTTGTGCCATGAGGAAGGACAGCCTGCTCAAATGCCGGCCCACAGAGCATGGAGCTTTCGATGTGAATATGACCATCGATCAAACCCGGACAGACGTATTTTCCGTCCAAATCCACTTCATTCTGGCCGGAATATTCTCCTACACCAATGATTTTCCCGTGATGGATGGCCACATCGGCCTCTTCGATTTCGTTAGTAAACACATTTACAACTTTTGCACGTTTCAGTACAAGCTCTGCATCCACTTCTCCCTTTGCAGCGGAGATCTGCTGTTTCAATGTTTCTGCCTGCATAAAAACCTCCCTCATCAAAATTTTTCCCATTGAAGGATCTTAAACTTCATTTTGTCTAAAAGCTCCATATACTTTTGCAGTACCGGGCCGAATGCAAAAGCTGTCACAACCGTTGTCACTCCGACCGGCCCTCGGACTAAAAGTGATAAAATCAACATGGCCGCCTCTGTTGCATTCTTGGAGACCCAAACCGGCCAGCGAAACGCATTGTGAAGAGCCGTGATAATTTCATCATATGCACTTTTGGAAATGTTTGTCGTGAAATAGACTGCCGTTCCAAGCGGTGCCAGCATCAGACCGACAATGTAAAGCAGGATTTGCTGTATGAACGTCAGCTCAGAAGGAAGTGTAGCAGCAAATACTGCACCCCACATATCGAAAAAGATACCGAACACGAAAGATGAGAGCATAACCCACCAGTCAGGTCGCCGTTTTTCCAGTGCTGCAGAAACGAGCATCAGGATGAAAGAGCCGATTGTCACCCAGGTACCTGCTGAAATGGAATTATACTGTGAAACGCCTACACAGAGCGAGTCAAAAGCACCTGCACCAAGACCCGCCTGCACGAACAATCGCTGTCCGCAGGTTAGTATCATAAGACCGACGAGATAAATCGCAAGTCGTTTTGCCTGTTTCACGCACACACCTTTTCCTTTCTAGTGAATCACAGCGCTGCGGCAATTCGGACAATGGACTCCGTGACCAAGTTTTTGAACAACGGTGCTACGCGATCAGCAGTCTCCTTCACTTCGATATGGCTCAGCGGAACCTTGGAAAGTCCACTTGCCATGTTGGTGATGCAGGAGATGCCGCAGACTTTCATTCCCATGTGATTTGCTGCAATGGCTTCGCACGCAGTGCTCATGCCCACAGCATCTCCACCGATGAGACGGCACATCTTCACCTCAGAAGGCGACTCGTAGTTGGGGCCTGTCAACTGAACATAAACATCTTTCTGGACGGGAATATCCAGTGCATCTGCGGCCGCAAAGATCTGCTCCCGGCAAGCATTATTGTAGATTTCGCTCATGTCCGGGAAACGAGGGCCAAGCTCGTCGATGTTTGTGCCAATCAGAGGACTCGGTACAAAATTGGCGATTTGGTCTTCCATCACCATGAAGTCGCCGGCATGGAAGTCTGGATTCAAGCCGCCCGAAGCGTTGGTGAGGAACAAGGCCTTTGCACCCATCATACCCATCAGACGGGTGGGAAGCACCACATCCGCCATCGGATAGCCCTCGTAGTAATGGACACGTCCCTGCATGATGACCACCGGAACACCCTTGACATAGCCGAACACGAACCGGCCCTTGTGACCGCTGACCGTAGAAATCGGGAAGCCTTCGATTCCATTGTAGTCGATGGTGTCCACAATTTCAATGCTGTCCGCGTAGTCTCCCAGACCAGAGCCAAGAATCAGCGCGATCTTAGGCTGAAAATCCGTTTTTGCACGGACACTTTTCAGGCAGCTTTGCAACTTTTCATACACCGGATTCATTGTGACCTCTCCTTCTTATAATTACTTCAGAGCCTCAGCCATCTGCTTTACCACAGCTTCAAAGCTGCTGTTCTCAAAAATCGGCATCGAACCGGAGAACATCAGGTTGATGGGATAATCAAAGTTTTCGGCGTTGCGGCCGCACTCGTCACGGAACTCGCGAGCCTCACCGTAATTTGGGATGCGCTCTCTCATCCGGGTCACATCGTCCATGTAACCGAACAGCTTCTTGCCCAGCTGATAGCCCATGCCGCACTCAAAACTGACGTCATTGCTCGGCTCGTAGCCTCGGAAATCGTTGAGATTTGCCAGAACAATATCGCAGTCGCGGACGTGCTGCTGGCAGCGGTTGAAGAGCCGTGCTGCCACCTCATAGGGGTTGTCGGCGTCCACCACAATGTCGTTCCGCACCATATCAATGGGAGCCACCGCATCAAAGCCATATTTTGCGCAGACGGCCTTCATCTCGTTATATTTTTCGGCGGCGTCCTCATCGTACCGCTCGAAACCGGCCAGATAAACCAGTGGCTTCTCATGCGGCACTGCGGGCAGGATCGGCTTCGGTTGTACTTTGATGCCGAGGGTCTCATTCTTGCACTCTTCATTCAGTTCCGTCATGAACAGATTGAGGCAGTCGTCAAAATCGCCCTCAATGACTTTGCACGCGCCCACAATGGCCGGAGCAAACGGCAGCTCCGCATAGGGCAGCGGCTTATTGTCCGGGCCGCAGACGACGCCGTTGTTCAGGTGAGCGCCCTGAACCTTCCACGTCAGCGCGCGCTTATCCCGCGTATATGCGTAGCAACGCATTCCGCGTGCATAGGCCATGCCCAGCTCGTAGATGGAACCACCATCCGGCTCTGCACCACGGAAGTTTTCCAAGTCCACCAGAATGGCAGTAGACTCGTTCATACAGTTGGCACAGTTCTGGAAAATCGCCTTTGCATGGTCGCGCAGATCGGGACTGCTCATATCCAGTTGATTATCGCCGGGCATAGTCACACCGAAACCGTTGTATTCCGCCTTGCGGCGCATGGCGTCCCACAGGGTATAGCCGTTGGTGTAAAAGCACTCCGGGCCTGCCAGATAGAGCTTTTCTTTGCTAAATAATTTTACCTGCCAGTCGTACATCGTCTTTTTCCCCTCTCTTGCGTTACTGCAGTACCAATTCCATCAGCAGATGCAGAAACTTTGCGTGGTCTGCCTTGCGGCCGATATGCACCACCGGCAGCTGCTTCCATACAAAGTGGTGACGGGCGTCTAGCACAGTCATGCCAAGGGTCAGACCGTCCTTCGTCTCCACACCGACATGGCCCTCAAAGGTCTCCACGATGGAGGGGTCGATGGCGTAGGCCACAGCCATGCAGTCGATGCTGGTGCAGTAAGCCTCGAAGCCGCGGTTGTTGACGAAACGGATGGCCTGACGCAGGAACTTTGCCTCCGGCTTATCGCTTGCATCTAGAGCGGCAATGTCATCATCGGTCAGGTTGACGTCGAAATGGGTAGCAACATCCAGACCCAGACAGGTGAGTTTAACGCCGGATCCGTACACAATTTTTGCAGCTTCGGGATCCACGAAGACATTCCACTCGCTCTGCGGGGTGTCACCGGTACAGTTGGCGAAAGCATACTTGTTCAGGCCGAACATACCCGAAATAGCGATGATTTCTTTGATCATCGGGATGATCTCCGGCTCTTTGCGCATGGCCATTGCAATATTGCTCATGGGGCCGGTGGAAATCAGGGTGACTTCGCCGGGATTTGCCTTGACCAGATCAATGATCAGGTCAATAGCGTGCTTCGGGCTGCGGGGAGTCGTCGGCTCAGGCAGGAAGTTCTCTGCCTGACCATCGGCACCATGAGAGAATGGGTCTTTCGGGGTAGCACGAACCATCGGAGCGACCATGCCTTTGCCCACAGGAACATCCGTGCGGCCAATCATTTCCAGCACCTTCAGTGCATTCACGCAGGTCACTTCGGCGGGATAGTTGCCATTCACCGTGGTCACCGCCAGAACATCCAGCGCCTCCGATTTGCAGGCCATCACAATGGCCATCGAATCGTCCATGCCCGGGTCGCAGTCGAGGATGATTTTTTTCTTGTCCATGAGACTCTTCCTTTCTTTTGTCAACCAATTTCATAATCCAAAAGCTCATTTGGTAAACATTTTGGTAAATTTCTACCGTTTGATAAATAATACCATGCTTTCTTCCGAGAATCAAGTTAAACTATGCAAAAAAGTCCCGCATTTCAGCAAAAATTCGCGAAATGCGGGACTTCCCATGTTTTTTAGTTTTCGACTAGCGGTGTGATATAGAAATTTCCGGCTGGCATCAACTTTTCCGGCTCTTCGATTCGCTCAATGAGTCGGTCTATAGCCTTTTCGGCCATCAGCGAAAGGTTCTGACGCACGGAAATAACATTTTCTGTGCCTTCGTAATCGTAGACGGCAAATTTGCAGTTCTCACCAATATGGATGCCTTTTTCTTTAGCCGCTGCCAACACGCCCTTCGCCATCCTATCATTTTCCACAAAAAAGCCATCGCAGCCCTGTGCATATAGCGTTTCAAACGCGGTGCGCCCAGATTCCTCGGTAAAGCTTCCGTGAAAAACATCCTGTTCCCGGTAATGTGCCTTGATGAGGGCAACACCTTCCTGAAAACCCTGATAGCGCTTTTTTGTCGTATAGACCTGCGCCGGCCCCAGAATACAACCGATTTGTTTCGCCCCTGCCTGCACAAGTTTTTCTGCCGCAGCCCGTCCACCGTATTTGTTATCAGTTGTAACAAAATCACTAAAGATCGAGTAAACAGCACGGTCGAGCAGTACAAGAGGCACACCATTATCCTGTATCGTATGAAGCGTTTTGGTCAGGCTATCGTCTTTTTCCAGTGTGCTCGGTGCTACCACAGCTAGGCCATCGACATTTTTTACAACGAGGCCCTCTACTATAGCACAACAGCGTTCCGCGTCATCGCCGCAGGCACAGAAAAAAACCATATATCCCTTTTGAAACGCATATTCCTGAATATAAATCAGCAGCTTATAGAAAACAGGGTCTTTCAAATCAGGAAGGACAAGACCAAGTGTTTTTACTCGCTGACTGCCACCCGGCTGTACTGTAATTTCACTCTGAAAAGCCATTTCTCGTGAGATGCGGAGGATTTTCTCCTTAGTCGCTTCCGAGATTCTGGAATCCTTTCCGTTCAGCACAAGCGACACCGCTGTCGTGGAAACACCTGCGGCTTTTGCAATATCCTTTGCTTTGACTTTCACGATCGTTCCTCAATCTGTTAAATTATTTTACCTCGTGCCTCTATCCTACCGATTTTCGTGAGATTTGTCAACGAAAACTTTTCAATCAGTTCAAAATCACGATTTCACTGTTTTCGGTGGCTGCTCCGCCCTTGCTGAAATCCCACCGCTCCCGGAATCCGCGCGAATACTCTTCGCCAGTCAGCTCACAAATTTCTCCGGCCAGAAGCGACACCGGTGCAAGCTCCAGGAACGGATTCAGCAGCTCATTGTCGGTATAAGGCAGGTTTATCACACTTGCCGCTTCGCTGATGCTCTGACCAATCACGCAGAGTGGACGCCGCAGATATGCCATATATCCTTCCACCTCTTCCAGACGGCTGCGGGCAGGTGAGTTCGGCGGCGAGATCAGCACAGTGGGAATCGTCTCCGGCCTTGCTGCAAAGAAAGTGGAGTGGAGCCAATCTTCTGCACTGCACTCCACACCAAATACTCCTGCCTGTCCCACCAGCTCCTGACGCCCCAGCCAAGCGGAGGTGAAACCTGTCCCAGAACCGACCAGCTCATAAACGGATGCAGTCTGGTACACTTTCCGGGCAAAATCACCCACCTGATGTTCGATTTCCGGCAGAGTCTTTTGCAGTTCATCGGCGGAAACCACCAGATCTCCATAGAACGCCAACCGTTCCGCTTCACTTTTTCTACCCTGCAAAATCGCAACGCGCCACGCCACACCACAAAAAGCCAGCAATGCCGCTGCGTAACCTCTCAGTGGAAGACCGCGCTCAATGTTCACCGTCGGTGCGGAAATATCCACCGTCACCTGTGCCGCGCGAGCGCATTTCGATTGCATATCGCCCGAAAACGCCACAGCATACGCGCCTTTTGTCCGAAAGCGCATCAGCCCTTCTGCAACACGGGCCACCACGCCGGAGCCGCTCACTCCGATGAAAAGCGTCTGCTCCCCTTTGGGCAGAACATCCAGACTCTGGTGGCGGGAAGCATCCACTGCGTAAAGCGCCCTTGCCGGGATGCCTGCGATTTTTTCAATAAACTCCGCGCCATTGCAGGCCGCTGCATACGAGTAGCCGCAGCCTGTCATTGCCACCATCTGTGTCTGCTCGAGTTTTTCATCTTCCAGTGTATTTTTTACACGCTGATATATTGTTTCCGCACAGTCCCGGAGAAGTTCCGGCACGGTACGGATGTGCATTTTAATATAGTTTGGATGTGCCATCGAAATTTCCTTTCCTGCTTACAAAAAGACCTCCCGAACATCAAATCGGAAGGTCTTCTACTTTTTTAAGTGGCAATTTCCAAGCTGTGCTCAATATCTGTGACGTCCACTTTCAGGCGGATCGCATCGCCTATCCACGATGTGCGCGAAAATTCATAGGGCACATTGTTTTCGGTAAAGCTGGTGCTCGAGATTTGAAGAATCAGGGTATCATAAGTAATCTTGAGCAGATCCACTTCGGCGGGCGAGGGTCGCACCGCTTCTACGATGTTCGTCCGATGGAGGATTTTGATGCCATAATGCTGACTCAGGGTTTTGGACAGCGAGTTGTCCACACAGAGTCCTACAATGTCGAGCTGCGGAGTGAATTTTTCGGGCAGCCAGATGCGATTGACCGCAATGGGGTTACCATTGACCCGGAAAATTCGTTTGATGTAGAAAATCGGGCCATCATAATGCAGGTTCTCACCGATTTCCGGATCCGTCTGTTCAAATCTCGTCAGCTGCACGATCTCCGGGTGTGGGTCCACAAAACTCCGGGCGGACTGCATGATCTTATCTGAGGGCAGCTTCAGCTGCTGCAGAATGGGACGGGGAGTCTCATTCACAAAGGAGCCGCGTCCTCTTTCTCGAATGATGATGCCGTCTTTTTCAAGTTCCGCCAAAGACTGCCGCATGGTCACGCGGCTTACCCCGTATTCCTCTGCAAGATCGCGTTCCGAGGGTAGTTTCTGTTCCTCATCCTGAATCGTATGCGCCAAAATCCTCTTTTTGATATCAACATAGATTTGATAAAATACGGGAATCGGCGAGTCTTTCGCAATGGCACGCAAATTGCTCATGTTACAATCAACCGTCTTTCCTCTGTTCTATCAGTTAATTATATCATATCATCCCTTAAATTTCCATCAATATTATGCACAACAAAGAAATTGACTTTTTGGCTTATTCGCCCATGACCTGCACATAGAACGAGCGCTTGCGGGGGCCGTCGAATTCGAGAAAGTAGATACCCTGCGAGCTGCCCAGCAGCAGCTTGCCATCATGGATGATGAGCGGCAGGTCCACGCCAATGAGGGTGGACTTCACATGGCCGGCTGCGTCGGTGGGGGTGTCATGCTGATGTTTGAAGTCGATACGGGTGGGGATGAGTCGGCAGACCTCGTTCTGAATATCCTCAAAGCCGTTGGGGTCCCAGAACGAAGTGATGGTCAGACCTGCAGTCGTATGCGGGTTGAAGATGATGCACTGACCTTCCTTCACGCCCGTGCTCTCCACGAAAGTTTTGATGTCATCGGTCAGTTTGACAACATCGTTGAATTTCGTCTCAATGTTGAATTTTTTCAGCTTGATGTTCATGATGATTCCCTCACTTTACGATTTCGATGTTGCTCTTATGGATTGCAGAAGCATCCTCGGCAAACTGCCAGTGGGTGCGGAAGCCACGGCTGTACGGCTCACCGGACATCCTACTAACATAGCCTGCCAGCAGCGCACCCGGAATAAAGCTCATGATAGGAGAGGTGATCTCGTACTCGGTTTTGGGGATCTTGACGAGAGACCCTTCCGGCACATCCAAATCGTCGGCATCGCTCACCACCATCAGCGGGCGCTCCATCACCTGCATATAGTGCAGTGCTTCTTTCATGCGACCCATCGAAGCATTGGCATCATCGATGAAGGCTACCGTACCGGTATGCTCACTGTTGGCAACGAAGAAGTTCAGATGCAGCCACTCTTCGGTGTTGACGTGCATGGAATAGCGGCCTGCCGCCTCAATCATCTTGGCATGGGAATACCAAGCGGAAGCGTAATCCGTGCCGGCACCCACGAAGTCGAAGCCGGGGAAATCCTTCCACTGCTCTGCAATGCTGTAGACCTTTTCATCAATGGCGGGCAGTGCAGCAGCCAGCTTTTCAGCACTGTGCTTGACATCCATGCGGTATGCCTTTGCCTGATCCATCGTGTAGCGGCCCTTGACTTCGCCAATGCGGATAGCCAGCAGCAGCAGTGCCTCGAAAGATGCCAAGAAACCGCGCACGCCGGGAGCGCTCTCAAACTTGAGAATACTGCTGTCAATGACCTTCTGGCAGACCTCGCCCAGCGGAGTGGTCTTGCCAGAGGTGATACCCAGCGTCAGTGCGCCCAGCTCATTCATCCGCATGATAGCTTCTTTAACACGAGAGACCTTGCCAGAGTTGCTGACAGTGATGACCAGCGGATCGTTGGGAGCACCGCCGCAGCGCTTTGCCGGGTAGAAACGTGCCACGTCGATGGCGGGCAGCACCTCAATAGGCATCTTGGTCAGCTGCTCGAATGCCTGCTTGACGGCCATTGCCGCAGCCATCGAGTCGCCGCATCCAGTGATGATGATATGCTGGAGAGAGAAGATTTCCTGAAAAGACAGCGCCTCACGGATGCGAGGCTCCATCAGATCATACTGCTGAGTGATAAGCTCAGGGATGCTGTACACCTGACGTCTCATTGCATTATCAAATTTCTGTTCCATAATAATTGCTCTCCTCATTTCTTATGATTTGCCAATGCCATGACGTAATTGCCCACCTCTACGCTGAAGCGCAGCGCAGCAGGCATCAAATCATCCGGCATATTCTGCGTGTAACGATGCGTCTCGTAGACAAAGTCACCTTCATAACCGATCTCCGAGAGCACCCACATGAAGCTTTCCCAATCCGTCTCGCCGAAGTACGGAATCTGATGGTCCGCCTTGATACCGTACTGGTCGGAGACATGGGTAGCTTTGAGCCGCTTGCCAATATACCGCAGTGCAGACACCTGATCCTGCTGCATAATGGATGCGTGCTCAAAATCCCATGCGATGCCCACGTTCGGAGCATTCAGCGTATCAACCAGCTCTACCAGTTCATCCGGCTGGCTGGTGTAACGCTTACGGGGTGCGATGTTCCAGTCCCAGAGGTTTTCGATGGCGATGCCAATGCCCAGTTTGTCAGCAAATTCCAGTTTCTTCTGAAAATATGCCATATTGCCTTTCAGCGAGTCGCTCCGCATCTGAGGCCCGGGAGCCGTCGCTGCATGAGTGACCGCCCACTTGACGCCCAGTGCAGCCGATCCGCGCATGCACCGCTCGATAATGGTTTCTTTCCACTTTGCAGTCTCAGCATCAGCTGTCATATGCTCGTAGAAGTGCAGATGCGACTGGGAAAACTCCACGCCATATTTTGCGGCGGTGTTGCCAATGTCGTCTACCCAGCTCTCCCATTTGTCTGTCAGCAACGGCGTCGGAAAGGTGGAGCAGTCGTGAAAATTCATATCCTGCACCTTGAATCCGGCTTCCGCCAGAATGCGGACAACATCGGGAATGTCAGCTTTGACTCCATGCGGGCGATTGAATCCCATCGTGGTAGATGTCCCCAGTCTCATATAAAACCTCCTACTGAAATCAGCCCTTGACTGCGCCTGCAGTCATACCCTTGACGATTTGTTTCTGCGAGATGATAAAGATGATGATGGACGGAATCAGAACGATAACCGCGCCTGCCATCGTGGCACCATAAGCGGCTTCTTCCGAGAAGTTCAGCATGGTGATACCGACCTGAACCGTGCGCATCTCGTTGCGTGTGGTGATGATCATGGGCCAGAGATACATATTCCAAGTGCTGACGAAGGAGGAGATGAACACGGTGGTCATCACGGGCTTTGCAATAGGCAGCAGAATGCGCCAGTAGAACCCGAACGCACTGCAGCCGTCAATGTCGGCTGCTTCTTTCAGCTCTTTGGGGATGGTCTTGAAGTTCTGACGCATCAGGAAGATATTTGCTGCAGAGACGAAGTAGAGAATCATAATGCCCAGATAATTATTGACAAGACCCATGCCGGAAACAGTCATATAGTTGGTGACGATGGTTGCATCACCGGGGATAAGCATGGTTCCCAGCACCAGATAGAACAGAATGTTCTTACCCTTGAATTCAAAGAATGCAAACGCATATGCGGCCATTGAGGCAACCATCATACGCATGACGCTGCATACCAAAGAGACAAACAGGGAGTTAACCAGAAAGCGCGGGATCTGGGTCATCTTCAACGCCTGAATAAAGTTATCCAGATAAAATCCGCTCGGGAAAAGAGAGGGATTCGAGGACAGAATCTCAGTCGGCTTCATAAATGCTGCTGCGATGCAGTAGAGCACCGGAGCCATGATAATGAGACCCAAAATCACACATACGACCTGAATCAGCGCACTCGTGATTTGGTCTTTCTTTTTCTCAGTCACGTTCATTAGTCGTAAGTCACTCCCTTCTTCTCAAACTTGAAGCTGATGAGGATGATGACGAAGGCAATCACAAATCCGACAACAGCGGCGGCATAAGACTGGCCGTAATTGTAGATTTCAAAAGCCTTGCGGTACATATAATAGATAATGGTGGAGGTCGAGTTGTTAGGGCCACCCTTTGTCAGCACCATGACCGGGCCAGACATCATCATAGCCGTGGCGAGATTGGTGCAGATGAGGTAGAATACCGTAGGCGACATGATCGGTAGATAGATCTTGAACATCAGCTTCCAGTTGGGGCAACCGTCGATGCGAGCCGCCTCGATGAGGTCATCCGGCACACTGCGCACAGCCGAAAGCAGATACAGAAAATCCATACCAAGACCCAGCCAGACGCCCAGAATGATCACAGAAAGCAGTGCGGTCTTTTCACCGTTGAACCACTGTACATCCAGCCCAAAGATGTGGTTGACGATGCCGATTTGCGGGTTGAGCATCAGCTTGAAGATTAGAGCCGCCACCGACATGGAAACTGCCATCGGGAAAGCAAATGTCAGCTCATAGAACCACGAGACTTTCCGCTTCTTGTTTGCAGCCATTGCCATCAGGAAAGCCAGAATGATGGTCACAGGCACCTGGATCAGCGCGTAGATAAATGTATTCTTGATGGACTGGATAAACAGGCTGTCGCTGAATATCTTCTGATAATTTTCCAGACCGATAAATTCCACCGCCTTGCCGGTAGCGTTGGTCAGAAAGAAGCTCGTGCCGATGGTCTTAACGAACGGATAGTAGATAAAAGTTCCCATCAGCAAGATGGTCGGCAGCAAAAACAGATAGGGTGTAAGTTTATTTTCACGTCGCTGCTTCTTTGCCGGGAGCACTTTGGAGCCGCCGTCTTTCATTGCTCATACACCTCCAAAACAATATTTTTCGATAGCCTCCACTACACCGTAAGCGTAGGGCTTGGAGGCCACATAGTCGGCTTTTGCTTTCAGACTGTCACAAGCGTTATCTACCGCAACGCCCACTCCGGCATACTCGACCATTTCCATGTCGTTTTCAAAATCTCCACAGGCCATTACTTCATCCTGTCGGACATCCAGAAGCTCCATCAATTCCTTGACGCCGGTCATTTTATTGCAGCCGCAGGGGCCAAGCTCGACCGCTGCTTCCGCATAGGTCGTTATCCAGTACTGCTGGCCGAAATCCCGTTTCAGTTCTTCCCGGAACGCTTTGATTTTACCGGTATGATGCTCATCCATGAACATGACCTTCACGAAACGTGCATTTTTCCAGTCGTGCTTGTCCAGGTCGATGAAGTTTTGAAAACGGTCGCCGAACTTTTGGTGCTCCTTAACATAATCTGTCAGCCGCAGTGCGCGTTCCGTCCGCTCGTCGGAGAGGGTGACCGTCAGACCTTCGGTGTCTGCTCTGCGAATGATAGATAAAATCGGTTCTACTGAGAAATTGTGTGAGACAAGGCACTTTTCTTCCTGAAAAATGCAAGCACCATTGGAGATGACATACGGGGAAGTAATGCCCACAGTCTTTACCAAACGAGCTACCAGCTCTTTGGTTCGACCGGTGGCAAATGAAAACACCACGCCATGCTCTTTGCACTTCTGAGCTGCCTCGATCAGCTCCGGTGCGATTGCCTCCGTGCCATCGATCAGCGTCCCGTCAATGTCACTGACCACTAATTTAATAGCCATTTTTTGACCTTTCTCTGATAAAACTAGAGAAAAAGGACAGTCAACAGCCCTGCCCTAGAGCCATAGAACTGCCGACTGCCCAAATTCTAACTAATTTTCAGGGTTTATGATGATTTAGACGGGGTTTGCACGGTTGTACTCATCCAGCGCCTCGTTGCACTGCTTCGCCATTTCAGCCACGCAGTCATCGATGGACAGAGAGCCAGCGGCGAACTGTGCGCCTACCTCCTTGAAGGTGGTGGTGAAAGCCTGCTGAGTGGGAGCCAGATGCTCCTGAACTTTCGGGTTGGAGTTCATCATGGCACTGAATGCCACATCGAACTCGGGACGGCTCTCGACATAAGCCTTCATGTCGTCGGTGTCCATCGACTTCTGGTTGACAGGGATGCAGCCGGTACCAAGCGCCCACTCGGTCTGGTAGTCAGCCGAAACCCACTGCTTCATGAATTCCCAGCTCTTTGCGACCTTCTGTGCATCGCCGCGATCCAGTGCGTAGATAGAAGAACCACCCGGGCAAACACCGCCCTTATCGGATGCCTGCACCTTGGGCAGGTCGGCAACACCAAGTTCCCAGCCCTGCTCTGCAAAGGTGCTGACCATGCTCTCCAGCACATTGTTGCTGGTAAAGAGGGTAGCACTGGTACCTGCCATGAACTCATCACGAGCCTGTGTACCTTCATCCGTGGTCTGGACTGCGCCGGTGGCCAGAACCTTCGACCACTCGGTCAGGAAGTTCTTCATGGTACCTTCTTCATCAAAGACAACCTTGGTCATACGGCCTGCGCGGCCATTCTCGTGATCACCGATGAAAGAGTACTCGCCCTGGCCGCCGATGAAGTGGTTCAGGTAGGTGTTCTGGATGCCAAAGGTAATGGCATACTGGCCGTTGCCTTTGAGCTTTGCAGCCATATCCGCAAACTCTGCCAACGTCGTGGGAGGAGTCTCCGGGTCAAGGCCGGCAGCAGCGTATGCGGTTTTGTTGTAGTACATAACCATCGTGGAAGCATGGAAGGGCAGGCTCCACAGAGTATCGGAGAGCGTGTAGGTATTCACCAGCTGGGGCATCAGCTCACTGCCGTCAAAGCTCTCGTCTGCCTCGATGAGGCTCTGTGCGGGCACAACATACGGCACCGTGCTCATATACTCGGCGTCGCCCGCGAATACCTGAACCATATCAGGCAGGTTGTCCACATCCTTTGCCAGGATCAGAGCCTTGACCTTGCTGATCAAATCGGAAGAGCTCTGGTAAACAGGTGTAACGGTGATGCCCATTTCCTTACCCACAGTCTCGTTGAACTTGGGGATCATGGTCTGCTCCAGCAGCTCGCCGGCCTTGCCGCCACGGTTGTGCCACAGAATGACTTCGGTGTTTTTATTGGAGTCAACAGCCGCCAAATTGTAGCCCCTGCTCTCGGCACCAGAGGCAGCAGTGGAACCAGCAGTTGTTCCGTTATCTTTGGAGCCGCCGCAGCCAGTCAGGCTCAGTGCAGCAGCACCCACTGCACCCGCAGCAGTCACCTTCAGAAAATTGCGGCGAGAAATCTTTTTCATAGTATCCTCCTATTTTTTGTTATCATGTGTGACTCTCTTCTCATCCGGTAAACTGGTATTAACAAGCATACCTTTTATGTTTTGTATATTACGCCTGTTTTCGTGTTTTTTCAAGCAAATTTGATTTTTTCATCCTATTGCCCATAAAGTGCCATCGTTTTTGTGCGAAATATACAACATCGCCATAAAGTATTACCATTACGGCTTGTTTTATATGCGAAACGGAAAGTGTAAAATCCTTTCGTTCCGCTCATATTTTTTCATCAGACCGTTATAATCAGTACAGTCTTGTGTTTCTATCATCTCCCTGACTGTTACATATGCTTCTGGATAGTCCTGTTTAACCCACTTTTTCACCCGCTCAGCCTGCGTCGTCCCCTCTTTACATAAAAGTTCTTCCACATAAACCGGGATCTCCTCGTCCAGTACATTCAGAACACCTTCCAAGTCGCTTACACCCGGAATAATAGGCGCGTAGGTCGTCCAAGTACAGATGCCATTCTGATGGAGCAGGTTTGCGTTTTCGATGCCCGGATGATGCTCTCCACTTTTCATCGCTTTCATAAACGGAGGCCGTGCCAGCTCCACCACAATAGTCAACTGCTCTCGCATTTCAATCAAAAGCGAAAGATAGTCCCGGATGACCCGATTTGTGGCGGAGGTCGTCAGCAGAACCGGCATCTTGTGCTCTTTCAGCAACTCAAGACACTGCCGCGTCAGGCCGGCGTGGATTTCCTCGTCACAGAATGGATCGCAGATACTTCCGACATAAATGCGTTCTTTTGCATCCCACTGCACCAGCTCCTGCCGCAGCATTTCAACTATATTGTCCCTAACTTGTAGCCGCCCTTCCCACTCCGGGTCATCCAGCCAGTAGCAGAATGGGCAATCCATCGGACAGCCATTATAAGGATTAATGTAGGCATGATGATGCGGTGAATAGTCGATTGCGTGTCTGACTCGGATATGTTCGATTTTCACTTTGTGAAGCGCTCCTTTCACATTTCACCCGCTCCACGGTTTTCATTATAGCTTTACACCTTTTCCCTGAAAACCATGTTCCGGTATATTTTTTGTAAAATTGGTATTAAGCACTAGACCAAAATACCATTTTGGAGTATACTATGTTCAACGTCAAAATTCATTGTGCATTTTATACAATTTTTTTATTATAATGTTTTTTGTTATTCGTTTGCTTTGAATCAGATGTGCCCATTAAACTACTTCAGGAGGTAAAAATGGAAAAGCGCGTTTTTCTGATTGTTCTGGACAGCTTCGGCATCGGCGCAGAGCCGGATGCCGAAGCCTTTGGCGATGAGGGAACCAATTTTATTCATTGTTGCAGCCATCGTGGCTGCCGTCGGCATAAAAATGCTGATTAGCACAACTTCGGTCGGAAAGCACACATACGATGACTTTATCGCTCGCCGCAATAGCGTAAGTGTGATTTGTTTTTCCATCTTGATTGCATCAATTAGTTTTTTTCTCGCTTTTTGAACAATTCATCTGATTATTCGGCCCGTCTAGCCTTGCTGTAAATCAGCGTATTCGCTCTACTGTCACAGCATAATAAAACAGCGTACAGGTTTTCCGTATAGAGCGGATATTCCTTGTACGCTGTTTTGTTATTTCACGAGAGGTATCACTATGCAACCATCCGAAGAATTTGAACAGAATAACTTTGATCGCATCCAATGTGCTCTTGACATTGTACATACTATAGATGAATTGGAATATCCTTTACAGTCTCGAAGCTCCACACCTAAAGACACCGCTCTGCTGATTCTGGAAGCAGCGTGTAAATTCTATGATGCCGACTGGTGCGGTCTAATTCAGGTCGATTTAGATTTAAGACTCTGGGCACCATTTTGGTGGCACAATACTGGCGTAGAAGATAAGACCACAATTTTGACTGAAGAATTTGAATCAGCAGACTTCCTTGATCGCTGGGTACTTGCTATTCGTAAAAATCTACCAATGGTCGTTCCTGATACCACTGTTGTAAAGGATTCTCACCCTACAGAGTACAACTTATATCAGCGTCTCAGTATTAAGTCTGTCATGGCTGTTTCATTGGAACCACGTCCCATTGCTTTGCTTGCGGTACGAAACCCTAAACGCTATCTCCATCAAACCAGTATGCTTCGTGTTCTTGCATACGTTTTACTTGCTTCCTATAATGAACAAAAAATGCTAAATCGTCTTCAGATGGTGTGCATTCCAACAACAATTAAAAATAATACTGACATTTATATTAGCCTCTTCGGGCAGCTTCAAATCAGCACATCTAGCGGCACACTAAAAGAATTCGACTATAACGCTCCGCGTATCGGTCAACTGCTTACTTATTTATTGATTTCAAATGAAAAAGCACATTCATCACTTGAAATCGCACAAGCTCTTTGGCCAGATGATTCAACGAATCCTGCTAAGAATATGAGAAATTTGATTTATCGCCTTCGGCAAACATTCGGCCTTATTTCTGACGCAGAACTTATTGTTTCTACGGCTTCCGGCTACCAATTCAACCCTAAAATTCATATCATCGCCGATTATTAACAATTTGATGAGTTTATTCGATCGGCATCCGCAGCATCATCCATCATCAATCGAGTGGAATTATTAAAAAGCGCCATTGATCTCTACAATGGAAAGATACTTTCTTCTGCGGAAGGAGAACACTGGCTTATTCAATTTGCAGCGAAGTACCATATTGCATATATTGGTGCAGTAAACGAGCTTTTGAAAAAGTTCCTTGCATCCGGTGCCTTTACTCCCGTAAGAATACCATAAGACCCTTCCTTTTACAAGACAATGCACATTTCCAGTCATACTGTTACATAGGCCAGAGTTTTCTCTCAGAAAGCTCTGGCCTTTTTCTATTGAAAACATTTGTCCATCACACCAGTTACAGCTGTATGGACTGGTTCACGAATGCTAAACAAGCAAATATCCGTAGGAAAACGCACACCTCCCAGCGAATGAAAGGTGGGCATTTTACAATCGGACACGACAAAGGCGGCTTCGATCTCTCGAAGCCGCCTTATCAACTGTGGAAGTGGAAACTCATTGGGTGAACTCAGTTTTCCAGCCAACCGTAATCAAATTCTGTAAAGTCGTGGATGTAGTGGTCTGCTCCCAGTGCCAGCAGCTCGGACCCGTCTGCCGTCTCTCCGACGCCCACGATCCGGCCTGCGCCGTTTCGTTTTGCCAGAGCGATGGCGGTGACGCTGTCCTCGATAACCAAGCACTCAGAGAACGGAACACCCAGCCTCCGCGCAGCTTCCAGATGCATCTCGCCTTTGTCGGCATAGCTTCCGTCGTCGTACACGACGTCCTGTTGTTTCAGCCAGTGACCGATCGGAAACGAGTCAAAGTAGAAATCAACATTTGCTTTTATGGAAGCACTCGCCAGCGCGAACGGGATGCCGCGCTTCTGTAAGCCTTGCAGCAGCTCTTCAGCACCTGCTACGAGGTGTAAACTGGCAGGGTCGTTCCTGCATGCCTCCCGGTACAGCGCCTCTTTCTTTTCTGAATACTGCTGGCGCTCCGCAGGGGTGAGCCACGGGGCCATGTTCTTCAGGATGACATCGTTGCAGGGGCCGCAAATCTTCGTCGATGCAAGAGGGCTTTTATCTTCGGGATGCAGTTCATGATAGATCTTTGACCACGCCTCCATGTGGAAGCGGGTATCAAAGAACATCGTCCCATTAAAATCAAGAAGTACCGCGTGCATTGTGATTCCGGCTTATGCCTTAAGCAAAGATGCCGAAGAATGCGCCGACCAGACCGATGACCAGCAGCAGAGCGATGCAGGTAACGGGCTTCCAGTTCTTCTTCTTCATCAGGAAGAACAGGCCGAGGGTCAGAGCCAGAGGGATCAGCTTGGGCAGGACGCCATCCAGAATGCTCTGGATAACGATGGGGCTGTCGCCGTTCTCGATGACGGTAGCAACGGTGGTGCCGCCGTAGTTGGAAGTCAGAGCACCGACGATGAAGACGCCCAGCATGGAAGCCGCACGGGTGAACTCCTTCGCGTTGGCAGTCAGGATGTCGATAGCCTTGGTGCCCAGATTGTAAGACCAGTACATCAGGAAGAAGCGGCATATGAACTGCACGATATTAAAGATAAGCAGGAACAGGATGGGGCCAGCCAGCGAACCGTTGATGGCCATGTTCGAGGTGATACCTGCGGTGATGGGAACCAGAGTGAACCAGAAGATAGCATCGCCGATGCCGCCCAGAGGGCCCATAGCGGCGACACGCACGGCACGGATAGTGTCGATGTCAGCCTTCTGCTGCTCCAGAGAGAGGATGATGCCCATGACGAAGGTGACCAGGAACGGGTGAGTGTTGAAGAACTCCAGGTTGTTCTCCATGGAGAGCTTCAGGTCGTCCTTGTTGTCTGCGTGGATCTTCTCCAGACCGGGCAGGATGCAGTACAGCCAGCCGGCGGCCTGCATACGCTCGTAGTTGAAGGATGCCTGCAGGTTCAGGGAACGAAGCACCATCTTGTTCAGCGTAGCCTTATCCAAAGGCTGCGCGGGAGTCAGATTGTTGTAATGAGTTGCATTAGATGCCATCTTCGTCGTCGCCTCCATTCGCAGCAAAACCAGAACCAGCAGCCTGCTTGATAGCAACGCGAGTCTGGTAGTCATACAGAGCGATCGCAACACCAACGAATGCGATCAGCAGCAGAGCAGAACCGGACAGCTCGGGGATGTAGCCGATGATGGTTGCCAGAGCGAAACCAGCAAAGTAGATGCCCCAGAACTCGTTGGAAAGCATGATGCGCAGCAGGGTAGCGAAACCGACGAAGCGCATCATACCGCCAGCAGCGCCCAGACCAGCCATGATCCATGCATACTTGGCGGCCAGGTTGCTTAGGGTGTTACCCATTGCAGAGCCGCCCAGCATACCGAGGGTGCAGACGATGGCGAACAGCAGGCCCAGCAGAGCCATTGCCAGATAGTTCAGACGAACGATGCCCTTGGTGTCGCCCTTCTCAGCCATCTTGTCGGCAGCGGACATCATGGGGGACATAGCGGTGAACAGGAGGGTGACCATGTACTGGCCGATCAGAGCAAAGGGAACTGCCAGACCGACAGCAGCGGTGGTATCCAGATGAGAAGAGATCGCAAACACGGTAGCCATGACGCCGCCGATGACTGCGTTTGGCGGCTGAGCGCCGCCGACAGGCATGTTGCCGATGGTCATCAGCTGGTAGGTACCGCCGACGACGAGGCCAGTGGGAAGGTCGCCCAGGATCGCACCGATGACAGCACCGGAAACGATAGGCTGGTACAGGGATTCCAGGAAATCAAACTGGTCGATGGCGACGATGAACACCCACACAAAGACCAGAATGATCTGAAGTGCACTAAAGCCCATAATAAATACTCCTTTTCAAGTATTTTCGAAAGCACCCGGAAAGCTTACTTGAACAGCTTTTCGATGTTTTCAGCGTGTTCGGTAGGAACGCGGCGGATCTCCAGTTCCACACCAAGCTCCTGCAGCCGCTTGAACGCAGCCACATCGGCGTCGTCAACTGCGACGGAACCTGCCACCTGGCGCTTGCCTTCTGCCATGTGCATGTTGCCGATGTTGACTTTCTTGATGGGAACGCCACCCTCCACCAGCTTCACGACATCCTGCGGGTTCTCGCAGACGATGAAGATCAGCTGCTTGGCGCTGGCCTTGTGGATGGTGTCGATCGTCTTCTGGATGGTCCAGTAACGCATTGCAGCGTAGGCAGGAGCGGCCATATTCATCAGGCCCTGACGCAGGCTGTTGCCAGCCACCTCGTCGTTGGCCACCAGAATAAGGTTTGCACCAATGGCGCCACACCACTGCGTTGCGACCTGACCGTGAACAAGACGGTTGTCGATCCGCGTAAGAACAATGTTCGGCATTCTCAAATTCCTCCTTGAGTTTTTTGTCTGAGTTTCCAATTCAGAGTAACTACATTATAGGCTATATTTGAACAAATGTCTTTATATTTTTTAACAAACTGTTTCGAAAAATCGGTTAAATTCGGTGAGTCTCATTACAATCTACCAAAAAAGTATAAATAAGACTAGTCAAAATGCCAAAAAAATGATATACTTTTTCAGTAAGGAGGGATTTGAATGCAACGCGAAACTTCCAACGACAGTTTTCTGGACTACGGCTCGGTCTACCACCAGCCCATCGACCGCGAGCACCCGGAGCTCATCCACCAGACGATGGTTGCCCTCACCCGCCGCTATGTCTCTCAGTTCTACTGCTTCAACTGCGATACTTATTTACAGGTAAAGAGCGGCATTGGCGTTCTGCTGGTCTCCCACACGGCGGAGACTGCCGATGTGCAGGAGTTTGCGATGAACAGGCTCATCCACATCAGGCCAAATATCTACTTCGCCGTCGTCTCCACGACCCAGAAGCTCGAGTACGACCTTTACGCCGAGAGCAGCTACTCGCTGCATATCACAGACTTTCCTTCCCAGTACGAATTTCTGGCCGTCCTGCCCCGCATCGAGATCCAGAAAATTCTGGGCTACTACTACCGCCTCCGCACCGAGAACTACTGTTTCCATGGTGAGCGGCACGATTTCTTCGAGCTGACCTACGTGGACACCGGTGAGCTGGAGACTGAAGTGGACGGCACGCTCTACCACTTAAAAGAAAAAGACCTGATGATATACGGCCCGGGCCAGTTCCACACCCAGTACACCGACGAAGAGCACAGGGCCTCCTATATAACCATCCTCTTCGATATGCGCAACCTGACTCCCGTGGAGCGGGAGGTCTGGTATGACGCCCTCATCAACCGGGTGTTCCACTACGACCAGAAGATAAACACCTTATTAAAAGCCTTCGTCCGGGAGAGCACCACCGGCATCCCCTATATGAACAGCCTGATGCTCTGCCTGCTGACCGAGACCATCATCCGGCTGCTCCAAGGCACCTATGCCTCCCCCATGGCCCCCGCCAGCAGCACGGCCCACCAGAGCGCCATGGACGAGCTGTTCGACCGCATCATCGCCTATATCGACGACAACATCTACGACCCGCTGACCATCCCGGAGATCTGCGAGCATTTCTCGCTGTCCCGGTCCGCTCTGCAGCTGCTGTTCAAGAACTCGGTGGACCAGTCGCCCAAAAAGTATATCAACGACAAGAAGCTGGAGCGCAGCTGTCAGATGCTCCTCGAGAACCGCTATACCATCAGCGAAATTTCGCTGCGTCTGGGCTACAGCTCCATCCATTATTTCTCCAAGTCCTTCAACATGAAGTACCACATGTCCCCCAGCGAATTCGTCAAGCAGAACTGTCAGAGCAGCGTCTGATACCCATTGTATATAAGGAGGGGCGTTCCTATGAATATCGGCATCCTCGGCACCGGCTCCATCGCCCGCACGATGGCGGAAGAGTTTGCAAAGGTCCCTGCGTTCCGCTGTGAGGCGGTCTGCTCCCGGCAGCGGGCCACCGGCGAGGCGCTGGCACAGCAGTTCGGCATCCCGAAGGTCTACACCGACTATGACGCCATGCTGGCTGACCCGGACATTGAGCTGGTCTATATCGCCACCCCCAACAGCCTGCACTATGGGCAGACCAAGGCGGCGCTTCTGGCCGGAAAGAACGTCCTCTGCGAGAAGCCCTTCGTCCCTACCGTGGCGGAGGCTGACGAGCTCATCGCGCTGGCGAAAGAGAAGCACCTCTTCCTCTTCGAGGCCATCACCACGGCCCACCACCCCAACTATGCACTTGCAAAGCAGTATCTTGACGACATCGGTTCTCTCCGCATCGTCTCCTGCACCTTCTGCCAGTATTCCAGCCGGTACGACGCCCTGCTCTCCGGGCAGGTGCCGCCGGTGTTCGACCCGGCCTGCTGCGGCGGCGCGCTGATGGACCTGAACCTCTACAATGTACATTTCGTGGTGGGGCTGTTCGGCGAACCCGTGCTGGTGAGCTACCATCCGAACCTCTACCGGAACGGCATCGACACCAGCGGCATCCTCCTGCTGGAATACCCCGACTTCCTCTGCCAGTGTACCGGCGCAAAGGACTGCGCCGCGCCGGGCAGCGTCCAGCTCATCGGCGACGCGGGCCGCATCCTCATCGAGCCGGGCAGCAGCAACTGCCAGAAGCTCCGCCTCGTCCGTCCCGGACAGGAGGATATTTGCAGCGAGTACAGTGAGTCGCCGTGGTTCTACGAGGTGGCGGAGATCGCCATGATCCTGGCCCTCAAGGACTATGATGCCTGCTACGCCGCACTGAAAAAGACCCGGCAGGTGGTCACCGTTCTGGAAGCCGCCCGGGAGGACGCACAGCTGGGCTTCTGAGCTTTCAACCGCAAATGACAAACTCTTTGGCGTTTTTTGCTCTTGCCAAATTAGCCGGGACTATCTATAATAAGGATGAATCGTTAATCTCTTAACGCTTTTTGAAGAAGGTAACGTTTTTGGAGGTTTTACTATGTCCTTAGTTACGACCAAAGATTTGATGCTCGACGCTCAGAAGAACCATTACGCCATCGGCGCGTTCAATGCCGAGAACATGGAGATGGTGCAGGCCATCATCGCCGCCGCCGAGGAGCTGCGCGCTCCCGTCATCGTCCAGACCACCCCGGGTACTTTGAAGTACGCTTCTCCGGCCATGTTCCACGCCATGGTGGCCGCAGCCGCTTCTGAGGCCAGCGTCCCCGTCGTGATGCACCTCGACCACGGCAGCAGCTACGAGCTGGCCATGCAGGCATTCCGTGCCGGCTACACCTCCGTCATGATCGACGGCTCTCACCATGTGTTTGAGGAGAACATCGAGATCACCAAGTCCGTTGTCCGCGCCTGCCACGCCGCCGGTATCCCGGTGGAGGCTGAGCTGGGCAAGGTCGGCGGCAAGGAAGACGACCTTGACGGCGGCAATGGCAACGGCTACACCGTCCCCTCCGAGGCTGCTGAATTCGCAGAGCGCACCGGCGTCGATTCTCTGGCCGTCGCCATCGGCACTGCCCACGGCGTCTACAAGGGAACTCCCAAGCTGGATATGGAGCGCCTGAGCGAGATCCGCAAGGTCGTGTCTGTGCCTCTGGTGCTGCATGGCACCTCCGGCGTGCCGGATGACGCTGTCCGCGAGTGCGTCGCACGCGGTATGTGCAAGGTCAACTACGCCACCGACCTGCGCATTGCCTTCAGCAAGGGCCTGAAGGAATACCTCGCCAAGGACCCCGAGGTCTTCGACCCCAAGAAGTACAGCGCCGTCGGCCGCGAGTACGTCAAGGAATATGTCAAGAGCAAGATCCTGGTCTGCGGCAGCAACGGCAAGGCTTAATCACCTAAAATCGCAGCGGGAGCGGATGTCCTTCGGGATGTCCGCTCCCCCTTTTTGCCGCACAAATGACAAGGCCCCCGCAGAATGCCGAACATCCTGCGGGGGCCTTGCCGTTATGAAAGAAAGGCAAAAGCAGCAAATATGGGGGGAATGCCGCCTTATTTCAGCAGGCTCTGGACTGCGTAGCGGGAGATGGTGATGACGACCTTGGGGGCCACCTCCACCCGGAGGGTGTCCTCGTCGTCGATGCCGACCACCTTGCCGTAGACGCCGCCCGCGAACATGATGCGGGAGCCGACTTTCAGCTCCGTGTGTACCTCACCCAGCTCCTTGCGCTTGCTGCGCACGTTCCTGGCTGAGATGGCGTAGAGGATGAGGCCGATGACGCTCATGAGCACGGCCAGCGTGATGCAGGTCCAGATGATAACTTCCCAGTTGATCGTCATAAATCAGATCCCGTCACTTTCTTCAGACTCGGTCTCGGCAGTAGCAGCCTCCAGCTCAAACAGAGCGATGCAGTCTCTGCCGGTTTCGATAAGCTCGTCGGCCAGCGAGCGGGGATCGTCCTCCATGTCCAGCATGGTCACGGCGGTGACGATCATGGGCAGGTTGGTGCCTGCGATGACCTCGATCTTCTGCTCCGGGCGTGCATACATGCACTCCACAGCAGTCTTGAAGGGAGAGCCGCCGGGCAGGTCGGACAGCACCACGACGCCGTCGCAGCTCTTGAACTCGTCAAAAGCGGCGTTGAACTTCTCGGCCAGCTGCTCGGGAGTCATCCCCTCTTCAAAGTTGATGTAGCGGACATAATCATTTTCGCCCGCGATCATCTGCGCAGAGGTGTGGATACCGTCTGCAAAATGGCCGTGGCCGGTAACTACCAAACCGATCATACTCGTTGCCCTCCTGAATTTATGACGTTGTTTTGATTATTTCAGCGTGTAGGGGTACAGGGTGACGCCCTTGACCACGCGGTTCACCTCGCCGGTGGGGCAGGGGTTATCCGGAGTGATGCCCAGAGACAGGGACTTCATCAGAGCGATGGTCTGTGCGAACAGGATGAAGTCCAGACCCAGCAGGACGTTCTCCATGTCGGCGCCGACCTTGATCTGGACGGGATAGTCGGCCAGCTCCTCGATGCCCTCGCAGTCGTGGTTGTAGACGACGGCGATCTTGTTGCCCTTGCGCTGGTGCGCCATCTCCTTGACCAGATCCAGCTCGTAGCGGCGGCGGTACTCGTCATCGCTCAGGTAAGCGACGGTCAGGGTGTTGTCGTCGATGATGGACTTGGGGCCGTGGCGGAAGCCCAGCTCGGAGTCGTACATGGTGGCCACCTTGCCGGCGGTCAGCTCGAGGGTCTTCAGAGCGGACTCCTGAGCGACGCCCTTCAGGCCGATGTTGCCCAGATAGACGATGCGGTTGTAATCGAACTCGTCCACGATCTTCTGTGCCAGACCGAACTGGTCATCGAGGAAGCGCTGACCGGCGACGGCCAGCTTCTCCACCTCGGCGGTGATCTCATCCAGCTTGTCGAGGTTGAAGGCCAGATAGGTTGCCAGATACATATTGCTGTAGCTGGAGGTCATGGCGAAGGACTGGTCGTGGGTCTCGGGGGTCAGGTTGATGGCGAAGCAGTTGTGACGGGTGTTTGCCATCTTGGACAGGGTACCCTCGTGGTTGCAGGTCACAAACAGGTGATACAGGTTCTGGCAGACGACCTCAGCGGCCTCCACATTGCCCAGAGACTCGGGGGAGTTGCCCGAACGGCCAAAGTTCACCAGCAGGGTGGGCTTGGTGCGGGAGAGGAAGTTCTCGGGAGAAGGCACGAGGTCGGTAGAAGCGTAGGACTTGACCTTGAAGTCGTACTTGGGGTTCAGGGCCTGGAACAGGGAGTTGCCGACGAACTCGCTGGTGCCGGCACCGGTGAGGACGATGTCGAAATCATCCTGCTTGACGACCTGATCGATAAAAGCCTGAAGCTCATCCTTGCAGGCAGCGAGCTGTGCGCAGGTCTTGCGCCAGGTGGCAGGCTGCTGATAGATCTCATGGGCCGTAAAGGTGGAAGACGTCCCCTTCATCTTCTCATCGGTCAGATTAAAAATGCTCATCCTAAATCTACCTCCTAATGGACACGGTAAAACTTTTTTCTGATAATCCCATAGCAGAGTCGTTCCGCTCTCTTTTGTTTGTTATATCACAACCAAACCGCAGAAAACAAGGGGGTAACTGAAAGCCATAACTTTTTGGTTGAAAAAGACAAACCAGCCGCCGCGCAGCGGCCTGACAGCCCGTTTTCTCCATTATTTTTATGTCTTTTTGCCGAAACGAATAACAAATCGATTGAAAATTATAAATATTTTTCCGAAGCCGTGCGGTATAATGAAGTCAAGCTATCGGCCCCAAAAGGAGGGTATCTGAAATGGTAATACAAAGCAAAAAGGTCTGGCTGGCAGACCAGTTCGTCCCTGCTGCCATTGAGGTGAATGACAGCAGGATCACCGCCATCCTGCCCTATGGCGCCAAGGATGTGGACGACGATTACGGTGACAAGCGCATCGTCCCCGGCTTTATGGACATCCACTGCCACGGCGCCTACGAGTTCGACACCAACGACGCCAACGAGGACGGCCTGCGCTACTGGGCAGAGCACATCGTCTCGGAGGGCGTCACCAGCTTCCTCGCCACCACCATCACCCAGAGCGTGGAGGTGCTGACCAACGCTGTCACCAACGTGGCCAATGTCATGGAGAGCGGCTACGACGGCGCAGAGATCCTGGGCATCCACTTCGAAGGCCCCTATCTCGACATGAAGTACAAGGGCGCACAGCCTGACCAGTACATCGTCAAACCCACCATCGAGCAGTTCGAGCACTACCAGAAAGCGGCCCGGGGCCACATCCGCTATGTCACGCTGGCAACGGAGCATGACGAGGACTTCGCCCTCACCCGCTATCTGACGGCCCACGGCGTGGTGGTCAGCATCGGCCACAGCGGCGCGACCTACGAGCAGGCTGTCATGGCCTGCGCCAACGGTGCGCGCTCCATGACCCACGTTTATAACGGTATGTCGCCCTTCAACCACCGTGCCAACGGTCTGGTGGGCGCAGCTTACCGCATCCGCACCATGTACGGCGAGATCATCTGTGACGGCTGCCACTCCACCCCCGCCGCCCTGAACAACTACTTCATGAGCAAGGGTCCCGACTACGCCATCATGATCTCCGACGCCCTGATGGCCAAGGGTACGCCCGTGGGCAGCAAGTACCTGTTCGGCGGCAACGAGATCCTCATCTACCCCGACGGCAGCGCCCATCTGACGGCCACCGGCGGTCTGGCAGGCTCCACCCTGAACATCAACAAGGGCCTGCGCATCCTCGTGGAAGAGGCTCTGGTCCCCTTCAACTACGCTCTGAACTCCTGCACCATCAACCCGGCCAGGTGCCTGCATCTGGACGACCGCAAGGGCTCCATCCAGGTGGGCAAGGACGCCGACCTCGTGGTGCTGGAGGATAACTACGACGTCCTGCAGACCTACTGCATGGGCCAGCCCAAGCTCTAATTCAATGCATCCACCCAAGCAGACACGAAGGAGATAGCGAACATGAAACACCCGCTTCAGGAAATGATGGACAAGCGCCGCCAGGGCATCCGCTGCGGCATCCCCTCTTATTGCAGCGCCAACGAGCTGGTCATTGAGATCGCGCTGCGCCGCGCCAAGGAGCGCAACATCCCCGTCCTGATCGAAGCCACCGCCAACCAGGTCAACCAGTTTGGCGGCTACACCGGCATGAAGCCCGCCGACTTCTACCAGATGGTCCTGAAAATGGCCAGAGACATCGACCTGCCCGAGAACATGATGATTCTGGCAGGCGACCACCTCGGCCCCCTGACCTGGCAGAAGCTGCCCGAGGCCGAGGCCATGAAGAACTCGGTCGAGCTGGTCTACCAGTATGCCCGCGCAGGCTTTACCAAGATCCACCTCGACACCAGCATGAAGGTGGCTGACGACGCTCCCGGCCTGCTCAAGACCGAGGTCATCGCACGCCGCGGCGCGCAGCTGTACAAGGCAGCTATGAAGGGCTACGAAGAGCTGAAGGCCGAGAAGCCCGATGCAATGCGTCCCGTCTTCGTCATCGGCAGCGAAGTACCCATCCCCGGCGGTGCTACCGAGGCTGAGGACACGCTGGCTGTCACCAGCCCCGATGCTTTCCGCGACACCGTTTCCACCTACCAGCGCGTCTGGACCGAAGAGGGCGTGGGCGACGGCATGAAGGATGTCATCGCTGTGGTCGTCCAGCCCGGCGTCGAGTTCGGCGACGAGCAGGTGTTCGACTATGATCCTGCCGCCGCTGTGGCCCTCTGCGCAGCCCTGAAGGAGTTCCCGGACATCTGCTTCGAGGGCCACTCCACCGACTACCAGACCGCCGCCGACCTGTACAACATGGTCACCGACGGCATCGCCATCCTCAAGGTCGGCCCGGCCCTGACCTACGGCCTGCGTGAGGCCCTGTTCTCCCTGAGCATGATGGAGAAGGAGCTTGTCCCCGAGGAAAAGCGCGCCAGCTTCATCGAGACGCTGGACGCCGTCATGCTGGCCTCCCCCGCAAACTGGGAGAAGCACTATCACGGCGACGAGAAGCATCTGGCACAGTGCCGCAAGTACAGCTACTCCGACCGCGCCCGCTACTACATCGGTCAGCCCGAGGTGGTGGCCGCCATGAACAAGCTGTTCGACAATCTCCGCGAGTACCCCATCCCGATGAATATGCTCCACCAGTATATGCCCATCAGCTACGCAAAGATCCGCGAGGGCAAGCTGAAGCTCGACCCGCGCGAGCTGGCCATGGACGGCATCGTGCAGTTCATGCTGGACTACGAGAGCGCTGTCTGATTTTTTGAACGACCCGAATCCCCCTTTTATCCGACAAGGAGACTATGAGCCATGAAACAGTTCCAGTATACCATCAAAGATGAACTCGGCGTCCACGCACGTCCCGCCGGCCTGCTGGTCAAGCTGGCCAAGCAGTATACCAGTACCCTCACCCTCGAGAAGAACGGCAAGACCTGCGATATGCGCAAGCTGATGGCCGTGATGGGCATGGGCATCCGTCAGGGCGAGACCATCACCGTCACCGCCGAGGGCGAAGACGAGGCAGCTGCCATTGAGGCTGTCGAGAAGTTCCTGACCGAGAACGTCTGAGTCTTACAGCAATGCAAAAGGACCGCCGTGCAGCTGCACAGCGGCCCTTTTTATTTATAAGAGCTTGATAAAATACAGGATCGCCATCAGGACGATGGCTCCGCCCGCCACAGCAAGGAAGCTGCGGTCTTTTTTGCCCGGCTCCGGCGCAGGGGCGGCAGGCTGCTGCCCCTTTTTCAGCGAAGCGATGCCGTCGCCCAGCTTCTTGCGCTGCGGGTTATTGTTCCGGCGGTAGATTCGGTTCAGGGTCCCCATGTAGCGGCTGTAGTCCTCGGGTTTGGGCGGTTCCTGTGCCGTTTCCGGCTCTTTCTTTTCGTTTTCGTCCATGCGTTCCTCCGGGCCTTACAGCAGGCTCAGGGCCTCATCATCAGCCACGAGGATGCAGTCGGGGTGCATCTGCAGGATGGAGCCCGGGCATTCGGGGGTGACGGGGCCGGAAACGACAGCCTTGACGGCCTTGGCCTTTGCCAGACCGTTGGCCACCACCAGCACCTTGCGGGCCTGCATGATGGTCTTGATACCCATGGTGTAGGCCTGTTTGGGCACAAGGTCCTCGTTGCCGTCGAAGAAGCGCTTGTTGGCCTCGATGGTAGCAGGGGTCAGGTCAACGCAGTGGGTCTCCAGCTCAAAGGCCTCGCCCGGCTCGTTGAAGCCGATGTGGCCGTTGGGGCCGAGGCCCAGCAGCTGCAGGTCGATGCCGCCCACGCTGTGGATAATCTCGTTGTACTCGGCGCAGGCGTCGGCCGCGTCGGGGTTGGTGCCGTCGGGCAGATGGATGGCCTCGGGGCGGATGTTCACATGGTCGAACAGGTTCTTGTGCATGAAGCTCCAATAGCTTTCGGGGTGCTCTTTGGGCAGGCCGCGGTACTCGTCGAGGTTGACGGTGGTCACTTCGGAGAAGTCGAGGTCGCCCTTGTTATACCACTCCACCAGCTGTGCGTAAGCGCCCACAGGGGTGCCTCCGGTCGCCAGACCCAGCACACAGTTCGGTTTCATGATGACCTGCGCGGAGATGATGTTTGCCGCCTTGCGGGACATATCCTTGTAGTCTTTTGCACGAATGATCTTCATTGGTAGAACCTCCTGATGCATTTTTGCTATCCTATCGTTTATTATATCACACTTTTTGCCAGTTTCCCTCATTTCATGTTGCAATTTTGTGTCATATTTTTATAATTTTCGGTTAGAAGCTGTTTTCGTAAGCAGGGTGCGCCGAATGACGAGAATTTCTGCCCACAGACAAGGCGATTTTCCGCAGCAATCCTGGCGGATCGCAAGGGAAAGCAACGCAGTATGTGAGCAAAAAGACCGTTCAAGCGGTGTGCAATGCTTATGAAAACGGCTTCTTGCTTATCGGAAAAGCAGGAGGTTTGTAAGGATGCCGAGGATGAAAATATGGGCCGGGTAGAACCAGTAGAACGCCCACTGCTCGAGTTTGGAGCTGCCGCCCCGCTCGCCGCTGTAGAGCCAGACCAGCCCGAAGGCCAGCGGTGCCACCGGCTCGAAGAGGGAGAACACCGCGCCCGCGATGCACTGCGCTCTTTTGTCCTTCCGGGTCATGTAGAGGGCGAGGATGAGGGTCAGCCCCAGCACGTCGTAGTCACAATGGAGCAGCGCCGCCGCGAGGAAGCAGGCTGCCACCCCGAGGATGCCTTTCAGCACCGGCATCCCCTCCGGCGTCCGGTATGTATCCAGAGCCTTCATGGCCAGCAGCCCCAGCAGGAGGGTGAAATAGACATTCTGATGCCCCCAGTAGACGCCCGAGAAGAAGGCCCAGTCGAAGGGCCACTCGCTGATGAGGGCGAAGCCCAGCATCCGCAGGGCGTATTTTTTGAAATCGTGGGTGTGGAGAAAGCCCTCCACCAGCAGAAAGCAGTAGATGGGAAAGGCCAGCCGCCCCACCAGCCGCAGAACGTCGTCCAGCTGAACACCCCCCGGCCAGAACGATTCCTGCTTGAACAGGCCGTTCTCGAGCAGGGACGCGCCGATGTGGTCCAGCAGCATCGACAGGCAGGCAATGCGTTTCAGGGCCGTGCCGCTGAGGGAAAGGCCCGGGCGGGAAAGTGTGTTGCTTTGCATTTTGTCAGACCTCACATTTGAACTGTCCCCATTCTATCGGTTCCGGGGGATCGTTTTCAGCCATTTTCCCTTCCTGTGTGAAAAAAGACCTCCCCGCCCCCTTCGACACAGCGAGCTCTTTTGTTGTTATCTTCTCACCACAGCCGGATGACCTTGATGACCCCCTCGGCCTTGTCCCGGGCGTTCTCCAGATGCTTCTGCAGGGCATCGGCGGCGGTGTTCCAGTCGCCCTTCAGGGCAGGCTCGAGGATCTCCAGATGCTCTTCGCAGGTCTGCTCCCGGTTGATCATGCTCACCTTGCCGGTCATGATGCGGAAACGGGTGTTCAGGCCGGTGATGCGGTCATAGGCCGAGCGGAGATACTTGTTGGGCAGAGTGCTCATCAGCAGCTCGTGGAAGTCGTCGTCCACCTTGCAGAAGTCGTCGATGCCGTCCGGCTCGTGCATCATCTGCACAAAGTGTTCCAGCTTCTCCCGGGAGATGTCCGCGCCGTAGGTGCGCAGCGCATAAGGCTCCACCAGCAGGCGCATCTCGAACATGCTGTGTACGTCCTCCTCGGTGATGCCCGCCACCATCAGGCCCTTCTTGGGCAGGATGGTGATGAGCCCTTCCTGCTCCAGACGGCCCAGCGCATCCCGCATGGGGGTGCGGCTGATGTTGCCCATCTCGGCGCAGAGCTTCTGCTCGTTCAGAAACTCGTTGGGGCGGTACTCACAGTTCAGGATCTTGGTTTTCAGGTACTGATACGCCTGTAATTTCAGGCTCAGCTTTGCCTGTGCTTCCGTCTCTTTCATCTTCTTCTTCCTTTTCTTCAGTCTCTCTCCGGTCGGATGTTTCGTCTTCTGCTTGTATCCCTAAAACCATCCAACTATCACCTCGATTTCATTATCACACAATAGGATATTTTTTACAAGAGTTTCTGCTGAAGTTTGGCTTGATTTCCGTTTTGGCCAAATATCTTGACTCATTTTTGCACATATTCCACAACGGTTTTTGTGCTTGTTGCCAGCATTTGGCTGTTGTTTTGCATCGAAAGATAAAATGTGGTACACTACAGACAGAAAGAAGGTATCAGCATCATGGCACGAAGCGACGGCTACAACACCAAGACCCGCCAGCTCATCCTGGATTATCTCATCCGCAACCGCCAGCACGCGGTCAGCGCGTCCAATATCCTCGAGCATCTCGAGGCCGAGGGCGCCAGCCCCAACCCCACCACCGTCTACCGCTATCTGGACAAGCTGGCCGGAGAGCAGCGGGTGATGAAATACGTCGCCGACAAGGGCGAAAAGGCCGTGTTCCAGTATGTGGACGAGGGCCGTCACTGCCGGGAGCACCTGCACCTCAAGTGTGTGCGGTGCGGGCGCATCTATCATCTGGACTGCCACTTCATGGACGAGGTGCGCGCCCACCTGATGGCTGAGCACGGCTTCACGCTGCAGTGCGAGGGCAGCGTTTTGTACGGTTTGTGCCGCAGCTGCGCTGCAAATGAGGCCGAAGACGGGCAGGCTGCACAAACCTGTAAAAATTGCTGCGCAGATGTTGACACGGACAAAAAGCAGTGATACAATTTCTGCATAAAAAGCGATGAACGGGAAAAGTAAGGCCCTGAGCGCCCTCTTCCAGAGAGTGCGGGCAGGTGTGAGCCGCGCAGATGGCCGGGCCTGAACGAACCCCCGTGAGCTTCCCCCTGAACCCCCGGATGCTGTGGCATTGCGGGCAGTAGGGGCAGACGTGCGCCGCTCGTTATCGCGGCAGTGCTTTCAACGGGGAGAGCGCACAAAGTGACTGGCACGCTGTGCCGGTAATTTAGGTGGCACCACGGATACGGCAGCATTCGTCCTAGCAAAAAGGATGTTTGCTGCCGTTTTTTTTTTATTTGCCGCTCCCCCAGAAGCGAGGAAGGGAAAGCCTCGCGGGTACACCGGAGCGGTCCAACACAAGAGGGGTAAGAAATATGTGCTGTGTGATAGGCTATACCGGGCATGATATGAGTGCCGACAAGTTCAAAGAATACCTGATGCGCACCGTCTCGCGCGGGCCGGACGACCAGCGTGCGGTGGAAGGGCCTTTCGGCCTGATGGGCTTCGGACGCCTTGCCATCATGGGCCTGACGCCGGAGGGGATGCAGCCCTTCTACCGCGGGGCCGACTGCGTGGTCTGCAACGGCGAGCTCTACGGCTTCCGCTTCGAGAAAGAGATCTTGAAGCGCCGGGGCTACAAGTTCACCTCCGACTGCGACTGCGAGATCTTGCTGCCGCTCTACTATGAGTACGGCCTCGATATGTTCCGCCACATGGACGCCGAATTCGCGCTCATCCTGTACGATTCCCGCAAAGACCGTCTCATCGCAGCCCGCGACCCCATCGGCATCCGTCCGCTGTTCTACGGCTACTCCAAGTCCAGCCACAAGATCGCATTTGCCTCTGAGATGCAGAACCTCATCGGCTGGTGCGATGACATCCGCCCCTTCCCCATCGGCAGCTACTACTGCGACGGCCGCTTTGTCCGCTACGAGGACATCGCCGACGTTCCCGCCCCCATGCAGGACGAGATGGACACCATCCTGACCAACATCCGCGAAAAGCTCATTGCAGGCGTGGAAAAGCGTCTGGACGCCGACGCACCCGTGGGCTTCCTGCTGTCGGGCGGCCTCGACTCCTCGCTGGTCTGCTCCATCGCCGCCAAGAAGCTGGGCAAGCCCATCCGCACCTTTGCCATCGGCATGGATACCGACGCCATCGACCTGAAATATGCCCGTCAGACCGCCGAGTATCTGGGCAGCGAGCATCACGAGATCATCATCAACCGGGATATGGTCATCAGCAGCCTCGAAGAGGTCATCCGTCTGCTGGGCACCTGGGACATCACCACCATCCGGGCCAGCATGGGGATGTACCTGCTGTGCAAGGCCATCCACGAGCAGACCGACGTCCGCGTGCTGCTGACCGGTGAGATCTCCGACGAGCTGTTTGGCTACAAGTACACCGACTACGCCCCCACCGCAGACGCATTCCAGCAGGAAAGCCAGAAGCGCATCCGCGAGCTGTATATGTACGACGTCCTGCGCGCCGACCGCTGCATCTCCGCCAACAGCATCGAGGCCCGCGTGCCGTTCGGTGATCTGGACTTTGTGCGGTACGTCATGGCCATCGACCCCGAAAAGAAGCTGAACAGCTACGGCAAGGGCAAATACCTGCTGCGCAAGGCGTTCGAGGGCGACTGGCTGCCGCCGGAGATCCTGTGGCGCGAAAAGGCCGCTTTCTCCGACGCCGTGGGCCACAGCATGGTGGACGACATCAAGGAGTACGCCGAGAGCCTCTACACCGACGAGGAATTCCAGCTCCGCCGGGCAAACTACTCCGCCCACTGTATGCCGTTTACCAAGGAGAGCCTGTTCTACCGCGAAATTTTCGAGAAATACTACCACGACCAGAGCCGCACCATCGTGGACTTCTGGATGCCCAACAAGGCATGGCCGGGCTGCAACGTCAACGACCCCTCCGCCCGCGTGCTGGCAAACTACGGCGCTTCGGGCGTGTAAGCCTCTGAGACCCGCAGGTTATCTTGCGGAGTTCCACTTTTTGCTCGATATTACGTTCAGAATCGAACATCGCACGCTTTGCGGAGTTCGACTCTCGTGCGGAGTTGGAACACCGCAAATGACCCGAACACCGCAAACCTTGCGGAGTTCCAATTTAAGACGATATTACATCAAATATTTGGAACATCGCAAGATGTTTTACCACAGTAGCGCAGCTGTAAGAGGATCACAAAGCAGGCACGCATTTCCGGCTTTTCCGGGTGCGTGCTGCTTTTATTCTGATGTTGTTTTTCAGCTGCCGGAGGTTGCCAGCGCCAGCGCACCCACGAGGACGGCGAAACCGCCAAGGACGCCGAGGGCGATCTTTACCTCATCGGCCTCGATCTGTTCCTGGATCGCCACCTGTGTGCCGCAGTAGACATTGCAGCAGGCGCTGTGGCCGTCCGGGGTGGTGGCGGTGATCAGAGCCTTCCCGTCCCCCACCGCCGTTACCAGCCCAAAGGGGTCTACAGTGGCGGCGGCAGGGTTGCTGGTCGTCCAGGTGATGGGTACCGCGTCACCGTTCTCCACGGCTACGGAAGCTCTCAGGGCCGCCGTGCCGCCGATGCTCTCCAGATACAGCCGCTCCTGGTTCAGGGTCACCCGGCCCACGTTGGACACCACCGTTACGTCACACCGCAGGGTGGTGGTGTAGGTGTTGGCCACGATGGTGGCCTTGCCGGGCTGCTGGGCCGTTACGAGGCCGTTGTGGTCCACCGTCGCCACAGCGGGATTGGTGCTGTACCACTGGTACACCCAGTCGTCGAAGGCGGCGCTGGACAGATAGAGCTGATAGACCGGGTGCAGGTCGTTGTACTCGATCTTCATGTCCAGCCAGCTCTGGTTCAGGCGGCTCTCTGCCGCCGCAGTATTTTCTTCGTCCAGTATCGCCGCCGTGGGTGCCGCCGCAGCCGCACTCAGAGGGCCGGCCGCAGCGCCGAAGAGCAGTGTCACTGCCAGGGCGGCAGCAAGATGGGCTAAATGTTTTTTCATCCGATGTTCCTCACAGTCTTGCGGGGCGCTGGTCGGCGCGGCCCGCAGTCCACCAAAAATATCTTGCCTTTCGGAGCAGGTTCTCCTTCGCACAACCTCTCCGTTCTTACCTTTTATTATACCATCCCGCCGCTGCGTAGGCAAATAAAAGCTCTTGCACAGTTTTTGTGCAGATGTTACAATAAGGGCAGCAAGTATTTCGGCCAACAACAGGAGGAATTTATCATGGTAAAGCACATCATTCTCTGGCAGCTCAAGGACGAATATTCCGACGCCGAAAAGGCAGACATCAAGGCCGGCATCAAAGCGGGCCTCGAGGGTCTGGCCGGTCAGATCCCGGGCCTCGTGGAGGTCCACGTCAACATCAACGGCCTCCCCTCTTCCAACGCCGATTTGATGCTGGACACCACCTTTGCGTCTGCCGAGGCGCTCAAGGGCTACTCCAAGCACCCGGCTCATGTGGCCGTCGCCGACAGCAGGGTGCGGCCCTACTATAAGAGCCGCGTCTGCCTGGATTACGAGGTTTAATATTGACAAACCCACCGATTTTGCGTATATTAGATGTAATAATGTAAATTGGCTGTGAAGAGAAGAGTACGCCTCGTCTGCGCCTGACAGAAAGCCCGAAGGATGGAACCGGGCAGGCCGCGCGGAGCGGAACATGGTCTCTGAGCCGCGCGGGCGAAGCGTTTAGCCTGCGACGGGTGCGCCCGTTACTGCGCTCGCCGGAGGTTCCGGCGCAAGGCCGCGTCTGCAAGGGTGCGGCGAAACAAGGTGGTACCACGGAAGTTACACGCTCTCGTCCTTGTCCGGCACAGCCGGCAGGGCGGGGGCGTTTTTCGCTGTTAGCGCCAAAAGAAAGGAAGAATCGTTTTCATGAGCGAGCACAAGACATTCTACATCACCACACCGATTTATTATCCCAGCGACAAGCTGCACATCGGCCACAGCTACACCACCGTGGCCTGCGACGCACTGGCGCGCTTCAAGCGGATGCAGGGCTATGACGTCATGTTCCTGACCGGCACCGACGAGCACGGCCAGAAGATCCAGGACAAGGCCGCCGACGCAGGCGTGACCCCCAAGGAGTACGTGGATAAGATCGTCGCCACCGTCAAAGACCTGTGGAAGCTGATGGACATCAGCTACGACCGCTTCATCCGCACCACCGATGACTACCACATGGAGTCCTGCCAGAAGATCTTCACCAAGCTCTATGAGCAGGGCGACATCTATAAGGGCGAGTACACCGGCCACTACTGCAAGCCCTGCGAGAGCTTCTGGACCGACAGCCAGCTGGTGGACGGCAAGTGCCCCGATTGCGGCCGCGAAGTGTACGACGCACACGAGGAAGCCTACTTCTTCAAGACCAGCAAGTATGCCGACCGCCTGCTGAAGCTCTATGAGGAGAACCCCCAGTTCATCCAGCCCGAGAGCCGCAAGAACGAGATGATCGCCTTCATCAAGCAGGGCCTGCAGGACACCTGTGTCTCCCGCACCTCCGTCAAGTGGGGCATCCCCGTGCCTTTCGATACCAAGCACACCATGTACGTCTGGGTCGATGCACTGAGCAACTATATCTCCGCTCTGGGCTACGGCAACGAGAAGTACGACGAGTACAGCAAGTTCTGGCCCGCAGACCTGCACATGGTGGGCAAGGAGATCCTCCGCTTCCACACCATCCTGTGGCCCGCCATGCTGATGGCCCTCGACCTGCCGCTGCCCAAGCGGGTGTTCGGCCACGGCTGGCTGCTGATGAACGGCGGCAAGATGTCCAAGTCCGTGGGCAATGTCGTTGACCCCGTCATCCTCTGCGACCGCTACGGCGTGGACGCCATCCGCTACTTCCTGCTGCGTGAGATCCCCTTCGGCAACGACGGTATGTTCACCAACGAGGCCCTCATCAACCGCATCAACAGCGACCTTGCAAACGACCTTGGCAACCTGCTGAGCCGCACCGTCGCCATGTGTGAGAAGTACTTCGGCGGCACTGTCCACAAGACCGCCGGCACCGAGGCCATCGACACCGAGCTGGAGACCATGACCAGCGAGCTGCTGGGCAAGGTCACGGCAGACATGGACAACCTGACCATCCCGCAGGCTCTGATGGAGATCTTCGCCGTCATCCAGCGCGCCAACAAGTATATCGACGAGACCGCCCCCTGGGCTCTGGCCAAGGATGAGGCCAACAAGGAGCGCCTTGAGAGCGTGCTGTACCACCTGTGCGAGGCTCTGCGCGTCTGCGGCATCCTGCTGAACGCTTATCTGCCCTCCACCGCTCCCAAGATGATGGAGCAGCTGGGTCTGGACGCTTCCGCCATCGATGTGGAGAAGGCCGCTTACGGCGCACAGGAGAGCTACACCGTCCACAAGGGCGAGGCGCTGTTCCCCCGCATCGACGTGGCAAAGGAGATCGCCCACCTGAAGGAAGAGGACGAGAAGCGGAAGGCCGCTGCCGAGGCCGCTAAGAAGGCCAAGGAAGAGGCGGAGAAGAAGGCCGCCGCTCCCGCTGAGGAGAGCAATGTGGACTTCACCCACGAGGCAGAGATCTCCTATGACGACTTCTGCAAGGTGGAGCTGCGGGTGGCCGAGGTCCGCGCCTGCGAGAACCTGAAGGAGAGCAAAAAGCTGCTCCACCTGACCGTCTTTGACGGCGAGCGTGAGCGCTGCATCCTGTCCGGCATCGCCAAGTGGTTCAAGCCGGAAGACCTCATCGGCAAGAAGCTCGGCATCGTCTGCAATCTGGCACCCCGCCCGATGATGAAGGGCAAGTATGTCAGCGAGGGCATGATCTTCGCCGCCGACACTGCCGACGGCGGCTGCTCCATCCCCTTCTACAGCGACGACACCCCCGTGGGTGCCCGCATCCACTGAGCGATGGAGAACAACATGACTCCTTCCCGCGCCGAGAAGCTGGATAAAATTTTCGGCACACCGCTGTTTGCGGTGCTGCTGGCCATCTTCTGCAATGTGCTGTGGGGCTGTGCGTTCCCCTTCATCAAGATGGGCTACCGCCTCTTTGAGATCGATCCGTCCAACACCGCGTCCATCTTCTGCTTTGCCGGTGTAAGGTTCATGCTGGGCAGTCTGCTCGTCCTGCTGGGCAGCACCCTGCTCCAGAGCCGGATGCCCACCTTCCCGAAAGGGAAAGTCTTTGCCGAGTGCTGTGTACTGGGCCTGTGGCAGACCACGATCCAGTACGCCTTCTACTACATCGCCGTGGCGATGCTCACCGGTGCGTTCGGCAGCATCCTGAACAGCACCCAGAGCTTTCTGGGCGCCATCTTTGCCCACTTCATCTACGGCAATGCCGATCGGATGACCCCGGCAAAGACCCTGGGCTGCGCCGTCGGCTTTGCGGGCGTGCTCATCGGCACACTGGGCAACCACGGCAGCGGCAGCGGCTGGGGCGTCTTCTGTATGCTGTTTGCAACGGTGGTCTTCACCCTGTCCGGCCCGTGGAACAAGTCCGTCACCAAAAAGGCGGACAGCTTCGCGGTCTGCTTCCTGAACCTGTTCGTGGGCGGCGCAGCACTCTTCGTGCTGGGTACGGCTCTCGGCGGGCGTCTGGGCCGTGTGACGCCGCTGGGCATTCTGGTGCTGCTGTATCTGGCCTTCATCTGCGGCGCCGGCTATCTGCTCTGGGCCTTGCTGATGAAGAACAACCCCGTCAGCCGCATTGCCATCTTCGGCTTCGTGAACCCGGTGGTCAACGTGCTGCTGAGCGCTGTGCTCAACGGCGAACCGCTGTTCCGCTGGCAGTATCTGGCCGCACTGGTGTTCGTCTGCGTCGGCATCTGGCTGGTGAACAAAGCCCCCGCCAAAAAGGAGGAGCAATGACCGGCCCGATCTTCGACACCCATGCCCACTACAGCGCCCACGCCTTCGATGCTGACCGCTTCGCTCTGCTGGACAGCCTGCCCGAAAAGGGTGTGGTCGGCGTCTGCGAGCAGGCCACCCACTCGGGGGACGCGCCCCGGGTGCTGGAGCTGGCCCACCGCTATCCGTGGGTGTATGCCGCCATCGGCATCCATCCCGAGAGCCTGCTGGCCCCCGAGGACTGCGGCGAGGAAGGCCCTGCCCCCACCGTCTCGGTCTTTGGCGGCGACTGGGCCGCTGAGATGAAAGCCCTTGCCCCCTATTACGACGACCCGAAAGTGGTCGCTGTGGGCGAGTGCGGGCTGGACTACCACTGGCCTGTGCCGAAGGACGCACAGCTGGCGCTGTTTGAGGCGGAGATCCGCCTTGCGCTTGAGCTGGACAAGCCCATCATCGTCCACGACCGAAACGCCCACGCCGACGTCTACGCCCTGCTGAAAAAGTACCGTCCCAAGGGCATCGTCCACTGCTATTCCGGCAGTGCGGACGACGCCCTGTGGCTGGCCCGGCAGGGGCTGTATTTCGGCTTCGGCGGCGCCTGCACCTTCAAGGGTGCCAAGCGGGCGGCAAAGGCCATTGCGGCTCTGCCTTTGGAGCAGATCGTCCTCGAGACGGACTGCCCCTACATGGCCCCGGAGCCGGTGCGCGGCATCCGCTGCGACAGCTCCCTCATCCGGTACGTCGGCGAGTATGCCGCCAGCGTCAAGGGCATCCGCCCGGAGGAAGTCTTCCGCCAGACGGCGCAGAACGCCCGGACTGTTTACCAACTGTAAGATTCAGGGCATTTTCCTGTTTCTGTATAAATTCGAAATCATATTTTTTTCATAAGGAGATTCTATTATGAAAGCTCGTATCCCTTCTCACCGCGAATTCATCATCAACTTCCCCGACAGCGTTGACCAGGCAAAGGCCAACGAGGGCTGGGCAAAGCTGCAGCAGATCGTTGAGGACTACAAGAAGGCCCACAACGGCGCTTCCGTCTACGCTCCCACCTTCATCGAGGACTGCGAGCCTGCCGTCAAGAAGCTGCAGGAAGAGTACGGCTTCGAGTACACCGTCGAGTACGTGAAGTAATTTTTCCTGAAGATTCAACAAAATGAGAGCAGCCGCCGCATGGAGCTTTCCGTGCGGCGGCTGTTTTTGCCCGGCGGGACGTATAGCGGTGGGCCGCAGCTGTTCTCATCCACCCGCCTATGTGAGTCTGACATTTGCGCAAAAGAAAACCGCCAGTGTATCTCTACACCAGCGGTTTTTTCATGGAGCGAAGCAACCCAAATCCGAACCATTGCCCTCTGGGGCATCTTTCGCGGCGATCTCATCGAAAGTGATGGTTTTTGTGCCGTCTTTGTAGTTGAATGTAATCAAAACTTTTTCATCATAGAGATAAACGGCGTTCACGAACGTGTTGATAAGCGTTTCCCGGTGGCTTTTCACGTTCGGGTCGAGCTTGCGGAACCGGGTTAGCCAGAAACGAACCTGATTTTCGCTTAACCGTGGCCGAGCGATTTTTTCTTCGGCAATCCGAATCTCAAGTTCTTTCTGCTGGGCTTCCAGCTTTTCCAAACGCGATTTGGTGGAGTTGGTCAGCACACCTGCTTGGATGGCGTTCAGCATATTCTCAATGCCGTTCTCTACCTCGCGCATCTGCTTTTCCAGCAAAGGGAGTGTGGTGTTTTCCTGATCCTGCAACTCCATCACTTCCGCAACGATGGCATCGATCACGGCATCGTCTTGAATCAGCTTCATGGTTTCAGCTACGACCAAATCTTCCAGCCATTCCTTACGGACGGTCTTTTTCTTGCAGGTCTTGAAACGCTTCGCGGTGGCGCACTTATAATAATGATGAACGACCTTGTTTCTACCCGTACCGCACTCGCCGAACATCATCGCGCCGCACATTCCGCAGAACAGCTTGGTGGTGAGCAAGTAATCGTCCTCGGCCTTGTGACGGGCAGGAGCGCGGCTGTTCTTCTTGATTTTTTGCTGCACTTCTTCAAACAAGTCCTTGTCCACGATGGCCGGGATGCTGTCGGGCATCACAATGTCCTTGAAGTGGTTTTCTCCGATGTACCGTTTGTTCGTCAGCAGCGTCTGAACACTGTTGTAGGTAAACTTCTGCTTACGGTTGGTGGTCACGCCACTGTCGTTCAGCCAGTTCATCAGTTCCTTCATGGTCGCACCATCGTTGTACCGCTGAAAGGCTTCTACCACAAAGGGAGCTTTCAGCGGGTCGATTTGAAAAAACTTCTCTTCGTCCACCTTGAAGCCAATGGGAATCGTGCCGCCGTTGTACTTCCCCTTCAGAACATTCTCGGTCATGCCGCGCACAACTTTTTCAGAAAGTTCTGCCGAGTAGTATTCAGCCATGCCGGTGAGCATACTCTTGACCATGATACCCGCAGGGCTGTCAGAGATAGGCTCCGTGGCAGATACCAGCTTGACATGATTTCGTTCCAACTGGTACTCATAGTGGGCCGAATCATAGCGGTTTCGGGCAAAACGGTCAAGCTTCCAGACCAGCACAATGTCAAACAACCGTTTCTCGCTGTCCTTGATCATCTGCTGGAAGTCCGGGCGGTTATCGGTTTTGGCGGAAAGGGCGCGGTCAATGTAGTGTTTGACCACGGTAATGCCGTTCTTTTCGGCGTAGGCCGTACACTCGCGAATCTGACCTTCGATGGATTCTTCACGCTGGTTGTCGCTGGAATAGCGGGCGTAAATTACGGCGGTCATGCAAACACCCCTTTCACTTCATTCTCCGCAAGCGGCGTACAAGGTCGGATGCACTGTACAGCACACGAGCCACAGACACGGCATCCTCGCCCACGATGTAGAACACCGAGTAGTTGTCCACCAGCATCTGCCGCAGCCCTTGGGTGCGCTCCGGCTCGCTTTCCACCAGCGCGCAGCGTTCCGGCAGGATGTTCAGTGACTGGATGGCTTCTGCAATGCGGTTATACTGCCCCATAGCCGTGTCAGGTTCCAGCAGACGGTCAGCAATGTAGCTGTAAATCTGCTCCATATCACTGAGGGCTGCATGGGAAATTTTTACGTCATACTGCTTCATCTGTGCTGTTCCCTGAACTGTGCGAATGCGCTTGCCGCATCCACGGTATCACCGTTCTGAATCTCCTTGATGCCCACCTGCAAGGCTGCATGGAGCTGATCATCGGTCATGGTATCGGCGTTCAGCGCCGCAGGAGCTTTCGGCAAAGACAGCGAGAAGGGGATGCCGCCCGTCAGCGTGATTTGGCGCAGGTACATATCAATAGCTGTTGCCATCGGGATGCCGAGCTGCTTCAACACATCCTCGGCTTGTTGCTTGACGGTAGGGTTCACACGAAGATTGAGTGTCATCGTTTTTTCCATGGTTATCACCTCGGATTTATTGTAACGCATTTTGCGTTGCAAGTCAATCAAGCACGAAACCTCAATTGAAAATTCTCTGTATTGTACAATATACTTATTGCCGAATTGTCGATGTTCGATATCAAAATCGCTTACTCCTCTTGCGATAGTAAGTTCCCACTGGAGTTTAGCACAATCAGAAACTATATATCCACCACCGGCTTGACGGCATTGATTTGAGTAACCGCACACCCAAAATCAAGTCTAGGAGGATCCTACTATGATGCAACTGCTTTCCTGCCGCTATAACATGGATACTAACCGAGTGGAAGCCCGGTTCGAGGATGGAACCACTCCTTCCACCGACTGCATCACCATTTTCATACTATAGTATTAAAACATATTGGTCCTCATTGCGTTCTAAGGATGATATGGTGATTTTTCTTGCATATTGTTTCATGTCATCATCAAGCTTATATATTTTATACGGCATCCACTTGGTGGAATCAAAAGATTTATCAGGAAAGCCGTATCTTGAGACTTTTATATGTTCTTTTTTTCCCTCAGACGTTAAGGCAACTGTCCTTGTGCCATTAACATATTCTCCGACAACAATTCGATGTTCTTTTTGATACCTGAAATATGGGCTTTTATAGAACAAGTTGTCAACTGTTTCATCACAGAACATTTTTATAGATTCTGCTCTAGTTGGAAATCGATAGTGTACTGCACCCTCGCAATAAGAAAACCTTCTGCCAAGCGTTTTTAATGCATCTTGGAAGGGCAAATAATCGATTAAAACAACATACCCATCTTGACAATGAAAATCAGTTATTACTTTTTGTGGAATATAAACGCGTCCATCTAATATATCTTCATCGTATATGATATATGTACAGAATATCGGAACGTCACTGTTCTCGAAGCACTCCATATAGTAATGTTGATTTTCTTTTTCTTCTACAAAAACGGCACCCTCTCTCATATCTCCTTGTCCAGCAATTCTATTTTTCTTTTCTAATTCACGAAAGTACCATACAGGTCTCATAAAAAGATTTCCACAAATCAAGTCATTCGCAAAAGATTCTTCGGAAACAAACTTAGCAAGATATTTTATTTCTTTCATTCGACTTCTCTTTTCATAACCGCATTTTCGAGATAAATATATTGGCCATCTTTTAAATCAATTACCTCGTTACCCCAGATGGCATCAGAATCCACTGAATCATCGAAGTTAAGAACGCCACTGTTCCATATATAGTAGACTGCAAATTTTGTGCAATCTCTTTGCGAAATTTTATATTTCCCTGACTCTATATGAGTGCCAACCTTGAATGTATATACTTTTGTATCAACACATAGATTTTTCACCTCGTCCGCTCGTATTAGATTTCCACAAGAAATTTTAATTCGTTCGTCTTGTTGAATATCCATTATACAATACCCGGAAAAGCAGAAAGAGGAAAACGGCTTTCTCTTCTTTGGTTCAAAGAGTTCCACCTTACATGTTAAACCTTCATAAGACACGATTAAGTATTCTCCAAGCGATATGTTTTTTCCGACAGTGTAGTTTTCTTCAAATCCTACTCTTTCAAGGGAATTGATATAATCGTAAAAATCTCGAACGGATAGAAGATCAAAAGGCTTCAAAATGTAATCACATGATTTACCTTCCTTATCTTTAGGTTCTTTATTCTGTGAAATAGAACCCGCATTAGCATATGTTATTGTATGGCTATCATCACCTTCTAAATCCGTAGTCTGAACACAATCCACCGTTGTTTGACTTGAGACACTTCCTTCAGATGAATCCTCGCCTTTTTGAGTCGGATTATCTATTTCGAGTTTCTTTAAGAATACGACTATAGCCAAAATCGTCAATACGATTAACACCATCACAAGCATCTTTTCTTATACTTCCTCTAAAATCAATCTGGCAACAAAAAATCCGTCATATCCTTCACAGGATATTTTTCAATGCGCTCTTGTAATTTTTGCTCATCGAAAAAATCCACGGGTGCAACACATTTTAAGGCCGAACAAACAGCTTGGAAATTGATTTTTGTTGAATATTTCCATTCAATTAAAGTTACTCCGATGTCATCACATTTTTCTCGTTTCAAATCATCTGCTCTTTTTTGTTCCTCTAACTTTTCTACGCCACCATAGTATTCGGATGGAAGATAGTGTTGTTCGCCCTGATATTCTATGCCACATTTTATACTTGGGATGTATATATCTAAAGATTGATTCTCTAGCCATTCGGAGTGAAACTGGTAAACTGCATCTGGAAAAACGATTTTCACAAGCATATACAACTTATATTCGCTAACCCATGTGTTTTGAATTTTATGACATTCTGCCAACTGTTCATACGCAGTGTTTCGTATAGTTTTTAATCTATCATAATATTCTGCTACTACTTCTTGGGCATCAACAAAAACATTTGCTTCGTCTATAATCTGTGAATGTTCATACTTTTTAAGAAGCGAATTTATGGCTGTGGACAATTTCATTATTGGATGAGTGTCTTCCAAATAATCTTTTAGTTTTTTCTGTTCCTCAGTCATATACTGAAAAAATGTACGCTGAGTTATCGTGCAATAATATAGATACGCCAATAGATCGAGATTATCCTTGTCTACTCCGATGATGCATTGAATTGCACTCTTTCCTGCAGAGAGCTGTATCTTAAGAATCTCACATCCTTTAGTGTAATAAATTGCAGCATAAAATCCTTTGTCGAAGTAGCAATTGATTGGAACCGCTATTTGCTCTTTTTTCTTTTTTGTGTTATTACAAGTAGAAAGATTCAATTTTATTTTTTTCGCTTCAGAGAGAAGACGTTTTAACGAATCAAAATCTGCTTTCAGTTCAGGATATTCTTTCCATGCGTTTTCTTTTTTCTCATCAGTTAAATTTGCCTTGTTTCCACATCGACATGCGCCGCAACCGTTCCAAAACCTATTTATGCGTCGAATACTCTTTGATTCTTCTTCAGAAGTCAGTTTAAAAGCTTCATTGATTGTATGTTTATCGGCAAGGGTGTCACTCCAGTATTGAATCCAGTTGATGTACAACTGGCAATGCGTTATTGGGAGAATTTGAGGCAGCGTAAAAAACACGCTCATTTTATTGTCTTTCTGATAGTATGGAGTAACATTCACTTCCTTTAATCGGTATTCATGGTGCGTAGTTTTGATTATTAACGAAATACCCATTTCACGAACGTCAGGCACACCACAATCGCTCATAGCTATTACAATATATAGCTTTCCATCAACAGTTCTTGCTTCGCAAAGTTCTTGACAAAGTTTGACCTTTGGAGCGTAGTATAACTGCTTATCCTCAATGACTTTTCGAAAAGCAGAGAGTGTTTTCTCTTGATAAACTGTATGCACTTCAACGGAGAATGGAATATCGCTCATATTTAATACCTCAAAATATAACCAGTGAATCCACAGAATCTCGGCGTCCTCTGGCATACAACTTTGCGAAATCGTGCATTACACCATAGTTCTAGCTAACGTAAAAAAGGGCTGCGAGTGCGCACCAAAAATGCCCATTCAGATAAACCACCACGGCAGTTCCAGCCACAGGTTATCCATGGCCTGTTCCTCCGTCTTTTTTGCGCGGCCTTTTGTCAGGTGAAAGTATATCGCCGTGCCAATCAGCGGATGTTCCTCGCCATCGGTAAAGCCATAACGATACAGCAGATAGGTCTGCTCGCGCTGGGTCAGCCGTTTCAGACCATCGTACAGTTCCCGGCGCGATTCCTGCTCTTCCATAATACTCTGCGGCTGCATGGCATAAGGGTCGGCTATGGCTTCAATGCGCCGCAGTTGTTCCTCTCCCGGCAGAACATCGTCCAGCGAAACCCGCTGGTAGCAGACGCCGTCCTTATCCTCCGTCACCATCCGCTGCTCAAAAGCAGTAAAGGCATCCCTCACCATGTCCATCATGGCGTTGCGGATGGCAGGAGCCGCATAGGTCAGGAACTTCATGCCGCGCGCTGCATCGAACTTCGGCACAGCTTTCCATAAGCCCAGATTGCCTGCCTGTTTCAAATCGTCCGTGTCAAGGTTCAAGCCAGACTGTGCCAGATTCATGCTGCGGAAAAGGTCATTTGCCACCTTGCCGATAAAGGACTTGTTGTTTTCGATCAGGCTGTCCAGTGCGGCGGCATCGCCTTTCTGTGCCAGCGCACAAAGCCGTTCATTCGTCTGCTTCATGGGCGTTTTCCTGCTCTGCGGCAGACTGCAAGATTCCCAGCAGACCGTTCCGCAGCTGTTCCAGTGCTTCCGGCGTAGCTCCCTCCATGCCCGAAACACTGTCCAACATTGCATCCGTCAGCTGCTCTGCTGTAATCGTTGGGTGCTGTACATCCTGCCCCTTGGTCAATTCGGTGAACATCTTCTCTGCCACTTTCTTACTCATAGCTTCCTGTTCGGCGTAATGGCTCCCAATGCCCTTTTTGATTTCCTTGACCGCCGCCATAAAGTACATTTCAATGTCATCAAGGTCACCTTGATACACCGGCTTTTTCCGTAGGCTGATGTCCTTTGCGGCTTTGGCTGCTTCCGGGGTCTTGACCTTTGTGCGCAGCAGGGTGCTCAATGTCGTGAGCATGGCATTCTGTGCTGCGATGCCGGATGCAAAGGTATCATCAAAATACTGCGCTATGCGGTAAGTAAGCTCTGCAAAGCGGGCGTTTTCCAACAGCAGGTTGACCACCTCTGTATTGACACGCCCTGTGTAGAGGTTCTTTGCAGCTTCTACGGACAGGCCCAGTTCAGCAATATCGTAGTTCTTGCGGTCGGGGATGTTGGTTTCTCCCAGCAGGAAATCCGTGGACACATTAAACAGCCTTGCGATTTTCAGCACCTGCTCATGGGTCAGCGTCCCTTTTGCGCCGCTGATGAAGCGGCTGATGGTGCTTTTGGAGCAGCCGATTTCCTTGGCAAGCTCCGGTTGGCTGATATTGTGCTCTTTCATCAAGTCAGCAAGACGGACGTTGGACGGTGCGGGCAGATATTCCTGTGCCATGTGGTCGGCCCTCCTTTTTGAGCTTTTTCCTCATTATAATACGCTCTGCCGTTTTGTTCAATATACGGTTTATTCTCCACCCTTGCTGTTGCAGCCCTGCAAGCAGTAAGGGCTTTTTTCTTTTTCCGTTGCAGTTCTGCCGCTTTTTCACCCTTTCTGCAAAATTCTCCGTATATTCAGGCAGGAAGCAAAAAACACCAGAGTTCCCACGCTGGGTACTCTGGTGCAACACATAACACCGCCCTGCCCGGTGGCCGCAGGGTGCGGGGTTTTGTAGGCATCGAGCCGCTTGTCCACCCCTGTCCGTAAAAAGTGCATTTTTTCACGGAAGAAGTTCGTACAACCTGTACGGTCTGTACTTGTACGCACCTGTACGGCGAATTGAAGCAAATTAAGACGAATTATCGTTTATATTTCTGATTTCTGTACGTCGTACGAACCGTACGGGTTATTTGAAGTCCGTACGCAATTTTTTCAGATGCGTACGGAGCAATCAAGTTCGCATTGTGCGAACTTGTCGGGGCGAAGCCCCTCCATCTTGCTAGCGCAAGACCGTTCGGTCACTTAAAAGCCCCACTGGGGCTTTCATTGCTTCGCAAACGTGAACTCGATTAGCTCTCCCGCAGGAGACGTTCTCCCTCGGAGAGTCCTCGGAGAGCCCACTACACTTTGCAGCCCATAGGGATGAAAGTGTTATAGTGGGTTATTACACTTCCGGGGAAGTGCATCTCCGTCCCCGTCACCTTCCTCTGAACCCCGAAAGGAGGGATGCCCTTTGGCAAGAAATGATGGCATTGACCGCACCAGTGTCCGAAACCTTGCCGTTTCGGACAAGGCTGTTGGCAACACCCAGCAGCACAACGAGCGCGAAAAGGACAGCTATCGGAACCCCGACATTATCCCCCAGCGTACCTCATGGAACGGAACGTCCACTTCAAAAAGCCAACCGCCAGCTACACCGACCTATTCGCCCAACTGGAAGCCGCCGAAACCATCTCCACGCGCGGCTTGAAGCCGGATGCTACCCACTACTGTGAACTTGTCTTTGATGTCAACTCGGCCTATTTTGACAATCACGGTGGCTACGAGTTCGCCAAGCAGTTCTATGCAGATGCCTACAAAGCTGCTATCCAAATCGTAGGCGGTGAACAGTATATCCTCTCGGCTGTCATGCATGCCGATGAGATCAACCGTGCCATGACCGAAGCATTAGGCCGTGAAGTCTACCACTATCATCTCCATGTGGTCTATGTGCCTGTGGTGGAAAAGCAGATCCTCTGGTCGAAACGCTGCAAGGACAAGGCACTGGTCGGCACAGTCAAGGAGACCGTCATGCAGGTCAGCCGAAGCAAGAAGTGGGCTTCCAAGCCCCTGCTGGACGATGCTGGAAAGCCCGTGCTGCAAAAGAACGGCAAGCCAGTCCTGAAGAAGTCGTACAGCGTCCTGCAAGACGATTTCTTCCACTATATGCGCAACGCCGGGTACACCGACGTAGAACGCGGTGAGCGCGGCAGTACCGAAGAACACCTGACCGTCACCCAGTTCAAAGTCCAGCGGGAGCAGGAGCGTCTGGACAGCCTGACTTCTCAAATCGACCAGAAAGAACAGTCGCTTGCCCGAACCAGCACCGCTCTCTCCAAAAAGGAGAAGGAACTTGCCGCTGTGCAGAAAAAGGCCATGCTCACGAAAGAAGCCCTCATTCATGCGCGCGATCTGGATTATATCGGCAAGCGCACCTTTCTCGGTAACTACTCGCTGACCGAAGAAGAATTTTCCAAGCTGAAAAAGCAAGCCGACCACGGCTATATGATGGACGTGGAGAACCGCCGCTTGAAAGAAGAACTTTCCACCGCCAAGAAGGAGGCCGTTCGTTGGAGCAACAAGTACCACGACCTGTGGTACGACGTGAAACCCTATCTGGATGCTCTCCACCGTGCGCCCGAACTGGTGCGCGGCTTTCTGGAAAAGATTCTTGCCCCCAAGCAGGAGCGCACCATGAATGTGTCGCAGCGAAACCGCAAGCGTGGGCAGGATATGGAACTTTGATTTTCGGAGGATACCATTTGAACAAAAAGAAGAAGTCGAACAAATCCGGCTACCCGGATGAAGCAATCAAGGCGCTGGCACGTTGCTTTTATCCCTCCATGGTTGAGTTTTTCAACAGCGAGGAAGGCCAGCGTGAATATGAGGAATGGCTGAAAGAGCAGGAAGCTCTACAAGCCTTGCCTGTAGCCGCATAAAAACAGCAGGACGCTCCCAGTAAAGGGAACGCCCTGCCTTATATAGATGTATCTCACCGAGGTGTGTCCAGTTGGGCACACCTCCATTGGTGGATGCGGCAGATCGGGGAGATAAAGGGTGGGCATCGGTATTTCTTTCTGATGTGTCTTGCCATTTATGCCTACAAATGCGGTGTGTCGAAGCAGCAGCTCCGGCAGGACATGAAACAGGCTTTTGATGATCTACAGATGGTGAAGCATGAGAACGCATTGACCGAGGAAGATATACGGAGTGCGCTGGAGGCCTACGACAAGGAGTATTACAATTTCACGATTTCTGATATTGAAGCTCTGACCGATGTTCGTATCGAGAGGAATAGACGGAATGGACGATCACAAAAACTCCACATGCAGTACATGAATATGAATAGACAATTTAAGGTTGGCATCGGGGAATGTACGAATGGTGGACGCCCATCTGGAAGCGGAACGGCGCAGAAAACGGTCTATGAATGGCGGCAGCAACATCCGGGGGGAACGAAAAGCCATTGCAAAAGGGAGACGGGATTGACTTATCCCACCATTCGCAAATGGTGGGACACTATACCGGAGGGGCATATAACGGTCAAAATACGCCCGTCACAGGCTTTGAGCGATTTGTTGGTGGAGAATTTTAAGAAAGGGCTGTAAACGCACCAGAAATGCCCTGTAAGGCGTTTTGGAGGCGGGTAAGGGTTTTATTACCACCCACCAAAAACGAGGCTGGAAAACCGCATAAAATAAGGCTTTTTCAACCCTTAAATGTGCACGCTGCGGTGTTACCATATAGAAAAACGGTGTTCACAGAAAAGATACAAATAATATTTGCAACGCACTTGCAAAACGAATGAATGTTGAGTATAATATAAGTGCAAGCTATGTGATGAGAAAGGAGTGCTATGTATGGCTAAAGGAAATATGACGATTAGAATGGAGCCGGAGCTGAAAGCACAGGCGGCAGCTCTTTTTAAGACTTTGGGAATGGATTTGAGTACGGCAACGGGGATTTTTTATCGCCAGGCACTTAGGTGTCATGGACTTCCCTTTGAGGTCAAGGTTGACGAGCCGAACGCCACTACCTATGCTGCGATGGAAGCGGCAGACAAGGGCGAGGATATGTTTGGCCCGTTTGACAGCGTCTGTGATTTGATGGAGGCACTTAATGCTTAAGCCGGAGTTTACGGGGCAGTTCAAACGAGATTATAAGCTTGCGGTAAAACGGGGCTGCAATCCGAAGAAGCTGGAAGAAGTCATTACGCTGTTATGCAATGAGCAACCATTGCCGGAGGCATACCGAGATCACGCTCTCACTAATTCCAGAAACTATAAGGACATGAGAGAGTGCCACATTGAGCCGGATTGGTTGCTTGTTTACAAGGTTGTCAGAGAGACTTTAATTTTGAAATTGATTAGGACGGGTTCTCATAGCGATTTGTTTTGAGAATCGATCCAAACGAAAGAGTGGTGATGATATATGGCGGGTGTTATAACGGAAATAGCGGCAGAATGTGGCGTGTCAGAACAGGCGGTCAGAGCGTGGTGTCGGCGAAACCATGTTTCGAAAGATGCGAAAGGAAGTTTCGCAATCAGCGAAAGCCAAAAAAACCGCTATATATCAGCATTATTTAGGTGATGGGCGAAACCAAGTTTCGCAACCGGCGAAAGCAAGTTGCGAAACCTCGGAAGATGTGTTGATTTCCATGTTGCAAAGGGAATTAGACCGTAAAAATGAGCAGCTTGAAGTAAAGGATAAGCAGATCGAGGAACTGAACGCAAGACTGGCAGATGTCAGCTCGGCATTGGTGGCGGCGCAACAGACCGCACAGGTAGCTCAGGCACTTCATGCGGGAACACTTCAACAGAGGTTGACTTCTGGTGGGGAAATGCGAGAAGTGGTGGATGATAAACCTCAAAAAAGAGGGTGGTTTAGTCGGTTGTTTTTTGGCGAAGACAGTTAGGAGATATAAAGATGGAGAAAGTGGTTGCATAATGAAAAAAATAGATGCTATGAATTATCTTGTTTTTGATAGAAATTTATTTAATTCATTAAAAGCAGGAGGAATTCAGAGGGTGTATTATTGTTCAAAAGATTTTTCGATTTTTGCTGTAACAGATGGTGATATGCTACAGTATATAAATTGGGCAGATTTTAGTGATGTGTCGCTTGCGAAAAATTCTTTAGCTGAACACCCGTTGACTATTTTATATAGCTTTTGCCCTGCTGAAATTTGTGGTTTGTTTGCAGCAATAACTTTTTTTCGAGATGTAGCGATTACTATTTACGTTAGTAGACCGCAATTGCAAGGTATTATTAGTTATAGTGATTTCTCCCCAGGAGAGATAGCCGATTCGCTGAAAAAAGATTGCGTTATGTTATCTGCTGCTCAGATCGAAGCTATTTCTGATGAGTGGAGTCTAATCATACAAAATCAGAGTAACTTAAGAATTTTTTATAAAAATAAAGTTGTGAATGTTCAAGATGACTATTTTGATACAGATATTAGCTGTGTTCTCCCCCAAAAAGGGAACATAGTGCTGGCAGATATTTTGCCAGATATTCAATTGTCGCTAAGGCGTAAGTACGGTTTTGGGTTAAACCCCAGATATATAGAATGGAGGGTTTCCAATGTTTTGAGTTTGCTTTGAGTTGACTTTCCCTAAAAAATAATCAAAAAAGGAGATTTCAGTATGATAAGAAAAAGACTTGTTTCTCTGTTCTTGGCGGTTGTAATGTTGTGCTCTCTTTCTATGACGGCATTTGCGGCGTCTGATGAAGATGTGGCTATGAGTGCAGAGCAAGGTATTATAGCTTCAGAAACATTTGAGATCCCAGTTTCTTTGAGTTTGGATGAACTTGATGAGATGAAGTCTGAACTTGAAGAATGCGGAATCCCATATACTGTTCAAGGAAATCGAGCTATTGCAACAGTTAATGTGACTACTAATATTCACTATGTTGATGAGTTGTACTTTTCCATTATAGCGCAGTGCCGAACAACCTTGTTACAAAAAATAACAGGATCTATTGTATGGAAGTATAAGACAACAGGGTCTTACTCAAAGACTAAGACTATTTCCGTCAACTATCAGGATGATTTTGGTATCCCTAAGTACACCTTAACCTGTCTTAAATATACAGGAAAAACTTTTGCTTCTGGAACTACGATAAGCGCAGATTTTAACATTGATGTAGATGCTACTGGCGAGATTTCTGGTGGTGTTGTATCGAGAACGGTTACTGGCATTGTTCCGTAAAATTAACATTTAACTTTAGTGAAAGGGGCCAGTTGTAGCATAATAGCAATTGGCCCCTTTCTCCCCGCGGGAGCGCGCAAAGCACTTTCACACTGCCGGGCACAAAAGGGGGCGGCGGTGTGAAAGTGCTTTTGCGTTACTTTCTCACCAGAAAGTAACAAAGAGGTTGTTTTTAGCGGAAGTTTATGATAAAATAGAGAACGGAAGATTAAGCGGAAAGGGGGCGATTTTATGGGAGTTACGATTTCGGGCATGACAGGTGCGGGAAGCATCCGGCACAACAACCGTAGCTTCTCTGCGGCGAATGTAGACCAGAGCCGAACGGAGCAGAATATCACTTTTTGCAACGAGGATCTGAAGCAGGTCTACCACATGGTTTTTGATGAAGCTCTCACAGCCTACAACGCAAAGAAAACCAAAACGAGAGATAAGATACCGGACTACTATGAGCATATCCGGCAGAGCAAACAGGAAAAGCTGTTCCATGAAGCGATCTTCCAGATCGGCAACATGAGCGACTGTGGGTGCGGTACGCCGGATGGAGAACGGGCTGCGGCAGCTCTGAAAGATTTTGCGGATTCCTTTGCAGAACGCAACCCCCATCTGCGGGTGTTCAATATGGTGCTGCACATGGACGAGGCAACGCCCCATCTCCATGTCGATTTTATCCCTGTGGCAACGGAGCAGTCCAGAGGACTTGCGACCAGGGTATCCATGAAACAGGCGTTGAAGCAGCAGGGGTTTGTTGGTGTCGGCAGAAAGCAGACTGAATGGGCGGCGTGGATGGAGCGAGAGAAAGAAGCTCTGACGGAGATTGCCCAGCGGCACGATTTTGAAATTATCTCTCTCGGCACGAACAGACCACACATGGACTTACCGCAGTTCAAGGAAGCGGCGGCGAGACTGGAAGCGGTGCAGCAGCAGACAGCGGCAGTTGAGCAGGAAGTTGCCGAGCTGGAACAGCAACGAGACGCTCTGAAAGGCACTGTACGGCTCTTAAAGGAGGCAGACAGGGTAAATGTATCCATGAAGGATATTCAGCCAGAAAAGACGCTCACAGGGGCAGTAAAGGGCGTGACGGTGGATCAAGTCGAGCAATTAAAGAAAATGGCGCTGCGCAGCGTGACGGATCGGCAAAAGGTAAAAGAGTTGACAGCGGAAAACACCCGTCTGCGGTCGCAAGTGCCGTCCATGCAAAAGCGGCTGGAAGAAGCACAGCGGCAGCAGCGGCTTGAACAGGAAAACCGTAGGCTGCGGGACGAGAATTATTATCTGCAATCTGAGCTGCATGAGGAACGCGGCTTCACCGAGCGTCTGACGGACGGTATCGGTCGGATGCTAGACTTTCTGGAAGAACACTTTATTTTTTTGTCCTTAATCTTCTAACCTATGGCTCCCGGCCACATTCTTCAAATATTCCTCCGGGTCACCGTTCAGAATCAAATCTGCATAGCCCAGCGGATCATTGTAGATGAGGTAGTCCAGTTCCGTCTGCTGTGCCATAGTCACGTCCAGCGCATCCTCGACCCCGGTGCCGTCAATGGAAATTTTTCTCCCATCCCGGAGTAGCAGTTCCACGCACCCGGTATCCATGTTGAAATGGCAAGCCCTTGCATCGTACTTCATAATCATACCCTCCAAATCTTGTTAGTGGCTTACGGTCTATGACAAGGTATCGGAGTTTTGCGTCGTCCACGGGAGCCTTCATTTTCAAACCCGAAGAAAACGAAAAATCCGAACCCTTCTCCAATCGGAAACAGGTTCGGATTTTTCTTGTTTGGTGGGCGCGGGTGGATTCGAACCACCGAAGCTGAAAAGCAGCAGATTTACAGTCTGTCCCCATTGGCCACTCGGGAACACGCCCATATTCTTTTTGTGTCCGTTGCCGGACGACTTGCTTAGTTTATCATAGGTTTCTGGATTTGTCAACCTCTTTTTTCATTTCTTTTTCTTGTTTCAGATTCAGTTTTCCATGCAGGCACGGATGGCACTGAGCGTCACGTCATACTCCCGCTTTGCCTTGTCCATGTCGGCTGCGGCCGCAGCGATATTGCCGCCCCGCAGCGCCTCGGTGATGGGGTCCAGCGTGCCGCACAGCTGGGTAAACGACAGGCTCTGACAGACGCCCCGGAGGGTATGCTGAAGGCCGCCTGCACGTCGCCCTCGGCCATCGCCTGTTCCAGCGCACGAAAGCTGGTGTCGTCGATAAACCTGCCCAGCAGGCGCTTTATCATTGCCTCATCGTAAAAACGGCTCAGGACATTGTTATAGTCTCCGTTCATCTGGCTGTAACATTCCTTAACTGTCATGATTTTCCTTTCCTTCGATCGCCCGAAAAAGCCATAGACACAAAAAAAGACTGCAACAGCCACCCCCTCGCGGGGAAAGCTATTGCAGCCGAACTACCTTCTGCTTGCAGGAAATAAAGCAGAAAGCTCCTGACTTTGCGTCCCTGACTCACATCAGGTTTGCCAACAACGATTCTGTTTTCAGAGTCCATTCCGGAAGCACAATGTTCCATTGGACCAGTCTCTGTTTTTATAGTATAGCACCGACATTTTTTAATGTCAACTCGTTTCGCGTTTTGTCAATATAAGGATCGATATTTTCATGCACACTTCACAAAAGCTCCCTCTGAAAAGTCATACTCATTCGTCAAATTTTGCAATATTGTGAATTTTTTGTATTTTTTCGGTGGACAAGCATCCGGCGGGAGTGCTACAATAGTTTTTGTTCTTTCCCGGCCGCTTGCGGGCGGCGGGAGTTTCACACACAAACAGGAGGAACTTTCATGTTCGAAAAAATCTTTCACCTGAAAGAAAACCACACCGACGTCAAGACCGAGGTCATGGCAGGCATCACCACCTTCATGACGATGGCCTACATCCTTGCGGTCAACCCCAGCATCCTTTCCGCTTCCGGCATGGATGCAAATGCCGTCCTGATCGCCACCTCTCTGGCATCCTTCGTCGGCACTGCCCTGATGGCTCTGCTGGCCAACTACCCCTTCGCGCTGGCTCCCGGCATGGGCCTGAACGCCTACTTTGCCTATACCGTCGTCCTCACGATGGGCTACAGCTGGCAGCTGGCCCTGATGGCCGTCTTTGTCGAGGGCATCATCTTCATCGCGCTGAGCCTGACCAACGTCCGTGAGGGCATCTTCAACGCCATCCCCATGACCCTCAAGAGCGCAGTCAGCGTGGGCATCGGCCTGTTCGTTGCCTTTGTCGGCCTGCAGAACGCAAAGCTCATCGTCAACAGCGACTCCACCCTCGTCACCTACCAGCACTTCAAGGGCGAGACCTTCTCCTCTGTGGGCGTGGGCGCCATCCTCGCACTGCTGGGCGTGGCCATCACCGCCATCCTGCTGGTGAAGAAGGTCAAGGGCGGCATCCTCTACGGCATCCTCATCACCTGGGTGCTGGGCATCGTCTGCGAGCTGACCGGCATCTATGTGCCGAACCCCGACGCCGGTATGTACACCGTCATCCCCACCAGCTTCGTCAGCTTCGACTTCTCCGCTCTGGGCAAGACCTTCGGTCAGGTGTTCAAGACCGATTTCTCCGGCGTGGGCATCCTGAACTTCTTCGCCGTCATGTTCTCCTTCCTCTTCGTTGACCTGTTCGACACCCTTGGCACCCTCATCGGTGTTGCTTCCAAGGCCGATATGCTGGACGAGGAGGGCAAGCTTCCCCGCATCAAGGGTGCTCTGATGGCCGACTCCATCGCCACCTGCGCCGGTGCTGTGCTGGGTACTTCCACCACCACCACCTTCGTCGAGAGCGCTTCCGGCGTCACCGAGGGCGGCCGCACCGGCCTGACCTCCATGACCACCGGTATCCTCTTCCTGCTGGCCGTGGTATTCAGCCCCCTGTTCCTGACCATTCCTTCCTTTGCAACGGCTCCGGCCCTCATCATCGTGGGCTTCTACATGATGGGTTCTGCCATCAAGATCGACTTCTCCGACCCCAGCGAGGGCATTCCCGCCTTCCTGACCATCCTGGCCATGCCCACCGCCTACAGCATCTCTGAGGGCATCGCCATCGGCGTCATCTCCTGGACCATCGTCAATGTGCTCACCGGCAAGGCCAAGGAGAAGAAGATCAGCCCCCTCATGTATGTGCTGACCGTTCTCTTCATCCTGAAGTACGTCCTGCTGTAAGCACCTGCTCTGAACCCGGGACCATCCCCAAAAACAAAACCAGAGCCTCCTGCCCTTGTGCGGAGGCTCTGGTTTTTTGTTGTCTGCTGCAGGGGGGCGGCTGCGGGGGCTTAGCCGCCGAACAGCCCGAAAAAGCTGGTGTGGGTGAAGCCCAGCACCAGAAACAGGACGATGAGGACGAACAGCACCCCGATGATGATGTCCATCTGGTGGACCGTCAACGGGAACTTATCGTAGAGCTTCTCTTTCGGGTTGACGAAATCGGGGTCATTGTTGTTGAGGAACGTTTTGCGGCCCTTCGGAGCCTCTGCACGGGCTGCTTCGAGCTTGGCCTGCTCCTGCTCCAGCTGAGCTTCACGAGCTGCCAGAGCGGCTTCCCGCCGGGCCAGCTCCGCCTCGCGGGCGGTTTGTTCTTTTTCGGTCATAGTGTTTCTCCTGTAGCCCTCTCAGTCAAAGCCTCCGGCTTTGCCAGCTCCGGGTTGCGGCTCCCAGCGTTTGCTTCGCTGCCGCTCGCATCCTGCTGGCCGCTGCCCCAGCTTCACCTCCCTCGATCCGCCACTGGCGGCGGGCGGGTCGGGTTGCCCCCAACGGGGGCTCAGTCTGC
>OBXI01000154.1_pt1 | contig 83973 bp, 97 predicted proteins | sample 1538161 | NCBI WGS metagenome assembly OBXI01 (sample SAMEA2580142, study PRJEB22360) | human gut metagenome | biome: human gut; feature: human-associated habitat; material: faeces | place: Denmark | collected 2008/2010 | reverse complement strand
AGATAGTGACAGATCGATCTTTTTGATCTCTACCCATTCTTTCAGACAGACATCGATCAGAAAGTCCACGGCATGGCGATAGACTTCCACGGTTCCGCGGAAGATATGGTTGTATGTCTTAATCTTTACTTTATATGTGGAAAGTATCTTCATGTCGTAATCTCCTTTCTGGTTATGATTTTCTTATTATAAATATGAGATTTTCCATAATTTATATTTTTCATATATAAAAATTTTCTTTCTGTTTAAATAGAAGCACCACCTAACTCACGACTAAAGTCACGAGTGTGCGGTGGTGATTTAATCAAATCTTCCATCCAGATATGCGATCTCAAGATTTTTGTCAAAACGATCATCAAATTCATCCAAAGAATAAATCGAATGATTTTTTGTCCTTCTTCTGGAAATAAACCAGATCTCATCTCTTCGTAGCAGTTTCAAATCCATTAGCTTTGTTGCCTTTGTTGTTATAATTAATTGAATCATCATTTTTTCTGCTAATTTTAGATATTCTTGAACAAAAGCATAAATTTCATCTCGATCCTTGCAATTTTCGAATGATACAATATATGTTTTATCTTCATTCAAGATCAGATTATCAGGCTGATTAAGATCAGAAGAATAAACTATAAAATCTTCTTTGATCCATTTGTATACATTCTGCATCACTTCTTCTTTTGCTGATGGTAGTCGTAATCTATTTTCGGTATGAGTAAATCCATTTTCATAAATGATTCTTTCACTTCCATCGCTTTTCAGTTCCACCAACCATTCTGAAGTAAATTCGGCTTGACTTAAGATTACTTGAAATCCGTAAGCATAATATTTGTTATGAATCATCATTTCCAACTCAAAATAGCTTGGTTTTGTTTGATCTGGACAATTGACTTTCTGACAATCAGATGGAAGTCCATTTAAAATTACATCTTTCATAAACCTCATAGCTTTTACCAGATTTTTTGTGTCTGTTATATCTTTTCCATACAAAGCTGCAAATTTTAATAGTTGAATCTCATCATTATCGAAAATATGTCTTTTCTTATTTTTTATTTTCGTATCAGCGATCATAGAAATTTCCTCAGATAACCCAAATTCAGTTGCCGAAAATGATAAAAAATTTCCTAAATTGAATCTTATTAACATTCTATCTTCCCCATTACTCTCTTACATACTTTCTCATGCATTCTACTGGGATCACTTCTTCTCTTTTTACAAAAAATGTCTGATACCATGGACCATTTTCTTTTTGAGAACGATCTGCCAATTCATATTCAGGCAGCAGCATACATGCATCTACAACCTGTTTTATAAGCGCTCCTTCTTTTTCTTTTAAATGAAAAGGACTATGATCTCTTTTGATAATTGAATGTCTTCCCCAGATATGATATCTGTCATATACACTTTGAATACATGGACCATGTCTCATGGCAAGAATATCATCCTCAAAGATCACATAATCATATTGTTTCAAAAAATTAAGCTGTATATAATATAATATCTTCTGCAAACGCAGATTTGTGATCTGATAATTACACTGCTCTGCATAATTCAAAATATAGTCTGCAATTTCTATTCCCTGATACATGATATCCTGCCTTTCTGAAAACACTTATCGTTTTCCAATCATTAACTCCAATTTTTCTCGAATCTTCTTTTGTTCTTTATCAGCCTGGCTTACCATAGCAGCACGAACTGCTTCTAATCCACTATCAGGAAGAATCCTTCCTAATGCTATAACATCTTTTCCTAATAATTGTTCTATATCTATATGTCTTGCTTTTTGATCAAGCTCTTTTAAGTCACATAATTTTGATAGCAAATGGTCCATTTCTTGAATGTAATTAGCAATATCTTTTACGAAAGAATCCTCCTCATTATCATAGTCATAAACATTATTTTTGATACCATATCCTATTTGAATTCCTCGATCAATCTGAAACATTTCTTCTTCTGTAAGTGTTCCGATATAATTTTCCAAAAAACTTTTTGAGATCGTCTGACTTTTTTCACAGAGAGCAGTGCCGGGTTTCCCACACTGTACTTTAACATGAGCAGGATGATTTGATTTTGGAGCTGTTGTAAGATAAACAACTTTTACAAATTGGGCTTTCTCATTGATTCCATGATTACTTACGATCACAGCTGGTCTTCGTTTATCTGCTAATATTCCATTATCATAATAATAATCAGCAAAATAAACCTCCCCTCTCTTAACCTGTCTGCAGCAAAGATTTTCTTCTTTTGTTTCATCTTCATAATTTTCTTCATTACAAACAGCTTCGTTCTCATTGTGATAAACTTTTCCAATATTCTGTAAATCTATTGGTTCTGGTTTCATAAAAAAACACTTCCTTTCTTATCTTCTTACTACAAATATGAGAGATTTTAGAAAAATAAAAAATCACATATAAAAAAACAGGCCATTTTCTGACCTGTTCCTTCTTGTTGTCTTATACCAAAATGTTTCCATTTGGATCTGCTGGTTTAATTAGAGCGAGAATTGCTACAACTACACCAATAACTCCTGGAATTCCTGTCCAGAAAAACAAAACACAAGCAATTGCTTTTCCAATCTTTCCAGCGTAGAAATACTGAGCTCCAAACGATCCAAGTAGAAATGCAAACAGGAAATATGCGATCTTGTTGACAACCTTTTTTCCTTCTGTTGCAACATACTCTCCTGTATGCACGCTATTCGTCATGTTGATATTGATCCCAGCGTTTGATGTAAATGTTTCTTTTCTTCTTGTCACAATGACCTGATCTTTGTCTTCAAAGACATCTACCAGATCCTCCAGTTTTGGAGTAAAATCGACATCGCATCTTCTGACTTCCTTAATTGTTCCATTATCCATTCCAATTGTAATGATCTCTTCTGTGATCTTAATTATTTTTCCTTTTGTCATATTCCTATTCCTTTCTATTTTCCTTTGATCGCACCACAGCTGCATTCATAACCGACCAGTTCTTTCTTTGTAGATGTCTGCTGATCTACGACCCACATTTTAATTTTTTCATTATCTTTCTGCTCAGATTTTTCAATCGTCTTTTTTACGATCTTATGATTGATGCAGCTATGATCCCATCCACCGTTTTTCAAGTAATCATTGTAAGACATTTCATTCATTGTATGAGTTCCAGCAGCAATTGCAGCTAAATATTCTTTTGTCAGATTTTTGCCACAAGTATCACAGACATCACAATCGAACTTCATATTATAGCTGAATTTTCCAGTATCGATCCACTCCCAATGTCCTTTTTCTTGATATTGAACCGTTTTGTAGACTGGTTTTTTGTACAAATGTTTTACTTTGGATGCCTTTTTCGCATACAATTTTTTCCCATTATATGCTTTGATCGTATATTTTACCCCCGCTTTTGTTTTCGGAATTTTTACACTATATCGTTTCTTTTTGATTTTTGAACGATATGTTTTCTTTCCGATTTTTACTTTAACAGTTGTTCCCTTTTTTACTTTTCCTTTGATCATGGTTGTACTGTCATATACCTGATTCGCTGTTAATTTTGGTGTGGCAGCAGAAACATTGACTCCACCAAGCACATTACTAACTGCCATCATCATGGATAGCATTCCAATTGTTATTCCCTTTTTTCTCATATTCCTTTCCCCTTCTTAATTAATATTTTGTTATCGCATTCTGGACAAACGATGTAATTTTGCCAGGAATTTTTTGTGAATCGTGAACTACTCGGTCATTGAATGGCCGAGGATTCCCGCTTTTCATCCTAACTTAATTTGCACACATCAATAGGTAATAGCTTCCATTTTCAAACGTTGTGAATTCTATTATATAGTTGTTCCAATTGTTTTTTCTCATTTTGTCGTTTTCTGTACATAGCAGCAGATTTTCGTAATTCTGGACGATAGACTGCTCTTCTTTCAATATCAGCATCCATCCTATTGATTATATGTATTGTTTGCATGCTTAATCCGTACATATCATCACATCCTTTTAATACTTTATGACGTTAACTTATTCTTTAATGATTTCATATTTTTTCTTTCATCACGTCGTTTCCAACGCATCACAGAAGATTTTTTTAAGCAAGGATCATACATAGCTTTTTGTTTCAGCGCAGCATCTATTTTGTTGATTTTGTGCATTGTATTTAATCCAATTCCGTACATATTAATCTCTCCTTAGCAATGTTTTTGTTGATATGATTGTTGAATATGATGTGTTTACAATTACACTCCCATTGTAAGTAAGCACAAAGGATTTTTACAAACAAACTGAACAAGCGTCTTTAAAATTTCATGACCAAGTTCTTCTCCAAATACTTTTCCTAGCTGCTGATCCAGATCTGCATATACTTTTAGATCTTTATCATCGCATTTTGTTTCAGGATCTTCTTCATGTAATTCCTCTTTTTCCTGCTCTTTTTCTTCTTTTTCCTCACCACAAGTGCAGTAAAATGGATTTTCACATTCTGCTTTCATTTCCTCATTTTCAAGATTTAGAACTTCTACGTTCATCAGCATGATATCATCATATCGATGAAGATCTTTAATTGCCTCATTGACATGCATCAGAACCTCTGGCTGATAGATTGGGCAGTTTAAAATGATCGGGATCGTAGAATTGATCTCCTTATCTTCTTTGTTTTTTCTTGCTTTATATGTTACTAAATAATTATATTCCATATTAAAATACTTCCTTTCTATTTTTTTCTTTCTATTACAAGTATGAGAGATTTCAGAAAAAATAAAATTCATATATAAAATAAAGCGTATACGGGATTTTAAATGAGAAAATAAGAAAGGCAGCAGAAATCCGAAGATCTCTACTGCCTGAGGAATGTAAATATAAAATTACACAAACTTTATTCAGTTGTTATTATACAAACATCTGCTGTAACAGGCCTTTTTTCATTTCTTCCCATGCTACTAATGTTGCTTTCTGCTTCTTGATTACATCATCAAGTGATGAAAGACAATCTGCAATTTTCTGCTGTTCTGCAAAACAAGGATGTGGAATCAATAATTCATCAAATGAACTCATTTCAATATTTTTTCCATCACGCACACCTGTTACACAAATAGACAATTTCCCATTAATAAAATTCGATGACCTAAAATATGGATAGTAAAACAATGAATTAACTTCATCATTTCCTCTATACACATGATAAGCTGGACTAACAATTCCATCCTGATTTGCTATTTCTAAACCGCCTTCAAAAGACCTAAGATGAACAATGAAATCATTCTTATGAACAGCCTTATAATTCTTCAATCCTTTTTCATCGTAAGTTATTCTACGTTCAGATTCATCTCGTCTTATTGTTCCAGAACCTTGAATAATTGTTAATGCAGGTAAATTCAAACGATTCTTCTCAACGACTTTTTTGAACATTTCTGATAACTTCTTTTCTTCCCACTCAGGAAATTCACTTCCATCATCCGCTTTAAATCTTACTTCCTGACTGAACAGCTTCTGCATTGCACCTTTTTTTCGTTCTTCCCATGCTTCGACAGTTGCTTTTTGTTTCTCAATTACTGTATCAACTGTTGATAAAAACTCTGTAATTTTCTGTTGTTCTGGAAGCGATACTACAGGAATATTAGTGTCACGAATTTGTGCAAGACTTAATTGTGGCATAGACAATCCTGTTTTTATTTTTTTATATGTACGTTGCACCTTATCTGAACATAAATACATATATACAAAATACGGAAAAGTGTTTTTTACAATTCTCACCCTTGCTAAATGCTGATTAATATTTCCCTTTTTCACTTCACTTGGTATCAATCCTACTTTTCCTATATCACCTGTAATAGCGATTATAATATCTCCACCTGTAACTTCTGAGCGTTGTAAAAATTTATTAGCTTCTTCAGTAATAAAAGAATAATCACCATATACAAAAACATTATTTTTTATGCAATCATTTCTGAAAAAATATACACCATTTGGTTGCCAGTCAAATCCATAAGTTGTAGGTGTAGCCCCTTTAGTAATAAATGCTGATATGTTCTCCAACCTTGTGAAATCATTCCATTCTGGATAATCACTTCCATCATCCGCTTTGAATCTTAACTTAGGTACAGCCATCCAATCACCTCTTTCCAAGGCTCAATCCACAAATCTGTTTTGCAAGCTCTTCAGATAACTCTGATTCATCTTTCCAACCGATTGTCTGAACCTGTTTAATATCAAAATGTATATTTTTTAAATCGCTATCTTTACAGGTGAAAATAACTGTTTTTCCTAATGCTTTTGCATAGCCAGCTTCATAATACACCCCAAGATTCTGTGTTGTTAAATCAGCCACAAGAAATTTGCAATTATGAATATTTTCAAGCATAACATTATAAATATTTTCGCTATGGATAGCTTTATCTAAGAAAAACGGTTTATTTCCTGTGTTTTTTAAAGCTGTATTGATTCCTTTTCTAATTACTGCTACACAATCACATTTCTGTTCATTCATAGGCATTGATACAAATACCCGTTCTGCTGCCTCATCTGTAAAATCTACAGCAGGTACATTCATATGTTTCTTACAAACATTTGCAATGACTTTTAACTGATCATCTGTAGCATTTGTAATCATGAAATCATGCAATTTTTCAAGATTATTTGCATGGACACTGGAAGATGTACCGATAAATTTGTCTGATGGAACATTAAACCATGCAAGGACATCTTCTATTACACCATGCTTACCAAATGTATAATATTTACTATCTGATTCTGCATATTTAGCAAATTCATTAAAAATCATTTCAGCATTCATATTCATTCACCTCCTTTATAATCCAAGTTGTCTCAGAAAACTTTCTGCCTTATCAATCGCAGCTTTTGTCTCAGAATCCAGTGTCTTAATCTGAGCTTTTACAGCATCTAAATCCACAGGTTCTTCTTCCTCGAATGTATCAACATATCGTGGAATATTTAAATTATAATCATTTTTAATGATCTCATCCATAGCCGCTTTATAAGCAAATTTATCTACATTTTCGCGCTTTTCATAAGCATCTACAATTTTATCAATATGTTCCTGCTCCAAGACATTCTGATTCTTTCCTGCTTTGAATTCCTTAGATGCATCAATAAAGAAAATATCATCTGAATTTCCATTTCTCTTTGCTTTTAGGATTAAGATACAAACTGGGATACTTGTACCATGAAACAAATTAGGGGCAAGTCCAATGACTGCATCTAAACAGTTTAACTTATCAATGATGTATTTACGGATCATTCCTTCTGCTCCACCACGGAATAAAACACCATGTGGTAATAAAACTGCGATCCTTCCATCTTCTTCATCCATGTGATAAATCATATGCTGCACAAAAGCAAGGTCTGCATGACTTTTAGGAGCAAGTTTTCCGACTCCGGAATATCGAACATCATCCAAGTATTTTTTATCTGCGGACCATTTTAAAGAATATGGTGGATTACAAACCTGGATCGTCATCTTCTGATCTCCATATTTATCATCTTTTAATGTATCCCCTTTGTAGATATCAAAATTTTGCCAATCAATTCCATGCATGATCATATTCATTCTTGATAAGTTATAAGTTGTCGCATTTAATTCCTGTCCATAAAAATGCCCTACTTTTCCTGTTGTCAAATGTTTTTGTACCTCTAAAAGCATGGAAGCAGATCCACAGGTACAATCTCCAACTGTTTTTGCTTCATCTAATCCTAAAGCTGCTAACGTTGCACAAAGTCTGCTTGGACCAGCTGGCGTAAAAAATTCGCCGCCCTTCTTTCCTGCATCGGATGCAAAGAGCCCGATTAGGATCATGTATGCAGTACCCAGAACATCAAACTGAGAGTCCTGAAGATCAAAGTCAATATCATTGATCTTTAACATCACACGACTGATCATATCTGTTCGATCAGAAACGGTAGCCCCCAAACGAGAATCCTGCAGACGCATATCATCAAACAATCCATCAAATGCTTTATTGGATTCATGTCCCATAGTAGAACCTGTAAGATCGCTGATCGCTTTTTCAAAATCTTCTACGCTGAATTTATCTGCTTCATTTTCAAATTTTTTGATCTTTCGGATCAGATTACGGAATAAGTATTCTGGCTTGATCACATATCCTAACTTGGATAAAGACCATTCTTCCACGACTGGACGGAACTCTTCATCTGCAAACGCTTCTTCATAAGTTAATCCATCATTTTCAAGGATATCTGCCATATACATTTCTGTTCGTTCAGATAGATAACGATAAAAGATCACACCTAAGATGTAATTTTTAAATTCGCTGGCATCCATCTGCCCACGCAATTCATTGCTGATTGCCCATAACTTTTGAGATAACTCATTTGATTGAGCTTGATATTTGCTTGTATCTATCATAATCTATTCTCCCTCTGCTTTGTATTTTTGATAAGTATCATGTACAAAAGTCTTGATCGCTTTTGTAAGTTTTGTCATTTTTAGTAATCCCAATTTATATCCAGCCAGTTTTGTTCGGATCTCATCATCAGAGATCGATCCGCTAAATACATAAGCAGAAAATAAATCAGAGATCACATTGTAATCGATCTGCTGTTCATAAGCAAACGCTTCCATATCTGCCTGCATCTGTTCTTTTTCAAACTGAGTAAAAGCCTCCATCACGTCTGCATCTTCTGGCAGATCATAGAATTTTGTTAAAATAAATTCTTTCATTACATCTTTTTTCAGTCGTAATAGCTCATTATCAGATCGTTCGATCTCTCGTAAGATCAGGTCCACATCCTGCTGCTTTTCTTCTTCCGTCTTTGATTCTTTCTTTGCATTTTTTAAGAGATTCAGGATATAAACGACATTGATACGATCCGTTCGAACTAATTCAATGTCAAAATCTACATCAACAGGAACTGGAACCGGTGGATCAGGATTCTGTGTCTGATCCTTATAATATAAATACCAGCTTTTATATCCTTCATATTCATCTTCATCCAGAACAACTCCAAGATCAGACCAGTCAAATTTAGAAAATGTCTTTAAAGTTGCCAGTGTTTTTGCCATGGACCGAAACGCAATGATAAACATACGGATCTCATCTTCTGATTTTAGCTGACCTGCTGCTTCAACATCTTCTGTTACTTTTCTTAAAACAGGTTCCTGATTCATCCATTGATTTAGATAATACTCATAATTTTCCAATAGATATTCATTTGGATCACCGTCTCCTGAAAATAAAGTTAAAGCATCATCCTGCCATTTTTTAATGTTACGATAACTAACGATCTGGCCAAACTGTTTTGTTGCTTTATCTACACGATTTGTTCTGCTGTATGCCTGCACTAAAGAATGCCAGATCAGATTTTTATCCAGATATAAAGTATTTAATGGTTTTGCATCAAACCCAGTCAAAAACATATTAACAACTAGTAAGATGTCGATCTGTGGCAGATCTTTTTGTTTTAATCGATTTGCAATATCTTTTCGATAAGAATCAAACGTATCTAGATCAAATGTTGTTTCATACATCTCATTATACTGTTTCATACAGCGTTCTAATAATTCCTGAGAATGTTCATCTGCCCCATCATCCATATCCTCATTTGCCTGATAAGAAAAGATCGCTGCAACTTTTAATCGCTTTTCTTCTGAAAGGCCTTCATTTAGCTTTCGAAACTCATCATAATATTTTCCAAGTGTCTGAATGGAATCAACTGCAAATAAAGAAGTATATACATCTTTTCCTTGTGGATGTACATGCTGCTCATGATGTTCTATGATATGATCCGCGATTTTATGAATTCTTTCCTCATCATGATATAATTCATTTAGATCGATCTTATGTCGTTTACAATATTCTGGATCATCTAACTGCTTTGGGTCGATTCCTTTCATTGCCAGATTCCTTGCAAAAATCGTTCTCTGATATTCCACAGAAAATCTCAATACATTTCCATCTGCGATCGCATCTTTGATCATATAGCGATGCAAGCACGAATCCATCTGTTCTCCTGCATAAAACACATCTGCAGTTGTGCGTCCATCTGCACCTTTATTCTTTTCAAAGATTGGCGTTCCTGTAAATCCAATATAATTTGCATTCTGGAAGTGTTTTTGAATCTGTCCATGCATCTTTCCAAACTGAGAACGATGACATTCATCAATGATAAACACAACCTTCTTTTCTTTATAAGTATCCATGACATCTGCATATTTTGGATTTTTTACTACATTTGCCATTTTCTGGATCGTGGTAACGATCATTTCTGTTTCAGAAGACTTCAAGCGATTGATCAACACGTAAGTACTGTCTGTATTATCAACGCAATCTTTTTCAAAAGAATTATACTCTTCAACAGTCTGATCATCTAAATCTTTTCGATCAATCAAAAAGACGACCAGATCAATGCTGGATTCATTCCTTAATAATTGTGCTAATTTAAAGGAAGTTAATGTTTTTCCTGATCCAGTACATGCAAAAACATAGCCATCTCTGTTTGCTTCTAATACTCTTTTCCTTGCAGCTTTGACTGCATAGATCTGATATGGCCGCATGACCATTAATACAGGTTCTGTTGTTTTGATCACCATATATTTATGGATCATCTCTGTGATCGCTGCTTTTCTAAAAAATTCTCCTGTAAAGGTATGTAGATCATTGATCCTTGTATTCTTTTCATCAGTCCAGAAAAATACTAATGATTTTAAGATTGGTTGATACTGTCCATTTGCCATTTCATTTTCATTACAAAAATATTTTGTCTGTACAGAATTACTGACAACAAATAGTTGCAGATAACGGAAAAGTCCTTTAAAGCTAAATTTTCGATAACGATTGATCTGATTGATCGCTTCATTGATCTCAACCCCTGGACGTTTTAATTCAATCTGCACGATTGGAAGTCCATTGATCAAAACAGTTACATCATATCGATTCTTATATACGACATCATTTTTACGATCTGGATCCATTGTGACCTGATGTGTCACCTGATAGATATTCCGGGTTGTATCGGATGAAAAGAAATCAATGTATACAGTATTTCCATCATCCATTTCTAACACATATTTATCTCTCAAAATCTGTGCAGATTCATAAACAGAATGATTCTCTACATGGATCAAAATCCTCTGAAATTCTGCATCAGAAAATGCGGCTGTATGTCCTGCTTCTTCCAGCTTCTTTGCATTAAATTTAGCAAGCTGTGTTCGAAAATTATTTAGAACATCATCATAATTACTCATTTTTATGAACTGGTATCCGATTCCTTCTAATCGCTCGATAAACATATCTTCCACTTCATATTCTGATCTTCTTGAAGCCATGAAAATGTTTCTCCCCCTTTTTGTAAATTCTTATTTAACATTTTACCATTATTTAAAATTATTTGGTACATAATTTGACCATATGATTTAAAAATTTTCATTCTACAACAAATATGATAGAAAATTCAAAAAAGAAAAATCATATAAAAAAAAGACAGATACCGAAGTACCTGCCTTAAGCTCCTTTTAAAAAGTGCCTTAATGAACAACATAAGGAAATTCTCCACTTGTCATATTCGACAATGTCACAATCTCTATATCTCCAAATTTTTTGAAAATATTAATATTTGTATCAACGAATGGCTGAACATCTGAATCTGCTTTTTCTGGATAGTCATAACCAACCTTCATTTCCCTACATTCATACTCATCCTCTTTCAAATAAACTGGAGATGTATTACAGATCCAAGTAGAATCTTGTCCAAACCATTGATGAAGATATTCCATCATCGCTGTAAAGCAACCTTTTTTTCGGTCTGTTTCATACACATAAATGTCGCCAATGAGTAGGATTCTATGTTCTATTAATTTGAAGAATAGTTCTTCTGGAAGCAAATCCAAATCATCATGAATTTCTTCACAACTATGTTTTGTCTTTTTTTTGATATATTTGCTCATTACATTATGCATATACAGTCCCATTTCTCCAAGGTCTGCAGTTTCTCCATCAGTATACATTAAAATTTCACGATCCATAGGGATATTTACATATGCTACTGGAAAGATAGAATATACTTGCATCCTTCCACATAATCTTGGTCCATCTTCTGCTGCCATAAATGCAAAAATATAATTATTTGTCAAATAATCAATGTCGTCTTCGCAAATTCTAGGAATACTTACTCTTACACAATAGTATTTTTCAACAGAAATGATATCAATTTCATCATGATCTTCTTCAATGTCATATCCAATATCAAGCATAATATTTGTCACAACATCTTTCATATAATGCATTTCATTTATGATTGCTTCTCTTGTAACATTTTTCTTTTCCATCAAATACTCCTTTCGATAAGAAGGAGCTGGAAAACGAATATCAAGTATGGAACAGTAATCAGATAAGAAATCTGGAATTGCGATCTTTCCTGATTCAAACATACTGATCTTTGATTGATCTTTTCTGACTCCTGTTTCTTTTTCCAGTCTTTCAACTACATCTGCCTGAGTCAGTTGCAAAAATCGTCTTTGTTCTTTGCAAATTTCAGGTAGTTGTTCAACTAGTTGATCGAATGTGTAATACTGCTGCATTGTTTTCCACTTCCTTCTTTCTTTGTTTCTATTTTCTGATTTAATTGTACAAAAGGATGTATCTGAAGTATATGTCGATAAACGTCATAGTCATCTTTGCTTTATTTCTTTTCTTCTGAACTTCTTAAAAAACTTTGCAAAGCAAGGCTTATTACATAAAGCACACCAACGCACGTGATAAATCCGAAATAATCTACAGATTTAATATACAACTCAGAATTCATGAAAACCCTATCATTCCAATTTGCTAAGATTACTGAGATTAAACAAATAGAGAGCGTGGCAAAACCATATCTTGCACTTTGACAATCCTTTTTTATACCATAAAAGAATTCGAAATGGTCATTTATACTTAAAAGTATAAAGAATCCAAAATTGATACAAAATAAAATTAAAAAAGTCCTCATTTAACCACTCCTTTCGTTCTATATCTTTTTTTTGTATTATTTATTTTGATTTTTTTTATAATTCACAATATTTGAAACAACCAATATGATTACCCCGATAATAGTCCATTCAGTAGTTATAGTTACAGGATTCCCTGATATGGTATACATTGGTTCTTCCAACGAGGCTTTGTTGTTCATGAAAAAAGTGACTACAATTGTCATTGCTAACAACATATTATTCAAGATAAATACAGGTTCCGTCATTACGCAATTGTATATAATCCAACGAAATGAAGGAATTCGACTAGTTATTTCGATAAACATGACGAATCCTGAATTTATACCAAATAAGATGAGTAATGCATTCATTAATATTTCTCCTTCCTCATCAGCTAATATATCAATCTTCCATATAATTCCTTCGAAACTCTTCATAAGTCATGACATGTTTTCTGCAATTGACACAAACCATATATTTGTTATGACGATAAAGACTCGTAATGTCTTCTCCATCTTCTTTTCCATTAAATTTGTAAAAGCTTCTTCCAGACACATTAAAATCGTTATATAATCCATCAGAACTCCCACAATACGGGCACTTTGTTATTTTTTTCATGATTATATCCTTTCTGTGCATATCTTCTTCTACTGATCTGCTTTGATACTCTCACATTCCAAAAGCAAAGGATGATCCCACATAGGCAATCTTACTTCCAATTTGTCATTATCTCTTGATTCATCCATCCAGAAACAGTGTCCATCTTTTATACATTCTGATGTTTTACTTCCAATATGATCATTGAAGTTCTGCATGACGTTTCTGATATCTTTCTTTAGCAGCATCTACATCTTCCATTGTTCATGATATCAAGCAGTATTTTGTTTTTATTTGTATCCATTCAAATTAACTCTTTTATATATTTTTTTCTCTTCTGTTTCTGATAAGAATGATACTGCCTCTTTTGTTTTGTCCGGTCTTTCCATGATCTTGGAATCTTAACATCCTTAAAATGACCTCCCCATGGATTTTCATTTAAAAGATTTTTTCTTTCTCCACGAATTTTAATATGATAGCCCGCTTCTTTCCACTCACGCAATTCTTCTTTTGATGGCAATTGTCTTCTCTCATTTGTTGTATGTAAAAATCGCTGCATGTAGATGTAATTTGAATGGTCATATCTTCTTTTATGTGCTTCTTTCTTTTGATGATATGTATCCAAATATTTCTGCAGATAAGGCTTCGTGTTAACCAGATGACCATTTTCATCCACCATCTTGTATACAATATAATATGCCATCATTGTTTCCATCATGGATTCAGGCATCCAGTCATACTTCTCTTCGTTCCAAAATTCAGCGTTTTCAATGTTCCAAAAGATATGATGCTGATCATGAGCAGCTTTTCGGAATAATTCCCAATCAGCATAACTTTCAGGATCAAAATTTATGATCATTTTCTGCCATGGCTCAAAATGGAAATTATAAGGCTGCAAGAATGGTTTCACATGATTTTCTTTCCATTCCCTTGATACGTATCGATAATTTTCGGACCATGGATCATAAAATTCCCAACTTAAATTATTGATTATTGTATTGTAATATTTTGCATTAATTTTGAATTCTGTTACATATATCGTGCAATTCATGATAGCCCCCTTTCTTATCTCTCCAACGAACATTTTCCTACTACAAATATGAGAGAAAAAGTATTTTATATTTTTCATATATAAGAAAACAGGCCCATACAACATGAGCCTGTTTTGCATACAGTATTTCTTATTTACTTCTTATGAGATTAATGAACTCCCCTTTTGTTGTTATGAAATCACATTTCGAATGAATAAGCTTTTTTGCATCCTTAATCCATTCCTTGTATTCTTCTGATTCTTTGAACCGAAACCATTCATCAAATGATCTTTCGTTTGTCGGATACCCTTTTATATTCGACATACTTAATGTTTTGATCAATTCTTTTGTTTGGTCTTCCTCATTTTTAATATGAATCGTTTCATCAGAAATGACAAATTTCGGAAAAACATTGTTTATATCAAAGAGTTCCACGCAAAATCCATGCTTACATGGAACATAATCTGGACCGATTGCCTTTCTCCAATCCATACATCGTATATTCCATTCTTCCTCAGAAATCGTATCTGGTCTCTCACATTGATTTTGGTAATGATAGTCATCGAAATGTCCTGTATTTTCCAAATAGTTCTGAATATCCTTACTTCCAAAAAACATGACAAGAATTTTATCCTGCAATGGAAAGATTTGAATGATCTCCCTTTTTCTCTGATTTTGAAGATTCCGTTCCAAAGCCATATCGGAGATATTCCAATACAAATTATCCCATCTATCTACATCTACCAATTTCCATATCTCATGCATTTCTTTGAAATTTTTCGTTTGCATTATCATATTTTGCACGGCCTGCAAGCCATGAAGCTTTTTGAAATTATAATAGTACAAGGTTTTGTTAACAATCCAGTCGAGAATCATCTGCTCACTGATCTTTGTCACTTCCTTTCGAAGATTATTACAAAATTCATTTAACGAAGTGAGATTATAATCTCCTTCTAATTTGTATGCATTATATATTTTCGTGCTCATAGTTTTCCTCCTTTTTCATAACTGCTCTCCTTGACAGCCCTTTCGTTTTTGTTTTTTGTTTTTAAGATATTCTGCGGGAATTCTCTGCCATTCAATGACCGAGATGAAAGCAGGAGGCTCTTTTGAGCCATCATCCCTTTCCAAGGGATTGCCTTGCTCCTATCGCCCAGTTCCCACAATGATGCAAAATCTTGAGTTTTGACAGACTGACCTGTTTGTATTTTGGAGATGTCCGGATATATTGGTCATTCTCATCTTTTACATAACAGGACTTATCAGTAAAGCCAGAGATCCATCCCTTCTTTCCATTCAACTCTACACGATCGAACAGACAGCCAGTGATCGTTATCTTCTTCTTATTCTTCCTTTTCGTAACAGTGACTGCTTTCGTGTTCTTATCATATCGTGAAGCTTTACGGTTTGGTTCCTTACGTCCTTTTCTCGGAGTTTCCTCATGTAAAGAACGTTTCTTTCTTCGGACCTGCTGGATATAGATCACGGGTTCTTTATCTTTTACTGTCATGATCCCAGTCTTTACGATAGCGATCGCAGTCGCATCATTTCCATGACTTTTTGGAAGTCTTAATCTCTCACGGTCTGCCTTTGTGATATTTCCATAGGTAAACGTTGCTCCTGGGAATGCTTCTATCAGACGTTTCCGTAAGATGTTCATGAAGGTGGCATCTCTCAGTCCTCTGGTGAATTTCTTCTGCTTCTGCATCCACTGATAGAGAATGCCTCCCTGTTGATGGTTCTCCGTGTTATGGCAATCGCTGCACACCGTAGCCATATATTGTGGATCATCGGTCGCTCCATGACTCCGGTACAGGATATGGTGTACATGCAGTTTTCCGCCTTTCTTCCCACATACCTGACAAGTATATCTGTCACGATTGAGAACATAAGCTCGGACATTTTCATAGTCATACTGTGGTCCTTTCTGGTACAGTTCTCCATGGATCTCCGGATCTTTCAATCTTGCCGGATCGAAACGGCCAAGCTCGATCGAAAGACGGTATCCCTCTGGAAGAAGATCCTGCAGCTTTTTGATCCACCAGATATGATGATCTGTCTTTGACTGCAGCGATGGCGGAAGCCACCCTTTCGCCCGTTTGGATGCGAACGTGATCTCTTTTTTCTTCCAGTGCCTTCCCTTTCGGTCTGGAATCTCACAATAGACACGTTTGGCTTTTGGTCTCCATTTGGGATGACGGTATCTGGTCTTTCGATGACGTCTTCCTCTTCTTGAGGAAGCCCTTGACTGCATCAGTTTTCTTTTACTCATGGAATCTCTCAGACCGATCTCTTCTTTATGTAAGACTGTTCCATCTTCACGGACAACGGATACTCCGATATGCTGTGATCCAGTATCGATCCCTAGATAGCCAGATTGTGTCGTACTGCCTGTCTTATAATTCAGTTTTATGGTAAATGGGACCTTCCGATAAACAGAAGCTTTCCCATGTTTTAGCAATAAACGGGCTTTTCTCTCAGATGTAGGCATCAGCCGGCATCCGTTCAGCCCTACCACGAATACGCTCATGGCTGGTCCTCCTTGTATTGTAATAGCAGGTACACAAAAGTCCTGCTCTCCCGGATGGGAGTGATCACCCTTCGACAATGTTCCAGATACTTCTTGCTCCAGGTCAGTGTTTTCTTCTCCTGAAAGACATCCGTTGCCTGAACCCTGTTCCCGGCTAGGGTACCACCGGGTCGGGTATTGATATCTGGGACGTAGCACTCAGTATCCAACAAAAATGGATTCCCTTGCGCTGAGTCTAGTCAGCTCGCCCTTTCGGGGACTATGTAATAACTTTGCACACTTCTTTGCATGCCCGGTTATTCAATGGCCGAGAAGCTGACGCATATCACTGTCTTGCGAGTCTCCAACAATTCGCTTATAGATTCGTACAAAATCGGAATTTCCAAAAGCTGTTGGCAGGTCATTATCTTCCAGATATTTGTTGAATATTTCAATATCATCGTCCGATAAGACACCTCTTAATCCACTACGACATTTTACAATGTTGTGAAGACAAAAATCATCTACGTGACCATATCGGCATAAGTCTCTTGCCATCATCATGTCACTATAAAGCTGCATGAAAGTATCATTATGTTTTTTCTCGCCTAATTGAACGTACAAAGCATTGCAAATAATTCCTAAATCGTCTGCGGTTAATTCAACCATGACTTCCTTTTTTTCTTTTGAGATAGTTTGAATATTCATATATAAAATCCTTTCGTTTGTCATTTTACCTTTATATATTGATTTTTACTAATTAGTAATATTTTGCATTAATTTTGAATTCTGTTACATATATCGTGCAATTCATGATATTCCTCTTTCTTTTGCTACCTGATCATTTTCCTGCCTTTATTCTGTAATCGATCCAACGTATGAATCCTCAGTTTATAACATCCTTCCATATGTCTTTCGATTCCATACTGTTCTGTGAGGTCTCTTGTGCATTCTTTTAAATACTGATATCTGGATACGCCAAGCGCCTGATTATATCTTCTGATTCCCAAATACTCTCCATAATAATATTCTTTTTTCGCTTGTCTTTTGTTCATGATCGTTCTCCTATTTTTTATCTCGCCAATAGCAGTAAATGCACTGGTTCGGGCAGCGATATTTATTGGTCAAAAGCTCTGTCTTGCAAGTTAAGCAATGACATCCCGTCCTCTGCTGCCCATTCTCTTCTTTGTTTAATACAGGTTCCAATCCCATGAGTTCAATGTCTTTGTTGCTGACGCAACCTACCTGTTTAAAAGAATTCGGATATTTTTTTGCTAACAGATCTTCTGCACAGGTTTCAAACTGATAAGAAAACGATCTTAATGCATTTGCTACGTTTTCCATTTGTTTTTGAGATGCATAAAAATTTTTTCCATAACAAGGATTGTATCCTGCTACCTTTAATCGCTCTTTTACATGATTATATTCGTCATATATGCTGATTCGGATTCGTTGAATTCCTGTCTGTTGTTTTTCGAACTCATGGATCACTTCCATGACTCGTTTTAATCCAGAAAGAGTTGGAAAGATTGGATCAATACGAAGCACGCAATGATCTGCTGGAAAACCTTTATTGATCAGCTTCTTTAATTGATGCAGCTGTGTTTTATAATCAGGAACATTTGGTTCAAAATCTGTTCCGCCCCATCCTGTACAGGTTGCATGGACGATCAGCTTGTCCCCATTCTCATAACATTTTATAACAGTATCAATGAATTGATCTGTCAGATTTTTTGTGATCAGGATTGCGCCATCCACGGATGGCAACTTACCTTTCCACTGATAATCGATACTTGCATCTCCTCGTTCTGTAATTCCAATTTTCATGATATGACTCCTTCCTGTGCTTTTCTTCTCTACTACAAATATGAGAGAATTTCCAAAAAAGAAAAATCACATATAAAAAAACAGGCAGCAGTCATTCATCTAAGCTACCTGTTTACAAGAATTCATTTTTAAAATACATATACAGAACTTTCCAACTGAGTATCGTCCACATAGCCATCATAAATCGTTCCATCCGGATAGAATTTAAAGAAATATCGATTCTTTCGGATCATATCCATCGCTGCATCATTCCCACTGACATTACAAAACTTTCCGGTTTCTTTCAATGCAGTTCTTCTGGAATCTAAGGATAAATCATAAAACGATGATATCTGAAAGCACTTCACTTCATTTTTTGTTCTTTTTTTGTATCTCTTTCTCATATGTTGTTCCTCCAATCGTCATATAGTTTTGTTATAAAAAATATGAAAGATGAAGGTTCTGTATAATTTTCGCATTCATGACAAGTTTTCAAAAATATGATATAATAAACCTAGATTGAAAACAAAATCTTTTGTTTTGCATGGAGCAGTACTTGTATGACTGCTCTTGAGTTTTTTAACCATTTTATAATACATCGTCTATGATAATGTCAATCGTATGTTTTTCCATTTTATTTCTAAAATACCATAAATACAATTCTTGAATCTTATCATTAAAGATAAAGTTCTTCATAAATTTACTTTTTTTGAAGTCTTCTTTTTCTATTCTTTTTAAATCCTTTTCTTCAATTGGAGAAATTCCTATTATTACTGATACATCTTGTGGAATCTTATTTAATATTCTTGCACATTTATAATAATATTCTAGTTCTAAAGGTTGAAACCATTGTTTATTTACTCTTTTCCCCATCATATTATAAATTTCAAAAAACGCTTTCCAAGAATCTATATAATTTTTTTCATAAAATTTCTGTGATGCATGTTTAAACAACATTCGATAACTTTTTGGAACTATTTGTTTCATGATTTGATATAGTTTCCATGCTCTCACATTATTATGTTTATCCACTTCATAATAATGTGCTAATGCATAATATATAAATGCACTATATTTATTACTGCCTTCTTTTTCCAATGCCTTCTGCATATATATTTCACCTGAAATATTCAATTCTTCTTTGCTTAATCCTATTAATCCTGCCAATACATTTCCCATAGTAAATTTTTCGTCAGTAACTGACATATCATGTACTACTTTCATTATTTTTTCATCATCAAATATTCTTCTTCTGTTCATTGATGCGGAAATCCCATTTATTTTTCTGGCACAATTAAAATAAGCAAACCTTCGATGAACGAGTCCTTTAACTTCTTTCTCAGGATCATATATTCTGTTCAAACAATTATTTAAAATTTCAAGCTGCATCAATCTCATGTCCTCACTGAATTGCATTACGTATACATGTGTTAAATAATCATTATATGCATAATCCAGATCGACAAATGTATCATATAAACGAGTAAAATCTTTCATCCATGCTTCGTTCCATTTTAGGATCTCAGGAATTTGCAAAATATAACTTCTTATGCTTTTGCCATAAGTCACTCTCTTATCTCTGCTTGACAGATCTAGTTCCGTTTTATCTTTTTCATTCATATAAATCGTGTATTTAGCGGTAAGTTCATCTGAATTTTTATCTGAATCGTATGTTTTCTCATTCATAATGATATTGAAATCTACAAAATCTTGATCATCTGAAATCTTGTCATATTCTTCTATAAATTCAGATACGTATATTCCACAAAACATGAAGAACTCTTTCACATAGATTCCTTGGACAACCTGATCCTCTCTTCGGATGATTCGAGCTGAGTATATTCTTTCCATTTGGTATTCTCCTTCTTTGTTTTTTATATCTAACACAAATATGAGAGATTGAGGAAGCTTTTAAATTCACATATAAGATATAAGGGAAAGAGAGAGTCTCGCCATCATGGATGACATAATGTGCGGAGAGATGATTATTTATCATGTTTATTTATTCTTTTTCCGCACATAGGAAATGTCTTCTCCACTCATACTTCGTTCCAAAGTCACTTCCTTATCTTGGATCTTTTCTTTCATGATTATCATCTTCAGCAATCAGATGCACAAAGTATCATCTTTGGGAGATGTTTATATAAAAAGGAATACGAACCGAAAGTAATCATCATAAGAAGTAAGTTATCTCTTACGGTTCTACAAGTAAAAAAAGTTTGGACATCTCCTGAGTAAGTCATCATTTTCTGCAGTTTTTCCATCCCGAAAAAAACTTCAGCCCGGACGATCCAAGGAGTATATGCCAAAAGTCATATACTTGTATTAACCCTTATATCGGAAAAGCCAACTTTTTCATGATTCCCAGAGATTGGAAATTGAAATTTCTGTAAATTACGCCCCGTTTTCTTTAAAATAAAAGCTGTTTTCTTCTTTTTTAAATACGAAAATAAGACCCAGAAAGTATCATTTTCCCTGCATCTGCTTTGTTATTGATCACTTTGACGCCATGATCAACCGATATTTAGTTATGTGGTATCAGGCAGCAGCCTGGTAATATTCGGAATTTGGATGTCTGCAGATTTCTCTAAGATCAGATTGTTCCGGACGATTCTGAAAACAAAACTCTTCTTTCGCAATCTTAACCATACCGCCCTCTTTTTTGATCCTTCTTTTTCTTTCAAAGAAACGGTCTCTGTTGATCTCTAATTTTTTCATGATCTCAGAATTCTTTAATCCTTGTAAGGTTAATCTTGCGATCGCGATCATCTGATTTTTGATCTTATCTTTGATAAAGACTTTTGGATTTCGAAGCTTAACATCTCTTGTTGGATGAAGGTATATTTTCCCTTTCCATGATCCATCAGGATTCAAATGATATCTGTCAATCAGATCATTATTTGTAATCTTTTCATAGATCATGGTTCTGTATTTATGTAAAAGATGATGCACTTTTGGATTTCTTAATAGCTCCACAAAAGAATCATGATTGAAGTCGTAATTATGGTCCACTTCTTCCATGACAATATCCTTTAAATTCATCTGCTCATCCCTGTTATCTGTCAGATAAGTGATCACTTGAACCATACGTTCTGTGATCGGGATCATCTGTTCTGTAATACTTCTATAGCATTTGTATCTGTAGACATGACAAAGTAATCGGCAATATTCTGTTACAAATTCCCGATTTGTCATTCTGTCGTATCCTTTGATCATCAGCTCTTCTAAGACATGAATCCTACGCATTTGGATAAAGATGTCCAGGTTCTTTTCTGATTTATCCAGTTCCAGATAAAACTGATCGAGCCATTTCCCTTTTCTGGTCTTTTGAACAGATTTTTTCATTTTTTTGATCTGATAGCTGGCTTTGTAAGGCGGACGAATTCCCATGCAATTTAACAATTCATGATAAGTATATTGTTTTGCTCTCTTTGGATAATACACCTGCACCATTTTACGTTCATTGTAACTTCCCGGTAATCTTAGTTTTGGATTTACAGTCAGTTTTTCTACAAGGACTTCAAAGTCAACGTAATCATTATTGCGATAATTGACAGTTCTTTCTAATCCAACGATCTTTTCTGTGATCGTCCATAAGACAGCACGGATTGCCTGTTCCATGGTAGGAGCGACTGATTCTTTTAACATATATACAAGATCAAATAACCCATATCCATTATCGATTACATATGTTGGATTTGGAATATCTTTATGTTCTTTGATCAAAGCCAACAATGATTCTCTTTGAAACTCTTTTCCGTAGCATGGGATAACAATCTGCACATATCCTGCCAGCTCTCCTGTTTTCTTGTCTCTTGGATTCGCTGTTACATAAAATGCCTTTTTGATCCTGCGGATCCAGACATAAGGATTTTGATATCCATTTTTTGTGAGCAGCGTCCATTCTTTTCGATTCATGATGAACAGTTCCTCATTCTTTGAATTTAAACACAAAAACTGGCCACGCATATTTGCATGGTTATATAAAAAATTTGTATATCTCGGAATGATCTCACTTGTTAATCTGCTTTCCTCAGGTTTTTGAGGAGTTACTTTTCGTACAAATTGACTCATCATGAATCTCCTTTCTTCTCTATATCTCAAATATGAGAGATTTCGAAAGAAAAATGGGTATTTTTTTCTAATACAAATATGCACGAAAAGAGGTTCGAAAGTTTTTCACATATAAAAAATGGGATTTTTGCACAAAAAAAGACCGGATGATCCGATCTTTTCAAATATATAAAAAAAATTTGCAGTGAGGGCAACCACGACATATTAAAATGATTTAAGACAGTTTTTGGGTTGTTTGTCTTTATCGTGGCATAGAATTTAAAGGACTAAGCCCTCATTTGTTAGTATATTCGATTTACGTTTACATGTCAATGATTTACAGTTTCTTTTTGAAAATGATATTCTGCAAGATCGCAGATCTTATCGAGTTCTCTTGCATAATGCAATGATTCCATATTTTGTACAGCATTATAATATACCACAGCAAGTTCTTTTCGGAATTCATCTATCGTAATCCCATTAAATTTCCAATAAACCAAGGAAATCTCTGTTTCTGATTTTGTACGATAAAAAGTAATGTTATCGTATGCCGTATCAAGCCCCAAAATTGTCATCACATCTCCCATTTCTTTTATATCTGCATTATTTCCAATGAAATGAGCTCCTGCCAGAACAACTAATCCATGTACATTTGCATTACCAAATATATTAACGTGATCTCCAATGCATAATTTACCATGAAGATTTGCATGGTCATAAATTTTTGCATGGCCTCCGATAAGTATTTGTCCATGTATTTTTGCACTTCCCCAAATTTTAGCATATTCAAAAATTGTAGTATTTTCTGATATTGCAGCGTATTCTGAAACCGTTGCATTATCTAATATTACAGAATTATCTTTAATTGTAGCATTATCACAGACAATGGCATTGTCAGCAATCCAGCAGTTTCCTTCTTGCGACAAATTTTTTTCTGATTCTATATATCCACCAAGATCTCCCTTTTTTATTTTCTTATTTCTTAAGAGATCATTCTGAAAATCTTTTAAAGCACGAATCCGATATACTTTAACTCCGTCCACTTCTTTAAAGTTATCTTTTACAATTTCATATTTTTTCATTTATTTTCTCCTTTTTTAAACAAATTAGTGATAATTTTTAAAAAATCCGTAATTCCTTTTTGTATTATTTCTTTGGCATCAATGAAATCACTTTCTTCATCTTTTTTCCCACGAAGTTGATTGTCTCTGTGTATATATAGGTTTACCAAGAATTCCATAAAGCTCAAATACCAAGCAAAAATTGTAAATACTAGAGCCAAAAGACACACAATCTGTATTGCAATATCCATTAATCTAACACCTCACCTTCTTCCAACTTTGATTTTCATTCTTTTGTTTTTTCTTCATTACAAATATGAGATATTTTTCAATCTCCATTTTTCATATATAAAATTTTTGCAAAAGAAAAGACGGGGTATCCCCGCCTTATAAAGTAATAATCTCCTGCCCACATAACAGTTTAATTTTTGTCTTCAAAATTCTCTGCTGATTTTTTGGAAGATCGATCGTCAGGTCATCAAGATCAGAGATATCTTTCTCTCCATCTAGTACATCTCCAACAAAATCCAAAATATCACTACAATTTTTGTAAATATAGTAATCTACGGCATATGGACTGTATGTACATCCATTATCCCGAATGAACTGATACATTCTTCTTCCTGCATGGCTGACTGTGATCTTAGTTGATTCTATGATCTCTGCATTCTCCTTGTTACGGTCTTTATCTTTTACCCGAAAGGAAAAATACTGATCAAATCGAAGGACACAATCTTTGATCTGATTTTTTGTTAGATCTTTTTCAAAATGAGAGCACAGATCTTCCAATGTCACATGATGTTTTTCTTCTACAATGAAGCTGATGATCGCTGCTAATTCTCTGCGATTTTTTAACGCTTTTTCAAAATCATGTCGTTCTGATAAGACTGATTTATTTTTAAAATATAAGTCACATAATGCGACAAAATAGGTAAGATCCATGAAACGTCCTACAGAATAGTTTTTTAGCGTTTCAGGAACAATCATGCTTTTGACATCGTCATAACAGGTTTCAACAAGATTAAATACATTCGATCTGGTTCCGTATTTGATGTATCGAAAAACATGTTTTTCAATTTCTCCTATCAGCTCATTTACTTCCTGATCATTATCTTTTTCTGATATTACTTTTAAAAATTCTTCTTTTTTCATTTTCTTCTCGCCTCTAATTTTTCTGCGATCCTTCGCAGATCGATCTATGATTTTAAGAAATTGATCAACTGTGCACTCCCTGTAAAAATGAGCTATATATCTGTTAGGAGCTGCTTGATTGAATTCAAATGGTCTATTATTCATTCCTTACCTCTTCTTCATTGACAATTATCTCTTTTTCTTTCTTCTTTCTTATGGATCAATGATTGTTAATGTTTTATTTTTCATATCCTTCTTTAGCATATAGTCATGGTCATATTCCATTTTATTCAATAATTTCTTTATTTCTTTTTCTGATAGCTTCTTCTTATCATGTAAGATCTGATATCCATGCTGATATAAGATCTGTGCATTTTCGTATTCTCTTGAGCCGATTTTGATTCTTGCTATTTGCACAGTTTTAGACTTATGATTCGCCTGTAATACAATTTTTCTTTCTGAAATGAAAATAGAATCAACAAATTGATATTCATCTGAATCTTTTTTATCCTTTTCTTCAGAGTAATTGTATTCATTTAATTGCGACAAAAATTGCTTGATAAGATTATCTGAAAGAGTTTCCTGCTTGTATACAAATGTATAATTTTCTTTGTAACACTTCTCAATCTCATTCTTTGAAACAATATTGTCTTTTATTTGGCCAATGATCGCAACAACGATAATAATTCCAAGTAGTACTTTGTAAGGAGTCTCAATTCTCATTCTTGTTCCTCCTTTTGCAAAATCAAGTCAATGTCCTCAATCCTCTTCAAAAGACGTCTCTTTTCCTCTTTCAGAGCCCAAAAATCAATATCATCTTCTACAAGATCAATCTCATATTCTTCTGTTGGATGTTCCAGAGCAGCTTCATAAAGATTTTTGTTTACATTATGCAGCAGAATCTCACTACCTTCTTCAACTCCACTTTCCCAATGAGCTGCACTTCCACCACTGCATGGATTTCCATGAACATAAACAACATCTCTTCCTGGTTTCCCGCCACTATCGCGTCCGTAGGCATGACTTAGAACTTTTCCAAAAAGCATCACATCTGCTTGTTCTTCACACATATACTCTTTGACATGGATTCGAACGGTAACTTTTTCATTGATATCAATGTCTGAATAGCCATAAATCTCTCTCATAACGATTCTTGCAGCATCCAGATTTTCTTTATTGATCGTCCAGCATTTTTTACGAGTATCCCATCTGGCATCAGAAAATCGTTTGATCCTTTTGACAAAATCCATGTTATATGGTGTAAACAGTATTGCTTTTTCATCTTTGATCTTTACCTGAATCTCTTTGCTCATTTGTAACTCCTTTCAATTCAATATCTTCCAATTCTATCCCATCCAAAAGCAGCAATCTGCCGCGATATTCTTTGATCTTGTATGGTCCTAATTCTTCTTTTGTCATGAAACGATGGCCAAATCGCTGTTTCATATTTTTCCAAACAATCCAGGGAACCCGATAAAAGAATCTCATCTCCAGACTTACCATAACAAAGCATAAGGCATTTAGTTTTTGATGTTCGTCTAAGAGTTTTGTCTGTACTTCTGTTACAACAGATTGTTGTATTCGGTCTTTAATCGTTGATTTTGCCTCAAAAATAATACATTGCCCGTTACATAAAACACCTTTGAAATCCGGCTGTGCTTTTTTCATATAGAATCCAGTCACTCTTCCATCTTTTCGTACTTCAATTGTTTTAAACGGTTCCGGCGTTTTTAAAATACATGCGATCCCTCTTTCACGATAAAAGGAAAGACTGATTTCGATCAGTTCTTCAAAATTATCTCCATTGACTTTATTGTTTACGCAATACATAACAGCACCCAGCTTCCAACTCCATCTTTCGTCCATTCTTTACACTTCTGATCAATTTCTTCAATTGGAGTATCTGAAGGAAAATCTACTACTTCTGCTCTTCGATAAGGAGCTTTTTCATATTTTGCATGCATCATGATGTATATTTTGGAACACAATTCAAACGGATCGGAATATGTAATTTCTTTTTTCTTTTTTAAAGGTCTTCGGATAATTCCTTCTCCAACTTTTTTTGTTGCAGTTTTTAATTCCTCTTCTAATTTTTCACGATCACATTTTGGGCATGTCATTTTTCCTTCTTTGATGACCATTAAATGTCTGCATTTTGGACAGATCTTTAATCCTGTTGTAATTTTTTCCATCATTTTCTTCTCCTTTATTTCCTTTCATTTAAATCGATATATAATTCTTGTTCAAACGAATCTGCTTCTATATTCATTGTGTCATTTGGAATCATTCGATATTGAGATGGAACCTTTTTTAATTTATTGATGATTGTTTTAATATTTGGGACAACTTCGCCTGAATTAATAATTCTGTAGACTTTCCCGTCAAATTTAATAAAGCCATCTAAGGGACGGCTGGCAGCTTCTTCTTTACTGATTGCCTCAATCCATTTCACAATATCGTCATACTGTCCTAAATCTTTTAAAATGGAATCTTCATGTCTTGTACAATTTGTTTCACGAATAATAATTTTCATTTTTTCTTTTCTCCTTTATTTCTTATTTTCTAATACAAATATGAGAGAATTTTTCCGAAAAGATTTTCACATATAAAAAAGATGCCATTACAACCTCTCTTTTTTTTTAACAGACAAACCCGATAATGACACCGTTTTTGTCTACCAACGGGGTAGATGTTCCAGTTTCGTTATAGTATTCGCATGCTTCTGCATAGAAGCATCCTTCACAACAGTTTGTTGTGTTGAGCTTACATGCAGATACAGATTTATTTAGATTTTCCATAATTTTTCTCCTTCTCCCTTAATTAAGCTGTTATCGTGCCGATCAGGGCATATTCATTCATGCTGCTATCCCTTTGACGGGAATACTTTTGGGATTCAGTTCATAGAACTTCCTGACTGATATACTTTCCAGTATCTTTGTCGAAATGAAAGCATACTAAATTTGCACCGATCATTGTACAAGCATTGATAATAGCGATTGTTGCCATTGTCAATCCTGTAATGTACAAATTTACAAGATCGCCTTTTTCGATTTTATAATCGTTTTTTAAGACATCTTGTGCTTGTGTTAATAGCTTCTTTGGATTCATTTCGATGATTATTGCTCCAAAGATAGCCCCGTCCGTTGCCTGAGGGATATCGTGTCTTCCCTGACAAACAGCTACATTAATTGTTTTAAAATTTTTCATAATTTTTTCCTTAATTTTCTTTTCTCCTAATCGTCGTTAATATTTACATCTCAAATATGAGGGATTTGATAACTCATAACTGACGGAAAAAAGAGAGCCAAAAAATGACTCTCTTGTAAAACTTTTCTCTTATTTTGTCAAAGCATAGTCGCAGTCGAAATTTTTATTTCTTTCTACTTTACATCAAACAATTTTCTTGCATCTTTTAATGCTTTTTCAATGCATTCAAATTCAACTTCTAAACATAAAGCTTTACAGTAATCATTGTCTAGATCAGGGCATACCGTGATAGTATGAGGAAATGCATGATCTTCTGCAGAGTTATAATATTTTTCTGCATCGTATTTTGTTAGGTATCTTCTAAAAGAATGTAAGATATCATCCTCTTCTTCTTTGTTCTTTGCTCTTAAGACAATGACAGAATCTTCATCTTCTTTTGGCAGACATGTCTGAAGAATTCGTGAAAAGATATTTTGTTTTTTCAGTCCTTTTTCGATATCTTTTTTATAAGAATCAGAGTATTTTGGATCATTTGTATAGATCCCAAATTTCTTAAAACATTTTTTTTCGATTACTTCAAGATCGAGTTCGTCTTGATAAAACTGAGCATCGAATTTATCTTCGAATCTCTTTCCGTCAGAAGTGATATAAATCTCTTTTTCTTCTCCTGTTACTTTGATTGTTTTGATTTTTGAATTCATGATTTTTCTCCTTTATTTCTCTCAATCGTCATTAATAATTACACTATAAGTATGAGATTTTTAAGAACGAATAATTTTCGTATCCATGAATTCTGGCATATTTTGCTTGCAATAGTTTTCCATCCGGTTTGCAATCAGACATGCAATGAGAACAATTCATTTTACATGCATATGTTAATTGAACAAGCATTTTTCCGAAAAGATTTTCACATATAAAAAACACCAAAGATCTCTCTTTGATGTTTTTGCTCACTGAATCGGTTTATAGAGTTTTGCATTTAAGCAGTCCCTGTAAAATGGCAGGAAACGGGTTGTATATGCATTGATCGCTTCTTCGCTAGTCATATTAGGTGTTGGAACAAAAATTAAATTATAAGCGATCTTATAGCTTTTTAGAGAAAACATAAGATCTGGAAGATCCAATGTATTTGTATCCAATGCCTGATTTAAAAGACCTAATACTAATTTCTTTCTTGTGTTATTCAGTTTCAAAAATTCGAATCGATAAAAATTAACTTGGAATCCAAAGAAGTTCTCATCGTGATTATGCGGATCATAGAGTTCATAGCAGCACTGATCGCCTTCTTTAAAAATTAAGTAAATTCGGCTTGAAAGAAATTTCTGATTATCATCTTTTTCGACTGAACTTTTTGCTGAATTATTGGGGATTACTTCTGAAATATCAGTGCAAATAGATTCTATAGCATTTTGGAAGAAATTTGGATTATCTTGTTTTGCAATGATATATTTCGATGTAATCCATAAGCAGACTGTAAATATTATTCCGATAATACATGTAACCAACAGAACATTTCTATAATTGTTTTTTTGATCAAATATACAAAATCCTAATAGCCACACTCCAACATAAACTATTAATTTTTTTACAACACAAGAAATCCTTTCATACATGAATTTTTTTTTATAATTTTCTGATGGTCCAAGCCGAATTCCATTAACTCCAAGTGTTAGATACTCTGCCATATTCCATAATACTGGAAGCATAGTAACTGCTACAAAAGTGTCAAATGATGACGACATTACTTTTCCATAAAAGAGCTTTTCCAATCCCTGCCAGATCAGTAAAAGCAAAAAGCAATTGTCAAAGAAAAAGACAGACCTAGTAGCAATGATTTTTGTTTTTTTACTCATTTCCTTCCTCCTTAATTTCCATATAAGTTCCAAGTATCTGATCTGGATTGATCTTGAAATATTTGATGATTTTTTCTAATACCTGAAAGGATGGGACGCTGCGCCCAATTTCGTAATATGAAACCATGATTCTTGTAACTCCAAGAATATTTCCAAGATCTTCCTGTGTTAGATTATGCTCTTTTCTTAATTCTTTTAGATTTTTTGCAAAGATTTTTCTCATAATTAGTATCCTTTCAAAGTTTCCTTACTACAAATATGAGAGAAATTTTCGGTTTTATTTTTCATATATAAAAAAATCCCTGGAATTTCTTCCAAAGATTTCCGTATTCCATACTTAGTCGTCTTCATAATGTTTCTCATCCAGTTCTTTCATTAGATCAATAATTAAGGAAAGCGTATCTGCATCATAAAAGGAATTTAACCAAACTACCCCTGAACTGATAGCAAACACAATCTTTTCATCCCATTCTATATCTTCTTCATCGATTTCTACAGATAATGGATATGTATCATCATGATCAACATGAATTGGAGCATATGTACGTGAATCATCATGCTTATAGATTGGATATAAACCATACATCTTAAAAAGATATTTTTCTAGTTTTGTTGGATTCTCATTAGAACATTTGATTTCACTCATATTTTTTCCTCCCTCTGAAATTCTCTAATTCTCTTTCTACACGATGGATCAGATTTGTCCGATTGATACAAAAATTTTCGATATCACATTCGTCTTCAAAATAGTATTGCTCATATATCTCCTGCATCTTTTCTGTTAATTCATCAGCATCCTGCATATCCTGTAGATCAGCTTTCAAATCCTGCAAATCCTTCTTTTCTGTTTCTAATGCAGCTTTGATATCCTTTACAGAATTTAGACATTCAGTATTCCAATATCTAACACTGATTCCTTTATATTCGGCAACCATCGTATGGATATTACGAACGATCAAACATTTCATGTACTGATCGAAACCAACTATCTCCCAGAATTTTAATTTATTTTTATCAAATACGATATTCTCAGGAAGCAGCTCTATTTTTGAATAATCTGCAGCTCCCGGCAATGAATTTTCAAAACTCTTCTTGAAATTTTCTAAGTTGTCAGCAAATACATACAAATTCAAAGTTTCATGATATCCTTCAAATTGTTTCTTTTCTGGATTATATCGACATGGGATGATAAATCCATCTTTTTCTACATAATACATATTAGTCCTCCTTTTGATTTCTTTCATATCATTGATTTCTTCTAACTCCTTCTTTACTCTCTTAATGATTTTAAGAGTATCCTTACATTTATCCTTGATCTTAGGAAAACCAAAAAAACTCCGATCTCGTTTTCTGTCCGATACTCCTTCTCATATCTGGTAAAAACATTACGGACACGAAAAAGAGCAGCATTGTATAACAACTTTGCTTTTTTGCAGAGGTTGTCGCGATAACTGTAGATCGTATCTTCGGATGAGATCACCCGTTGTGTCACGGTAAATGCCATATGGTTGTATCCTTTCTGATGTCTAGAAAACATCGTATTTATAATTTTCCTTTTTATTTCTATATGATAAATATGCGAGATTTTATGGGAAATATTTTTCATAAAAAAAGAGGCCATTATAGCCTCTTTTGTGATAATTCATTTTTCTCCTATCTTTGATTTTCTATTTTGTTATCTCCAACCAGTTATCGATGATATTATCTTTTCCATCTGTGTTAATTTCAACTTCAAGGTCTTCAATGCAGAATCCCAGAAATTCATCAAACGTCATTCCAATGATGGCTGAGAGTACTTTGTTAAATGATTCCTTGTCATTACATTCCAGATAAATATTCATCAATGTTGCAGCCACGTTATTATCTCTATTTGCTTTACGTAATAGAATTTCCATGATACTATTACAATTCTGATCTGTGCAGTTTTCTGCTGCTTCTTCTAATTTTGCAACTTTAACAATTTTTTCCAATATCGTCATATCTTTTTTCTCCTTTATTCTTCTACAATATCAACGTCATATTCCAAAAAAATTGACAGGTCATAATTATCTGTGACGCCCCATACACTTCTATATCCATCTTCTGCAAGATCTTCTCCACAATTGATGTCTGCTAAGATGAGTGCTTTTGTTGGAATACGTGTATGACAAGCAGTATCTATTCCAGCATCCATGATCTCTTTGCGTTTTGCTTTACATTCTCTAATGAATGCTTCAACTTCTTTTTCTCCTCTATTCGTTAATTTCCAATTTTCTACTGTATCCCATTTTGTGTAATCCATATTATTCTCCTTTATAATATCAATCCTGTGTTCTGTTGATCTATAGCTTCTTTACATTTCTTTAGATACTCATAAAACGTAATTCCAGTAAACAATTTAAACATCTGTTCAAATGCTTCTTCATCGACTGTTTTTTTGTAAATTTCGAATAGTTCATTTGAAGAATATTTAAAATTTTCTGCTTTGTCTCTCATGATCTGCTGCAATATAGCATCTGGACCTGCATTCAAATTGCAGGACTCATTATTCATAAGATTCTCATTTAATTGAATGACCTCTTTGAACAGCATCTTTGTAAATACGTCGCCTATCTGAATATTTTCTAATTCTTCAGATAAAACATCCATGTCTTCATCTACGGTTGCAGCATCTTTTACCGCTTCTTTGATCTTATTAAATAAATTACTGCAATCAGTATGTCTATAATTCGTTATCATAAGACGCCATCCTGATGGCCCAAATTCTGGGCGTTTATAGTCTACAATTATATGAAGTTCTGTCCAATCCTTTATCAGTTTGAGTTCGAATTCAAAATCTGTTTCTTCTGATAACTGTTTTAAAAAGCTTTCAATTTCATCGATTTCTTTTCTATTCATGAGTTTTCTCCTTTTAAATTAAAATATTTATCTCTCTACAAAATCTCCATCACCGTCAACTAACAAATTTTCTTCATCTTCATGCTGCCCTGCAATCGTCTGCAAAACATAGAATAATGGGTCATTGCCTTCAGATAATTTGTCAATTGTCTGACTTAGCATATCAAGTTCTTCTTTGTAATCGTCAATACAGGAATCATAATCCAGATCTAAATGCATGTTGAACAAGATATTCGCGATCTTTTTGGACTCTGGATTTTTTAAATCAATTTCATCTTTCCAGTTGTCTAATCTCTGATAGAATTCACGCAATGCTTTTTCTTTGTATTGTTCATTCGCGACAAGATCAACAACATTAGGAACACCTTGAAATCCATTTCTTTTTGCTTCAAGCATACGATATACATTTTCTTCGATGTCAAAGCAATCTACTGCATCTTCAATCTCTTTCTTTATCGCCTCAAGTAAATCTTTTTTATCATCTGAATTTTTAATAGGAAAATACCATTGCCAATCTTCATTTTCCGGATTTTCTCCGTGAATATCTAATCCGATTTCTGATTCATCGCTTGCTATCCCTACATGAAACCAAAAACTGGTTCCATTTGTTAATTTCTTTAAATATTTTTCTATCTTATATTTCGTCATAATTTTTCTCCTTTTTAGTGCACACATCTTCAAAATGAATTCCAAATTCCTTGAAGAACTCATCTTCTTCATCATCATAAAGGTCCACAAGATCCTGAATGTTTGGGTGCTGCCAGTCAACAAATCCAAATAAGGCTCTGGCTGCTTTTTCACATCCGTTGCATTCTTTTAAGAAATCATTTCCTGTATAGCAATTTTTCAAGATATTATTTAAATCTTCTTCATCTTCCACAACAGTATCTGTCTCTAATTCATTGAGATAAATGTCTGGAATATAGATGATATTATCAGACTTTTCAAATTTTCCTTTGTAGATCAAACATTCCTGACCATCGGTAAAATTAAAAATATCTCCAAGAAGTTCTCCCTGTTTTAATCTTGCTTTTAGTTCATTTTTATTAATCATAATCTTTCTCCTTTTATTAACCCCAGAGAAAAATCCTTGGGGCTGTGTTTTTTAATATTGAAAATTCGGAAATATCTCATATAAATCTTCTTCATCTATGTACTGGCCGTTAATACTAACAGCAACTGCATAAGACACGAAATATTCGCCTTTCGGATCTTCCATTCCTTCTGCATCTTCCTGTTTATAAAAAGAAAGATTCTTATCGCGAATACAAATAGCTTCAGGTTTTAATTTGTTTATAAAATGCTGATTAAGTTCTTGAAGAACAAACTTTTCAAAGTCAAAACTTTCTGATTTAGCGAAAACAGGTTTTCCAGTTAACCAATCTGCGTCCTTACTACGCATTGAATCAATAAGCTCTCCATTTTCACTTTCTTGATAGATGTCTCCATAAATTCCATGTAATTTGATCGTATCTGCTTTTCTGTATTTTTTAAAATTCATAATTTTTTTCCTTTAATTGATTTCTAACTGTTTTATAAGACTTAATGGAATAACATTCTGTTCTCCTTTTTGGTATACAATATTCCAAGCCCCATTTTGTGTTTCTGGTAATAAATCCCATGGTTTTAGATTTCTTTTTCTTTCAACGACCGGATCTATGATCTTTGTATCTTTAAGATCTAATTTGATATCGTATTCTGCCTGAATCGGCATAGAACCAAATCCACAAAAATAGTAATACACGTTTGGAATATTCGGGCCAAACGCCCATGCTTCAAAATCATCGAAGAACAAACATTTCTGATCACGTTGCAAGTATTCTTTTTGCAAAATATACAATATCTTCTGCAGTTGCAGATTGCTAATGGGATGTTCATCTCGTGTACATTTCGTAATAATATACTTTGCAACATCCATTGCTTTGTATGGTCGTTTCATTAGATAAAATCCTTTCTTAAAAGATATCTGATCCTACAATGTCTTGATAGATTGCATTTCCTATACTGTTAATGTATCCATACTGATTTGTTCCACAGGCATCTTTTAAGCGGGTACACATATCGTGATATGATTGTTCAAATTCTTCATATATGCTATCAATGATTGTTAATTGATACTCTTGAGACTTAATCTTATTCTTTAAGCATTCAATCCTTTCTACCACCTTTTTTTTAATCTTTTCCAGAGTATATTCTTGGAATTTGTTTCCACAAAAAATATCATCATATACCTTATATTGATTGTTATTACACTCGCAGGAAATCTCTAAATAAAAAGTATTAAAGCGTCTTCCATACTTTGCATTTTCAAAATTTTTAGCCATAATTTTATATGGCGATCCATCTTTTTTTGTTAAGTATGTAACTCTTTTCCATGTTTCCAGTTTTGATTTATTCTTCACTATATCTTTTTCTAAATCTCTTTTGATCTGTTCTAAACTCATATTCTTTCTCCTTACTTTGTCATATTTAAAACTTTTCTTCCATGCTCCATAGCTTTTTCAACCAGATCGAATTCTCTTTCTGCGCACAATGCAATATACATTCCAGAGTCATAGTCTCTACAGAAAACGATCGTATGAGGAAACGCATAATCACTGGCTTCTTTAAAAAAGCAATCATCCTTAACATTCCTTAAATAGGAACAAAAGAGATTAAGAATTTTTCTTTGAGCATTTTCATCTTTTGCCTGTAAGATATACATTTCGTCAATATCGATCATATCGGTATGTAAGACACGTGTAAAAAGATAATCATCTTTTGTGATTTCTTCATTGCCATTTAAAGCATCTTCTTCGATCAATACATCATCCGTTGTGTAAATCCCATATTTTTCAAAACACAATTTTGCCTTTTCGCCCAAGTCTAACTGCGCTTGATGTATATCAGCTGCATTACCATCGATAAACTCCATACCATCTGTTGTAATATACTTTTTAGCAGGAACTTCAATTACATCATCCACTACTTTGATTTTCTTGTTTGCAACCATAAAATTTTCTCCTTTTCTTTCTCTAAATCGTCATTTATATTTACATATTAAATATGTCAGATGAGAAGGAAGATAAAATCCATATATAAAAAAAGAGATCCGAAGACCTCTTTTAAATATTCAACGAAAGCTTTTGTTTTGCATCGATGACCGCTTTTTTCATTTTTTCGATTCCTTTTTCCAAACAAAGCCAACTGAATTTCATCGTAGAACAATAACGGCAGAAGACAAATGTACAAGGGAATGTTCCATTTATTACAAAGGATTCCAACAATGAATTCTTTTTTGCTTCATTCATTTCTTTCTTAAAAGCTGCAAAAATCTCATCCACTTCATCAATTGTATTTGCTTTTAACATTACAAAATCATGATAATCTAATTCGAAACTAGGAACCAGATAGAAAAGTATCTCAGGACATTCTTTTACTATCTGATCTGATGGAGCTAATATATCCATATTCGTCATGATTCCATATTTTTCGTAGCATTTTTTTCTTTCATTTTTTGTATCAATGTCATATTGGTGATCTTCAGCTCTTATTGGATCTTCAAATTTTTCTCCATCTGTTGTAATATATCGTATTGCAGGTTCTTGAATTGCTGTTATCTTAATCTTTTTGTTCATAATTTTCTCCTTATAGTCTCCTCATAATCTTTTCGACATCACTGATACGATCCATAGCTTCCTCTGCATGTGTTGCCAGACAGGCTGATTTCAAAAAAGATAAATACAAATTGAGCTTTTCTCGATCTCTGATCTTCTTTCTCTCTTCTAACTCATGATAATGCTGCTTCTGTTCTTCTGTTAATGAATTCCACCATGTTTCGTTTAGATATTTAATGTATAAACTGATCGCATTAAATGCATTAATGCAATACCATTGTCGTCTCTTCAATTCTGCGTACCACGCCATTTTCTTTCCCTTTCTAGTCCCAGAGATCATAAAAATACTGTTTCATAAGATCAAATGCCTCATCCTTACATTGCACCTGATATTCTTCGATCTTCTTTTGTTCTTTCATGTATTTATCATGGATCTCTTTGTATTCTGGAACTTCGTTCATGAAATGTACCTTTACAGATGATGTATTTTCAGCTTTTTTCTTTTCTTCCTCTGACATTAATCCTTCTCCAAGAAACCCATATGTTTCGTTGTATTTTTCAAAAGCTTTCATGAATTCTTCTTCATATGGATTTTTCTTACTGCATAATTCATTATCCAGCTCATTCCATAAAAAAATCATACGATCCAGAATCTCATTCCATTTTTTGCAGGATTCTTCTTCTGGTAACATTGTTTCGCCATCTTCTTTATAAAAAACAGGATAACTATGCTTGTTTTCTTTGAAGTCTTTTAGCATTGCAGGGATCAACTGGCTGAGATATATACCGATATTGAATGTGTCGCAATCAGCAAAACCTTTTGTAATTCTTTGATGAGAATGTTTGATACGATGTCCTTTGTTATCCAAGATATTTAACATTGGATATTTCTTATTTTCTTTTTTCATAAGTGACTCCTTTCTTAACATGAATGATTATTTTTATTGATAGGAAAAATACACCAAACCCAAAAGACTGACTATTGTGAAAAGAAGTAAAATAGCTATAATCCAAGCAACAATAATCTGTACAATGATTTTAATAATTTTTAAAATTTTAAAACCAACAATAATGTTATGATTTGATTCATAAGATTTATTTTGTGGTGGAACGAAGATTGTAAAACCAATAATTAATATTGCCAAAATCAAAAGAAGCAAAAACATAAGAAACATATTCAGTGTGTGTGGCATTGGTTCTAATTTTTCATTATAATTTGAATACAACAGATATAGTATTCGAAAAAACGCAATTGCGGAATAAATTCCAAAAATAGAATCCGCCTTATATGGATTTAAATAGGAACAAAAGTTCAAAAGCTTATTTTTCTTCTTGGTCTCTTCTGGATACCAACTACTATCTGAAAACAAATAATCATATTTCCCTGGTCTTTTATTGCTTTTTCCTGTTACTTCTCCCTCTATTTCTGTAGTTTCTATTGGTAAATAATGAATAACTCTTCGTCCTTTACAATCCTTATACTTATCTCCTTCTCCTACATACGCAAATATTTTATTTTTGCATTCTTTGCATATGAGATTTTTAATTTCCTCAACATCTTTTGCTTCATATCTTTTTTCAAATGTTGGTTTTATCAGATCTATTTTGGCATGCATTTCTCCATTGTTTGAATGATAATCGAATTCAAATGTTATGTAATAGGCAACTGTAGCTTTTACATTTGAGTCTGGGAAATATTTATGATATTTTTCTTCTGATAATATGACTTGTTCATCTTCATAATATCCGTCATAAACATATTTGATCTTTCCCATTTCGGTTATCTTTTTTATTTCGTTTCTCTGAACTTCAAATGAGTTATATTTCACATTCGTTAATTCAATATTTTCTGGTTGAATCTCATTTCCATAAAAATTGCGATCCGTTTCCAGTCTTTTTCTTGAGATGCTGATTCCGATCATGATTAAGAACGGGATCATATAAATGATTCCTATGAGAATGTAATACTGATTCATGGATTCCTCCTTTTTTTAGCTATTTAACATTTGATACGCCATAAGATTGTTTTCTTTTAATCGCTTCCAGGCGATCTTGCATTGATGACATTTTGTTTCTCTGATCTTTTTCATGATTTCTTTATCTGAATCATAGATAGATGCAACAGATGGACATAAAGCTGATTCTCCTACTTTGATATCTCCATTTGGTGCAATGACTGGAGTACAAAATCTTCCATGCACGGATAGCGTATCTACCAGATCACTGAATTTTCCTGAGAATATCTGTTTGGCAATCAGAATACAATTACTACACTTTGGTACGATCGTATTCCAATTAGCATCCGGATGATTTATTAAAGCTCTTCCTTGTGGATACAGTATTTTGGATTTGTCTGATGGATCAGATGGGACTGTATCAATGATCGCATTTAATTTGGATAACCAATACTTCTCCTTTTGAGATAATGGATCCGGATAATATCTTTCATCATCTGTTACCTGAATGATGATGCTGCGTTTTCCGTACTTCTTCTGTAAATTCTCAATCGCATGGTAGATTTCTTTATTTCGAACTAATTCTCTGCCATTTGTTGCAAAAGTAAGTGGACATTTGATCTTTGATTTTACCCAGTAATCTTCAATCATTTTTAATACATCTAAGATCTGCGGATGTTCAAACAATTCTCCACCAGAAAAATTCCAAGTTAAAATCTGATGGTTGATCATGAATTCTAATGTGTCTTTTAGAATCTGTAATGACATATGTTCTCCATCTGGTTTACAATCAGACATGCAATGAGAACATCCCATCTTGCAGGCATACGTTAATTCAACTAACATTTTCTTTTTCTCCTTTTTCCTTTTCTACTACAAATATGAGATATTTTCAGAGAAAAAATTTTCACATATAAAAAACATATAAAAGAAACAGACTCTGTTTACTTTCAAAGCCTGCTCTCTTTTTATAAATTCTTCTTAATTTGAATAATATGATTTTTTAGCACATTGTATCCTTTCAATTGTCCTGAATATAATAAACGATCATCACATAACTTATGTTTTTGTAAATCTTCAGATATTTCTTTTCGTTTTTCTTCAATATCTTTTAATAATAAATTCAGCATTTTGATATTTGCTTCTTTCTCAATCTGCTCTTTTCCAATTAAACTGATCAATTCCGACTCTTCTAATTCTTCTTCCAAGAAAATGAAATCTAAAACTTTGTCAATTGCAGATAAAGGATATCGATCTTCTTTTGTACAAAAATTATCTTTATCTTTTAATCTTCGGACACAAGAAAACCAACTATCTTCTATGCGAACCCATTTATAGTTCGTTTCGGTGCTGCAATTATAGGAAAATTTATAGTTAGGTTTTGCGGATTCAATGACTGCATTTTCTAGCATTTCTCTCATTAATTCTCTTTTTGATCGCATTCTTTCTCTTCTCCTTTATTGTCAATTTTTCTTAGCATTTATAAGATACTTTCTCAAATTATCATAAGTATTACATCTTTCTGTATACAAATGACGGGATGAATAGTCATTAGAGCTGTCATTTATTTCTACCATACTTTTAGATACTTCTTCAAATTCGGATTCTATATACTCTAAGAATGAGTTCAACATTTTAACATTTGCTTCTTTATCAAGCTGTTCTTTTCCAAAAAAATCAGCCAATTTTGGATCTTTTTCTTCAAGTTCTTTTTCCAGAAACATAAAATCCAATACTTTATCTATTTCTTGTAATGAATATCGATATTCTTTTTCGCAGCTATTGTGCGGGTCCGTCAATCCACGAATACAATGGAAAAGATCATTTTTTATGAAAACTATTTTGTAAGCTTCTTTACTTGCATAAGTGTATTTAAATCCAGAATCCGTTTTTGCAGATTCAATGATAACTGCTTTTTCTAGTATTTCTCTCATATCTTCTCTTTGGGATTGCATTTTTCTTTTCCTTCTTTTTCGTTTTCTTTATCTCCGTAGAATTCTTTTAGTAGTTGCACATACCATACATTATCGAGCGTTTCTTTCGTAATCTCCTTAAAGTCATTTGGGTCATCGATGATGTTCCAATAGCTCTCACAGCCATAAATGATCTTTTTTAATTCGAATACATAGATCGCGGGATTATTCATAGTACAGATATCTAATTGTTTGTTTTTCCTTTCATAAGAAACGTAATTTTGTGTCGGAAGATTTCCTAAATACATGCCAAGATAGGTCTTTTCTTTGTATTCTTTTGCACATGGCATAATACGAACTGGTGTTCCTGGTTCGTATCGATTCCATGATTTGAACGGTTCATATTTAATTTTGTTAACTTCAATTGGATACTGAATATGTTTGTTCTTAAATTGTATACAGGATTCACATTCCTCTCCACTAACAGCGACAATATCATCTTCTACTTTTTTGCTACAATACACTTCATCAAAATTTTCACCCATATATGGAAAAGAATATGAGCAATTTTTCTGACGTTCTGTTGGCTTTTTTCGTTTCTCTGACATTTTATTTTCTCCTTATCTTTCAAATTCTTCTTTCTTTTCTGTATGCCATCGGTGGCTGATCTCAAAATTTAAATCCATGTAGCATCGTCTGAAAGATGCATACTGTGATCTGATGCGATTTAATTTTGGAAGATATTCAAATCCTGTTTCGGTTTCAAACGCGTCATAAAACATAAAAAGTTCTTCATCCGTGCAAGCAGTAAATAAATTTTCCCCTGGAGGCAGCTCCTGCTGCTTTTCTTCTGCTGCCAAAAAGATGTTCAATGCATTCGTAATATCATCCTGTATCTCCGTTTCATCGATTCCAAAAGCCATGTCTCTTGCTTGGTTCAGCATTCCAAGAGCTTCTTTTACGATATCTTTGATCTCTTCTCGTTTTTCTTCTATTTTATTTAAAGGATGTTCATTCTTAGCACCATATACATTTTGAAACAATTCCGTGTATCTTTCTTCCATATCAGATTTTCCTTTCTCTTTTAATAAGTTTCAATTTTCGTGATCTTTAAGATGAAAGCTTCCTCAGTTTCATCCACTCCATTATTTATCACGATATCGAAATCTATTTTTACTTTACATTCGTTTGACATTGTATCTGTATATACGACACTCTTATTTTGTTTGATGTCAGATATTACGTCATCATCACCAAGTACAGAATAGTAACCTTGCTCTACCATGAATTCATCAAGAGGGTGGAACCACATTTCCTTATTAAGCAATTCGCTTGTATTTAGCTCCTTCATAGTGCGATTTCCTTTCTTATCCCTCTACCAGTTCATAATCTTCTAACAAAACATTTAGATTCTCTTTTCTCCAACGATGCAATTTTCTGTCTCCTGTTACATTTTTGATTGGATCAGATAAAACAGCTCCATCAGGATTCTTACTCCAAAACATGTACTGTTTTAAGGAATTATGATAATGACCATCATTATGCACTTCCAGATACTTGTTTGGATTTCTTTTGTTCCTGTATGTTTTGATCGTTGTCATACTCATCTCTCCTTTGTATTGATCTTTTGCTGATGCCATCGTTTTGCAATTTCCAATCTCAGATCTTCATAACATCGTCGGAATGATCCATATTTGTAATAAATATCATCTAATTCATTACAAACATCATAAGGATCATTCTTTTCTTCAAAATAATAAAATTCAAATAATTCCATGTCGGAACAATCTTCAAACAGATTCTTACCTGGATGATTCGTTTGCTGAAATCCTTTTCTTTGAAAGAAAATGTTTAAAGCTTTTGTGATGTCATCCTGTATCTGGACATCATCATTGATCCTTGCCATTGTTCTTGCTTTATTTAACAAGGAAAGACTTTCATTGATCAGATCAATGATTTCTTCTCTTTTTATTTCTGATTCATTTGTTGGATTTTCTGTTTCTGGTCCGTAAAGATTCTGAAAGAGGGGCTTGTGTAATTTATCCATAGTCATTCCTCCGTTATAATTTGTGAAATATATTTGCCTGTAGTTTCATCATGATGATAGGAAATGATTTTTGGCGAAATGTATTTTCCTGTATCTTTATCATAAAAATAGCAAATGACCTTAATTCCCATACGTCTGCAAATTGTAATGATCGTATGTAATTCCATAGTTGGCTCTGCAACATAAAGCTTCATAAGATCGCCAGTCCTCATTTTGTAATCTACTGTAAGACGATTCACAATTTCAAAATACAATTCTTTACGAGTCATTCCAGCAATTTCATCATTTCCCTTACAAGCTATTACACTGATTGTTTTCATATTACATTTCCTTTCAGGTTCATTCGTTGACTTCTCTTGGATATCCGTCATAATTTTCGTTTTTGTAAAAATGATAAAATCCAGAAAGTATTCCAAAAAGTGTAATAATAAGCCCAATTTTAAATGCTATAAAACAAATTTTCATTTTCTTTCCCTTTCCTCCTTCTTCTTTTACTATAAATATGATAGAAAATTCATTTTTCATTTTTCACATATAAAAAAATGGCATAAACATCTGCTATGCCACTTTTTCGTTTAATGTAAACTTATTCAATAATTGCTCTAAAAATTTCTCTTCGCAATTGAACATGTATTTGAAATTTGTGCTTCTTGTCCAGTTACTGTGTTTATGAACACATCGATTCACAACTTCTGCTGCTCCGATATGATATAATTTTTTCTTTGCTCGACTGGCACCTACATACATCAGATTCGAATTTAACATGTATTGATGAGATGCAGGGGTAATGATGATCGGAGTTTGAATGCTGCTACCCTGACTTTTGTGATAAGTAATCGCATAAGATAGCTTCATATTTTCTAATGCGCCCTGATTCATTTTGTAGGTTCTTCCGTTAAAATCAATCCAAAAATCTTTCTTTTCAATCCTTGTGATATACCCGCTGTCACCATTTGCGATCATTTCATTTATTAAAATATGTCCATCTTCATCACATGGATTATAAATGTTCTTAATGTTCATGACAAAATCTCCGACATGGTAATACCAATTTTCACACTTGATCACATCATCATCTTCTTTCCATGGGTTTGCATACCATTGGAAATAGCGATTTAATGTATCAACGCCAAATTTTCCACTATTATATGCGGTTAAGACCTGAATGTCCTCTGGATCGCGCCCTTGTTCTAATAATGCCTTATATAAACACAGAGTCTTGGCTAGTAATACATCGTCACTTGTCTGGTAGAAAACATAATTGTTATCATCTCCCAGAGTAAAGACATCATTTTCCTGTAGATCAGATGGTAAAAATTCCTTTCCTTTTCGCATGTCTGTTGCAGCCTTCATGATTCCATTGTCATCATATCGATATACGGTATCTAATGTGATCTTAGGGATATCTTTGGATTTTAAGAGATCATGCAGTATATTTCCTGTTCCTACTGATGGCAGCTGTGCATCATCTCCTACAATGATCACTTTACATTTTCGAAAATCTAATCGTTTCATGATATGATAAGTTAGATAAATATCTGTCATAGACATTTCATCAATAATCAAAAGATCAGAATCAATGGATTCTCTTTCAAATTTGCCTACTTCTCCTGTTTTTGTATAACATAGCCCACGATGTATGGTTGATGCAGGTAATCCAGTATACTCTTCCTGAACTTTTGCAGCTTTTCCGGTTGGAGCCATCAACTCAACAGAAAGTTTCAGGTCTTTTGCTACTTCAATAACTTCTGTAATGGTTGCACTTTTACCAGTTCCGGCAGGTCCATTTAAGATGATGATGTTATTGTTCTTTAAAGTCTTTAATAAAGATAACTGTTTTTTAGATCGCATAAATCCATCTCCAACCTTATAATCTTCCGGATCGATCTCTTTCCATCGGCGGGACAGGATTGGGCGGCTTTCTAAATAAATATGAATCTTCTTTGCAATATAGGCTTCCATGTAAGCCATCCTTGTTCTTGTGATGTAATGTTCTTGATCCTTGTCTGTATAGCAGAAAAACATGCGGTCATCTTCAATGGATACCTGAAAATAATCTGCACACTCTGGGATCAGGTCAATGACAGCTTTTTTTAAAGAACTGATCTTCATCCGACTGCTGCCATCATCCTCATTCTTCTGCAATAGGTAATCAATGCATGCTTTGCAGCGTCCTTCACTATATCTTAGGTCCTCTTCATAAAACTTGATCGGTGCCTTCTTTCCTTTGGATGAAAAATACTCTTCTGCCTTTAATAAAAGCTCATCTGCTCTTTTAAATCCAATACGGGAAATCTCACAAAGACAACGATATGGGTCCTCAGAAAGTTTTTGAAAAATCATTTCTTTCGAATGATACTGGTCAAACAGTTTCTTGATCATCTTAAAATCAAACATTCCATCCAGTTCATTGACAATATCAAAAAAGATGAAGTTCTCCTTGATCTTCTTTTCAATTTTTCCCCATGTCTTTTTTCCAACGCCTTTGATCTTTGACAGATTGACATTCTTGTTTTGTAAGATCCGATCTATGATATCTGGATATGCATCGCATAAATTATATGCTTGTCGATCAGATAAGATTTCCTGGAGGAATGCTCTTGTTTCATCAGCTCCATGAGGCTTATCCATATAAATTGCTTTCACTGAATATGAAGCTCCATATTTGGGATGAACCTGTTTTTGATCTGCATGGACAATATAAGTACGATTACGTTCTAATTGTCCAATATTCCCTTTGATGGATACAACCTCTTTCTCCTTATTTGCAATTTCAAATTTATAGATGTAATAATCCTGATTGTAGAATGTCTGATAGATTGGCTTTCCACTGAATTTGTATTCTTCCTCAACTGACATAATTTTCCTCCTTTCTCGCATAATATCTTCTAATTTAAATATGAGAGATTTGGTAAAAAAAATTATTCACATATAAAAAAAATGGCACAAAAAAAGACTCAGCCTTAATTAGCCAAGTTTTTCTGATCATTATTCATCACAAAATGCCTGTTCATAAATATTTTGGAAATCTTCCTGATATTTGACATTTCCATATTCTTCTTTTGGTGTAGCATATCCATCTTCGATCATCATGGCATTCAACATAGAATACCGAACCGACATCATTGAATTTATCTTTTTCGGTTTCTCTACCCAGACATATCTTAACTTCTTATGCTTTTTTCCACCAACGTCATTTTTGTCTGACTGCAAGTATACAGTATTCCCATTTTCTTCAAAATAAGAATGCACGTATTCCTGCGCCCCGTTTTTTGGATCGATCCCAATCAGTTGAACAGTTTCCTCATATCCTTCTTTATCCATCCACACTTTGATCGTATTTCCATTTAATACCTCTGTGACTTTCGCTTCTCTTAGAGCTGCATTAACTGCAAGTTTATTTTGCATGGTATCAAGAAATAAAATAATGGCGGATGCGATCAGGATGATTTTAAACACTCTTTTGATCATATCGTTTTCTCCCTTCGTCTCTTTTTCTTTAAATATGAGAGATGAAGGGATGCCATAACTTATATAAAACGATAAACCTCAGCAAGCAATTTCTGTAATTTGTGCGTTGTAATAGTACTTCATAACTTTTCTCCTTTTCTAAAACAACTATTATCATCTTACATTATGAATATGAGAGATTTATCCCCTCCAAAGAAAAAAACATTGTACTTTTTCAAATACAAAAAGATCCCGGATCACTTCCGGGACCTTCTTATCCTTTGATGTCATCTTCTTTTTTCTTTACGACAGCCATTCCGATCGCTATGATTGCCAACAACAAGATATTTGTCTTATTCTTTCGGATCATTTTGATCACTCCATCGGAAAATGATCTTCCCTGTGTAGACTGGCTATCAAGACTTATTTTTGTTGTCTCTCCAACAGCTATATCAAAACTTGTATCATCCAATACATAATCTTTTGTCTCTGTTCCGTCAATGCGATAATCACTTGCTGGCAAAGAAATTTTCTGATGATACCCATTGGTTCGTTTCAGATTGACTTCATACTTCTGTTCTGTGTTTGTATCAATGATCTGTATTTTGACTGATCTGGGCAGCAGATCTGTATCGGTTAACTTAATATCCAATTTTCCACCCTCTGCTGCCATTACTGTACTGCACAACATCATTACCATCGCCATCACGGCGATCACAATTCTTTTTAGTTTCATAAACTACCTCCAACTTCTTTTTTTAATAAAAACTTTCTCTAATACAAATATGAGATATTTGACCTTCATTTTTTGCATCATGAGGTTTCTTTTTCTTTTAAAGAAAACGTGCATCACTTTTCTGGTTCATTTTAACTTTTGATCCATCCTGTGATGCAACTCTTTCAGGTCGTTATATTTATTTCTCATTACGACTCATCTTGTTGATTCCTTTCACATTCTTCTTTTTTCAAAGGAGAGGGGGCGGTGTTTATTTTTAAAAAAAAAGGATGCATTGCATCATGAGATCGGGTATTGATCACTGCTGCCGCATGATGCATCATTATTATGATTCATTTTAATTCTCGGCAGCAGAATCCTTACGGATTCTATTCTTTTTTTTACGCACTCATCATCTTATTGATTCATTGTCCTTTTTCTTTCAACAGAAACAAGGGCGGCTTTTTCTTTAAAACAAACAGGGGATTGGAAATGGACTCACCTACTTCTGCTGCCATTTATGACTCACTTTTATGATGCAGATGGAGATGGTGGCAGCAGTCTTTCTTTCAATCCACAAGAATTGCATCACTGTTCTGATGCATTTTTATATCAATCTCTTCCTGACGCACTCTTTCTTTAAAAGAAAATGGTATTTTGCATCATCTTATTGATTCCTTTCTGCTTCTTTTGAAGAAAAAAGAGGAACTAATCCTACTAATTCATCATGATCTGCATCATTATTCTGATGCATTTCTTCTATATATTGCATCATCTTTCTGATGCATTCTTTTTCTTTTCTTTGAAACAAACAGAGGTGAGTGATCTTTTTGCACCATCTTTGTGATTCATTTTTATTAGATTTTGCATCATTATTATGGTGCATTCCTTCCTATTTTAATGAAAACACGACTCATCTTACTGATTCATTATATCTCATTTTGCATCACATATCCGATGCATCTTTTTCCTTTAAAGTAAACAGGGGCTGTTATTTCATCATCTTTCTGATGCAGTTTTATTCATTGAGATGGGATTGATTGATCTATCATGGAGTCACTGTCTTTTTTAATGGAAACAGAGGGCAGCAGGGGATATCCTAAAATGGTTATTTATTTGAGTGAGGTTGGTTTTTATTGAAAGAATGAGATGGGTTTATTGTGAGAAAGCAGAATGATAGAACTGTCTTTTTAAATGAAAACAACTGCCTGTTTTAATGGAAATACTTTTTTAAAAAAATGATAAAATTATCTTTCATCTTATCCATCATATTTGTGATAGATTCTTCTTCTTTAAAAGAAAGCGTAACTTATTACGCTTTGTTAAGAAAACGTATACACATTAAATAAAAAAATCACAAGAAAGGATGAGAAATATGGGAACATGTTATTCATTTGTTTCGACAGAAAAGATAAAAGATCTTGGTGCTTTTAGCCGAAAGTTGGAACACAATTTTAGGATTGGCGGACGAGTTCCAAATGCAGATCCTATGAAATCATATTTAAATGAGGAATTAATCAAGTTAGAACCAGGAAGTGATTACATAAAAGAATACAACAAAAGAGTTTTAGATTCAGTATATTATCAAACACATAAGATCCGGAAAGATGCTGTGAGAGGGATTGAAGTAATGATGACTTTTAGCTCAAAAGACATTCCCAAAGATTTTGATTTTGAGCAATGGAAAAAAGAAAATGTCGAATGGTTACAATCCTATTTCGGGAAAGACAATGTTGTCTCTGCTGTTTTACATATGGATGAAACGACGCCTCATATACATGCTGTTGTAATTCCAATGGTTAATGAACGATTATCAGCTGCACATTTTTTAAATGGCAGAGAACGAATGGCGAATCTACAAAACAGCTATGGTGATCGAATGGAGAAATTAGGTTTAACGCGTGGGATGAAAGGCAGCTTGGCAAAGCACACAGATATTAAAGAATTCTATACTGCTGTGAACAAGCAAAAAATAAAAGAATTACCTCAGCCCAAAAAACATGAAAGCACAAAGGATTATTACGAAAGAGCCCAGAAAGTATTCCAGGAATCAAATTATCAGCATTTAAATGAGCTACAAAAGAAGGATCGAGAGATCATAGAAAAGAATACCCAGACACTACAAGAAAATCTTGAGCTTGCGAACAGTATCAAAAAAACACAGGAATTGATCCGAGAGATTGAGCATCGTTTTGGAGAAGACAAGGATACTGTATTAAAGAAAATTGACACAATGAACCATTTAAATCAAGGATTAAAAAGTTATCCAGATCAAGACTTTTCAAACAATGTATTTGAAGGAATGCGTGAAATTCTAAGATTTGAAAAAGAAAAGACAAAACGTACCAGAAAAGAACCAGAAAAGAGTCTGGATCAGATTCTTGATGAAGCGAAAAAAGAATTACAAAAATAAAAAAAAGACCCTCAATTTTGAAGGTCTTTTCTTTTTGTTATTTTAGATATTGATCCATATTTCTCCAAGTTACATTTCCAGATTTATTAAAGTATCCCCCTGTTGAAACAGCTACATTTCCTTTTCCTGATGATTCATGAATATAAATCATTTGATTATTTTTGGTGTAACCAATAAAGATTCCAGTATGATTTATCGATCCAAAATGAACCATGATGTCTCCAGGTTTTAAAGTATTAGTCGCTTTTCCTTTTGCTTTCAGTGTTTCTGTGCTCCCATTTCCCAGGTTATTTCCAACTGCAGTCCAATAAACCCAGTCAACAAAGTGTGAACAATCAAGCCCTTTTCTGCTTCTACCTTTTTCATCAGGAGCAGCTTTTGTTCCAAAATGGTTTTTCTCAAGTCCAGGATAACTAGCTGAATCACCAAAATGATAAGGAATTTTTCCAACTGCACTTAATGCTGTTTCTATGATCTTTCTTCGTTTTTCAGAAAGATTCGTTGGTAGCTGATCTAAAATTTTCTTCTGATCCGCAGAACTCATTGTTCCTGATGCATCATAAGAAGAAACTCCTGTGATCTGCTGTTCTAAAGAATCTATATCAATACCATAAGTATCTTTCCAGTTATCATCAAAAAACATTTCTACCATATCCCGGTTATTTTCAATCCAATGTTTCCATTTGATTGTTTCTCCATTTAATTCTTTGGAAATTTTATTATATTCTTTAACCTTGCTATCATTATCTCCTGGATCGATCTGATATAGTTGAACTGCTTCATCCTTATCAATTCCAACGATACATGCATTTACATTAAGATTTACATGCCCTGGGCAATATTTTTTAGAATGCTTTCCATCGCATCCATAATGTCCCGGACACTTAGACTCTGTATAAGTTTCAACAATCTTACATTTTGCTTTGTATGTTGGATCAGCAGTTGCTTTTGCTTTTTCTTCTGCTGATACTTCTACAATTTCTTTCTGATTGATCTTTCCTGAACCATTCTTTATTTCTTCATCTTTTTTAGATTTTGGATATTTACTGATTTCTGCTAATGTTAATTCTGCATCAGTTTCTTTTCCACGCTTATTTTCGGTTCCTTTACATCCAGATGCTTTATACTTATATTTTTGCCATGAATTCTTATCTTGGTTACAATAATATTTTTTGCATCCTTCATCTCCATAAGAATCTTTTTGGACTTTGATTCCATCAAGCAATCCATAGCTTCTTCCATTTGGACCTTTTGCATTTTTGATTTTTTCATCATTGCATTTATAATTTTTTACTTCTTTACAACCTTGACATTGATAAATTTCACTAACTTCTGCTTTTACTTTATGAGAAGCATTCCATAAATCAAGACAATAAGCTTTCAGTAATCGATCATCTCTGTCTCCGCCCTGATCAAAATAAACAGTTCCCATACATAAGATTGCTTTTGCATTTGACATAGGAAGTTCAGATCCAGAGGCTCCACTAACTCCTGAACCATTAATAATATCAATTTCTCCATCAAATAGAAGCCATTTTTTCTCAGAGCCATCTGTGATATGGACACCTGTATATGTCTTTCCTTTGATTTTAATAGTTTCAGGTTTAGAAGCTTTTGACGTTACACGATAAACAGATACATTTTTTGCTGTTACTTTTGATTCTAAATCATGCGCACAGGAATTGGAATTTGAAACATAGATATCAAAATTCCCTTCTGTACCACATAGATCCTGTAAAATATAGTAATGTCCATTAATAAAATATACGGACCCATAACCACCACCAGTTGCTGCCTGATCGGCTTTTGTTACTGCCAGTGTCACTCCAGGGGTTGCAGCGACACCTGTTGATGTTGCACGACTACCTTTTGGATCATTACATCCAGCACAATATCCTGTTGTATTATATTTTCCTACAAGTTTTTTTGGGATGCCATCTTTTTCTGTTCCTTTACTTGCATACACAATCTTATCGCCTTTATAGGTATTCTCGGAATCTTTCGATGTATTATTGTTTTTGTTTGCTGCTTTTTTAATAGAAACTGACGAACTTTGTGCTTTAACAATTGAACTATTTTTTAATTTTGAAGACGCATCATTTCCTTCAATAATAGGATTTGGCGTTTTTCCTGTGATATCTGTATACGCATCTCCATTATAAAAATTGATACTTACTCCAGGAATCTCTTCTCCTTTTACTCCAAATTCTGTAATTTCAATCTTCTTTCCAGTTTTCGGATCGGTTCCACCATAAATTTTTTTACCTTTGATTTCTGCCGGTTTTTTCCCTCCTAGTCCATAGACATCATCATCCAACCATTTCTCATCTTTGTTCGTTAGTGCGGTCAATATCTCTCCACCTGCAGATTTCATAACATCTTTTTCAGAGACATCTGCACCTTTACTTGTTTCAAATAATGACTGTACTGTTGTTGTAATTGCTGCAGATCCAGCCATAACAAGCTGTAAAACAAGAACAAGCAGTAATACGCCTCCGACAAATATGAGAACTCTTTTGATGATCATGCCGATCATTTCATTGATCTTATCAAAAACATTAAAAATACGATCAAAAACGCCATTGATTTTTCCAGTAACTTTACCGACCAATGTTTCAGAATAATTTTTCTTAAATACTTTTTCAAAGGCCTTTCCTGCTGCTCTCTTAGGGGCCTGTTTTATGTTATTGATCTTTTCAAAACGTTTCAGTTTTTTTTGTGCTCGAAGATTTTGCCGTTCTAATTTTCTTTTATTTTTGGCTTTCAGCTTTTTGCGTGATGCAATCTGCTTTTGTGCGATCTTTCTTTTCGTAGATTCGGATGCAAATTTTCCAGTGACTTTCAAAGTCTGTTTACTAGTATATCTTGATGCACGTAAAGCTTGTCTACCAACAAATCGTGAAGAACGTTGGACAATATATACAGCATTTTTTGCACCACGGAATGATTTTGCAAAGAGAACCGCAGCATCATATGCGTCAATTCCATGCAGTAATTCCTGTCGTAAATTCTTACGAGCTATCTTGCGGCCTCTCTTCATCTTGATTCTACGAGATTCTTTGCTTAAGATCTTTCGAAAATATCCAGTTGCTTGCACAAGATCTTTATCACTATTTTTCAGAATACTGATAAAGGCACTTAACTGAGCATCGCTTAGTTTATCAATATCAATTCGATATTTTGATAAAATTGTCTGTCTGCTTCCATTCATCATTACCCTGATGTTCTGAGCGTTCAAACCCTTATTTAAGGATTCTGCCATAGTTTTACTTAAGATGTGTTGATCCTGCATGATCTGTGAAAGTTTTTGCCTGGTAAATCCAGCTTGCTGCATATTTCTGATTTCAAATGCCTGAGCTCTTTTTGCACTATATCCAAAAAATGCTCCGCCTGTAAGAGCCCCTCCATAAACTTTCATTTTACGATATGCTTGATAAGCATCTGTCTGTTCAATTTGCGTTCCATGGATGACCGTACTTCCAAGATCTGCACGGATTCTTGAGTTGTGACGGGCTCCACCATAAATTTTCGTATATTCAACTTGGTTATTTTGTTTATTTTGTCCATAACTTAATGGGCTTGGACCATTTGGCCTTAAAACATTCGGATTACGTGATTCTTGTTGAATCTGTTTCATCCTTTCATTGTCAATACGTGGTATTGATGGATTCACCCTGCCTCTATCAGACGGCTTGTTAGTCATCCTTTCATTGCCAATACGTGGTGGTATTGATGGATTCACTCTGCCTCTATCAGACGGCTTGTTAGACGTCCTTTCTAGAGAATTACTGGAATGAGAAATATTCGATGAATTTTTAGGACTTTGATAATGCTTGCTTGATCCATTGAATTTTGATTCGAAGTCACTGACCATTCCTGGCTTATATGCCTTCTGATTAGCATCATATTGCTTTTGTTTTTCTTTTTCATAGTTTTCTTTTCGACTATAATCAATACCAGAAATACGATGTCCTTCTGATTGATAGTTTTGAATAGCAGAATGTTGATTCTTTTCTATAAAACTCTGATAAGAGTTTCCATTCTGCATTGATCCAGAATAATTCAGCTGCAATTGATTTTGTTGATAAATCTGATCATGTAATTTTTGAAATATTTGCGACTTCTGATCATAATCCGGCTGATGAGAAATATCTGTAGAAATATTTGTTTGTCGCCTGTGATATCCTTCAAAAGTTTGATTTGAATACGTATATTCAGGATAACTTGAATCGACAGATTTTGATTCATGACTATATGAACCATAATTTTTCTCAATCGAGCTTTCAAAATCATTTCCATCCTTATAGATTCTTGTTCCTTTATTGGGATCAAGTGATTCTTCCATTGCTGTTTGAGTAATATGCTGCCGATGTTTTTTCAGATGATTTTTTGTGTTTTTGTTCTTTTTCTGATTGGCAGGATCTTTGATATCTTCTTGATCAGGATCCATGCTTAATCCCAAAACATCATAAATCGTTTGCAGATCATCTTCTGTAACATCATCATTTGTAACAACTTTTTGTGTGTCACCATATTGACGAGTCTCATACTCTTCATAGACTTCTCTGTCACGATCAAGTTCTATATAATCAGAATCAAAATTATCATTGTCGATTTCTTCTTGTTGAAAAGCGTCCAGTTCTGGATTCTCTTTTGCCCACTCTTCCATGTCTCTCGCTTCTCTAAGCCATTCATCTTTTTTTGCTTTTGTAAATTCAGCTTCATTTTCAAAGAAATAAGATTTATTATCTTCCTCACTGTATGGGCTTATATAAGCATTTTTGATCAGCAGCTCATATTCTTCATCTGATAAGCCTGATATTTCCTGGAATTTCTTCCGTCCGATTAATTCCAAAATGATCACTCCTTTCTTCTATTTTTCTAAGGATTAAAAAAAAATCCTCATATTAAATATGAAAGAAATGAGATAAAATATTGAATCCATGACTACTATATTTTTTTAAATGAATCAAAAAGATGAATCATTCTATTGACATATTTTGTAATCATGATATAATGTAAACAAGACGGAATGTCTTTATTGTGAAGAGGAAAAGAAGATGGGAGCGTGACGACGCTCCTTTTTTATATGTGAAAATTATTTTCCAGAAAATCTCTCATATTTATAATAACAAGATAAATATAGGAGAAAGGAGAAACTTATGGATAGACCAATCGCAGGAGCTGTAAACGGAACAGTGATCCAGAGTGCACAGTGTTTATATGGAAAAGTAATCCGTGCTTATGATCCACGTTTTTACGGTAGAAAAGACAATAAAAAGAAAAGATGAGATTTTTCATAACCTCATCTTTTTTTTGACTATCTGAATTTTTTAATAAATCTTATAACAAATGTTAAGATACCAATTGCTAAAATAAATCCTATCGCAAAAGTAATCCAAAAATTACGCTCTGATGTTTTGTCTGTTTTATTAACAACACTACTTTTCTTATGATTCTGTTGTTTCTTTTCTTTTTTTACATCTTGCTGAACTTGATAAATCTTTTCACGATCTTCCTTGCTTTCAGAATCATCTTTCAATGTTCCAAAAACGACATCGACAACTTTAGCAGCAGAGCGATCTGTGATTGAAAATTTTATATTTTCTGGAGAAAAGTTTCCTGTCCAATCATTGTCTGCTCCACCTTCTTCAATTTCATAATCGCCAATCGGAAGTTTTCCTTTTGCAACATATTTGTTTCTTTTAGAAAAATTAAATGAAAAACGTTCTGATGTTTTTTGATTTACTGCGGTGATATAAAAGAATTGTTTATCTGTCTCTCCTTTTACTTGTCCCTTAAATATAACATCAGCATATTCATTTTCATCGTGCCTCAATTCATCAACGTCTCCTCCAGTCATCCCAACTTTTTTATTAGCTGATACACTTACGGGAGATAATGTAAAACACATACAAAACACAACCATTGCAAATTTCTTTATTAATTGCTTCATTACTTATTACCTACCTTTCTGAAATGTCTCTGAATGATCTTAGACTCTTCTTCTGACAATTTTTGCCCATTTCGGAATACAAATCCATCAATTGAGAATTGATCCTTTTCCGGAATTTCAATGTGTGATTCTAAATACACATCAACGATCCTCTTTAAGATATAATTGATCCTTTCATAATCCTTTTCATATACAATGATTGGAATACTGTCGAAATCGGCTCCTGAAAAATGATGCTCATAATCGATACTGTAAATAATATTTTCTATCTCTGCACATTGCTGCCAGTAGCTCCATTGTGATTTTGGTAACTGGCATACATAAATTGGTGCTGTTTCAAACATTGTAGAACTATTCTCAAACACAGCTCCATCACAATAGATCCGATTATAAACTTCATCGTATTTCATCTTCATAACACTTGGAATAGAAATTCTCCAAATATCCTCATTTTGTTCATTCAATTCCCATGGATTGTTTTTTTGTTTTTTAAACATATCCTGTTTATAATCATGAAAAATCTTGTCTGCAGAATACACAAATCGTACTGGATTTACTGAAAACCATCGCTCAATCTTTTGGTAATCACTATCTTTCACATAAATGTGTTCTACATCATCAAATCTTTCATGAATATATTTCGAAGATACATGGGCTAAATTCTCATGAAATAAGAATTTTATACGGTTTTTTAATTTTCCATTTGTCGTATCATACTGAACTGTTTGTTTATAATTCTCCCATTTTGATGTAACTTTTTCCTGTGTCTTTTTAATAAAAGTTACCAATAATGCTTGAAATTTAATTTTATCATCTGGAAACCAATTATTAATGTATTTCTCATATACATCTAAAATATCATTTGCATTTTCCGGATCAATACGTTCTGGAATCCTTGTGTCATCATACCATTTGTAAGCATGTTTAATCCCCTCCAGCCTTCTTGCTGTTTGTGCGATGTTGAGAAAGTCTTTTAAGTAATTATCCTCACTGACTTGGAAGATTGTCTGATATGGATAAACATATCCTGGATAAAAAGCTTGATCACACAGAATTTTAGGAATTAATTTTGGATTAGGGACAAAATATTTTTCTTTGTATCGATCAGATACTCCAAGACATACATATCCCTCTCCTTGCTCTCCGATCACAAATTTGGCGCAGATATCGTAGTTTTTCTGTAATGCTGCAATTTCTTTTGCAATATATTTTAAATCAGATTCATAAAACATATTTTTTTTTCTCCTTTCGTCTGTTTGTTATATAGTAAATATGACGATTCGAAACACTGCATAAATGGAAAAGAGAAAGGCTTATCTGCCTCTCTCCTTTTGTTTCTTTTTACGAAGTTCTGCACGTTTTTCTTCACGTTCTTTCTCATACTCTTTTTCTTCCCAGTATTTCTGTTCAAAGTATGCTTTTGCTTCTTCTTCTTTTTTGATCTGCTGATTGATCGCGGAAAGATCGATCTGATCTGTTTCGTTGATCGTGAAAGATTTGTTTTCAAACAGCAATTCGATATATGCCCCTGTATCATCCTTATAAGTACGGAACATTAAAAGATTTACACATGTCATATAATAGCGCCCTTCATAATATGTAGGGACGATTGTAATGATCAGTGCTGGAAAATCTTTTCTTTCTTCATTCGCTGCATAATCATCCATATCAGCTTCGTATTTTGACAAAAAATAAGACAACCTGCGATAATCAGCATTTTTCTCATCAATGAACTTTAACTGGATGTATGAATGGCCAAGATTTGTTTTATAACGGATCTCTGGTCCAAAGATTGTCATTTCCGTCACACGTTCTGCATGATCTTCCGTCCAATGCTCATAATTTACATTGACTGCACTCGCAGCCTTTTTGCGATTTTCTGAGAATTGCATATGATCTAGAAATTCTTCAATTGTAATTGTATCGTTCAAAAGATTTTCTCCTTTCTAAGTAATTAAGAAGTCAGAGATACTTCTCCTACTTTCGTTGTCATTGCCTTATACAATTTTGTATTCGTTGGGAATTTATTTGTAAATGGCACAATTGTTTTTCCAGTGTATAAAATGCCCTGTCCTGAATCAGCATTTGTGATATATTCACATTGCGCGTCAGAAATGTTATACATTGCTGCTAATTCATTACGATCCAGTGGTGCTTGATTTAACATTAAAACAAAGTCACAGTTATTTAAGATCGTTCTTGCTTCTGCAGATTTTAATAAGTCTTCCACGTTCTGAGTCATTCCAGTTGGAATTCCACCCCACTTACGAGCTCTCTTATAGATAGATTGTAAGAATTTTGCAGACGTATCTGTTTGAGTCAAGATATGCATCTCATCCACATAGAACCATGTACGTTTTCCTTTTGCTTTGTTCTGAATAACACGATTCCAGACATCATTTAAACATACCTGCAATCCCATATTCTTCATACTTGATCCGATATCTTTAATATCATAAACAATAAATCTGTTTTCAAGGTTAACATTGGTACGCTTCGCAAAGATATCCTGAGAACCAATCGCATATAATTCCAGAGATGTCGCTAAAGACTGAGCTTCTGGATCCGGCTGTTTCATTAGCTCCTCATATAAATCCTCTAAAACAGGGGATGCTTTTCGATCACATGTTCCACCCTGATATGTCTGCATATGCTCTACATAATCTTTATAAATGTTCTTCGTACAACGGTCGATGATACTTACTTCATTTGGAGACAATCCAAATCTTGCGCGGCTGATTGTTTCAAACAGAGAGGAAATGAAGTCTGACTTTAATGTAACCGGATCATCTCCTTCATCAGCATAGTTCATATCCATATCTAATGGATTGATGTGAACTTTTGAACCAGATGAAATCTTGATCACTTCTCCGCCAAACAGTTTTGCTAATGGGCTATACTCGCCCTCTGGATCGATAATCAGGATCTCATCATTCGTATTCAGGAAAACATTTGTGATCTCCTGTTTTGCTGCAAATGATTTACCTGCACCTGGCGTACCTAAGATAACGCCATTGGCATTCTTGCTCTTTAAACGATTATAAAGGATCAGGTTATTCGTAACTGTATTGATACCATAGTATAATCCACCTGGTTGAACCATTTCCTCTGTGACGAAAGGAATAAAGATTGACGCACATTCTGTTGTTAACAGTCGGTCCGTAAATACTTTATTATTGCATAATGGAAGAACTGTCGAAAATGCTGATTCCTGTGCATAGCTAAAATTACTGATCGGGCATAAATGTTTAGAAACAATTGTCTTTAATGTTTCCTCATATTTATCCATTTCTTCCTCATTATCCGCAAGCAACATAATCACAATCGTTACACTAAACATTTTCTGATTTCGACTTGTCATATCCTGAATCAGTTTTTCTGTATCATCCTTTGCTTTCTTTAAGCTTGGAGAGATTAGATCCTGAGAATACCCGCTTCGATTTGCTTTTTTCTGCGATTCCACAATATTTGCGTTGATATTTGTCATTTGATTACGAACCATTTTCATGCTCTTATCCTGACGTAGTGGCTGATAAATGATAGAAGTCACTGCATTACATGGGATATCACAGACATCAGCAAGCATATCTGTTGTTAAGAATGTAGGAAGATTCTTAATGTAATACAATTTTCCAATGCGGTTTCCTAAATCTACATGATCTTTATGAAATTTCATGTATGACGGACATATCAGATCTTTTGTTGTTAATTTCTGTTTCTTCATCCATTTATAATTAATGGATTCTGCTTCAGATTTTCCAAGATTTGCTTTCTGATAAAACGGAATTTCTTTGCTTTCATCATTGATGATCTCATAAAGGATCGCTAATCGTTCCATCAAAGATAAAGCTTTTGTGTCTTTCCTTCCAGTGATCTTTTTAATTCCTGATTTGATCTCTGCGTCCATACGATTAAATACAGAAACAGCTGCATCAATATCATCTGCTTCAATGGATACTGTCAGATATTTATCTCTTCGGAGATTATTTCTTCCTTCTGTGATCTTCTCAAGAAGCATTTCATTATATTCTTCTCGATATTCATCCAGCGCTTCCCCCTTTAAGTTCATAAGTATCTTTTCCTTAAATTCTTCCATATCAATATCTCTGTTAAAGATCGTGATCTGTAAAGAAGCATTATTGTTGAAAGAATTCAGGAAATCCCCAAATGCAATAAAGATCTGATTCTGATCTTCCTGGCTGGCGATCTTAAAATTAATATCTTCTAATGCATATGATTTTGAAAATACGCCTTCTTCAATCTCAAAGATTCCATTCTGATAAGCATAGATATAAGGAATTGTCTGTTGCACAGTTTTTGGTACTTTTGTTTTCTTTTTCTTATTTTTTTTATTCTGTGCTTGTTTACTGTTTTTTGTCTGTTTCTTTGGCTCTTTTTTCTTTTCTTTTTTATTAAACATAGTAAAAACCTCCTCATATCAAATATGAATTTTTTAAGAAAAAAAATGGATGGTATGAATTTGGAATTTTTTTATGTAAAAAAAAAGACAGATAAGATATTCCTTACCCGTCTTTGAAGCATTATTTATACGCTTTTATTTTTGATTTCTTTCTTTTCTTCTTCTTTTTCTTTTTTCGTTCTTCCATCAACTGCTTATTGTATGAGTTTTCTAGCTCATATTTCCGAACCGTTGGTGATAATACCAGTGAAACAAAAGATGCTTTTAGAAAATCTTCCATTTTCATTCCATGTGGTTCGAATATTCCACTCATTAAAATAAATGGAATAGCAAATATCATACATGCGATCATTGTTGTATCAGATGTCATAAATGGCTGCAATAGATTATATGCTCCAATAACTGTTCCACCACCTAAGACTAGGCAAATAACCTGCCTTGTTGTAAATGGTCCAATTAATTTCGTCTTATAATCTCGAATATCCTGATTAATTTCCACTTCAATCATAAATTTTTTCTCCCTTCTATGCTCCGACCAGATCACTAGCAAATTGCTGACTTCGTACTACCAACATACAAGTACTTAATCCAACAACAACTGCTTTAAACATTGTAACCGTATTTTTTCCAATAATCAGACCTTGAATGATTCCTGATACTTGTATAACTAGCATGATAACAGCAGCCTGTAAACAAACACCTAAGAATTTTCTTAAATAACGAAATCCTCCAGAATGTGTTCCATCTTGGAAAATATCTGCCATAGAAATCGGCGCTGTTACAGCTCTTACGCCCAATTCAATCATTCGTCCCCAACAGATCACGATGCATATCATTTTTGATATCCAAGCAAATACCCATGGTAAGAACCACTGTATGATCATTCCTAAATTCCCAATCGTATTTGTTTCTTGAATTTCTTTTGCATACTGATCCAAAACATTTGATTTAGAAGTCAAACCTTTTGGGTCAGAGGTGATCGCCCCTGCAAGATTACTTCCAACATTGATACATCCAGTCAAAATATCCCATCCATTTTCAATCAGGAATTTTGCAATTACGACTTTTAACATTAATTTAAAGAAATGTTCTACAGAGAAGTTATCTTTTGTTGTTTTGTCGATCAATTCAATCAAGAAAAATAAAACGATCAATGCTTCTCCTACAGGAGAAACAATATCTGTATATACCGGTTTCATGCTTTCCATCATGTTTGTTGTTGTGTTTCCTGTAATTACTTCCTTCATGTCTTTTCCTAAAGTTACATTTAATGTATCACAGACCATATCATAACAAACTTTTTCTAATGGCTTATCGATTTCAGTCGGGTATTTTCTTCCTTCATCACTGACTTTTGTTTTATCATCTTTTTTATCATCTTTCTTGGCTGCTGTTGTAGATGATGAAGATGAATTTGTTCCTGTAGTATTTCCACCAGTGCCTATTCCAGGTTTTCCAGGTGCTGCAGTCGTTGGCTGTTTTACCGCAGTCGTTGTTAAATTTGATCCCGGACTATCAGGCGTTGCTCCTGTCCCTTTTAAACTTGTCTTATTCCCAGATGTTTCTGTTGAAAAAGAACTTTTTTTTGTTGCTGCCTGAACATTGCTGAATGGCTGAGTGATCAAAGAAAAAAGGAAGAAGAAAGAGAAAAGAAAAAGAATTTTCTTCATTTGTTTTCGTCTCACTTTTCTTACTTCCTTTCTAACTCATAAGTCCCTTTAATCCATATAAAAAAAGTCCAACACAGATTTGCATAATACGTTTCCCGATTGCATCAGAATTTTCAGATCGCATGTCTAAGATAAACATTCCTACTGCATAAATCGTGATTAAAAAACCAGCCGCTTGAATTGGTTTATAAAGGCTATTTACAAGTTTGTTTACCTGATTTACAGCAGCTTGTGTCCCTGCAAATATATTTGAGAACACAGGATACATTCCAAGAAGAAATGAAGAAAGATATTTTTTTTCATATTTCTTAATTTCTTTCATTAATATCTCCTTTTAGATTTTTTAAAGTGATGGTGCAGTTAAATGTAATGCTCCTGCGATGGTTGGGAAAGCATATAATGCTATTCCTGCGACAATGCTCATAATCGCTCTGGATTTGCTATCAGAATCTTCATTTTTAAATGCGAGAACTAATTGTCCAATGCCCCAAATAGTCAACACAAAGCCAATGGATTTAAATAGGGCATATACAATTTTTTGTACATTTCCCATAACACTAGACAAAGATGGGTCATCTGCATAACAAACGTTTCCAACCATTCCACCAAAAATGACTCCTGTTGAGCAAAGAACTGGATACATTTTCTCCATTACCTGCTCTTTCATTGTGTTTAATGATAATCGTTTCTTTTCCATTAACATGTTTCTCCTTTCTCAAAAAATTTCCATATGTTTTTATGGATCTTAAGAAATCTTTTCTAAGTATTTTCAAACTTATCAGTAAGACTTCTTTCAATCCTCACTTTAAATATGAGATTTTTGAGAAAAAATATTGGATACTTCTCTGGGCAAAAAAAAATAGGCAGACATCTCTGTCCACCCATTTTTATGTAATAGGAATTGCACTTTACAAAACATTGTCAATCATGAAATCCTGTTTGCACACGATGACTGCACATTTTCCTACTGGAAGTGTTTTTAACAAAAACAGTCTTTCGTAACAATCTGTTTCTTCTTTCATATCACAATGAAGCAAGAGTTCGTATTCTGTTGTCTCTCTCTGAATATCTTTCCTCAGTACTTTTCCTCCAAAGAAAACATACTGATCAAAGAAATCATGTGTTAACTGCAATGAAATGCTGCTACCATCGAACAATGAAAAAGCGTCCTCTACAAAATCTGTCGTGCAAATGCAGTCGATACCATATTTATGTAAGATGTAATAGGATGACTGATGTGCTGCAAAGAAATTGAGTTTGTATTTTTTTATCAGTTCCATAGGAAGAATGACATTAATCCTATGTTTCTTTTGCTTATTTTCTTCACGGCAGCTCATTGACAACTGCAAAATCTCGGACATGAACTGATCTGCATTTTCATTGTTTGCTTGAATGAAGAAAGCCATTTTCTCATTTTCTTTCATTTCCTCAGGATATTCTTTGATCTGATATCCTCTTTGCACGAGCATATCTTTTGTTTCATTTAAGATCTGATGATTCTCATCTAGCACAATGAAATTTTGATCTGAATTTCTCATATTTTCAGTAATGATTGAAGGAATACCTTCTTTGATGCTTCCGACTCCAAGTGCTAATACATTATTGTGTCGCTTTGTAATCGAAAAATCATGTGTCATAGCAATGTTCTTACTCAGTAGCAAATTCTTTTCTGGATTCTTTTGATCACAGAATTTTTTATTAAATTGTTTGATTGTTGTTTCGTTTGACTTTTTAAGCATAATAGTCTCCTTTCAAAATTAAAAAATAGTTTCTTTCGAAGGTCTTTTTGCCCTTCTACTTATATATTCTTCGATTTTTTTTGAAACGAAACTAAAAAATCAAAACTTTTTTTCATTTTTTATTTTATGATATCATCTACAACCATCCGCTCTCCACGTACCAAAACCGCACATTGATCTTTAGAAATTTTGCGTAACTGTTTGATTTCTTTTTTCGCATATTTCTTTCCTGTAAAATTAGAAATGATTTTCTCATATTCTTTCAAATCAGACGACATTGCTTCATCTGTAAGAAGTTTATCGACATAAGAGTTTTTGTTGAATATGACTATATTGAAGAAATTCAAAGTTTCTTCATCTATATCATTGGTTTTAAGCACATTATGATCTTCTTTACTTTTTGAAAACAAAAATCTAAGCCGATCATGACTTTGCACAACACAAAAATATCTTATATTATATCGATCCATATTCATGAATTTCTCAGACAAATTTCCAATGTAATCTCCCAGGAATGTTTCATTCCAAAAAACAATCTGTACAGGATATGTTTGCTCTTTTCCTTCTGCAAATATTTCTTTCAGCATGAAATGAAATAATGATTTCATATATTCTTGAAAGATCTCAGCTCGTCCTATTTCAATAAAAATTGCCATTTTTCTATTTTCCATTTCATTAAGATGCAGATTATTATCACAAGTTAACATCTGAAATTCTTTGCAATTTATGATGAAATTAGAATATACTGCAAGATTTACAAATGCCTGTTTTTGTTCTTCATAAGAATAATTGTCTTTGATAGAGTTCCATTCCTTTAAGATCAATACTTTAATCTCTTTGTCATAAACCATTTCAAATTTAAATTCCATTCTTCTACGTCCATCTTTATTATCTGGGTGTAATTGCTTTAGTAACTCAATAATCGTCACAATATTACGTCGTTTCGTCAGACATTCATATCCTAGATAATATAAAATTATCCTTAATATGGAAGTCATTATGCTTTTTGACTGCACGACATTCGACTTATAATCCGCATTATATAAGATATCATCCAGTATAATAGAGGTAAGGTATTCAATATCCTCTGCATTGTGAATATATTCAAAAATATTACATTGATCGCTTTGTTCCGGATGATTAAAATCTATAATTTTTGTTAGATACCCTTCTTTTTCTAATTCCATTTTCGTGGACTCATATAAATAGCGATATGAATCAAATATGATATAGTTTTGGTTCGCCTGCAATATATTTTTCTGTATAATTTGATCCGCATCATTCATTGTTATTGCCAAAACATTATGATTTTTGCATTTTATATTTGCATCATTACAGATAGCTAGATGTTCACTTAAGACAAAGTTGTTTCTTGGATTTTCCTCATCTTTAAATTTTTTGTTAAACTGCTTTCTTTTTAATTGACCTAACATATAGTTCTCCTTTTTTTACATATGAGATTTACCCCTCCTACAATTTCTCATAGGAGAGGTTTTTTTAAACAAAATCCCAAACTTCTGTTCCATTTTCATCTTTTTCGATGTCGCTTACAGCATTTTCTTTTACAGTATTAGGAGTTGCATCTACAATCTCTGATTTTGCATCACCTAACATATTATGAATCTCTTTTACCGTTTTAGGAGATCCAATTGGCTTTTTAGAAGGGTCTTCTAATCCCTCTGCATAAGCAGCACTCTTTTCTGCTGCTTTTTCCATATCAATAGAATTATATTTTGCATGATCCATTTCTTTAGAATTATCAAATGTGATAACATATCGATTTTCTTTTTTTGCATCACCAGTATATTTATAATTTGGATGCTTTGTGTAATCATATTTGTGGCCTTTAAAAGGTTGTAATCCACGAACCATGACAATACAGTCGGAGTTATCCATTTTCTGTATTTCCGCTGGATCCATTAACTTACGAGCAGACCGATTGAATGACAAACTGGAACTTCCTTTTGCTCCTCTGTTATGGCTCATGTTACGGATAATGATCGTTGCATCTCCAAGATCATCACTTACCTGTTTATTTGTCTCCGAGTCTTTTCCTCCAAGGAATATAGTTGTATCACAGTTACCTATGATTCCGGAGAAATCATCTTGATACATTCCTTTCAGCTGAGATATACTTTGCAAGATAATGGTACAGCTGATTTCATATTTACGCATTGTCGCTAACTTTTGAGGGAACTGGGGAATTTTTCCAATATTTGCAAATTCATCCAGTATAAATCTTACATGATGTGTTAATCTTTTTCCGTCACATTCGTTTTCTGCATGGAAATATAATGTTTCAAATAACTGAGAATACATTAAACTTACTAAGAAATTGAAGGTATCATCTGCTGTTGGAATGATAACAAATAATGCTGTTTTTTCATCCCCGATTTTTCCTAGTTCCAGATCATCTTTTCGTGTAAGATTTTCCACTGCTTCAATGTTGAATGCTGATAAACGAACTGCTGCAGAAATTAAGATACTCTTAGCTGTCTTTGCTCCTGCTGTTTTAAACACTTTCCACTGTTTTACTGCGATATGATTTGGATTTTTTTTCTCCAAACTTTCAAAGATGATATCTAAACTAGATTGTGCATTTGGATCCATTTCATTGATCTGAGCAGATCGAAGCATTTTCATAACTGAAGCGAAATTCTGTTCTTTCTTTGGGCGTTCTGATACAAGATAATAGATCAGTGCCATCAATAATGCCGTTTCTGATTTTTCCCAGAATGGATCTCCACCTTTTCCTTTGTCTTGATTTGTGTTTTGGATCAAACAGTTGACCAATGACATAACTCCAGCTTCATCTCTGATATAGGAAAATGGATTGTAACAGTGTGATTTTTCCATTTGGACAAGATTAAATACTTTTACTTTGTAACCTTCTTTTTCTAAAAACTTTCCGGTACTTTCCAGAATCTCTCCAGATGGGTCAGTAACTACAAAACTACAGTTTTCCTGTAAAATGTTTGGTTTTACGACAAATCGTGATTTACCTGTACCAGAACCACCGAAAATGATCACATTGTTATTTCTTAGGGTTTTTCTTGTATCCATGCTTAGAAAAACATCTTGATTCATAATCATGTTCATATCGATCTTCTTTTTTGTGTCATCGTCTTTTTTCTTTGTTTTTTTAGGATAATAGCGATATTTATTATTGTATTTCTGAAAATCGATATTCCATTTTGATGATCCGTTTGTCTTACTAGAATCAAAATGGCGGTTTCGTTCTTCATTCACATAAGCCGCTGCAATCGCAATTACAAAGAGGACTGTCAAACTTCCTAAATACTGAAAGCTGTTTGATGTAATTGGGAAGATGTCCAAAGGTTTTGATGTTAAACGATCCAATGCTAATTGAAAAATCGTAAGGATATTATTATCTGGGACTTTTGGAGACACAATACTCATGTGGACACTTAATAAAAAGATTGCTAAATACGCAACAATTCCGGCACAGATGTAAAAAGATCTGTCACTTTTTTTTGCGTTCAAACTTTCACGCTCCTTTCTTCATATTTTTGAGAATGCCTTCTCATTTCAAATATGATGTTTTTGAAATAAAAAAATGGAGCTGAAAGCTTCCAAAAAATATAAACAGTTTTTTTGAAAACGCCCATTTTATGCGGGCTCAAACGCTATATACAATGTATTTTACGTACAAAAAAAATAGGCCACTATGGACCTATTTCTTGGATTATCGGAACAATTCTTCTTCGATTGACTTTGTAACTTCATGATCGATCTGTTGAGCCTGCGCATTTTTGAGTAATTCATCTAAAGAATTCATTACCATTTCTCTGTCTGGATAATACTGTTCCGGCTCTGCAAGATCTTTGTAAGTTGCTAAGATGGACTCCCCATATTCTCTAAGTTGTTCACGCTCACTTTCTTTTAAACTTTCTAAGTTGAATCGTTTTTCATTGTCTTGAACATCTTGATCAATTTCTTCCTCATGTGTGCGGTTTACGATCTCATGAGCAAAAAATTCATGAATTCCAACTTCCCCATTGTAAAAACTAGAAACATTTTCAATCTGATCCCCATTATCAAGAGACATTTTTTGTTCGATCAGCATTCTTAGATCTCGTTCTTTTTGAGCCATTTGACGATCTTCATAAGAACCATAACGATAAGATTCCTGTTTTTCTCGGATCAATGTCTTTCTTTTTTCAGGATCATTTCTTGTTTCTTCCCATTCTTTTTTAGGGATAATGATTGGATTTTTCATCGTAGCGATCTCTCGATATAACTGACGTTCTAATTCTTTTCCTTTTCCTTCAAAATGTCTTAAAACACGTTTACGATTCGGAGCTTCGCTTAAATGTTCAAATTCCTGATCTTGTACATGAATATTTCGATGAATATTATTTGGGGACACGATATAAAAATCCCGTTCTTCTCCAACCTTTAATGGGCGACTGGATTCTTTTAGAATATGACGCATATTATCAAGAGAGCGTTCCATTTCATTAACATATCGTTCCCCAGTCTTTCCGAGTTCCATTGCCTTTATATGACTGTAAGCATCGCGCACCTTATCTCGGTCTTTTTCTTTAAAATAAATATCATAAGTTTTAGAATCCTCATGATATTGAGAAGATATTGTAAATCCTCTGTTCTTTGCTTCTTCGAGTATTCCTTTTTTCTGAATCTCATTTAATCCTTTATAGGAATATAGTGGGTGGCCGTCTTCATTTTGCAGATTGTCTTTTGCCATAACTCCAAAATTCACTTCATTGATCACTCGTCCTCGTTCCATTGTCTTTTCAATTGCATAATTCACAAGTGCCAGATCATCTTTTCTTACGATAAAAAAGTTTAGATCTTTATCAGGAATTGTATTTTGAATATTAGGGATTCCTAATTTTTCAAACTCCTGTTTCAGATCATTGATCGCAATATCTTTCACAGGGACCATATAAACATCATCTGATTTATTGGCATATGCCTCATACAAGCTTTTGATGACTTCATATTCTTTTGCATCTTTTGAATGTTCTTCCAGATACTTCAAGAATTCTGCAGTGTCAGCAAATAAAGCATTTGCAAAACGAATAGTATAATTTAACGTTTGTTCTGCTACTCTACTCATAATTTTCCTCCTTTTTATTTCTATTTTAAGTATGCGAGATTTGAAAAAAAATAAAGTTATACACTTTGTATAAAAATAATGTTACAAATCACAACTTTTTTCCTTCAAAAATCTCATATTTAACGTAGAGTTATTTTTTAAATTAATAAGGGAGAAAAATTATGTATAGCAGAGAATTAATTTTTGAATACGAAAATGTATTAACTGAGAACAAACCATCTGTAAACCCATTTCTTTTTAATCGAGGCGACTATGAAAATGAACGAAAAGCGTTATATATCATGAGATACGCGATTCAAACATATCTGAGATGGAATCCATATGAGGTAAGAGATCATATGACGCATCGTATTTTAAAAATGTTGAAATTAGAAGCATTATTAAAATATATTACGTTTCCAAGCGTAATTCAGATTGAAGAAGATCGTGACCTATTTTATCTGGCCGTAAAATTGTATCCAAAGCAAATAAAATATAATGAGAAAGATCTGATCCTCAGAGTCTATAAACGCGTTTTAAAAGGCGATATGAAACGATTCCCAAAACAATTTCTTGCAGGAGCAGATGGATTATATCGTGCCAAATTATGTTTTCATTATATGGTCACACAATATCTTACGTTCACAGGTATTGAAGATATGTACCGATTTTTCTCATCACGCGGAGGTGCTGTTGCTTTGAGAAAATATCGATTATCTCAGGTTTGCAAAGATCTGTTTGAATATAATGTTGATTTTCTGCATGAATCATTATCTGAAGATCAAAAAGATGAATTACTGTATCATTATTACAGATTTTCAAATATTTACAAAAAGGGGATCCGGTGAGGTCCCTTTTTTCTTATCCTTCTTTTTCCAAATTTTCTTCATCTACAAAATTCAGATTTTTCTTTAAGATTTCATTGATATGTTTTTTCACTTCCTGTTCTTTCACGGTTTTAAATTCCCCATATTCCATCAAACAGATCAAAAATTCAATTCCATATTCTTCATTTAGCATTCTTTCAAAATCATCTAATTTGTCGATCTGTATCATATCATAAGCGTATTCTTTTCCTCTTTCTACGATTTTATCATATGTTTCAAATGTAATATTCATTATTCATTTCTTCCTTTCTAAGCAAATTGTTTTTTTAATTTTTCCGCTAATCCAGTAATCCGTTTTTGTTTGTAAATATTAAGGATCGCTGTATACCAAGAATGATTTTGACTGTAGATCGTCACATCTTCTTTAAAACGTGATACAGCAGTTAAAAATAAATTTCTACTTAACATGACAGATGGTGCTGCTGGCATGATAATACTTCCACTTTTATACTCTGACCCTTGCGATTTATGAATTGTGATTGCATAAGATAGCTGTACATCATCCAGATTTGCTGCAGTGATCTCCAAAATTTCTTTTTTTCCTTCCAACTCGATCGTTAATGTTTCGTTCTCAATTTTTCGAACGATTCCCATATCCCCATTGAAATAATCAAGATCATAGTTGTTATGAATCATCATGATCTGATCATTTACATGAAATATCTGATGCTTGTATTCGATAACTTCTTGAGAATCGTAATTTAAAGAATGCTGAAAATCATGATTGATCCTTTGTGTTCCATAATCATTCTTTTTTACCATTGATATGATCTGAGATCCCTTTTGACAGTATTCTTTGATCATAAATTTTACTGCATGATCAAAGCTTTCTGTTGTTGGGATATTATAAATTTTAAAATGTTTATCATGAACAAGATCTGTCTGCCCTTTTCGGATCTTTTGAATATTCTGTGAGATAGAGGATTCTTCTTTTTGTCGAAATACATGATCAAGAACATATGTTTCAAAAAGATTGCTTTCTTTGATATCATGTAATAAATTTCCCGCGCCTACACTTGGCAACTGATCCTCATCTCCGCATAAGATAACAGTGCATCCTGATCTGACTGCTGATAACAGATCAGAAAAAATGAAAACATCTACCATAGAAAATTCATCAATGATAATGATATCAGCTTCGATTGGATCCGATTGATTTTTACATACCTTTTCACCAGCGATGATCTTATAATCGATCAATTTGTGAATTGTCTGTGCTGGTCTTCCTGTAATTTCTGTGATACGTTGTGCAGCACGTCCGGTAGGGGCACATAAAGAGACTTTTAATTCATGTTCAGAAGTCTGATAATATTCCAGTAAACGTTTGATTGTCGTTGATTTTCCTGTCCCTGGACCACCGATCAATAATTTTACTCCAGAGCGTAAAACTATATTTTCTGCTCTTTTTTGTGATTCTGATGGTATAAATTCACTTGGAAGATCAGGAATTTTCTGAAACATCTGTTTACTCGTTTGATCTAAACGTTTCATATGAAAGACAATATTGCTTTCTGCATCCCAAGTTTTTTTCTGATAAACATATTCATGATCTACCTTGATTCCCTTCATTTCCTGTACTATGAGCCAGATAGTCAGATATGGAATCGTGCATTCATAAATAGATTTTTCGGATAATTGATTGACCTGTTCGATAAGTTCTTTTGCATGCATTTTTGTGTTTCCACGATCTTCATTTCGTCTCAGCACTTCATAGATCAAAGCTTCTACTCTTAATTTCTCATATGCAATGATCCCTGTTTTTTTGGCCAAAGCTTCACAAATCTCAAACGGAAGATCGATCTCATAGCCCACATGATAAGGAGATTCTTTTAATTTATCAATTCCTGAAAATCCATATTTGTCAATGAGTTTTTCAGCGCAGATCAGATCTGCATGTAATCTTGCAATAAAGAAATAGGTCTTTCTTACCATTTGTGTTTTCTGTGCTGTTTCGATCAAAATCTTTATTTTATCGTCATTTAACTTTGGTATTTTTTTGCTCTTAATCTCATTAAATGCATCATCTCTACACAAAACATTATTTAGTGTCCCTGGAAAGGCATCATATAACGCTTTTGCTGTAACTTCCCCAATTCCTTTGAAATAATCAGAACATAAATAAGAGATCAATGTATTTCGATCGTCAAACGTTTCTGTAATGGATTGAACAAGAATATATGGTCCCCTACGAGATTGTACGATTTCTCCTTTAATCTCTACAGGTGTTTGTTTCATGATTGGATGCATACTCGCATAACATGTCACGTCTCCATATTTATTTACATATTCCACAGTTTCTGTTGGTTTTATTGCAAATAAGGTCTTTCCATTTTCAAAATTTCTTCGTATTGTTTTATGATAAATCCCATGAAATGTGATCATATTATCTCTCCTATCTTTCTCTGTTCTAATTCAAATATGAGAGAAAAAATAAAAATAAATTTTCACATATAAAAAAACTGACTCGAATGAGAGTCAGCTTTGTATGTCATAATTCCATTGTTGGAAAAGAGTTGAAGATATCTTCTTCTTTGTATGGAGTTGTTGTAAATCCATTGATAATGTTTACATAATCGGCAAAACGATTATTTTTTAAATACTGCTGCTTTTGTCCAGGACTTAGATATTCTGTTTGATAAACAGTTTCCATTTCATTGTTTTTCACGCAAAATGTTAAAAAACATGGAATATCCAGGTTATTGCATATCCTCTTGATCTCTTCTACTTTTTCTTTTAAGTTCTTATTGTATTCTTTTGTTTTGTTGAATTCTGTAATCACATGATTCACCCTTTCTGTTAAAAGCCTTGCATCATTTTTCCTGCAATGGCAAAGATACTGTCATTTTCATCTTCATCGTATGAATCATCGATATCAACTGTCTCATTACTTTTTTCGTTATCCAGAGGTTCCGTAAATTCAGGTTCTTTCTGAACTTCGTCAACCTCTTCTGGTTCATTTTCTTTGATTTTTTGATCTTCTGTGTTTGAAATAGGAATTGTTACTTTGGATTTTATATCAGAATTCGATGTTTTATCTTTGTATTCTTCTTTTATCTCTTCTGAATGATCGTCTTCACTATTTTTAGTTTCATCATCAAGCTTGTCATTAACGTCTCTTTTTTCTTGTTCTTCTTTATGGACTTCCTTAATTTTATTGTCTCTTTTATCATCAACAATAATATTCTGATCTTTTTTATCGTCATTGGTTGCCGCTTCTGCACTTTTTTGATTTAAAGTTAGCATCTCATCAGCCCGATGAACATTCATCGTATAATAATAATAAATTCCACATAAAGAATTTCGAAACATATTCTTTAAAATACTGTTTTTATAACCAGCTTTTATATTCCGAATCCACATGATCACATCTTGATCCTCTTTTGGATGAAAATTTAGTTGAAACTGAATTGTTTCATAACTAAATGTATCATCCTGAGGTTCTGGAATCTTTATTTTTTGTGGAGTTCCACGAATGTAATTACGAACAGCACTTTTAAAGGACTCTTTAAATTTAAATTCCGAATTGTGATATAACGACAATAGATCGATATCATATCGTTTATAAAGACGTATCGTTATTCGCATATCAGATCACCATCCTTTAATATCCCATTTGTCTCAATGTCCCAATCAAATTCATATAATACCCTCTTACATTATTAAAAATGCTAGGAAGATTGTCGTTCTGTGTTCCTGGAATGATCTTCAATGTCTCTAATCCTGAGAAATATTGAATGATATCTGGTTTCCATACAGCAGATAATCCACCTGTTGGGATCAGATAATCACAGTTAAATAAAGCATTGTAAACGGAACACAACTTGTCTAAAGCTTCATTACATACTTCATTGCAAGATTCTTCCAAAAGATTTGCGAAGGGAACATCTTTTGAAATTGGTCTTCCATTTTTTCGACTCTTGATACGTATATTCCCAGTTTTTAGATTTGACTGCATGGAAGCAATCGGGATGTCTTCATTATATTGTTCCTGAATTTTTTTTCTTGTTTTGTTTAAGATTTCTTTCATGCTCAGTTCATTGAAGGTACTTTGGTCTTCAATTGTCTGATTTTTGATATAAAATGTATCACATGTTCCAAATCCAGGATCAAAAATGATGAGATTTGAGCTCCATAGTTTCTTTGCTTCTGGAACCTGACGACCATTTCGATCAAAAGATACGCTGAATAAAGTTCCCATTGGCTGTGGCATGATCGCAATATCCTGTTTTGTGATCTGAAAATCAAATTCTTTCCATGGATCTTCTCCGACTTTCATACGAAAATGATGTTTTCCAGACATAGATTCAATCAGGTCTTCTTTGTCTGTCATATATTTTGGTGGCAATCCAGTTTGAATTTTGATCGGACGTCCTGATGGACCGCCATACTGATTATCAAACATTCCCATAGCTAATCCGCATCTTGTGATCACTTTAAACATTGGAGAAAAATATCTTTTCCTTCCATATAATTCAGACTCGCTATCATGCTCATCTGCCATTTCCTGTGCCATTTCTCCTACGATCCAGCTTTCTCCTGTTTCTAAATCTTCATATAAGATTCTTGTTTTGCTGACTGATCCGATACTAAGCAAAGGTCCTTCTAATTTTTTTGCAAAGCTTGGAATACAAGCAGCTGCATTTTCGCAAAATACTTTGACACTGGAATATCCAATATCAATTGCGATACCCCAAGCTTTTTTTACGCCAACGTTTTTCCGAGGGATGTATAACGTTTTCGTTTTAAAATCAATCGTGTTAATCATACGCTTTCTCCTTTATATAAAATTTGATTTGATTTTTCTTTTCAATATAAATATGAAAGATTTCAAAAGAAAAAATTTTCACATATAAAAAAAAGCTCCAAAAATAAGGAACTTTTTCTTATGATTACATGATCGTGATACGATCGATCATGACATCCTGATAATGCACTATCTTTCCATCATGTTCTTTTTGCTGATTTGTCAGATAGCATTCCAGATGAAGCTGATCACCAACTCTTAATTTATCAACCACACGTTGAGCATTCGGCATATTTCGATAACAAGTAACATAGCTTCTTCGTTCATCTGTAATAGTTAAAATCGTCATACGAACGATATTTCCAGATAATCTGTAAATATTAACTAGTTCTCCCTCTAAAACACCACGATTGATAGGTTTTGGAAATCTTGATAATTCATCAAAATCCCCAGGGATCGGGGCAACCCTTTCCAGTGTTTGAACAAAAGATTCCTGATGGTATCTCTTTCCTGTAGACCCATCTTCATTTTTCACATCGTTGACATAGGATTGAATCTTAATCGTTGCTTTTACATACAACCCCTTTCGGAATTGTTCATCTTTATATTGTTGAAATACATCACCAGTAAGTAATACCATCGGTGCATCTACCGTATCCTGAAAGCCTCCCGGCTTGATCATAATGCTTCCGCGAGTTTCTGTCAGATTTTCAAAGACAATAAATCCTTGAAGTACAAATTCATTTTTCATGATTAAAAATGAGTAGTTGATACTACTTTTCTCCTTTCTTAAATTTTTTTGGAAATATTTCCTTTCATTACAAATATGAGAGATTTGATTTAAAAAATGAGCATTAAAAAAAGAGGGCGAACGCCCTCCCTTTTGCATCAATAAATAAAATCAATACAATTTTGATAATTACTTAATACATTGCGAAAATCTGAATTAAGAACGGTGCCAATAAAGATATGATCATAGTACTTCTGAAATTCCGGATTTGTGATCATCTGAATAAAATGTTCAAATGTCTGTACATCCAGATCATTTAGATCATCCAAAAACATCAATCTTGCTCCTGATAGAATATTTAATAGATCAAGGATTAAAAATGCGATGATCTTCTTTTCTCCAGTTGATAACTGTTCATATTCTAAGCATTCATTGGTTCCCTGTTTATATACACGATAAGAAATCCCATCATCTAACACGAACTGTATATTTAAACTAATATTTAATAACTGAATACGTGCTGCGATTGTCTGATTAAACAGATTTAGATAATACTCTGTGATCTTTTCAATTGCGATTCCATCCATTGCAAGGAATTTGATCAGTTTCTGGTAGTATTCATGAAGCTCTTTTTGTTTTTTCAGATTATTTTGACTTTGAAGGTGTTGTTCATATTTTAAACGCTCCTGAAATTCCATCATGAGTGCATCTTTCTTTGCCTTAAAGTCATAATTTTCAGAGATTTTAGGACCATTTGTTTCCTGAACTGAAGCTTGATAAACTTTTTTATGTTCTTCTAATTGATTTTGCTTTAAAGACAATTCCTGATTATATTTTTCATCCTCTAATAATTTTTGATAATACGCTTCATACTCCGTAATTGTTTTTTCTGCTTTTTCAATATTAGATTGAATTACCAGATCATTCTGTTGCAGAGACTGTATGGTGTTCTGCATTTCTCGAATGACTGCTGATTTATCTGTCTGGCAGACAATATCCTGATGTAGAGGACACTGACTTTTCTGCATAGAAGCAATATACTGATTCATTTTCTGAATCGTATTATTATTGATTCTTAACTGACTTTCCATAGGACGTTTATAATTATATAACTGTTGAACATAATGATAGATATCCTGAGACTTATACTTTAATTCTACTAGTTTCTTTCCCTGTAATTCTGTTTGTAAACTTTGAATAATTTGTAACAATTGCTGATTCGTTTTTTTTCTTTTTTCTGCAGCAATATACTGTGCTTCAAGATTACTGGTCTTACTCAGATCTGCCTGAATTGCTTCCTGTGTTCGAGTTGCAGCACCATGATGCTCCTGCATATAAGTCTGGATCAACGCTTCTAAACGTTCGATTTCTCTTTTGGTGGAAAGATCTAGATCACGAAACTGCTTATACATGTTTTTGATATCTGGGATGGTAATCTTATTTTGATCTTTTACTTGTGCCCTTAACAGATTTTTTTCAGCTTCTACTAATGTTGGATCAAACTTTAACAACTGATCCAGATTCAGTTTTTCTGGAATATACTTTACAAGGAAATCACTAAATTCTCTTGGTTTTAAGTGTGTCATAACATCAGAAGATGTTACGATCTGAAAATCAGAAATTGGCATATTCATAACACTTGAAATAAACTGATTTCCATCTGCGATTTTTGTCGTTTTTCCGTTAATCTTTAATTGATTGGCTTTTTGTCTTGGAATCTTGCGTAAAATAGAAACCATATTTTGATCTCTATCCAACGTCTCAATTTGAACTTCTGCATATTCTTTCCCATTTTGAACATTCGTTTTATCAATATTTCCTGTCAATCCTGTATATAATGCGGAAAAGAAACTACTCTTTCCTCTTCCGTTTGGCCCAGACAGACACGCGATACGATTCTGTGGTTCATATTCTAAATGGTCGATCGCGCGATAATTCTCAATTCCGATTTTTGTAAAAATCATATATTTCTCCTTTTCTCTATATCGTCATTTTTTTGTTACACACTAAATATGAGAGATATAGGAAAAAATAAAAAATCACATATAAAAAAGGCCCAAATAGGACCTTAATTATAGCAGCGTAGGATTCTGCTTTGAGGATAATCATGATACATCTTCTCTTCTCCTGCGAGAATGACAGCAGGTTGATATTGATTTGTACCATCTGGCAATCGAATTGGCTGCATTCGTTGCAACTGTTCTTTGGAAATCGCATCATCATACACCATAAGACTCATCCATTTTGTCTCTTTTTCATTGATTGGCATATGTAAGCAAGCAGCCCCATTCTTAAACTGTTTGATTTTCGTTACTTTCCCAACATAAAGATTTCGTTCTGGAAGATTATGTTTCTTATCTTTATAAAACTTCATCTGTCCTTGGAATAGAAATTGATTTACATAAATCTTTTGATCATGCATACTTGCTTTAATAAAGATTTTACATCCCGGACGAATATTTGCATTTCTCATCTTATCAACCATTCGATTGAACTTGTTATTGATAAAATGAATCGGAATCGTCATATATCGATAACTATTTCCATCAGGGAATAGCCCATAAGCTGAAGCAACACAATGATTATTGTCACTACTTCTTAACTCCATTATCATTACATACATGAAATAATTATTAGCACCTTGATAAATGATCATGTCTTATTTTCTCCTGTCATTATGATTATAGTTGATTTTTGATATTCTTATTCATTCATTAAGATATATCCAAGCAATTGACAGGCTCTTTCATGCAGATCAGTTTTCAAACTCATAGATTCTAGCATTCTTTCAGATTCACGGATCATTTCATCTTTTGAACGTTCAATACCACCTTTCCATGATGGGAAGATCTGTTTTAATCGTTTCTTGCCAAGGATGTTGTAAATTTTAGAATCTTTTGCACTTTTCAGAACATCTTTTGTATAATTTTCTTTTAAATTCTTTCTAGCAATATCAAAACATTCTTCTTTAGCAAACAATTCTTCTGCAATATCCTGACCGATCAACTTTTTGGTATGTTTCTTTACAACACCATCTAACGGGATCATGAGCGATCCCTTTTTCAATACAAATTTACAGCGAAAACTGCTTGTCATTACATTTGATGTTTGAATAAACACTCCAAGTTCATATCCGCTCACAGTTGGAAGTCCTCGGAACTGGCAAAAGATTTTGATCAATTGATCACTCATTTCCCATTCACAACCAGACATTTTTCCATATCGTTTTTCACATTCAGTTAAAAGATCAGGAATCAGATTCTCATCTTCTTTTGTGTAATAATCTCCTGCAACACCATACAAGAAAACACGATTATTTTTTCTTTTTGTGATAAAACGAAGATTGATTGGTTTTGCAAATTCCTTTGCTAAAACGACATTTCTTGCAAATCCTGGTTCAAAGAAGAATTTTCCTTTGATTCCCAATAATTGAGAAAAAGTGATCATAAGATCTGCTGTTGGCCATAATGCGATCTCTGCAACATTATCTCGCAGCACATACTGTTCTTTTTTCACTTCATCAATCACCTCTGGATTTTCTGCCTTCAATTCACCTACTGGAACTCGTACTCCATGAATACGGCATTGTTCATCAAAAACATTTTCTCCATTGATCATTGCAAAAATTAATTGATTTTCTTCTTCTCCGAGATAAGATAATACAGAAAGATCATTTGTGAATACTTCATACTCCTGTATTCCCTCATAATTTACATGCAAAAACTCCAAAAAATCTTTATAATTGTTTTTTCCAGAATAATTCATTTTTTCCTCCTATTCGACCATTGCTCGTCACTTCAATGATCATTTCTCTCTATTCGTCATTTTTAGTATCAATTAAAATATGAGAGATTTCGTACAAAATAATTTTCACATATAAAAAAATGTCATATCAAAGTCGAACATATGTTCTTTTTTCTTTATAAGATATCATTGATACAAAGCTTTGTCAAGTCCACTATCTCGTTTAAAAAATCTCATATTTAAGATGTAACTTGAAAAGACGAAAGGAGAACAGTTATGAATACGATGATACGAAGTAATTATCTGAATACAGACATTCCAGTTCAAATGTACGAAGCATACAATGAACGAGAAGAAAAAGTTTTAATCATTACACATGCGTCTTTGGAACATTTTTTATTTGATCAGCTGCCTACATATATGAGAAATCTCAAGGTAAGTGTTCGCTACTCTTTAGAAACGATCTATGTATCTGATACTGTAGCATCTTTTTTATGCAAGATTGAAGATACCGCCGGAAGAGTTGTATTTAATACCGGAGAAAGCGACCGATCTCTTATGAAAAATGATCCGATCGGAATGAAAAACTATATTCGAATTGCAAAAAACAGAGCGATCGATGCAGCACTGATCCGCTATCTGGATCTGCCTACGGTTGAGGGAAAAGTTGGAAAGATCTATTCCAGTGCAGAGGATTTGGAAGGGATGACTTATGAAAAAAATCAGCAGCAACAGCAGCAATCAATGAATAATTCTCAGCCGATTCAAACAACGAATTATACTCCACAGCAAAATACAGGTAATTTTATGACTGAACTTACAAATACACCTTCAGATTGGAGTCAATTCATCATTCAGTTTGGATGGGGAAAGAATCAACCAATCGAATATGTTTATCAGACAAATGGTGGAAGAGACTGGTTATTAAAAATGGTGAGTGAAGCAGAATCTGGGCAGCTAAACTCATCTGAAGGGGTTGCTCAGTATCCTATGATCAAAGCATTTTTACATCAGAAAGGAGAATTATAATATGTCTTCTAAATTTAATTTCTTAAAGCAGGATTTAACTGCAATGACGCAAGATAAAGATTTCTTTTGTTTTGATGTAGAAACAACTGGATTAAGTCCATCTGATAACCGGATCATTCAGTTATCTATGATTCATGGGCGATTTGAAGGGATCAAACCTGTTGAAATTGATCGAATGAATTTTTACATCAATCCAGGAAAGGGGCATCTTCCATTACCTAACAAGATTGTAGATTTAACCGGGATCACAACAGAAACTGTGATGAATCAAGGAATTTCAGAGCAGGAAGCGGTTCAAAGAATTCAGAATTTTTTTGGAGACCATAAGATCAATCTAACTGGATGGAATGTAAGTTTTGACTGCAAATTTTTAACAAGCTTATATGCCAGACAGTTATTAGAATTTGAGCCGAATCTGGTCGTAGATGCGATGCAGATTGCAAAACAAAGAATTCCCAAAACAGAAATTAAAAATTATAAATTGATTACTGTGGCTGAATATTTCCATTTAGATGATGGAATTTCTTTTCATGATTCTATGGAAGATACACATGTAACATTTTTAATCTTTGATATATTATCTCAGGAATTATTAGAAGAGAAAGAAGATTCTGAACCACTACAACTCATTAAACCGATCGTTTATAAGATGGAAAGCTGGTCACATTTCTACAGTCAAACATCTATGATCAAAAGAATTTATCTGGATACAAGCGTAGGATCCATTTTTTACGATCAGTATAAAGATGAGTTTGGCGCAAAATCAAAAGAACTAGATCTTGATATGGTAGATTCCAATTATTTAATGGAATTTATGCTATGCTTCACACATACAACAAGAATTGGAGTAAACTCGATTCAGGAATGGAAAGGTCGCATCGAATTCGATAGCTAACAAAAAAGTATCTATAAAGGAAAGTCAAATCCTTCATAGATACTCTCTTTTTTTATAAAGAAAAAAGAGGATATCATAAAATATCCCCTTCTTATACATCACATGTTGTTGTGTGAATTCTTATTTGTTAATGTTACATGTATATTTCCTTTTCATTTTTGGTAATTGGGCAATCTTTCCTGTCCCTTGAAATTCGACTTTTCTGGGCAAATTTCGTTCTATTTTTCTCGCTCTTACATATCCTTTTCTCATCGAACGATCCCCTGAATCTGTTTCCTGTTGATCGGACCAAAATATCTTCCATCATAACTTTCTTTGAAATTATCTCCAATGATCAGATATTGATCTTTCTTTAAAGTCACTTTATCAAACTTCTTTGCCTTAATCCCATGATAATCATAAAATTTTGCTTCTTCACCATTCACATAAAGTGTGTTATCTTTAAATTCTACCGTATCTCCAGGAACACCAGCAATTCGCTTGATCAGTTCGATTCCTTCATTTTTCGCAATAATGATCTGCCCTCTATGATAATTATGAGACCATTTTTTTACAAACACATAATTTCCATCTTTGATCGTGGGATCCATAGAACATCCAGAAACATGGGATATCTGGAATACGAAATGTGATAAAAGTATTCCTATAAATAACGGAAATAAGATCATAAGCAGCATTTTAATGCTTTCTTTTGCATTGGCTGTTTTCATTTGAGCGCCCTCCTATTTAATACTTCAATCTTCAAATCATCTTTGGAATGTTTTAATACTGTATACTGCGTTCCTTTTCGATCGCGATACTGGTATCCGGTTAAATTAACTTCGATTCCTTGATCCATTCCTTTCTCAATTTTTTCTGTCATATGATCTAACATTTTTTCAAAATCGACTAAGTTTAAACGATTAGCGCATGCTCGTTCTTTTTCTTTCCGATTTTCAGGGTAATATTTAGGACATGCATAAAATAAACTTAATGGTCCTTGTTTTAAATCCATAACGACTTCTTCTGTATGTCCATTTCCACACGTTAATGTAATATGTTTCCATAAATTCTTTATCATAATTAGCTCCTTTCTCAAAAGAAAAAGGAAAGATATTATCTTTCCCTGTTCTCCGCCATGTTTTTGATCTTCATAGCTAAATGTGTTTTTGGGATTACATTTTTACTTTTCCAAAAATCATCCATCTGAATCTGGAGGAATGTCTGTTTCTTATGATGAAAATAAAAGACTTTTTCTCCTATGGTTCCGATCATATCAATCTTTTTAGGTTCGCCTTCTTCTTTATACTTATCTGTAAAATAAAATCCAACAACCTTTCCGTTGTATCCAGAAAAACGAATATGTTCTTCTTCTGCACCAAATGTTTCGTAGAATCCTGCCGGCGTAGGAAGAATGCTGTAATTTGGAATATAAAAGATTGGTTCTGGATTTCCATTACCATAAGGGGCATATTTTCGAAGTTCTTTATAGTAATAAGGAAGATCCTCCAGATCTTCAATTTCCAGATCATAACATTTTTCTATTGTATGATTTCTTACATAAGGTTCGATTGATTTCTCCATAGCTTTTTGAAACGCTTTTAAATCAGTCTTCTTTAAAGAAAGTCCTGCAGCTGCTTCATGCCCACCATATTTTACAAGTAGATCAGAACAATCATCTAATACCTTTTTAAGATTCATGTTGTCTAAATCATTTCGTCCAGATCCTTTGATAAGGTCTGAATTAGCGGTATCAGTTAACACAATGGATGGAACACCATATTCCTCTGTTAGTTTTCCGGCGATCAATCCAACAACACCTTCTGGAATCCTTTCAAGATAAAGAACGATGCAGGAAGGAATATGATCCATTTCATCAATAATCTCCTTTGCAATCTTTGTTTTTTCCTTGGTAATTAATTGACGCTGTTTATTAACTGCGATCATATGTTCGATCCATGGAGCGAAATTTGATTGCATTTTTAAAATCTGATAACAAACTTGTCCGCCATCATTGTATAATCTTCCCATTGCATTGATCGTAGGAGCTATCTTAAATCCAATATCACTTTCTGTAACATTGTCAGCATAGTTCTTGTACAATAACTCCTTTAGCGCTGGGGGTAACAGATCCATATGATTTAGAATTTCTAATCCATTTTTAACAATCTTTCGATTATCTTTTCGAAGTGGCATAACATCCGCAATCGTTGCAATTGCAGCATATGCTAACGCATGATTTTGAATCGTTTCATCTGGAATCATTTCACATAATAATTTGTAAGCAACACCAGCTCCACAATAATGATCAGAATCTGCAACTCCTGCATCAGCTTCAAGATCAATAATATGATCCGCTTCAGGATAAATAATCTCGCCATCAGTATCTCTTGCAGGTAAATGGTGATCTAAAATGATTACAGATCGTCCCTGTTCTTTTGCTTTCTTTACAGCATCAAAGGCAACGATTCCATTGTCCACAGTAATGATCAATGTTCCAGACACTTTATCCAAGATTTTTTCGGATAATCCATATCCATCGGTTTCTCTTCTTGGCACATAAACTTCAAAATCCTTTTGAAGGAAAACTAATATCATATCTAAGATCAGTGAACAGCAGACTCCATCCACATCATAATCAGAGATAATACTGATCTTTCCGGAATGATCCCGGATCATATCTGGGATTCCGCCAAAATCAAACTGATAGTCTCTTTTTTCTTCTTTTAAAATATCTTTTGATGTATTATGTTCCACAACTTCTTTGACCGTATAAAAATTTTCTCTTTTTTTGTAATCCATATATCTTTTCTCCTTTCGTCATATTGTCTTACAATGTAAATATGACAAATGGAATTTCTTATAATTATTATTCTTTCAGAATCTGATCCACAAGATTTTCTGCCAGTTCATCCTTTTCTTTATCAATCTCTTCTAAACTCTTGCAGTTTTTTAAATACTCCACAGAATATGGGATGATCTCAAGAACTGGTAGATCGTTCCAGTCAAAAGAATGTCCACAAGCTTCACAAGTCAGTTTTCTTGTTGGTATTCTGGAATTGATAAATCCATCGATTAATACCTCAGAATTCGTTGATAAGGCTTCTGCATCATTTTTAGCGATCTTGTCATAGGATCTTACCCACGGATAATCTGTTTTAACCATTGGATCTCCATCTTTTATAAAATATTTTCGATTGACTGCTAATTGATAGTTCGTTGTCGTTTTACCTTTTTTTGATGTAAAACTTTGTGGATCACGACATAAGGTTCCAACGATCATTGCTTGATTACTGATCTCACAGCTGTCTTTTAACAATTCCAGTGCTTGTGCATCTGTTACATTTTGCTCCATTCGTTTTATAAAAATTGGAGTAATATATGTTGCATTTGCTTTATCAATTGGAATTGGTGATTGACAATTTGGGCATGTTGGACGTTTAATGATTTCTTGAGTTGTTAATACCCCTTTTAAATAGATCATGTCGTTTTTGTGATAATCTGAAATCTTTTCGATGATCTCAGAATCTCTTGCTAAAATCCATGGCTGCTGATATCGAAGTTTATCAACATAAGATTGCATATCACGATTACCTATGATCGTATCCAAAGAAAATCTTGCCATTACAAAATCCCCATCATCTGTCAATCGAATCAATGGATCTTTATGCATTTTTCCGTAGAGTATGATTTCATTATGTCTACTCATTTTTTATCTCCTTTCATTTGCAAAAATACGCAATTAATGCCATTTTGCTTTTTTTATCTTCAATTTAAATATGAAAGATTTGATAAAAAAAATGAGTTTCTCTTCTCTCTGCTTCTTTTAAAGGAAACAGTCTTAAGATGATATCAGTCTTGAGATTACATCTCCCTGTTTGTATAAAAGGAAAAGAACAAACTTCAGAAAAGAATAAAACTTGAGAGTACCTCTCCTGTTTGTATAAAAGAAAACTCCTTCTTAACAAAAAAGG
>OBXI01000096.1_pt1 | contig 105063 bp, 114 predicted proteins | sample 1538161 | NCBI WGS metagenome assembly OBXI01 (sample SAMEA2580142, study PRJEB22360) | human gut metagenome | biome: human gut; feature: human-associated habitat; material: faeces | place: Denmark | collected 2008/2010 | reverse complement strand
TAAGCCTGCCGCTAGCGTTCATCCTGAGCCAGGATCAAACTCTCCATTGTATAAAATTTATAAATGTTTTGTTAGAGTCCTGACTATTCGTTTATCCTTAAAAGGAAAATTGACAGATAAATACTACATTTCTTTTCTCTCAAAATATAACCAGTAATTCAAAGAACCAGTTTGAAAAAGTCTCGCATTTTGTAGTGCGAAAGGACTGCAAAGATAAGTCATCTTTTTTAATCCTGCAAATCTTTTTTCAAAATTCTTTTTCAAGAACTTTACGTTTCGGAAAATCGCGCTTACACAGAGCTTTAAGCTCCTTTATTGTAAACTTTCAGTCTTTGTAAGAACATCCGTTTTTCTTGAACGCGGATGCAAAGGTAGTGACTTTTTCTGAACCTGCAAGCATTTTCGCATTTTTTTTTGAAAAATCTTCAATTTTCTTCAAAATAACGCTTTTTACCTATATATATTAATGACACCCGACATGATGCATGATGCGGGCCCGGACGTATCCCGATTCGGCAACAAGGGATTCCATCCGGCCCCTATTGCCGGCCGAAAGGCCCGTTCGGGGAATATAATTGTCCGCAGGACGAGTAAAATCGGACGGCACCCCGTAAAACAGAGATTTTTTACTATTTTTGCGGCAGATAATCCGACGGCTATGAACTTCAAAAAAATATCACTGCTCATCCTGATTCTGCTCATCGCGGATCAGCTGCTCAAAATCTGGGTCAAGACCCACATGCACCTCGACGAGTCGATCATCGTATTCCCGGACTGGTTTCAATTACGGTTTATCGAGAACAACGGCGCGGCTTTCGGCATGCACATCGCCTCGAAAGGGGGATTCGACTGGGGAAAACTGCTGCTCGGCATATTCCGCATCGTCATGGTAGGTCTCATCGGCTGGCTGATGCATCATCTGCTCCGCCGCCGGGAGGATACGCCGAAGGGGGTTATCGTCGGTCTGGCGCTGGTGATGGCCGGTGCGCTCGGCAATATTATCGACAGCGCTTTCTACGGACTGATCTTTTCGGAATCGACGCCGTACGCGGTAGCGCATTTCGGCGGACATTACGCGGGCTTCATGATGGGAAAGGTCGTGGACATGTTCTATTTTCCGCTGTTCCAGTGGAACAACGTGCCGCGGTTCCTGAGCTTTCTGGTCGACAGCAACAACTACTTCTTCGGGGCGATCTTCAATCTGGCCGACGCCTACATCTCCGTGGCGGTAGTCTATCTGCTTCTGTTTCAGTATAAATTTCTGAGCAAGTAGATTTTTTTCGCAAAAATAGTTGGCGATTCAGAAAAAAGTATTACTTTTGCACACCGCAATTCCAATAATGCCCAGGTGGCGGAATAGGTAGACGCGCACGTTTCAGGTGCGTGTGCCGCAAGGCGTGCAGGTTCGATTCCTGTCCTGGGCACAAAAAATCCCGTTAGAGGAAACTCTGAGGGGATTTTTCTTTTTCCGTGTCCGCATCGTGTCCGCAATTTCATGGAGAAGGGCTCTGATTTTTCCCTGCCAGAAAGACAAAACCAGATTATTTTTGTAATTTTGTATAAACCGATTCCAAACAAACGACGAACTATCCAGATTCTGATGTAATCCCTATGTTTACAATCAGAGTTGACTGCGATGAAAGCGGATAGATGAAAAAGCTATCGAGATTTTGGTTAGATTAAAGTTGCGAGACCTTTACTAACTAAAACGACGATAGCCATGAGAGAACGAAGAAATGAAATTATTTCAAAGGACAAAAGATTTATGTAGGAATCGACGTCCATTTGAAGAGTTGGTCGGTAACGGTCTTGTCCGCGACCTCTGTACTGAAGAAATTCAGTCAAAATCCGGCCCCGGAAGCGTTGCACGGATTTCTGACGAGGAGTTTATCCGGGAGCCGAGTATCATTCGGTGTACGAAGCGGGCTTTTGCGGATTCTGGATACACGAACGCCTGACGGCATTGGGGATCGACAACATCGTGGTCAACCCGGCCGACGTACCGACCAAGAGCAGCGAAAAGCTGCGTAAGAGTGACGCCGTGGACAGCGGCAAGCTGGCGCGGAGTTTAAGAGCCAACGAACTGAAAGGCATTTATACGCCGGACAGTGTATCGTTGGAAATGCGTTCCTTGATAAGATTGAAGAACTCGATCACCAAAGACACGACCCGTCAGAAGAACCGGATCAAGTCCCAGTTACGGTGTTTAGGCATCGGGATTCCGCAGGAGTTCCTCGAACCTTTCTCCAACTGATCGAAACGCTTTTTCGCATGGCTGAAAGAGGTTGAGACACTCACTCCGAGCGATCGTCAGGCCCTCGACATTCAGCTCCGGCATCTGGAGGAACTACGCCGTCAGAAGTTGGAGATGACACGGGCTTTACGGGCCTTGGCCAAGGCGGACCGATTCCGCGAACCGCAGCGGTTGATTATGAGCGTTCCGGGGTTCGGGCAGACTACGGGAATGGCGTTTCTGTCGGAGATATGCGACATAACCCGTTTCCGCAATGCCGAACAACTGGCCGCCTATATCGGGATGATCCCGATGTGCCATAGCAGCGGAGAGAAAGACGGAACAGGAGACATTACCGTGCGAAAACACGCCGTCATGCGCTGTAATCTGATAGAGGCTGCATGGGTGGCTATACGCCAAGATCCCGCGATGAATCTGTTTTATACAGAACAATGCAAGCGGATGCCCAAGAGCAAGGCCATCGTAAAGGTCGCCCGCAAACTGGTAAATAGACTATACTTCGTGTTGAAACACCAGACCGAATATGTCAATAGTGTCGTGTCATAAGCAACCCCTTCCGGTAAACGGATTTTCCCAGAGAGAATACTACATATTGCGTGCGGCTTTGGAGTCCGCTTAATGTAAAATGCTCCTCTGGCCTTTGTAAACTAATACAGGAACATGCGGCAGAATACTGACCGCTGTGGAAAGTCTGTCTACCGAAGGATTTTTACGGGTTCTGAAATCACGGCTTTCGCAAGAGCCAAAGGTCAAAGCACATCGTGACTCCGCACCGACTCGATCGAAGGCCGGCGGAGACACGCTGTGCCTTGACCTTTGGCCGGGAAACTCATCAAGAATCGCAATGTATTGCAAATGAAATAAAAACAAATTTAACCGAAAACTTTGATCCAGATTTATTTGGATTGTAACAGGAAACGGCAGCATGGGGCCGGAACATTGTCCCCGGTCTCGTAGACCAATGAAATTTCGGACTTATTCCATGCTCTGATGTCTTTATTTCCTCAAAGTTATAATCATTAAAGTGAATATACGAATGACACTCCTGATCAGCATCGAATACCGTACCCGCTGGGGCGAACAGCTCGTACTCCGCCTCGGCAAGCGGCGCATCGCCCTGCAATACGCCGACGGCGGCGTCTGGACCTGCGCCGTAGAGCGGTACGCCCCTGCGGCGCAGCCGGCAGAATACCGTTACGAAGTCGAGCGCGAGGGCGTGTGCATCCGCAGCGAATGGCGGCCGCACACGCTGCGGATCCCGTCCCGGGAGGGGGTGCGTACGCTGCGCATTCGCGACCGCTGGCAGGAGATGCCCTCCGACACGCCGTTCTACTCCTCGGCATTCACCCGGGGCATCTTCGGCCGCGGGAAAACCGGTAATCCGAAGAAAGCAGCCGGCAACATCACCCTGCGCGTCATCCTGCCCACCCTGCGGCCGGACGAAACGCTCGCCGTCGCCGGCAGCGGCCGTGAACTGGGCGACTGGAAACGAATCGTCCCGATGGACGACAGCCGCTTCCCGGAATGGGAACTCACGCTACATACCGCACACCGGTTCGAATACAAATTCCTGATCGCCGACCGCAAGACCCTCACCCCCATCCTGTGGGAGGAGGGTGCCAACCGCACCTGGGGCGAACTGCCCGGCGCCGGCGAACACGCCCTCGACGCCGCGGCGTACCCGCGGTTCCCCGAACGCAGATGGCAGGGCGCCGGGACGGCGATCCCGGTCTTCTCGCTCCGTACGGAAGAGGATTTCGGCGTCGGTGAGTTCTACGACCTGAAACGGCTCATCGACTGGGCGGCCGCCACCGGGCAGTGCGTCATCCAGGTACTGCCGATCAACGATACCACCATGACCGGTACATGGGAAGACTCCTACCCCTACAACGCCAATTCGACCTTCGCCCTGCACCCGCAGTTCATCCGGCTGCCGGCCGCGGGCGTCGTGGAGGACGACGAGTACCGCACCCTGCGCAACGAACTGAACGCACTCCCCGAAATAGACTACGAACGGGTCAACCGGCACAAACTGCGGCTGCTCCGCCGGGCGTTCGAACGCCACGGAACCCGCACTGCGGCACGCCGCGACTACAAGGACTTCATCGCCGCCAATAGACACTGGCTCATCCCCTATGCCGCCTTCTGCACGCTGCGCGACGAAACGGGCACGCCCGACTTCACCCGCTGGGGCGGCTTCGCCCGCTATGACCGCAAAACCGTCGACGCCTACTGCCGCAGCCACAACCGCGACATCGCATTCCACTGCTATGTTCAATACCACCTGCATACGCAGTTGTCCGAGGTCTGCGCCTACGCCCGCGCCCACGGCATCGTCCTCAAGGGCGACCTGCCCATCGGCATCAGTCGCACGAGTGTCGACGCATGGCTCTACCCACACCTGTTCCACATGGACTCGCAGGCCGGGGCTCCGCCCGACGCATTCTCGGCCGTCGGGCAGAACTGGGGATTCCCGACTTACAACTGGGAACGCATGGCACGCGACGGCTACGCCTGGTGGCGGGCACGCATGGCCAAGATGGCCGAATACTTCGACGCCTTCCGCATCGACCATATCCTCGGCTTCTTCCGCATCTGGGAGATTCCCACGCATGCCGTACACGGGTTGCTGGGCTATTTCAACCCCGCCCTGCCCTATTCCGCAGATGAACTGCGCGGCATGGGCTTCGACACGCAGGACGGACGCTACACCACCCCGGCGCCCGACGAACACATGCTCGGGGAACTGTTCGGCGACCTGGCCGGCGAAGTCCGCGCCACCTGCATGAAGGAGGGGCGGTTACTGCCCGCCTATGCCACCCAGCGCAAGGTCGCAGCCCGCTTCCCGGGCGACGACGAACGCCAGACCCGGCTGCGGGAAGGGCTCATGGCATTGCTCGACGACGTGCTCTTCATCGAAGACCCGCGCCGCAAGGGCTATTTCCACCCCCGCATCGCCCCCCACTCGACGCACGCCTACCGCCGGCTCGACGGAGAGCGCCGTGCAGCTTTCGACCGGCTCTATACCGACTTCTTCTACCACCGGCACAACCGTTTCTGGCAGGAATCCGCCCTGCGCAAGCTCCCGGTGCTCCTCTCGGCGACCGAGATGCTGACCTGCGGCGAAGACCTGGGCATGATTCCCGACAGCGTCCCCGAGACGATGCACGAACTGCAAATCCTCTCGCTCGAAATCCAGCGCATGCCCAAGACGCCGGGGGAACTCTTCGCCGACCCGGCGCACTACCCCTATTTCTCGGTCTGCACCACTTCGACGCACGACATGAACCCGCTGCGGGCATGGTGGGAGGAAGACCGCGAACTCACGGCGCGCTTCTACCACGAAGCACTCGGCATCGGGGGCGACGTTCCCTATTTCTGCGAGCCGTGGATATGCCGGCGCATCCTCGACATGCACCTCAATTCCCCGGCGATGCTCACCATCCTGCCGTTGCAGGACTGGTTCTCGACCGACGGGGAACTGCGCTCCCCCGACCCGGCCAAGGAGCGCATCAACATCCCGGCCGCGCCCCGCTATTACTGGCGCTACCGCATGCACCTCCCGCTCGAGGAGCTGCGACACAAGGAGACTTTCAACGAGTCGCTGCACGACATGATCGCCTGCAGCGGGCGCTGCTGACGGGCAGACTGCGGCACCGCCGACCCCCAGCTGCAAAAATAAGGGGCACCCCGGAATTTCCGGAGCACCCCTTTTATCATGCCGCTGCGCCATCCTCCCAGGCACCCCTGCGGAAACCTTCCACGAAAATCCCTACCAGGCACCTCTCAACCGAAGCCCTCGAAGGACGCCCTCGGAGGAACGCTCTCAGCGTGATCTTTCAAAGAGAACTTTCAGTCCTCTGCGGAAAATTCCAGAGGAACTCCCCTCTCCCACCGGAACCCTAAACCCGCCGGAACCGGAGCCCCCGCCCGCCGCAGGAACAGGAACCCGGAAAGCCGGAGGACAAAACCCGAAAACGAGGGGGGGGGCGAAGACCTGCCCGCCACGACCAAGGTTCAGCCATTCCCCTCCAACCACTTCAGAAAGTCGTCGACCCGCGACCGGCTCACCACCATCTCGAACTCCGGACGCGGACGTGCCGTGATCTTCAGCCGGTTGCCCAGGTATTTCACGATGTTGACGATCGCCGACATGGCGATGATGCAACTGCGCGATATGCGGAAAAACCGCCCGGGATCCAGTTCGTCCGAAAGGACGTCGAGCGACTGATCCATGATGTAGCGGTTGTTGTCGTTCGTGACAAGGTAGGTGTTTTTCTCTTCCGAGTAGAAATAGGCGATGTCGGTGGTCTGCACCGGGACGATCCGGTCGTTGAAACGCACGACATAGCGCTGTTTGTATTCGCGCGGGCTGCGGATTGCGTTCAGCAATACGTCGGGGTCGATGCCCCCGCTCCGCACACGGCAACGTTCCACGGCACGCCGCAGCGCCGCGAGGTCGATCGGTTTGAGCAGGTAGTCGATGCTGTTGACCTCGAACGCCCGCACGGCGTAATTGTCATATGCGGTGGTCATGATGACCCGCGCCGTTACGTCCGCCTGGCGGAATATCTCGAAGCAATCCCCGTCGGAGAGTTCCACGTCCATGAAAATCACATCGGCACTGTTCCCCGGCGTGCGCAGCCAGAGCACCGTTTCCCTGACCGAGCCGGTCGTCCCGACGATCCGTACGTCGGGAAAATGCTGGGTCAGCGCTCGCGCCAGGTTTGCCTGGGCCATCATTTCGTCTTCTACGATCAGTACGTTCATATTACAGCAACGGTAAGGTGACACAATATTCGGTATCGGTACGGCGTATCCCGATCGGGATGCCCGACAGGTCGAGGTACTGCTGGCGGATGTAGTTCAGCCCCACACGGGTCGAGGGGTTGCCGGATACCTTCAACTGAAGGTTATTCGACACCGTCACGGCCTCGGCCTCGGCCTCGGCGACGATGCGGATCACCAGCGGCCGGTCGGCCCCCACCGAGTTATGCTTGATGGCGTTTTCGATCAGCAACTGCACCGAGCAGGGCAGAACATGGCGATTCATGACCTCGTCCGAAATATCGGTCTCCACGCGAAACCCTTCGGGGAAACGCACCTGTAACAGGTCGACGTACATCCCCACGAAGGCCATCTCCTCGCGCAGGCGCACGAGTGTCTCCTCCTCGTTCTGGAGCATGTAACGGTAAATGCCCGCCAGTTTATGGATGTAGGCGCTGGCCTGCTCCGTGCGCTGCTCGCAGACCAGGCAGTCGAGGATATTGAGCGAGTTGAACAGGAAATGGGGGTTGACCTGCTGTTTGAGTTTCATGTAACGGAACTGCGCCTGGTGCGCCTTGCCGCGCTCGGCACGCAGCACGGCACGTGCGACCAGGGCGTAATCGACCATAAATACGACCGAATAGAGGGTCACCTCGACCAGCAGGGTGACGATCCACAGTTGCAGGAACTCCCGTGCGGTGAACGAGCGGTCGAAGGCGAACGGCAGGTGCAGCCCCGTAATGAGCGCCACGCAGGCCGACGTGAGCAGCACGAACAGAAGGAAGGCCGCGATTTCGGCGATCGGGCCGTGTCGGGTTTCACGCCTGCGCGTATGCCGGACATAGATGATATTGACGCACAGCAGGATAATCAGTGCCGCGGAATTGGAAGCCAGCAAGTCGGCCATGTGGTAGAGGCGGTCTGTGGAAAAGGAGGGCGAGGCGAAAAGCTCGACATAGGCCAGCCTCAGCACGAAAATCCCCCCCACGGCCAGCAGCAGCAACCCGATGCGGGGCGTCCAGGCCGAGGAGCGGCTCGCCGTGTCGTCGCCGCGGCGGAACAACTTGGTGAACCACACGATGCTCCAGCCCAGGATCTCGGTGGTGATGAAGGTCGAGACGGCATGCACCACGGGCGAGGCGTGCAATAACAGCTCGATCAACTGCGCACCGCCCGTACCCAGCAGGTAGCCGATCACGTTGACGACGATCACGCTGGCAGCGGTGAACTCCACGTTCAGTCCCCGTTTGAGGCAGATCAGCACGATCAGCACGATCGTCAGCAGCGTCAGCACCAACTCGTCGTTGATCCCCGCCAGATGGCACGAAAGGGCGACCACGGCATGGAGCACGGCGAACAGGTGGATGATTCCGGACACTTTGAGCGATCGCATATAGGCTGACTGAGGCTGTATTAAAGTATATACGGGTTTCGTTTATTACGAATAAAGGTAGTGTTTTTCCGCGGAAATTCCAAATCGTCCCCCGCGGGCTACCGTTCGTCGCAAAAATCCGCCCGTTCATCCGGCTGAACCTTCCGTTCGTCGCCCTGCGGTTCGCCGTCCGGATTTTTTTATTAAAATTTGTATAACCTGAAAACCAACCGAAAAACCGAAATGACCAAGCCTAAACTCTCATTTTGGCAGATTTGGAACCTCAGCTTCGGCTTCCTCGGCGTGCAGATCGGATATTCGCTCCAGAATTCCAACACGTCGAGCATCTTCGAATCGCTGGGGGCAGATGTCAGCCACCTGAGCTACTTCTGGCTGGCGGCACCGCTGGCCGGCATGATCGTCCAGCCCATCGTGGGGCTTTTTTCCGACGGCACCTGGACGCGCTGGGGCCGCCGCATCCCCTACATCCTGGGCGGGTCGCTGATCTCGGCGCTGGCGCTGGTGCTCATGCCCAACTGCCCCAAACTGCTCGCCTTCGCCCCGCTCGCCATGGGGGCTTTCATCCTGCTGTTCATGGATTTGTCGTTCAACGTCACGATGCAGCCCTTCCGGGCGCTGGTGGCCGACATGCTCGACGATTCGCAGAAGACACAGGGCTACGTGGTACAAACCTTCCTGATAAACCTCGGTGCGGTCGTCGGCGCTATCCTGCCGCTCGTCATGACATGGCTCGGCGTGTCGGACGAGGCCGCTCCGGGGCATGTTTCGCCGCACATCGCCTACTCCTACTATGCCGGGGGCGCGATCCTGCTGCTCACGGTGCTCGTCACCTCGTTCAAGACACGGGAATATCCGCCCGGGGAGTTCGCCCGCTACAACAACCTCTCCGAGGAGGACGCCAAACCGATGAGCTTCGTCGGCCTCATGCGCAACGTCCCCGGCGTGATGGTGCGGCTGGGCGTCACGCAGTTCTTCTCGTGGGCGGCGCTCTTCCTGATGTGGACTTACCTCAAACCTGCCATCACGGGTGTGGTCACCGACCATGCCACGGGCGAAGTACTCTCGGCCGGTGCCACGCAGACCTGGGTCGGCGTGCTCAACGGCACCTACCCCATCCCCGCCTGCATCGCCGCATTGTTTCTCGCACGCGTCGCCACGCGCTACGGCAACAAGCCCGTCTATGCCGTCTGCCTGCTCGCCGGGGCACTGGGCTTCGCGGGGTTGTGCCTGCTGCACGACCAATACGCGCTGATGCTCCCGATGGTAGGGATCGGCATCGCCTGGGCGGGCATCCTCGCCATGCCCTACGCCATCCTGTCGCGCGCGGTCGAACCGCGCCGCATGGGCGTATACATGGGTATCTTCAATTTCACGATCACCGTCCCCCAGATCGTCATCGGACTGACCGGCGGTGCCATCGTCAAGTACTGCTTCGCCTCCGACGCGGCCGACATGCTGGCGCTCGCCGGGGTCTTCATGCTGCTGGCCGCCGTGTCGGTCTTCCTGGTCAAAGAACACAAGGCCGAATGACCTACAATCCATAAAATCAACTTATAAACTAACCAAAATTCTTATGAAACGATTTTTAACTATGTGTGCGGGTATCTTGCTCATATGTCAATTTACCCCCCCCCTCACGCTGGCACAAAACGCTGGTTATGAGGTAAAAGGCGTAGTTGTCGACAAGTCTGGGATGCCGATTTTGGGCGCTACCGTCGTCGAAAAGGGCACGACCAACGGTGTCTCGACGGGCATCAACGGCGACTATGCCATCCGCGCCGCCGGCCCCGAGTCGGTCATCGAGGTCAGCTATGTCGGTTACAAGACCGTCAGCCTGGTGGCCAGTTCGTCGCTGCTGGTGCACCTCACGCTTGAAGAGGATGCCATGGGTATCGACGACGTGGTGGTGATCGGCTACGGTACAATCAAGAAAAACGACATGACCGGTTCGGTCGTGGCGATCAAGGCCGAAGAGTTCAACCGCGGCGCCGTGGTCTCCACACAGGACATGCTCAAGGGTAAGGTTCCGGGCGTGCACATCATCCCCGGCGACGGAGGCCCCGGATCGAGCGCCACCATCCGCGTGCGCGGTGCGGCTTCGCTCAACGCCTCGAACGACCCGCTGATCGTGATCGACGGGGTGCCCATCGCAGTCGACGGCGGCAAGGGTATGGCCAACCCGCTGGAGACGATCAACCCCAACGACATCGAATCCTTCACCGTGCTCAAGGACGCTTCGGCGGCGGCCATCTACGGTTCGCGCGCCTCGAACGGCGTCATCCTTGTCACCACCAAGAAGGGGCGCGGCAACACGCCCCGCGTATCGTACAGCGGCAGCGTGAGCGTCCAGATCAACTCCGACGAGCTGCCCGTGATGTCCCCCGGCGAGTTCCGCACCTACATCGACCAGGTGTATCCCGCAGGTACGACCACGGGCGACAAGGTACAGTCGATGCTCGGCGACAAGAACACCAACTGGCAGGATCTGGTCTTCCGCACCGCCATTTCGCATGACCACAACGTCAGCCTGATCGGCAACATCAACGATAGGATGCCCTACCGCGCATCGGTGGGCTACACCAACCAGCAGGGTACGCTCGAAACATCGAAATACGAACGCGGGACGCTCGACCTGAGCCTCTCGCCCAACTTCTTCGACAAGCACCTCACGGTCAACCTCAACGCCAAGGGCGTCATCACGTCGCAGCGCTACGCCTCGGGCGGCGTGGTGGGTTCGGCGGCCTTCTTCAACCCCACGATCGACCCCTATTTCCGCAACGACGACGGTTCGATCGACTACACGACCACCAACGGATACTGGAACTACGGATCGGGCCGCGGCGAGGACTTCACGCCCAACACCCTGCTGGGCGCAGGCCCGCTCTCGCAGCTCTACGACCGCGACAATACGGCTCGTGCCAAGCGTTTCATCGGCAACGCCCAGATCGACTATAAGGTTCACGGCTTCGAGGCGCTGCGCTTCAACCTCAACCTCGGCCTCGACGTATCGAGCGCCAAGACCTACGACGGCGTGAACCCCGGCTCGTTCCAGGCATACACCGACACCGAGGCCCGCGGCTGGGGACAGTATTCGTGGACGACGAACTTCCGCCGCAACCAGCTGCTCGAATTCTACGCCAACTTCAATAAGGAGTGGGGCATCCACCACCTCGACGTGATGGCCGGTTATTCGTGGCAGCATTTCTACAGCTCCGACCACTCGGTATCCTATTTCAACGAGACGCACGAGCAGAAGGGCGAGGATTCGCGCTACCCGTTCAACCGCCAGGAGAATTATCTGCTCTCGTTCTACGGACGCCTGAACTATTCGATCGCCTCGAAATACCTCTTCTCCTTCACACTGCGTGACGACGCCTCATCGCGTTTCTCGAAGGATACCCGCTGGGGCCTCTTCCCTTCGGGCGCCTTTGCGTGGAACATCGCCGAGGAGAATTTCCTGAAGGATTCGCGTGCCGTCTCGGCCCTCAAGCTGCGCGTCAGCGTGGGGCAGACCGGGCAGCAGGAGATCGGCTCCAATTATCCCTACCTGGCGCGTTACTACATGTCGACCGACGTCTATAAGACCTATTACATGGGCAGCGCCGGGCACATGTTCTACCTCACGCCGGGCGCCTACGACCCCAACATCAAATGGGAGACCACGACGACCTACAACGTCGGCCTCGACTTCGGGTTCCTCGGCGGGCGCATCAACGGCAGCGTCGACTGGTACCTGCGTCAGACGGACGACCTTCTGAACAGCGTCATCACCCCCATGGGCTCGAACTTCGGCAACACGGTGCTCACCAACATTGGCTCGATGGAGAACAAGGGCGTGGAATTCAACCTGAATTTCATCCCCGTGCAGACCAAGGACTGGAACCTCACGGTCGGCTTCAACGGCACGTTCCAGCACACCGAGTTCACCAAGCTCAACAACACCGACGACCCCGACTACAACATCCAGACGGGAAGCATCACCAAGGGCACGGGCAACCTGCTCCAGATCCACAAGGTAGGCTATGCGCCCTACACTTTCTACTGTTTCCAGCAGGTATACGACCAGGACGGCAATCCGATCCAGAACGCGCTGGTCGACCGTGACAAGGACGGCAAGATCACGCAGGCCGACCGTTACATGACCGACAAGAGTCCCAACCCGGACTTCTTCTACGGCATCAGCCTCAAATTGAACTACAAGAACTGGGACTTCGGCTTCAACGGCCACGGTTCAGCGGGCAACTGGGTCTTCAACGATTTCGCCTCGGCCAACTCGACGTCCAACATCGACATCAACGCCGGCAACTTGCCCAACTTCGCACGGCTGGTCAAGAAGACCGGCTTTACAAAGGCCAACAGCGGCGAGCAGTGGTATTCGGACATGTTCCTCGAAAACGCTTCGTTTTTTCGCATGGACGACATCAACCTGGGGTACACGTTCAACAAGATTGGCAACTGGAAGGGCTCGATGCGCGTCGCCTTCGGCGTGCAGAACGTATTCGTCATCACCGATTACAGCGGCGTAGACCCCGAAATACCGGGCGTCAACGGCATCGACGGCTCGATCTGGCCGCGCCCGCGCACCTATTCGCTGCGTCTGAATGTAAACTTCTAAAAACGAACGAACCATGAAAATCGACATAAAACATTTCGCCTTGGCGGCGGCAGGCGCAACGATGCTGCTCACTTCGTGCATCGGGGATCTCGACACCCTGCCCCTCAACCCGTCCGACTCGACCTCGGAGACCGTCTACGGGAAAGACGAGAACGGCTACCTGGCCGGGCTCACCAAACTCTATTTCAATTTCGTCTCGAACGACACCACCGACCTGCAGGTCAGCGACGGCGGCGCCTCGGAGCTCATCCGCGCATTCTGGACGATCCAGGAGGTTACGGCCGACGCCTGCAAATGCGCCTGGGAGAACGACGCCTGGGTTCGCGCCATGAATACCGACACGTGGTCCGACGCCGACAACGACGCGACCTACGCCGTCTACGTACGTACGTTGCAGGGCATCGCCTACGTGAACGAGTACCTGCGCCAGACCGCCTCGGACAAACTCTCCGACCGCGGCGTGAGCAGCGAACTGGCCGCCAGGATCCAGAGCTTCCGTGCCGAGGCCCGTTTCCTGCGCGCCTATTTCTACTGGATCGCCCTCGACGTGTTCGGCGACGTGCCGTTTACGACCGAGACCTCGCCCTTCGGCGGCGGTGTGAACCCCAAACAGGCCTCGCGCAAGGATGTCTTTGACTACTGCATCTCGGAGCTGACCGACCTGGCTTCGGACGAAAGCGCGATGCCTGCCGCACGCTCGAACTACCCGCGTGCCGACAAGGGTGCGGTCAACGGCCTGCTGGCCCGCATGTACCTCAATGCCGAGGTTTATGCCGGCACCCCGATGTGGACGGAGGCCAAATCCGCCTGCGAAGCGATCTTCGGCATGGGCTACTCGCTCTGCCCGGAGTATTCCGACCTCTTCCGCGGCGACAACGGCGAGAACGCCGACGCCCTGAAGGAGATCATCTTCGGCGTGGCATACGACGCCGAGCAGACGCAGTCCTACGGCGGCACGTCGTACCTGACGCTGGCAGCCATCGCCGCCACCGACGTGACGGCCGAACAGAAGATCAACGGCGTGAACAACGGCTGGGCCGGCATCCGCGTACCCTACGAATACGTACAGAAATATTTCAACGCCCGCAACGCGGACTACACCACGGGCGAATATACGGTCAACGACAAACGCGGCGGAATGTTCTACATCAAAGGCCGCCAGGAGTCGATGAACGATGCGCTCTATGTCTTCCTCAACGGGTGGACTTGCCTCAAGTTCAACAATATCCCCCACGACATGACCAACGACGAATTCCTTGCCACGGCTGCATCGAAGGCATACAGCGACATCGACTTCCCGATGATCCGCCTGGGCGAGATCTACCTGATCTACGCCGAGGCCTGCATGAACCTGGGACAGGCCAACACCGCGCTGCCGAAGCTCAAGGAGCTGACCGACCGCGCCGGGGTATCGGCCCCCTCGTCGGTCACGGCCGACTACCTGCTCGAGGAGCGTGCCCGCGAGCTGATGTGGGAGGGGCACCGCCGCACCGACCTGATCCGCTACGGCAAGTTCACCACCCCGTCGTTCCTCTGGACATACAAGGGCGGCACCTTCACCGGACAGGGGTTCGATGATTACATGAAAATCTTTGCCATCCCTTCGTCGGAGCTCGCTTCCAACCCCGAACTGCACCAGAATCCCGGCTACGGAAACGCAACCGATAAATAACCAACCCTAAAAATCGTACGACTATGAAAATTACACGATATGCGATGATGCTGGCGGCTGCGACGGGGCTCCTCTCCGCCTGCCAAAAGCTCGACGAGGTAAAGGCCTACGACCCCGACAAGGTCGTGGCGCCCGTGCTGCATGCGCTGCCCGGGGAGATCGTCATTACGCCCGACAACATGGGCTCGACGCAGACCTTCACCTGGGACGCCGCCGACTTCGGCGTCCGCACCCAGATCAACTACTCGATCGAAGCCTCGTACAACGACGGTGCGAAACTGGTGCTCTTCACGGGAATGAACGGCACCTCGTCGGAACAGACCTATGAAAGCCTCAACAACATCCTTGCGCTGTCCGTGGAAGACGGCGGCCTGGGGGTTCCCTCGGGCGAACCTACGGACGTGGATTTCTACATCAGCGCCACGATCGGCACCGACTTCGAAAAATTCTACTCCGCCCCCGCCACCGTCCGCATGACCGTGACGACGGCCGAGCGTACCTATCCCCAGGTCTGGGTAATCGGCGATTACTGCGGCTGGAATTTCGACAACGCACAGGGACTGTTCTGTTTCTCCGGCGACGAGGTCACCTACGAAGCTATCGTTGACTTGGGCGAAAAAGCCGCCAACGGCTTCAAACTGAGCGGCGAAGCCGGTTGGAACGATGCCTGCAACTGGGGCACCGACGGTGATGCTGCGGCTCCGGAAACGGAAGCCCCGTCGATCACGCTGATCTCCAGCGGCGGTTCCGGAAACATCATGGTCTATTCCAAGCGCTTCTACCGCTTCGTATTCGACCGTTCGACATTAACGTTAAGCAATAAGCTGTCGTTCAACTCGATGGGTATTATCGGCGATGCCACTCCGGGCGGCTGGGACACCGACACGGAGATGAATTTCGACACCCAAAAACAGCGTTTCTGGGTCGACGTCACACTGACCGCCGGGGAATTCAAATTCCGTGCGGACAACGACTGGGCGATAAACTTCGGCGGGGCGGACGGACGCCTTTCGCAGAACGGCGACAACATCAAGGCCACGGCGGGCAACTACCGCGTATACGCAACCCTGAACAACTCTGCGGAGATCACCTACGAACTCAATGCCGGCGACTACGGCACGGGCGGCGGCGAAGAACCCGACCCGGGGCCGGAAAAGGCCGACTGGTACATCCACGGCCAGACCGTCGCAACCCCCGACTGGGGCCCGACGGCCATGGAGAGCGCCAGCTCGAACATCGTGGCCTACAAGGCCGCAGGGGTCGAGGTAGCCGCCAACTCGGAATTCCTCTTCAAGAGCGGCGACGAGTCGCAGTGGATCGGGGCCGACGCCGCATTCGCCGGCAGCAGCCCCTACACCTGCGCGATCGGCTCGGCCTTCAAGGTTTCCGCCGACAAGGTCAATGCCGTGATCGCCGAAGCCGGCACGTACGACTACTGGCTGCTGCCCGAGGCGGGACGCGCCTACGTGATGGCCGCAGGCGCCAAGCCCGAGCTGGTCGCCGACACATGGGGACTGGTCGGCAACATCACCGGATGGGGTGACCTGGGCGATTTCTCCATGAGCGGGGAGGGCGCCTACCTCGTTCGCAAAGGCGTAGTCCTGACCACCGCCAGCGAATTCAAGATCCGCTTCAACAACGCCTGGGACGACTCCAAGAACTACGGCACGGCGTCGGGCGGTGCGGTCGACATCAACAAGGCCGTCGACATCATCACCAGCGGCGGTTCGCAGAACATGAAAGTCCAGCTCGACGGCACCTACGACATCTATTTCGACCTCGCGAATTCGCAGATATACATCATGTCCGAGGGCAAGACCCCGGCAGAGGCCGAATAACGGCCACCCTTTCACGGGACGGCACACAGAGATTGCCGTCCCGTTTCTGGCCTGCCGCCCCTGACCGGACGGCAGGCCCCGAAACGAACTTTAACCGAGATTCCGCTATGAAAAAATTTCTTTTCCTGCTGCTGGCACTCGTACTTTCCGTATCCGTGTCGTGCAGCGACGACAAGACCGGCGATACCGGCGGCAGTATGCTCTCCGTGACCCCCACGGAGATAGAATTCGAAGCCGCAGGCGGCAGCCGGCTGCTCGACCTGCGCACCGATGCGGGCGCGTGGTCGCTGACGCAGAGCGACAATACCGCATGGTGCACACCGGCCCTCACATCGGGCAAAACCTCCACGTCGTTCGCGGTCACGGCGACCGCAAACGAGTCGTCGAAACGCTCCGCGACGCTTACCTTCACCGCCCCGGGCTGCGATCCGGTCGTCGTCACCGTGACACAGAGCGGCGATGCCTCCCAGGATTTCGAGGGCGAGCAGGTCGTCGCCCAGCCCGATGCGTGGGACAACCGCAAACGCGCCGACATAAGCTACCAGCTGCTGGTATACAGCTTTGCCGACGGCAACGGCGACAAGGTGGGCGACCTGCCGGGGCTGACCCGGCGGCTCGACTACATCGACGCACTCGGCGCCTCGGCCGTGTGGCTCTCACCGATCCATCCGGCGGCTTCGTACCACGGTTACGACGTGCTCGACTACGAGGCGGTCAACCCCGCCTTCGGGTCGGACGCCGACCTGAGGGCATTCATCGACGCGGCCCATGCCCGCGGCATCCGGGTCTACCTGGATTACGTGCTCAACCATACGGGCAAAGACCACCCGTGGTTCAAATCGGCCGCCGCGTCCGAAGGGAGCCCTTACCGTGACCGCTATATCTTCTCCGAAGACCCGCAGGCCGACATCGCGGCCGGGCGGATCGACCAGATCGCCACGGAAGGCGCCGCAGGCTACGATGCCGGACAATGGTTCTCGACCGACACGGGGGCGGGTGCCGCCGGGCGCTTCAAGTTCGTGCTCGACTGGACAAATGCCGACAGCCCGACGGTGACCGTTACCGAAACGACCGATGCCGCGGATGCGGACAATACGCAGGGCGGCGCGGACGACAAATACCTCTATTTCGGCAACGGCACGAGCAAACGCTTCTACGCCAGGGGCGGCAACAGTTACGAACTGACGCTCGACTTCGATTCCGACTGGGGATTCCTCGTCCGCACCTCGACCACGTCGTGGGCCGCAGGCACCAAATACGGCGCCCCCGACAACCGGACGATCATCCGGTTCGGGGAGCCCTTCACCCTGATGTCGAACCGCTCGGCCGATCCGGCCAACGTGCAGTTCTCGCTGCCGACGATGTACCATTCGCACTTCTGGACGGCGGCATTCGCCGACCTCAACTACGGCAAGGCCGCCGAGGCCGAGCAGTCCGGGGCGTTCAAGGCCGTCACCGAAGCGGCCGACAAGTGGGTACGCATGGGCGTGGACGGGTTCCGCCTCGATGCCGTGAAGCACATCTACCACAACGCCTACAACGACGAGAACCCCACGTTCCTCAAGAAATTCTACGACCGCATGAACGAGAGCTACAAGGCCGCCGGCGGAGAGGGCGATTTCTACATGGTGGGCGAGATGCTCGACGAAGCGGACAAGGCGGCACCCTATTACCGGGGGCTGCCGGCGCTGTTCGAATTCACGTTCTGGTACAAGCTCAAATGGGCGCTGCAAAACGGCATCGGATGCTATTTCGTCAAGGACATCCTCGACGTGCAGCCCCTCTACGCACAGTACCGCAGCGATTATATCGAAGCCACGAAACTTTCGAACCACGACGAGGATCGCACGGGCTCCGACCTGGGACAGTCCGCCGAAAAGATGAAGGTGGCGGCCGCCGTGCTGCTCACGGCGCAGGGCGCACCCTACATTTACCAGGGCGAAGAGCTCGGGTACTGGGGCACCAAATCCAACGGCGACGAATATGTCCGCACCCCGATCCTGTGGGACAAGGCGGGCAACGAACTGGCTTCGGGAAGCCTCTCGGGCAAGATCGACATGCAGATGCTGACCCCGGCGATCTCGGTCGAGGCACAGGCCGACGACGACGGTTCGCTGCTCAACCTCTACCGCACGTTCGCCCGGCTGCGCAACACCTACCCCGTGCTGGCGCAGGGCAAGATGGTCAAACACCCGGTCTACAACGACGGCAACACCTCGCAGCAATCCATCGCGGCCTGGTACCGCGAGCTGGACGGCGAACGGATGCTCGTCGTGCACAACTTCGGCCGGGAGGAGCAGATACTGACCCTTACCGACCAACCGGACAAGGCCGTAGGCGTCTCAGGTGAAGTGAAACTTCAGCGCGGCGACGCTTCGTCGAAACTGCTCATGGGCGCCTGGTCGTCGGTGGTATTCACGCTCTAAACGACACGCCATGAAACGCTTGCCCGCATTACTTCTCGCAATGGTACTGGTTGCCTGCGGCACACGGCCGCAGCAACCGGCCGCCCACCCCGACTGGAGTTACAACTCGGTCGTCTACGAAATGAACGTGCGCCAGTACACCCCCGAAGGGACGCTGCCGGCGGCCGCACGCCACCTGCCCCGGCTCAGAGAACTGGGCGTGGACATCGTCTGGCTGATGCCCGTCTACCCCATCGGCGTCAAGGAGCGCAAGGGAACCCTCGGCTCGTACTACGCCATCTCCGACTACGAAGCCGTCAACCCCGAATTCGGCACGCTGGAGGATTTCGACCGGTTCCTGGCCGAAGCCCACAGACTCGGGCTGCGCGTGATCCTGGACTGGGTGGCCAACCACACCTCGCCCGATGCCCGCTGGATCGAGGAGCGCCCGGCCGACTGGTATGTACGTGACTCGCAGGGCAACACCATCGTGCAGTACGACTGGACGGACATCGCCAAGCTCGACTACGGCAACGCGGACATGCGTGCCGCAATGGCGGCCGCCATGCGTTTCTGGCTCGACCGCGGCATCGACGGATTCCGCTGCGACATGGCGTGCGAGGTACCCATCGACTTCTGGCAGCAGACGCTGCCCGCACTGCGGAAAGAGTACCCCGGCATCTACCTGCTCGCCGAGGGCGAAGCCCCCGCATTGCACGACGGGGCGTTCGACGCCTCGTATGCGTGGGAGCTGCACCACCTGCTGAACGACATCGCACAGGGACGGAAAAGCGCCGCAGACCTGCGTGCCTACGTCGCCAGGGATGCCGCTGCCATGCCGCGCGAGGCGTTCCGCCTGATGTTCACCTCGAACCACGACGAAAACTCGTGGGCCGGGACGGAATTCGAGCGCATGGGCGACGCGGCACGCGTGATGGCGTTGCTGACCTTCACGCTGCCCAACGGGCAGCCGCTCGTCTATACCGGACAGGAGATGGGGTTCGACCACCGCTTCGAGTTCTTCGAGAAAGACCCCGTCCCCGCGTGGGAACGCAACGGATTTACGGATTTCTACGCCGCCCTGATCCGGCTGCGCCACGAGAACCCGGCGCTCGCAGCCGGGGAACGCGGCGGGCAGGCCGCATACCCGCTCGGCGAACGAACACCCGACGGCCTGATGCTGTTTTCCCGTACGGCCGGCGGCAACGAGGTGACAGTCGCTGCGAACCTCAGTGCGGAGGAGGTCGCATTCGACCTGCCGTTCGAGGGCTCGCGCCGCGAGTTCTTCACCGGGAAGGAATACACGGGCGGCACCCGCACCGTGCTTCCCGCATGGCAATGGCTGGTCTTCGCACAAGACAGGAGATAAAAGTTGCGGACATGCGCCGGGGATGCGCGGAAACAGCGCCGGGAACCCGCCGGGAACCCGATAGAACCCGACGGGAATAGACAGTAAACCATCCGAGAAGCACAGGGATGCGCACGAGAAGCACAGGGATGCCCCGGGCGAAACGGGAATCGCTGGAAACCGATTTTTTGCTAACTTTACAAACGACGATATTTTGAACCGATTTTTCATGACACTCGCAGCAGCCGGACTGCTCTCCTGCACAGGGACAGGACAGTCCGCATTCGACCCCGCCTCGGTGGCAGACGCCTCGGGCGAGGTTACCCGCGTCGAACCCCTCTCGTGGTGGACGGGGATGCAGACCCCGCTCCAGTTGCTCGTCAACGGGGCCGGCATCGCGGCATACGACGTCCGCATCGAAGGCGGACAGGGCGTCGGGGTGAAGGCCCGCCACAAAGCCGACAGTCCCAATTACCTATTCGTGGACGTGGAGGTGAAACCCGACGCGGAGCCGGGCACCTACTACCTCGTATTCTCGCAGGGGGAACGACAGTTCAAGGTTCCCTATGAGATCGCGGCACGCGCCGAAGGCTCGGTCGCACGCAAGAGTTTCACCACGGCCGACATGATCTACCTCCTGATGCCCGACCGCTTCGCCAACGGCGATGCGTCGAACGACTCGACGCCCCACACGCGGGAGCGCGCCGACCGCAGCGCCTTCTTCGGCCGCCACGGGGGCGACCTGCAGGGGATGATCGACCACCTGGATTACATCGCAGGGCTGGGCGCCACGGCCGTATGGCCCACGCCGCTGCTGCTGGACGACGAACCCGAAGGTTCGTACCACGGCTACGCCTGCGGCGACTACTACCGCATAGACCCCCGGTTCGGCTCGAACGAACTGTATAGGGAGTTCGTCGGCAAAGCCCACGAGCACGGGCTGAAGGTGATTATGGACATCGTCACCAACCACTGCGGCACGGGCCACTGGTGGATGAAAGACCTGCCTTTCAGGGACTGGATACACCAGTTCCCCGAATACACCGGGACGAACGTCTGCTTCTCGACGAACATGGATCCCAACGCTTCGCGCTACGACCTCGACCTGCAGGAGAGCGGCTGGTTCGTGCCGTCGATGCCCGACATGAACCTCGACAATCCCTATGTGCTGCAATATTTCAAGCAATGGGCCGTGTGGTGGATCGAGTATGCCGGCCTGGACGGGTTCCGCGTCGACACCTACCCCTACAACGAGAAGGTGCCGATGAGCGAGTGGTGCGCGGCCGTACGCAGGGAATACCCCGATTTCAATATCGTGGGCGAATGCTGGACGTCGTCGATCCCGCAACTGGCATACTGGCAGGGCGGCAATCCCAACAAGGACGGCTTCGACTCGCACCTGCCGTCGATCATGGATTTCCCGCTGCAGGAGGCCATCTGCCGGGCGCTGCCCACCGACTCGCTCCGCTGGGGCGAGGGCATGACGCGCGTCTACGACTGCCTGTCGCACGATTTCGTCTACCATGACCTGTCGAAAATGATGATCTTCGTCGCCAACCACGACACCGACCGCATCGGCGACATCGTACGCAGAAACCCCGACCGGCTGAAACTCTCGATGGCGATGCTGGCCACGATGCGCGGCATCCCGCAGATATTCTCGGGCGACGAGATGATGTTCACCTCGAAAGACCTCTCGCAGGGACACGGCGGGCTGCGCGTGGATTTCCCCGGCGGCTGGGAGGGCGACGCGGTGAACCTGTTCGACCCGGCGCAGCGCGATGCCGTACAGGCGGGGCTCTTCGACTACACGCAGCGGCTCTTCCAATGGCGCAAGTCGAAGCCCGTGATCCACAACGGCCGCACGATGCACTTCCTCTCGCGCGACAACACCTACGCCTATTTCCGTTATGACGACACCGACGCGGTATTCGTCTTCATCAACAACTCGCGGGGCAAGAAACAGGTGCCGTGGTCGCACTATGCCGAGATCGCCTCGGGGCTGAGCGACGGGCGCAACGTCCTGACGGGCAAAGCCACGGAGGTGGACGATACCACCACGGTCGGCCCGCGGCAGGCGCTGATCGTAGAATTCAAACGTAAATAACAAGACCGAACCATGAAGAAAATATTTTTATATATCTCCGCGCTGCTGGCCGGTGCAGCCTGCACGGCACAGGAGACGCTCCTCTCGCCCGACGGCCGCCTCCGCCTGGAGTTCAGCCTGGCGGATGGAGGCCGCCCCACCTATACGCTCGATTACAAGGAGCGCCCCGTGATCCTGCCCAGCGGCATGGGGCTCGAACTGCGCGGCGAAGCCCCAAAGCTGGAATTCGGGGCTGAAATCCGCAAGGGCGAACCAGGGCGCCCGGTATCGCTCTACGACGGGTTCACCCTCGGGCAGGTGGCCCGCAGCGAGTCCGACCAGACATGGCGTCCCGTATGGGGCGAGCAGGCCGAGATCCGCGACCGCTATAACGAAATGGCCGTCACGCTGCGGCAGGCCGCGACAGGCCGCGACATGACGATCCGCTTCCGGCTCTACGACGACGGGCTCGGATTCCGCTACGAATTCCCCGAACAGGAGTCGCTGACCTATTTCGTCATCGGCGAGGAGAAAACACAGTTCGCCATGGCGGGCGACCACACGGCGTTCTGGATCCCGGGCGACTACGACACGCAGGAGTACGACTACACGGAGTCGAAACTCTCGCAGATACGGGAGCTGATGCCCGGCGCCATCACGCCCAACTCGTCGCAGACGCCCTTCTCGCCCACGGGCGTACAGACGGCCCTGCAGATGAAGAGCGACGACGGGCTCTACATCAACATCCACGAAGCGGCGCTGGTCGACTATGCGTGCATGCACCTCGACCTGGACGACCGGAATTTCATCTTCACCTCGCACCTTACGCCCGACGCACAGGGGTGGAAAGGCTACATGCAGGCGCCCTGCCATACCCCGTGGCGCACGGTGACGGTCTCGGACGACGCCCGCGACATCCTCGCCTCGAAGCTGATCCTGAACCTCAACGAGCCGTGCGCCTATGACGACACCTCGTGGATCAAGCCCGTGAAATACATGGGCGTATGGTGGGAAATGATCACCGGCAAGAGCGACTGGGCCTATACGCGCGACGTGCCGTCGGTACAGCTCGGCGTGACGGATTACGCCCGATGCAGGCCCAGCGGCCGCCACGGCGCCGAGAACGAGAACGTGAAGCGGTACATCGACTTCGCGGCGGCACACGGGTTCGACCAGCTGCTCGTCGAAGGCTGGAACGTCGGCTGGGAGGACTGGTTCGGGCACACGAAGGATTACGTCTTCGATTTCGTGACCCCCTACCCCGATTTCGACATCGCCGCACTGAACGAATATGCGCACGGGAAAGGCATCCGGCTGATGATGCACCATGAAACGTCGGCTTCGGTGCGCAACTACGAACGCCACATGGAAGCGGCCTACCGCCTGATGGACAAATACGGGTACAACTCGGTCAAGAGCGGGTACGTGGGCGACATCCTGCCCCGCGGCGAGCACCATTACGGGCAGTGGATGAACAACCACTACCTCTATGCCGTCCGCCGGGCCGCCGACCACAAGATCATGGTCAACGCCCACGAGGCGGTGCGCCCGACGGGCCTCTGCCGCACCTACCCCAACCTGATCGGCAACGAGTCGGCACGCGGCACGGAGTACCAGGCGTTCGGCGGCTCGAAGCCCCACCATGTGACGATCCTGCCCTTCACGCGCCTGCAGGGCGGCCCGATGGACTACACGCCCGGCATCTTCGTGATGGACGTCGCGGAGGTCAACCCCGGCAACCACTCGCACGTCAACGCGACGCTCGCCAACCAGCTGGCGTTGTACGTGACGATGTACTCGCCGCTGCAGATGGCGGCAGACCTGCCCGAGCACTATGAGAAATACATGGATGCGTTCCGTTTCATCGAGGACGTCGCACTGGACTGGGAAGAGAGCCGCTACCTGCTGGCCGAACCGGGCGACTACATCGTCGTGGCGCGCAAGGCCAAAGACACGGGCGAGTGGTTCGTGGGCGGCGTGACGGACGAGAACCGACGTACGGTGACGCTCCCGTTCGACTACCTCGATCCCGGTAAGGAGTACGTGGCGACGCTCTACGCCGATGCCCCCGATGCCGATTACCAGACCAATCCGCAGGCATATGTCATCCGCACCGGGAAGGTCAGACAACGCACGGAACTCGACGTGGAGATGGCGCGCGGCGGAGGCTTTGCAATCTCCATACGCGAGGCAACCGACGCAGACCGCAAACTCTGCAAGCTGAAATAACGGGCGATGCCTGCGGACGGCAATCATGCCGGGGCCCACACAGCCCCCTCAAAAAATCCTTTGCCCCTCGTTCTTTTCAAGAACAGGGGCTTTTTTATGCGTATTTTTAAAACGCAAAAGTTCGCCCCTATATTATTGACTCCAAACCATTTACGCCCACAAATCCAAGATTAACACAACTGCTTGATTTTCAAAACAACATGGAGGTGGTCAATCAAAATTAACGAATCATTATAGCGGGGAAAATAAATTATTTTCCCCGCAACTGTGCTGCATCATCAAGTAGCTTTTTCGCTTTGCGCTCTTTGCTTGCAGCCCGCTCTAGTTGTTCTGCCCGCCGCCTTACGGCTTCTTTGTACCGTTCAACTTGGTTTCGGACGGTATCGCGTATGGCCGTGTGCTGCTCATCCCTGAATATCGTTTCCAACTCCATAAGCTCCTTTTCTTTGATCTCACCACGCATTTTCACGTAGCGGTATTTCAGGTCGTTCGCAGCTAACAGCCGATTATTCTCTGAGATTCGGTAAATGAATGCGCCTTGCAGGAAAATACATCCCAGCATGACGAACATCGTCAAAAATGTTTTCGAAGAACTGATATCGAGCGTATAAGTATGCCGGTGCTCCCGCACTGGCAGGTTTTCGGGCTTTGCCGCTGCTTCGACAGCTTGCCTCACCTGCTCTATCAATGTATGTGTCTGCCTGATCTCTTTGTCGATCACCTCCAGCCTACCCGCTAACTGCGCCAACAGAGCGTTGTATTTGTCGGTAAATTCCCGCTCCTGCTCGGTTTTTACTCCCGGCAAGGCCGTATGCCGTTGCAGTTGTTCGAGCATCTGTGCGACCTGCCCCTGCGAGAGCTCCGTGGCCTCTATCAGCCGCTCGATCCGTTCCAGCTGTGCATTCTCCAGACCCGCGTTGGCTTTGGTGCTTTTGACAGCCTTGACGAGCGTTTCTTTGAGGTCTTCGTACATTTCGATCGAGAGTCCGATCTTATTTTCGTCGTTCATGATTTTTGAGATTTTCTAATTCGGTTACAGTTTTATTTTGGCTCTTCTTTTCTGTTCTTCCATCCTGCGGCGGTGCTCCATCGCAGCGATGGCCATCGCCTCGGCCGCGGCGTTGAGCAGTGCCGTGATTCGTGCTATATACTTTTCGGGGCTTTCTCCCGGCTTGCGCTGTAACTGCTTGGCGGACACTCCGCCGGGCGAATCGGCCGGCGGCAGTGGAATCCCGCCTGCCTTTCCGAGGTTTACCGATGACGGCTCTTCGCGCGTGCCGCTGCTACCCATACCGCCGAACAACCCTGCAAATGCTGAACGGTAATTGCCTGCCGCCGCCGAGAGGTTCCCGAAGAGCGTTGCCCGGTGTTGGGTTTGTTGTTGAATATTGTTGAACCGGTTGTCGAGTTTCGTAAAGTTGAAAGCCCGGTCGATCTTCGATCCGGAGAACTCGAAGCCGTTTTTCGAGAACAAAACCCCTTGTTTGCGGTCAGTCGAACCGCAATACTTGTAACGGATGCCGATGCCCTGTTTTTCCAGTTGCTTCTCCAGCCCTTTCCATCCGGCGCATCGGGGCAGACACCTTTTGATCGCATCGTGGATTTCGTATCTGGTCTTGTCGGGTTCGCGCAGCCGCTCCCGCCGCACGTCGTCCTTTCCCGGTGCGAGATACAATCCGCACTTCTCGGTCAGCTCCCGGCATACCTTGGCGCTGCGGAGCTTGATGTTCTTGTCCGAAATGGTCTGCCCGTTATTCCCGACCCGGTTGTAGACCAGATGGCAGTGCGGATGGGGCTGGTCGAGATGGCGCACCAATAGGTATTGCGTATCGGTGATGCCCATCTTCTGCATGTACTCCTTTGCGATCTGCGTCATCAGGGCGTCGGTCATCCGCGGAGCGTCCTTGGGTGAGAAAGACAGCGAGATATGCCCGACGGTGTTTTTCAGCCGCGGATTCAATAAGGTCTGGTCTTTGAAGTCCTGCACCATGTCCTTCACTTCCGGAGGCGTAATGCCTTCAGCTTCCAGTATCCGGGATTCCTCTTTCATCACGTAGCCTACCGTCCCCGAAAAGGACGAAGCGGATATGACCTTACCGACCATCGCATATCTGCTTCAGGAGTTTTTCGATGGCCGTGACGATCGCCGCATGCCGTACCCTGACAGCCGCCAGACCTTTGGCATTGGCCAGCCGGGTCAGTTGGTTCAGATTTCGGGCGATGCCCTTGAGTTGGGCCATGAAATCCAGCTGTTCACGGGTGATCCGCGCCCTCACCGTTCCTCGGTCGATCAGCTGGCGCAGGACTTCGGCCGGCGGTTGCCCGGCCTCGCGGCAAAGGGCCGAGAATCGGAGTTTCCGTTCGGGGCTGAGTCGTGTGCTGACGACGTATTTGCAGATGCGGCCGATGCCGACTTTCGGCCGACCGCCCTGTTTGCTGTATGTTTTCTTCGGTGTTTCCATGACAGGTTGTTTCGATAGATTGTTCATGCTATATAGGTTGTTCAGACCAGCGGGATTTTACGCCGGCCAGCGGGGAAGGCGCAGTTTTCGTCTACGAAAACACAACCTTGCCTTCCTTAAACCTTTATCCCTTTCCGACGCGGTGGTTCAATTTCCTCCGGTTCCGCTTTCAGGGCTTGCAGATTATTCCGACAAAGGTGACCCTGCCGGTCGGATGTCGTTTTCGGGAGATTCGGCCGGTCTTTTATATGGGCGATCAGATAGTCATTTACGTCCTTGTAAAACTGCTTTGGTCGATTACCTCGCTGCGGGGACAAAGACGGATCAGATCGGCAGTTGCCTTGCGTCCTGCTTCGTCGTTGTCGAAGAAGGTGCGGATCACCGGATGTCGGGAGATAAACGGAACGGCTTTGGGCAGGTTGACGACCGAGTTCAGAACCGCGGCGTCGATGCGCAGTCGTTCGGGATGTTTCAGCGAAAGATAAGCGAGGAAATCCATAAATCCTTCGAAGGCGATCACCGTATCGGAACGGTTGTCGATGGTGGTGATATGTTTGGGCGAGGAGCCGCCTTTGAACCGTGCGGAGCGCAGCTCCCACCCTCCGGCATCGTTGCGGAAACCGACGGCGAAAAAGGCGCGGCCGTTTATCTCGTAACGGACCTCGCGGCAGAATGCCGCGGCGACCGGCGGGACGATGCCGCGCGAGGCGAGATAACCGACCAATGCCGGATGCCGGAGCGAAGCGTCGGAGAGGATGCGGAGCGCGGGGACGGTGGCCGGCCGCACGACCGACAATGCCCCGCCAACGCCAAGAGGCTCACCAATACCCGGTGAGATAGAAGCAATCCCCGTGTCTCCTTTTTCACCGTTTTGCAGCCGTCGGACCGCTTCGCGGCTGTCGCACCGCTCCAACCGCATCACGAGGGTGAGCAATGTACCGCCTTCGCCCAGTCCGAAGTCGTACCAGAGATTTTGCACGTAGTCCACTTTGAAACTCGGCGTGCGTTCTTCCCGCAAGGGTGAAAGATACATACCGTAGCCGTTGCGTTCGTATTTGGGCTGAATCCCGCGCCAGGCGAGAAAATCACGGATGGAAATCCGGTTGCTGTATGGTATGACAGTCATTTTTTCCGTAAATTTGTTGAGAAAAAGTGTAAAATCCAGTGAAAGAAAAGGTTGGCGTCTTACATATCTCTTACACGGCATCCGGCGCTGTAAGTCCGAAAGAACCCGTAAGACTTTGTAAGAGGATTTGTAAGAGATGTAAGATTATGAAAATAAGAAAGCTACTTCCTTTTTTCAACATTCTTACATCGCAGCATCGTCCAGCAATCCGCCGAGTTGTTCCCGCGTGACGGTATAGACCCGTGCCGTCTTGCTGTCCTGCCGCTGCGTTTCGCCGTTGTAGGTAATCGTATAGCGTTGGTAGTAAGTCGGTGGTGCGGGTCGCAGCTGCCAATTTTCGGCAAGAATCCGCCGCACGGTGGGATGGTCAACACGGATGCCGCGTATCTCCAGCATATTGACCATATCGCTCACGTCGAACCGATACTCCGCAAGGTTCTCGGCATCCATGATATCGCGAATAATCGACAGCATTTCGGTTTCGGTCTTGCTGCGGTTGTAGTGTATGATCCGCCGCAAGGCATCGGTGACCAGCAGCCGGGGCGCGAACCACATACGGCTCTCTTCATGTGACGAGAGCATACGTTGTTGCAGATAGAAGAGCAGCCCCGGTATCTCGGCTCGCATTTTGGCCAGCAGGTGTTGATCGTCATACGGGAGCGGCGGCACGCGCCGCACCCAGTAGCGGGTTTCCGCAGCCTCGATCAGGACGGGATTGCGCTCGTTGTTGGAGCAGAGGACGAACTTGCCGAAAAACTCCACCTCCCGGCGGTCGCGGCCTTTCGCCTCAGCCTTGTAGCTGCGTGCAGTCGATAGGTTCTTGATCCTCTCGGAATCTTCGCGGCGGTTGAGCAGCACCTCGTCCACGCAGATCAGCAGTTTGCCCATCCAGTCGTCATTGAATTGCGAACGGAAATCTTCGTTGGTATTGAAGGTAACGTTTCCGCCGAAGATCGACTTTAAGAGATTGAGAAAGGTCGTCTTTCCCGTGTTGCGTTCATCCGACACCAGCAACAATACCGGCAGCCGTTGCAAGGGGCGCAGGTAGAGCAGTTGCAGATAATCGTACCCCAGTTCGACCTGCTCGCCGAAGATATGAGCGAAAAAGTCGTGGATGTGCGGAAAGATGCCATCGGCGGGCTGAAAGGGAATCGGCTCGTAACGGTTCAGGAAACCGTCGATCTCCCGGCGGTAGTTCGTGTGGTCGGGAACCGTGCAAAAGCCGTCGTATTTCGGAATGCAGGCCAGATAGCTTTTCCCGTAGTCCTGACGCAAGGTCTCGACATTCCACGGGATGAGCGTCTCGACGCTCCGGCCGCTGCTCAACGGCTGCCGGACCCGCTTGTAGATGGTCGTTCCCACGCGCAGGTAGGGGCTTTCTCTTTTCACTGTTTTAGCGGGCATAGCTGTCTCCGTTTAGAATCCGTTGCACATCCGCCACGCGATAACGGCGCTGCCCGCCGTACTCCACGGGAACAAGATAACCGCTCTTGGCCCATCGCCACAACGTAGAGGAATCGACACCCAACAACGCGATGGTCTGTTTTCGCGTGTACAATTCGCCCGCGTGTTGCGGAACCGGCATTACGGACGGCGGCGACGCGACTGCCGTCAACTCCTTGTGCCATTGCCGGAGATCTTCCAGACGGACGGTCACATTCACTTCACCGCCCAGCTCACTCAATTGTTTTAAGTCCATAATACGATAATTTAACCGAACCCGAACAGCAGGTCCGGCGACGAAAATAACAGGTGCTTTTCCTGCACCTGTTTTTGCAATCGAATCACCGCATTTGCACCGGCAAACAATTTCAGATATTGCTACTTACCAGCATTTTGCAATTACATGACAACAGAAAGAAAATTCCCTGCACCGACCGGGTGCAGGGAATATCTCATCCTTATACAGCTCTTTATTTTTGGATATATTCTTTCAGATTATCGATCAATCGGATGCGATAACCTCCGTCCGTCGCCCGAAGCTTGGCCCGCAACGTCTTCGTATTGTATTTGGCCAAAGACTCGAAGCTCGCTTTCAGCCATTCCGCCAATTCGGTCTGGTCATAAAAACGATTGGTCGCGCCCTTAAAAGCATTCCAGACGTTCCAACCGTAGTGACACAAATCCCCATAGCTCACCCGATCATGCCGAAGCCGAACCTGCGGCACATCATTCGGAACAGGCGCCATACATGCCAAATAAAGCAAACGTCGTCGCAAAATTTGCCGATTCGTCCCGTCAACGGCATCGCCCAAATCCTTATCGGTATATTCGTAGACGGTGGCGAGTGCATTTTCGAGAATCCGATCGTCCGGAACCGGATCGGCAGAAACAACGGCGGATTCCGGCACGATCGCGTCCGGGCTTCTTTCACACCGCTGTTCGGAACCGACTCCTTCTGTCGTTGTTTTCTCTTCGCCTCTCGGCTGACTACACCCAAAACGACGAAAAAAACGCTCCGAAAGATCCGCCGAACTGCCCACGCTGAAAAAGTAAAATCCGGTCACGCCAAGTCCTGCGGGGACAAGCAAAACAAGCGCCAGCCAAAGCGGAAATCCCCGCGAAACCATGGCGCTGAACAAAACGATCAAAGCAAAAATCACGGCGCTTGCCACGATCAGACGAAGACCTTTCTGGAAATAATACTCGGGATTCATAATTCCGATTCGCTGAAAAAATCATCCTCCATTACAACTTTCCGAAACCGATCCCGCAACTCCGCCATCCGCGCGATCAGTCGATCGTATGGCAGCGAATCTCCATAGATGAAATACTCCTGCATCCGCTCATAATCCCTGCGCCATACCTCCGCCAATTTTTCGGGCGGAATAAAATCGATCCGGCTCGGATGGTGCGTCCGATAATCGACTCCGCGAATCGTATTGAATATGCTGCGATGCCTGACAATCTCGACATACATTTTCGGATCGGCCAAGGCTGCCTTTCCGAAATCCGTATCCATCAGCCGCTCCAAATCGTACAGATGGCGTGTCATTCGCTCGACGCGCGGATTCTCTTTCTGAAACTCTTCATGCAGCAAAAACGCTTTCTCCAAAAACGTCCGTGACGGCACGACCGCATAAATCGGGAACACCAATTCTCCGAATACATCGGGATATGCCTCGGCAATCAGCGGACGAATCTCGATCCGCTCACGCGGTTCTTTCATCGACCGGCAGCTGAATTCGATCCGGATTTGCGATTCCACATACTCGATATTCGCATAAATGCTTCGATACGGCAACAGCACCAGCGTCGGATCGGCATCGGAGTCCTGCGCCGGAACGGCACGCAACTCAAAATCGGAAGCCCCATATCCTTCCAGCAATGCCTGCATTTCCGCAACGAGCCGCTGCTCGATATAGGCCCGCGAAAGTTTCCGAATCCGATCGCGCTGCGACTTGTTGTCCCCGGCAATTCTCCAAAAGGACTTGTCGATTGCAATGTCGATATCCTCCGAGAAGCGTTCTATGACATGCCAACCCTTGCTCAACGACGTACCGCCCTTGAAGGTGATGAAGTCCCGGCACGACGATTCGAACAGGGCTTTCAGCGTCATCGTCACCCACCAGTCCTTCTCGACAGCCTGCGGAGGAAGCCCGACACGCTCGCTCGTCTGTGCAACGAACATACTTTTCTGCTCGTCGGAAAACATCCAAAAATTATTCTTCATAGAACGACATAATGATTTTACGAATCCAGGCCGGCACCAACCGCAGATCGGGCAGAATGCTCGACTTCGGAATCCGGGCGAATATCGTCTTCAGTTGGGCGGTGTGCTCCTCCGTCACCTGCGGCCGACCGATCTCCTTCAGAGCGAACACGGCAAGCATCAGCGTTTTATTCTGATAGGCCAGATTTTTAAGCGCTACACGCTTGAATCGCAATTTGCGACCGTTGAACAAATTAACTGTCCGGGAATTGCCGTCGGTATAAAACACATAGTTCATCGGTACCTGGGCAGACAATCCCAATACATTCAATGCGTGCATACCCGTCGGAACAACTCGGGCTTCGCTCTGCCGAGCTACCTTTTCAGCGATTTCATTGATGGTCGGGTATTGTATGCCCATTCCAAACTTTCTATCGATTTTGGGATAGCAATAGAGGCCCCTTGCAATACGGACCAAACCGCCTTTTCGAGTAAGCCGTTCCAATGCCTTCGCAACCGATACAGCCGATCCGTATACAGCGAAATCGGATGCGGAATACAGCTTACCCCGTCCGCACTTCTTTATCTTATTAAGTATCTTATCCTCTATTGCTTGCATCTATTTACACACATATATCTGTCGTAAATTTATACAAATTTATCGACAAAACAAATTCTACTCCAACACACTCACTGCATCCCGTTTTATATCCATGTCGATATCGCGATAGCGGGCGAACGCCCGGCTGCCGTCCTTATGCCCGGACATCGCTCCCACGATCGCAGGGTCTTTCACGCTTTTATAAACATTCCCGATGAATGTCCGGCGCGCCATGTGCGACGAAGCAAGGTCGCAGATCGGCACCTGAACATTCTGCCGCGTCCGCTGGTCGATCGTCGTCACCATGCGCGTCAGTCCCGCTTTACGGAACGCCGCTTTGATATAGACATTATATTTTTGCTCCGAAATAAATGGAAACAATGTTCCGCGGTTCTCATCGAGGTATTTACGAATCAGTTCTTTCGCAGCACCGATCAGCGGCACCGAGACCGTCACCACTCGGTCGTCTCGCGTCTTGCGGGGAACATATTCGATGCAATCGCCGATGATATTGGCATAGGTCATCTTATAAAGGTCGCTCACCCGGCAGCCGATCATGCATTGGAAAACAAAAATATCTCGTTGCGTTTCCAGTTGCTTGTCATCCCCCATATCCGCTTCGGCCAACTGTTTGCGTTCGTCGGTCGTAATATAGATAGGCGTACCGTAGACAATCTCCGCAATCTTGTACTGCTTGAACGGATCATTGTAGGTATGTCCGTTATCATTTAACCATACATAAAACGACCGTAGACGAATCAACATATCCGAAACGTAATTCATGCCCCGCTCTTTCGGACGGCCGGGAATTACCGTTTCTCCCGCAGCATTGAGGTACGGGCCGCGCTTCACAGGCAGATTCTTCCTCACCTTCGGCCGGGCATACGGCACCTCGTCGTACAACTCCGGATGTTCGTCGAAAATCTCCGGTTCTTTCATCAGAAATGCCCCGAAATCATCAAGTGTCGTCGGAGATACGGTGTGTACGTCCAGCACGAACCGTCGGTTCGACAGTTTACGATACAACTCATACCGCTTCAACGTCCGCACCAAGACATTGAAATGCTTGACACGCGATTCGGACAATTTATGCGTAGCGAGGTATTCATCCGTCAACGGGAAAAAGCCTATTTTCTTTTCCTCAACGGAAGTCGCCGTCTTTGGCCGCAAAGTGCGCCGGATCAACTTTTCGAGCCACTCGCGCGTAACGGTCGATTTATCGTCTGCCGCCTCGACCGAGGTCTCAATTACATCGACCAATTCTTTCAATTTCACCCGCTTTGCCAACAGCGCATCGCGCTCCTCCCCCGGTGTGTTCGGAATATTGATATCGTTTTTCTTTCCCCAACGTCTCCGATCGACCCAAATGCCGGACGGCACACGTACACGCAATTCGCGGGAAACATAGACACGGAAATTAACTTGCGATTCTCCCGCGCTGTTCTCCCCTTGCGCCAAAACATATGTAACTTTTGCCATACATCCTCATTTTATGCTCTACAAAGATATGATTTAGATTCGAATACAGCAATACTTTCATGTCCGCACCGTGTCCGCATTTTTGCAAAACAGCTAAAAACAGACAAAATACATTTCATAGTATATCATTTTAATATACTATATTTCAACATATTATAAATATATTCAAATTTTAGTTATTTGCATATGTTTTCACAAATTAATTCCTGTCCTGGGCACCAAAGGACGCTGATAATCAGCGTCCTTTTTTTTGTGTAGGATAAAATGTAGGATAAATTGAATTACTCTTCCCCTTCAAAATCCTTAAAAAAGGAACTTCCCGCAAGTATAGCAGCATTCTCATCCACCCCCAATCGCAGGTAACGCATTGTCGTAGTAACCTTCTTATGCCCCAAGGCCTTGGAAATCGCAGTAAGCGGAACTTTGGAACGCTGGAGGTGCGTGGCGAAAGATCGGCGAGCAGTATGCGTAGAGATCAAAGTATATTTCTCGACCCTAATCTCTTTTAACTCGCCCCCTCGATGTTCGCAAATTGTCACTTTTTCGTCGATCCCTGCCATTTTCGCCACCACTTTGATATAGACATTCATTTTCTGGTCTGAAATCGTTTTTGACAGGTCAAAATCGCTCTCGAGGATTCTTTGTATCACGGGATGAAGTGGAATCGCAATCGGGGTATCTGTCTTACGGGTACGCATCATAATCATCCCATCAACAATATTTGACTCGCTGAAACGACTAAAGTCAGACACCCTCATGCCCGAAAATGCCCCGATAAGAAACCGGTTCCGTACCAGTTCACATGTAGCTATGCGCTGCCTGACTGCTTTCTCTCCGCACAGATCCGGCCACTCATTCAATACTGTGTTTTTTGTGATTCTCAATCTATACAACTTCATCAGTTCGTCAACCGAAAGATAGACAGGATCACTCTCTTTTGCTACCGTGATAAAATTTTTATGAGCTGTGCCATTCAAATTATGCAGGTGATCCACCTCCCGGGCCTCCCTATAAACCTGTTTGATCACTTTGATAAGACTGCCGAAATAATTATCCGAATATCCCTGCCTATATATCCAGATCCGGAACTGATTATAGAAATTGATATTGATATCTTCAAATTGCAAACGACACCGAATCATCTTTTCATACTGCTTCAGCTTATTCAGGACTGTTCGGTAATGCCGGATCGTTATTATCGACCTCGCATCGGCATAGCGGGCAATATAACGCTCAAAATAATCAGAGTAATAGCCAGAGGGGGACTCCGGAGTATTTATTGACGGAACAGGTCGCTCTAAGGCTTTGTAATACTCTTCATCCACGACCTCGAAAAAGTCTCGCGAAGATGGAATCGTATAACCTTTCTTAAAGTACACTTCAGCTCGTTGGGCAGCTTGGCACCACAGCTCCAACGCATCATTCGTGCAATTCGCCAATCTGTTTTCACGACACACCCGAACCCTCTGTCGCTGGGGGTTCCAGAACTTTACCAAAGTCGACTCTTTTGTCGTGCGTCGATACTGTTTGCCCTTAAATGTTACGGATAAGATAATCGCCGATCTCTCCCGCTGGGGAGTAGCTAAATAGAATTTTATCATTTTGTTCGATATACTATTATGGAGTCCGTGTTTGAAAATTGGATCCCACTACAATATATCAAACACAGAACTACTCTTTAATATGCTCTTTATCAGGATATTCCACGCCAACGCGGGGGGGGGATATTTTTTTCTGGTGTAGTTCCATGAAATGATCGTTTATGAAATTTTGTTGTTGAAGTAATGTTTCAGCCTGAGTTCTAATTATTGTCATAAGCTCAGCTATCATTGAGTCTTTTGCAGTATTCTCCCCACGAATAGACGAAGAATCCAATTCCTGCTCAACAATAACAGCATCGCCAATCCCAGTTAACAGCCAGTGAAGATTAACATCCGGAACAATACACAATATATTTGCTATCGCATTTGAATTCAAAGGTGTATTCTTTGCTTGCCCAGTAAAACTTCCATAAGACATTCCTATCTTCTCACAAAAATTCTTCTTGCCAAATCCTTTTATTTCAGCGAGATACAATATCCTATCCTTAATTGTAGGAAATTTATTTTGCATATTCTTGCTTATTAGGAAATATATTTGCTATATTTGCATTGTGGTACGTGCGTACCGAACTTGCGTACCACAATAAATTGGGTAAAGTTAAGAAATAACATTTGTAAACCAAAGACATGGCTCGAAAAATCACTTTCACTGAAGTGCCGTCTTCTAAAGGGTGGGAACCATTTTTAAAAGGAATGGCGGTAAAAGATCCTGCCATTTTCAAAATTGTAGGGAATGTAGTCACAAATGGCCGACAAGCAATAAAGCGGTATAACAAGAAAATAAAAACAGGGAAGCTCGAGCCACGAAAATTTGAGACCAAAACGTATCCTGACGACAATTTATTTACAATCACGAGAATATCATAAATCGTAATTAGTCATGGAAGACTCTACACATATCGACTCCACCAAGATCAGTCTCTACATTCAACAACTCGAATTCACTGTGAGTAATCTGGAGGCCACGATTACACGGATGAAAAAGGAATGTTTCGACCCTAAAAAATTCTATGGAACCGCGATAACCGTTGACGCTTGTGCCCGAATGCACAGCGTATGCACCGTGACTGTTCGTGAATATGTCCATGCCGGTCTCATTCCCACTCACCCGGACAGCACCTCCCGGAAAATTCTCATATTCACAATAGATGCCTTATTGCTCGACTTCAAACAGCTCAAGCAAAAATATAAAGAATTGAAATTATCAATATAAAGCACAGGAGACTTGAGGGGAGTGGTGATAAGACTGCATCACTGATCCCACGGTAGCAGTTGGCACACCATATCCCCTCTCTCTTGTTTATCCACGATCATGGCAGTACAAACGATATATAGCAACAAAGACTCTCGAGTATACAAAAGCGAGAGCTTGATCGTTCCCCCAACCCTCCCGACTGGCGAAGCACCACTCGAATTAAACCAGCCAAACATGATCTTGGATGCCAAATACAATTACCGGCTGACACAACTATCGGCAATCGTAAAAATCACCAACATTTTACAGCCGATCATCAATCAAAATATAGACGAATACGTCACGCTGTGCCGACGCTTCGGAAACAAAGAGGAACATCCAAAAATTGATTACCTTTTGGGGGAAGAGCGGAACCTCCGATTGCACGCCGAAGATGTTTACTGGAAGATTAACGAGCGGACACTCGAGGTTAGGATACCTTTAGATGCTTTTACGAATATCCGAAGCCATTATAGCCGGATCAGAGCAGCCATCAGCGATCTGATCAGGATACCGGTTAAATTTCCCACATGGTCGGAATTAGCCAAAGAAACACTGACTGACGGATGCCGGCCTTTATGTCAAGGAGTATTTTATAACAATGACAAGTCTCAGAAAAACAAAAGCTATATCCACATTTTCTTCGATGAAGACATAGCCAGATTACTGGTCAATCCCTGTTACGGATACTCACGCCTATTACAAGCTACCGTCGACAACTGCCGTTCGATTTACACCGCGAGGATCTACATGCAGATCTGCCGGCACGCAGATGGGAAGAAATGGGCTATTCCCTACCCTGATCTCCGATTGCTTCTGAATGTCGACTCACCCAAGAAGAAAGGGAGTACAGAATCCAAGCAGCGTATCCGCGCCAACTCAGTCCCGAGGTACCATGAGTTCCGTCGTCGCGTCCTCGATGTCGCACGCGACGAGCTGCTCCTTATGGTGCAAAATAATACGACAAACTATTATTTCACCTATACCGAGGAGTTCCCGAGCAATCGCCATTCCACGCCAAGCCATATTATTTTTAACATATACGAGACACATCCGTCGAAAAAAGATCTCTACGCTTACGAGAACCATCTTTCCCAGATGCGGCATTATGCTGGGCATATTTTAAAAATCGGGCAAGACAGATACAATCGGGTATTCAAAAATATAACCCTAAGAAATTACACATACGTGTTTCAAAGACATCTCGCAGCATGGATTTACATGGAAGATCACGGCGACAAGATCAATAATCGCGACGCATATTACCTCAAATCCATCGAAAACGCGATAAAGGAAGAGAAGATTTCTCACGAACAGGGAGTGATTCAAATGGAACTCAATTTATAATACCAAATACAGTCTGCTACCATGAAAGTTTTAATCTCCATCAACCAAAAGGGCGGTGTCGGGAAAACGACCACCGCAGCAAATGTCGGCTTCCGCCTATCCCAACTCGGAAAGAAAGTCCTCCTGATCGACGGGGACGAACAAGCGAACCTCTCGCTAATCTTCAATGCTACGAAACACAAGGAGACTTTATTCAAACTCTTTATAACAGGCGAGGCCGTAAAACCGTACGAGATCAATCCGAACCTTTACATCATCCCTTCGGATGTCAGGACATCGAATATCAACGTTCAGCTCGCAAACGACGTGAACGCCCCGTTTTTCCTGAAAAAGTACCTGGCAATGCCCGAATACAAAGATTATGATATTGCCATCATCGACTGCGCTCCAGCTCTCGATGCAATCATCATAAATGCAATCACCGCCGGCGATGCCATGCTCATTTCCTTGTCGCCCGGAGAATTCTCCTACGACGGCATGCGACGTATCCTCTCTGCCTCAAACACGATAAAAAAGAATTATGGAGCCAAAATCCAACTCGGAGGCATCATATTAAGCATGATTAACGCCCGGACAAAGGTTTACCAACAAACGGTCGAACTATTACGGGCGGATGATCTTCTCCCTGATGCGTTCAACACGAATATCCGCCTATGCGAAGCCTTCAAACAGGCAGAGGCCGAACATAAAACGATTTTTGAATTCGCACCGAAATCGAAAGGCGCTGACGACATGAGTGCTTTGACAGATGAAATCATTGCTAAACTCCTTCAGTAGACACTCCATATGCCAGCCATAGAAGACCGCCCCTCCTACGACGAGGACATGATGAGCATCGCGTTGGCCGGTATTACGCAGCGCCAGAAAAAGAAGCGTAGCCGGACATATACATTCGTGCAAAAGAGAAGCATCGACTTCACGGAAGAAATATGGTCGATCATCGAGGCGCACCGAAAGTTACCGGGGATACAAGACAATCTCCGGGAAACGATCTACAAGGGGCTGTTGCTCCTCAAGGAAAAAGAAAACTTATAACGACCGGCACCATGATACCCGACGCTGAAATGACGAGCCGCCATAACCGCCGTGCAATACATGAAAGGAGAGTGGGAACTACAAGATATTCTCTCCCCAAACCAATAACAATATGCCGAATATGAAAGTGTATGCCATCACTATCGAGGACGCACATGGCGAATACGGACGCTTATATGCCCTCGCAGACAACGACTCGGACAAACTCCGGCTCGAAGAAATGGCCCAGGCAGAAACTATGGGCGACGACACGGAAGTCTGTGTCCGGGAGATAGAACTCAATATCCCTATTAAAAACTAATTGTCAAGACTATGGAGTGGAATTCAAAAGAGAAAAAAGAGTTGATTAAACTCTATCCAAAGTATACGGCTAAAGAGCTGGAGGTGAAATTCAAACGGAGTTCCAAAGCCATACATCGAATGGCGAACCTATTAGGTATTTACAAAACTGCCAACAAAGTTCCCCCGGGCCTATATGATGTCGGGTTACGTTTTATGATCGTGCATTGCAGAGTTCGGGCAGACAACAAAAAAAATGCAAAATACAGGGCGATAGAGAAAGTCGAACGCAGTATACTGAAGCGTCAATCAATCAAGAATTATGTATTTTTTTCAAAATCGACAGTTGAAAAAATCAAAAAACAATGAGTGAAAATATAGATAAAAAACTCCAGCAGATTATTGATCTGGAAATACGAGAATTATACGATTTAGCCTTTTTCAAGCCCTACCTCGTCAACTACATCGCGGATTTTAAGCCCCAGTTTCACCAGTCTATGTCAGATCGAGAATACCGGGATTACCTCGAGCGCAAAAACGAGGAAGCCATACAGGAGTTTTGCAGGAGCATCAAGGCCGACTGTTCCCGGGACGAGGCGATAACGAATGCCCTGCATGTTCTTCTTGCCGATCTTTTATGAAAAAATGGGCAAGAATATCGCTGTTCCTCCAACTGCTTCCCATAAGTTTATGGGGACAAAATCCATATGCACTCTATACAGCAGGAAATAAGGAAATATTAGATATCATTGCCCAACTCCCGGCAAGAGCGCCGCAGATCCTCGACATCCCATGTATCTCCCCTGTCCAACAACCGAATTTTGACAGGCTGCGAATCTCATCAGGTTACGGTCTGCGCATTCACCCTATCACACAAAAGGTACACCGGCACTCAGGAATAGACATTCCCCCTTCAGGGAATGATACGATCTACGCTACTGCAAACGGGATTCTCGATACAGTCGCCTATAATGATCTTATTGGGTTACACATCAAGATACGACACAAATACGGCTTTAAAACCACATACGGGCACCTGAAACGTACTTTTATCCGGACTCCGCACCAAAAAATACATATCGGAGATCCGATTGGCATAATGGGGACTTCCGGCCGCAGTACGGGAAAGCACTTGCATTATACCGTCCAAAGGAATGGCCAAACACTCTCCCCTCTTCCCTATTGCTATCTTTTTATCAACACAAGAGGGCCTTAAATCAAGCCCTCCTTCTATTATTCCTTATTTTGTCTCTTCCGTAACTTGCCGGCCTGCAACGCTTCGCGTCTGCTGACTTCCATCTTACGCACATGCTCCGGCCGGGGAACAACTTTGAGCTTCCCTTCCTTCTCTGTCTCACGCTTTAAACTCTGGATCGCTGCAATAAATATATCCACATTAGTCATTACTATCCCCTGAGATAAAAGCATTGCATACTTGTAGTCATTAATATACTCCATCGTTTCGATATCAATATCCAGCAGGAGCTTTCTCGTATCCCCGTTTTTCGCCATGTTTTTCTTGTAGAATTCAATTGCACAAATATAATCATTCTTTTTTAGAATCAAACGATTACAAAAATGGAAAGCCCTTCCAAAAGTATCTATAATTTGCTTTGCACCTCACAGAACGGGTACCTTTGCATCGCATAACGTATTAAAATCTAATCATGTATAAAAACATTGGTTTGCAAATTACACAACACTCCGGAATGAAAACTACTGGGGCGGACAATTTCTCTTTCCAAGCAGACTGAAGGGATTTAATACATTATGCAAATGCGTCCGCCCCACTTTTTTCACAATATCGTCAATATGAAACACTATCTCCTCATTATCGTATCGCTGTTCACGTTTTCAGTCTCTCACGCCCAGTTCTCGTCCGTCTCGACCAATATCGTCGGATGGGCTGCCGGGAATATAAACGCAGCCGTCGATCTGAACGTGAACTTGCACAATACGATCAACATTCCGGTCTCGGCCAATCCGTTCAAGTTCGGAGACACCCAGTGGAGCCATGTCGTCCTGCAACCGGGATGGCGGCACTGGTTCGTCGAACGATACATCGGACAGTTCGTCTCCCCCTCGCTGTTTTATGCCAACTACACCATAGGTTACGACAAACGCACCTTCAAAGGCAATGCCTACGGCATCGGATGCTCTTGGGGTTACTCGAAACTCCTGAGTACCCGCTGGAACTTCATCGTCGAGATCGGGGCCGGTATCGTCTATACCCCCTACACCGAGAAGCTGCGGCCGAAGCACATCGGGGAGTTCGACGACGAGTATACCTATCGTCACCGCCGGTTCCTGCTCGTCCCGATCAAATGCAACCTGTCATTTTCCTACTTGTTCTAATTCACAGATCCCATGACAACGACTTTCGAAAACTCCAAAGGATATAAAGTACTGACATTATCGGCCGCCGAAATCAAAGTATGGGCTCGGGCCAAAGTCTGCGACCGCTGCGGTCGGAAGATCAGTTCAAGCGGGTTCTATGTAGGAGCCGTCAATCTCATGTATTGTCCCGACTGCTATGAAGAGTGGCATGAAACGGCTCCAGAGAAACAGGAACTTCAGGATCTCAGGGAGAGTAGGCATCTGGGCAAAGCCATCGTGCATATTGCCGAAGCACTATCGGACAAAAAATCAAAATGCAATTTATTATGAACCGTATCTATTTGCGCATATTCGGCCTGACAATTCTGTTGATCCAAATGGCATTGATCGGATATACAGCATTCACTGTAAAGGAATTACCACATCGTTATCAGCAAGAATTTGACAATGCAACGAAACGCCTGGCCATCGAGGAGTGGAGCAATCATAACGCCAAGAAACAAGATCAGCTATCTTCAGAAGATGCTATTCTGGCGAAAGCAAAAGATATTTCAATAGAATCAATAATAACAGCATACGATGCTGAAATCAGCAAATTGTTATCGAAGCAAATCGGTTTATTATTCCTTCTGATACTAACATCTATCGCCTCTTTTGTTCTACCACTTGAAGATTAATTTCAGAAATGAAACCGTATAGAACACTCGTTTACATAGTTCTGACCGTCCTGATGCTCTCTTGCGCCATGACGCACTCCTTGCAGCGCAGCACCCCGACGGCCGACATCCATCTGCCCAGCAATGGCCCCGTGGAGACACCCGAAGTAGAAGACGTCGAACGGGCTGTCACGCAAATGCGAAAAATCTCGATGAACGGCGGCCGTGACAGCGCCTATCTGGCCGAGGTCGAACGCGACTCCACGGGAGAAGTCACCATCAAAGGCGAGAACATTCAGACGGTCTACATCGTTGCCAAGTCGAAAACCGTAGCTGAACGCAACGGGGAGATTGCGATCGACTTCATCGTAGGCATACCCGCTGCTCTCCAGAGCAGCACGTGGGGGTTGTCGCTCACCCCGGTCATAGAGAACAACGGGACTGAAGAGGCGCTGCAACCGCTCTCTATCCGGGGTGAGCTTTTTTCCGACATCCAGAAGCGCCAGTACTGGCAGATGAACAAGTACCTGAACCGCATGCTCGGCGACTCGACGGAGCTTACGTCCACCACCGGCCTGGCCGCGAAGTACTACGAAGCCTACAACCGCTACATCGCCGGCGGCCAGAAGCGCCGGGCCGACAAACTGGAGTCCACCTACAAACAAACGATCTCGTTCCCCTATTTATCCGATCCGCGGCTCGACTCCGTGCTGATCCGCAAAGGGGAGATCCGGTATTACTACACCCAGACCTACCGGCCGACGAAGGATACCAAGCGCCTGCACCTCTTTTTCCGCGGCCGCGTCGACGCCATCGACCGCAGCCGCTACGACCTCTCGAACAGCGACACGCTTACCTACACCGTGACATCCATGCTCTCGCTCCTGGACAACGAGCCGCGGTACATGCTCAAGATCATCGACAAGTACGTCGAGGTACGCGACCGCAACTACATCACCTTCCCGGTCGGCCGTGCCAATGTAATCGACACGATGGGCCAGAACCATGTGCAGCTTGACAAAATCGAGCGCCTGATGGACACGCTTATCAACCAATACGAGTTTTTCGTCGATTCTATCACCATTACCGCTTCATCCTCTCCCGACGGCTCGATGGCGACCAACAACCGTATTGCCGGCGAACGTGCCCGCGCAATAAAGGAGCGCCTGGTGCGCAAGTTCGGCCACGAGGTCGATACGCTCATTCGCACCCGCTCGATCGGTGAGGACTGGACGCTGCTCAAGCGCCTGATCCGACACAACAGCGACGTACCCAACTGGGAGAAGATTACGGACATGATCGATCAAAGCAGTAACCTCGACGTAACGGAGCCGCAAATCCGCCAGCAGTTTCCCAAGGACTATGCCTACATGAAGGAGATCCTCTATCCCCAGTTGCGGGCCGTAGACTTCCGCTATAACCTCCGCCGCGTCGATATGGTCAAGGATACCGTCGTGCTGACCGTACTCGATACGACCTACATGCGCGGCGTACAGCAGCTCCGCGACCGGGATTATGTCGGGGCGCTGCGCACCCTGAACGACTACAAGTGCCAGAACCTTGCGATCGTGCTGCTCTCGCTGAGTTACGACGAGGCGGCTTTCGAGATTCTGGAGCAGCTGCCGCCGGCCGAGAAGAACCCAAGAACCGATTACCTATCTGCAATAGCACTCTCGCGCATGAACCGGCCGCGCGAAGGACTGGAGTATTACCTCAAGGCGATTCAGGCAGATCCGGTGCTGAAGTTCCGCGGTAACCTCGATCCAGAGATCCAAATTTTATACAAACAGAATAACGTAAAAGCATCCTGGTAAGATGGAACTACAAACCATACAAAATAAGATCTACGAGATCCGTGGACAGCAGGTGATGCTCGACTTCGACCTGGCTGCACTCTATCAGGTAGAGACGAAAGTTTTAAAACAGGCTGTCCGCCGAAATATCGAGCGGTTTCCGGAAGATTTTATGTTCGAGATTTCGAACGAAGAGTATAACTCTTTGAAAGACAGTTTGAGATCACAAATTGTGACCTCAAACAAGGGCGGCATTCGGTATATGCCGTTCGCTTTTACCGAAATGGGCGTTGCCATGTTATCGAGTGTGTTGCGCAGCGGGTCTGCGATACAAGTCAATATCGCCATCATGCGGGCATTCGTCGCCATGCGCAACTATCTCACGCAGGCATCGCAGCATTCGGCCGAGCTTGCGGAAATGCGCAGCCGTCTTCAGCTTATCGAACATGAAGTTCGGGAGAACCTGAAAGCCATGAACGACATGAGCGAAGACATCGGCAAGGACATCGACGCAATTTACGAGGCCATAGGGGCACTGTCCGTCAAGCTACCGCAAATTCGGCAGGAACCACAAAAAATCGGATTCAAGAAATAGCAGCATGAAACCTATCCAAATACTGTTCACAGGACTTTTGCTCGCGAGCCTTCTCCCCGGCTGCGAGATCCACGACGACATCGACGTCGATGTGAAGCGCAAGGCCATCGTATACCTGCGCTACAACTACAACGACGGGGAGCACGACACCATGGACGAGGTGCAGACCCTGCGCCTGTTCTTCTTCGACCTGAAGACCGGCAGGCAGTACCGCGACACGACGCTTACGCGCGACGAGTTCCTGACCGATACCGGAGCCATGCAGACCTACATTTCAAATGGAGAATATGGGATTGTGACGCTTGCGAACGTAGGGCATGGCTCCACGGTGTCGGCAGACAACCTCGGCGATGCCGCCATCACCTTCCCGGATACGGGTGCCGACCCGCTTTTCTTCAACCGCATCCAGACGCCGATCCAAAAGGGCGACTCGCTGCGCTTCGACATCGACCTGTTCAAGTCCGTATACAAGGTCAACGTCCGTGTCGAAGGGATGCAGAACATCAACAACCCCGAAGATTTCTATTTCGGGCTGAACAACTACGCCGCTCTGAGTTTTGACAACAAGCCCTGCGGCGGCTTCAGAATGTATCGTCCCCAACTGGCCCGCGACCCGGCGGCCGGCACCATGTCGGGATCGTTTTACACGCCCTACTTTCCTTCGGACTCGCCAATCTCAATCGGCATCTACACCGACGATCCCACCTCGATTTACGGGCATGAACTCTTTGTGGCCACGATACAACGCTACATGGAAATCGCCCCTAATCCGGGACACGACGTCGAGATAGACATCCGCATTCTCCTGAACAGAGCCAATGTGACGGTGATTATCTCCGACTGGGAAGGAACAGTCATTCAAGAAGAACATTTCGGAGCATAGGCTCGAAAATAACTTATTTTCTCACTTAATTTTTTAATCATCCCTCTATGAAAAAATTTTTTATGAAACTGACCGCAATCGCGGTAATGCCGATGCTGCTTGCAGCCTGCACGAAAGACGAAGTTAATCCTACACCGACCAACGGTGGAAAGGAAGGCGAAATCGAACTTATCCTGAAAAATGAAAGTGTAGCTGACGGAACCCGCGCCTTTGGCTCCGGCACTACCGAAAGTTGGGAGAAGTCGATCTCCTCGGCCGTGCTGATCGTCTACAACACCTCGGGCACGCAAATCCTGCGCCGTGTCCTGACCGCCGCCGAAGTGAACGGCTCGACCACGACGCCGATCAAGTTCGTACTTCCGGGCGTGAGCGCCGATGCCTCGTGTGATTTCTATGTCGTCATCAACCGTAACATAGCGGATAATATCACCACCAAAACCGGGCTGCTCGCAGAATTGGAAAGCGACATCGCCTCCTACAACAGCACCTACGCCAACGTCACGACAAAGGCCATGCGCACCGGAGGATTCGTTATGACAGGCTCCGCGAGCGTCAAGATCGCAGCAGGGACGACGGCCGTAACCATGACCGTGAAGCGCGTCGTGGCGAAGGTCGAGATTCAGACCTCCATGACCGACTCGTTCCGTACCAAGTACGGCAACGGCTGCGTCGAGGTCAAGAAGGTAACCTTGAGCCGCGGTGCCGAGAAGTCCTTCCTGATTGACCAGACCACGAGCAAGTACGCCACCGTAAGTTCTTCTTTCACCTCGGCGCAGGACGCCTACTGCGACAAAACCGGAGCGTCGAAAACGAACGCATACAAGTACAACAACCTTTTCTACATCAACGAGAAGGCCGCAGCCGCTACGGGATCGCGAATAAAAGTAGTCCTCAATGCCGTTTATGATGCTGACGGCAACCTCTCGACTACGACCGACCAGCTGGCCGTCACCTACGAAACGGAACTCACGGGAGCAACCGGCGGCAAGATCGCACGAAACGGCTCCTACAAAGTCAATGCGAAGCTCGACGGACTCACAGGACAGGACGTGACTTTGGCCGTGACCGTCGCAAACTGGGATGCCTTGTCCACGCAAGACGTGAACTTGGGGCAGTAAACCCTACCTTTTCCCCAATCATCCCCGGCTGCGGCCGGGGGTGATTCAAGTCGCCGTAGCTCAATCGGAAGAGCGCATGTCCGGTTTCTTTCATACGAATAGATTAGTAAATTGGATCCGGGCATGAGGTTGCGGGTTCGAGTCCCGCCGGCGACACAACTCCAAATATTTTGCGTCATGAAAACTTACAAGACAATTCTCATGCTGCTGCTGGCCGCAACGACGGCGTGCAGCAAAGACTCCGCAGAGCCGGATACTCCCGGCCCGAAACCCTCAATCAGCATGACACTCGATTACCAGAGCCGAGAATACGAGTTAGGCGAAGTAATCGAGGCAACACTGACAATCACCGAAAAGAATCCGGCAGCAGACTATTTCCTGTTGAACACCTCCTGCAACGGAGGTAAGGCCGTGGCAACAGTAGACGGCCATGAACTGCAATGGCAAGCCGAACAGCAGATTCCCTACGAGATCGTCAACGAGGAGTTCTCCTCGAAGGTGCTCCACCTGAAAATTACGCCCCAAGCCGGGGCGACGGCCAAACAGCCGTTCAACTTCGGTATCTATGCAATCTCGGCCGACGGGACAAAGGTCGAAAAAAGAATTTATGCAGTGAGTGTCAATACTGCGGAAATCATAACGAATGCCGAATGTATCACCCCGACAATCAATTTGGAACAGCAGTTTAAATTTATTTTAACAGCAACCAAAGAGAATTATGCCGGTGACTTTTTCGTACAACTGTCAACTGAAGGCAACGGATTTTTCATACTCGAAGACGGCATTGCCGGAAATCGTTTCTACTGTTCTGCAGACTCCCATAATATGCTCTCATACCAGCCCCATGAAACCGGCTTACACAAAATCCACTGCATAGTAAAGGACGACATCTGCGTTTCCGAGGTGGATATCGAAGTCGAAGTCAATGGGATTAACGGCAGCCTCACGAATCCGGAACCCGGCGTGTATATTTACTGCAATTCACTCTATTACCCAAGTTCGGCATGGAACCAAGAATGGGAAGAGCAAGCTGAAGGTGTCGCAATCATCACGGAGGAATGCAGGTTTCTGATGGCCCCGGATCCCGTTATCGGAGATTGGGGCGGTGGTGAGTTCACGAGTGTTTCTGATCTCACGGTCATGCAGGACTGGAGTGAAGCCAAATTCGATTATAACGGCCGAAAAAACACAGAGGCATTACTCAATGCCAAAGACGTTATGCGGAAAATCGAGTTCACCGAAAAATGTTACAACTACGATAAAGATAATCCGGGCAAGTGGTACCAGCCTGCTGCGGGACAAATGTATTTGATACGTCAAAATCTGGACGAAGTACAACGATGTCTGAGCTTGATAGGTGGCAGAAAACTAAAAGCCAACGAGCATTACATATCCTCCACTGCCGCAGATGGATTGCACCTTTGGGCAATCAGTCTCACACAATTCGAACGAATATATTTTTTCCTCTACGAACCCGACAACCGGACATATCCCGTCCGCGACTTGCAGACGGAAGAGCTGTGATAATTCAAACGACTACCCTATGAAACTTTTCAGAACGACACTCCTATACCTCTGGGCCATGGCCGACAGCATGCGGCTGGAGCGAGAGACAGACGAATAGATCTGAGTGTGAATTATGAAAACGGACAAACTGATCTTGGATGCCTGCTGCGGCCCGCGTATGATGTGGTTCGACAAGCGGAACCCGCAGGCTGTGTTCATGGATATTCGGGACGAAGAGCATATACTCTGCGATGGCCGGAGTTTGGAGGTGCATCCGGATGTAATCGGTGACTTTCGAAGTATACCGTTCGAAGATGCAACATTTCGGCTTGTTGTGTTCGATCCTCCGCACCTTGTCCGTCTTGGCGACAATAGCTACATGGCGCACAAATACGGCAAATTGTTATCCACATGGGAAACCGATCTAAAGCAGGGGTTCGACGAATGTATGCGAGTGTTGAAACCGGAAGGGGTTTTAATCTTCAAGTGGTGCGAAGAGCAAATACCCGCAAGCCGAATCATCGAAATTTTCGGAGTGGAGCCGCTGTTCGGCCACAAGAGCGGCAAGAACTCCAAAACGCAGTGGATGTGTTTTATGAAAATCAACAACCCATGACGCACGCTTTTCTACGAATATGAACAACTTACCGCCGTAATTTAAGTTCCACGCCCCAGCCGTCGGAGAGTATATTTTGAAGCTGATGAACGAACCGCACCTGACATACCCGCTCGCCAAGCCTGCCGATGGATATGTAAAACTTATCCACGGCTCGGTCGACATAAAGGTTATCGACGCCGTATTTGACCCAACGCACCGCATTACGGCGCATCCCGAGCCGCTGGAGCATGTCGGTGGACAGGGGTATCGGGTCGATCCGGTCGGCGGGGATGTACGACACCTTGCCGGTGATCCGGTCGGTATGGGCGTTGATCCCCTTGGGGAATACGCTGGTCACGGCAATTACTTTCCCGGCGCACAGAACGTAATTGCCAATTCGCAAAGAGTCGGTTTTCATAGTCACAAACAAAACGAAATAAAACAGCAAAAATTATGACAGACCAAGTAACGAGCGTCGAGCAGTCGAAGCGGCTGATCGAGCTGGGAGTGCCCGCGGAGAAGGCGAGCATGGTATGGCATACGATGCCAGCAGTAATAGGGCGGAGTAAGTTACGAATAGCAGAAGAGGAGCATGTTGGATGGATGTGCAGAAATTTCCCCGGCCAGTACGCCCCCGCCTTCACGGTCGCCGACCAGCAGGAATTACTACCCGTGTTCATTGACGCAAAAGGTACATTTTACCTCAATATCTCCAAATGTTACGAGGGATGGTATGTAAGCTATGAAACTGAAAGCGGAGCAGAATTGATCTCCCACCGGGGGATAAAATTGGTCGATGTACTTATGGATGCTACCGAATGGCTTTTGTCTAACGGCTATAAACTGAACATATGAAAAGCGAAAAAGCAAGACAAGAACTGGAGGACGGTAGCTGGAAAGTAGAAGTCGATTGTGAGGGCGAAGAATTTGACCTGCCATATCATGCCGTGAGAGTAGATGTAGCCCAGTATGCGGTCGAGCATGCCGAGCAGGAGGCAGAGGAGCGGATGCGGAAGAAGGCAATCAAGGCGTTTTGCTATTTTGTTATGGAATATCATTGCAAAGAAGCTATATGCTCTAAACGAAATAAATGCGATGCAAGCTGTGTAATTGCTCAATATTTCATCCAAAAACTGACCGAGAATGAGAACGACGATTAAGGAAAGGGCAAAAGCATTTTGCGAAAAAAATATCTGTGTAGATTGTGGAGACCGCAAGGATTGCGACCGGGGATGTATGGGATGCTGTATTCCTACCTTCTCTGTCCTTGAATGGCTTATCCAGTTCGGAAAATCCGAGCGCGCGGAGCTGACGCGCTGGCACGACCCAAACATTACCCCGGATGACAATAAACCAGTGATAATATGCACTTCCCCGGGAATATATTACATAGCGGCTTACGACAAGCAATTTAACTACTGGTTCACGGGCAACGGCTCGTTTTACCGACACGAAATCCTCGGCTGGCGGGAGATTCATGAATAAGACGGAGATATGGAAACAGAGAAAACAGCGGCCGAAAGGCGAAAGGAATTGGCGACCCTCTTGTTTTGCCAAAGTTATCTATACTATCACGATATGCTGTCCTCGGCCGAATCTAAGAGGGTATGTAAAAGGATATCGGCCTTTCAGGATAAGCACCGAATCGCTATCACGCGGGAGCAGATCGACAGTGTGGAAATTAAATACCAAGATAAACTATGAAAAAACAAGAAAAAACAGGCACAACATGCGAGTATTGCAAACCTGGTATGTGGTGGATAGTTGACCAGGTATCCGAATGCGTTTTGCAAATTGACGGGCAAAGATTAAAGATCACGTACGACGCAGAATGTGACGATGATAGTTTTGCATCAGGAGTGCATATCAAATACTGCCCCATGTGCGGGAGGAAATTATGACACCGCAAGAACTGTACGACTGGGCGGTCGAGAACGGATACGAGGATTACAACATTAAGATTGAGTGGGATGATGAATATTCATACGGCTGGAGTGAGGTATCGAAAGTTGGCTTAATAGTCACCGAGCCGGACAAAACAATAACAATAAACATATGAAACGAGAACTTACACTGACCGACATGGACGGCCACACAGCCGTTCAGACCTGTAAAATATGCGGCTGCACCAAGGACGATCCCTGCGACCATGAAAAGCTGGGAATGTGCTGGTGGGTAAAGGCCGATCTGTGCTCACACTGCGCCATGATCCAGACCGGGGAAATACCCGGAGACAGCGTTACCCATTGTGTGAATTCAAACCCTATTATACAATGAAAAAATATCGTGAAATAATCCTCCCACTTTTACTCTTCGCGGCCGCAGGCTGTGAGAAATCCGAGTACCGGATCACCGAGCCCCGGCCGACGCTCGAAGTGACGGCCTTGCAGGACTCTTACATCATCAACCAGCCGGCGTATCTCCAGCTCAAGGTCTCGCAGCAGGGGTACGACGGGGAATTTCAGCTCTCGGCCGTACTCAACGAAGGGGCCTGCGAGCTCTCGATGCAGGGCAGCGACCTCCCGACCGACGGCACATGGACGTCGATGTCCAACACTACGGAGATCCTGACGCTCACGCCGACGCTGGCCGGGCCGCTGCGCATATCCTTCGAGGTCAAAACCAAAGAGGGCGAGCAGTCCGGCCGCAGTTTCATCAACTTCAATGTCCAGAAGAGTCCCGCCCTCGCGCTGGAGGTCGAGTACCCCGAAACGGCGTCCATCACCGAGCGGATCGAACTGACCATGCTTCTCACCAAAACAGGATGGACTGGAGCAATCCCCGTAACATATACACAACTCACCGGCAACGGCACACTCCAGTACGGGGCCGTGACCATCACCCCGGCCGAAGCGTTCTCCGTGCCGGCAAACATGGAACAGCCGCTTTATTACACCCCGGCCGAGCGGGGCATTCACCGTATTCAGCTCTCGGCAACGGACGGATATACCACCCAATTCAAGACCCTTGAGATCATCGTAACAAACTGACAACACCATGAGAACGACCTTATTTTACGCATTGGCGCTGTTCGTATCGGCCGGATGCTCCTCGTCAAAATACCAGATCGTCGAGCCAACGCCGCAATTATCCCTGTCTACCGTCACAGCGGTCTGTGAACTGGGAGAGACCGTAAACCTCACGCTGACCGTTGCTCAGGAAGGTGTGGACGGGAACTTCTCCCTCTCAGCGTTCATCCGCGAAGGGAAGGCCACGCTCACGCTCGACGGAAGCGACATGGACACGTCCGGCCAATGGGTGCAGCTCGCGGCCAAGCATGCACGCCTTGTAATTACCCCGGCCCAAGCGGGAGATCTGCTCGTAAGTTTTCAGGCCAAGTCCCCTGATGGCGAAGTCAGCGAACAGCAAGACCTGAAGGTGACGGTAACAGCGCCATCAGAAATCACGGCCGAAGCTGTCTGCGAAGCGAAGATCGTAAACCCCGCGGCCGATGCCCGGATTCCGGTGAAGCTACATATCCAAGGTACTCCGGGCGCAGACGGGAAATTCGTCGTAACACCGACCCTCAGTCAGGGCAAAGGCAAAATCTTCCGGAACGGCTATGCCGTGAACGGGCAGGCCTGCCCCGTCGATGCGGATGCGACATTCGAGTATGCACCCGAAGAGATCGGCGAGCAGATCCTCGAATTCGAGGTCACAGCAGGCAAGACATCGGCAAAAGCACGCGCATACATGGACGTCGTGAAGAACATAGTCGTGACCAGCAGCGTCGAGGGTTGTTTCACCATCGAGGGAGCCGGAGAGCACAATACTGAAGGTGAAAAGGTAACGCTCGCACTGGTGAACGAGGAGTTGTTCAACTTCGAACCGGCCGGCTGGTATGACAGCACCGGGCAGCTCCTATCCAACGAGGCGACTTATGCACTCCAGCTCTCGCGCGACTGCATCACGCGGCTTGAAGTCAGACTCAAGCCCCGGACAGTGAACATAACCCGGCAGGGAATCGCCCGGATAGAATTTCAGTATCTCGTCATGGAAGGCGGACGTCCCGTACCGAAGGTAGCCTACGATTACCGCACGCAGTATTCGACCGATTACAAGGCTTCCGAGCCGATAAAGTTCTATTATGAGGAATACCGACTCGATAGGTCGAAGATCCCGCCCGTCGGACTGCGATCGACAGCAATGCCGACGATCACCAAAGGAGCGAGGAACTCGACCTACCTCTGGCGCTGCGACGAAAAATTCTCCGTCTCGATACGCCCCGGCGACAATCCGGGTTTCAAATTCCACTATAACGACAGATACATAGAGTCGCAAACGACGAAATACTACCTGCCTTCAGACGTAACAATGACCAGATAACCACAGATCGGCGTAGTTCAAAAAAACAGAACGGCGCATTCAGTCCATGACAGGGACGTGACTATGGGATTGTGCGGAACGGATGCGCAATGCGGGTGAAAGGCTCGCCGCCGATTAATTTATAACAGCAACACTATGGAACATTTTGCAAATATCGTCTTAACCTCGCTCCTGCTAACAGAATACGAGCAATATTTAAACATTGCATAAATATTATTTATATAATATTTCAAAGGTAGCGGGCTGTTTTTTGCGGCTCCACACAAGAAATAAGTTGAAGGCTTACCTAAAACTATTTTTACACGAGAATACGTTCGCGGCAAGAATTTCGTTATATTTGCAACAAGGAAAACTTTTCGAGTTATGACAACGGTACACATTGAGGATAGCACGCCGGAAGGGCGGTGGCTACTCGACCTTATCAAAGATCACAAGAGCGTGACGGTCGAGCCAGAAAAGAAAGAGGCCAAGACCGTCGGTGCATGGGGCGCAGCCCTTGCCGCGGGTGCCGTGCCCCTCGAAGAGTTCAACGCAAGATTCGACGCCAAAATCCAAGAAGCATACAAGCAATAATGCGCGAGGTTATTGTATCCCCCACAGTATTGGGCAAATTATCCGATTTGGTTTCCTATCTCAGGGATGATATTAAACTCTCTGAAGAAGCGGCGCAGGCTTATCGAGGTCAGTTCGTCCAATTTATCATGACATGCAGCGCCGAGATCAATCACCCTCTATGCCAATTCAAGCGGTGGTGCAAACTGGGCTACCGTTGTGCGGTATTCGAAAAACATTGGGTTTTAGCCTATCAAATACTTGACGAAGGCATCATCATTCAGGACATGTGCCATACTGCCATTTTGAAGGAGTAAGGAAGAGTTTCTCGAATAAATGAACCGGGCCAAAATCATCTCCCAAACTAATTTTTATCTTTGCATCGTAATCCCCTGAAGTCCCTGCTACGGCATACTTCAGGGTTTAGTTTTGCATGACATCCCCCGAGATTTAACTACTATTCCACGCCATTTTTGCCCCACACGGATAAGATTCGCCATCTGAAATCTTATTGACTTTTACCACAAACAAAGTAGATATTAAATCTGCACTCTTCAGATCAAATTTACTTTATCGACAAAAATCACTATCTTTGTGACGCCTTTAGGCATTGAGTGCGCCAGTGTTTTAACCGGGCGGTGGTCATAAGACCATTAAGAACAGTTGTTCTTCATCGGAAGGTTAAAACGAGATCCTCAAAAGTTTTTCGTATGAAACATTATCGAAAAGAGGGGTTGCGCAAAAGGAATGCAAATATTGTAGCGATGTTACAATTACTGATTGCGCTGCTGTCCGTGCTTTTAGATTTGCTGTTCCGATTCGTTTAAGCTTAATTGCTTTTATTAAGCCAGAATTTTGGTCTGCTGGACAGCTACGGGTTGGTCAGAATTTGAAATGGGGGATGGATTAACCATCCCCCTATTTTCTATCTTTACTTTTACAATTTCACATCTACTCTTTTACACAACGGATATTAAATCCATGCGAGAGATTTTCAATTGATTGATTAAGTATTTCAACACTATTACAACCGGCCGAACTCGCGCTAAAATTACTATTGCATCCGGAAGTCCACATAGCCCCCGTTATCGTGCCCATACTTATTCCGCCCGTTAATCCAGCACGACTACCTCCAGCCTGCAGATAGAATATTTTTGTTCTATCCGTCCCTCTTCCATCGTAATACAGGGCCCAACCCGAATTAAATTGACCATAGGTATAATACCCTGACGGTTGAGTTGTTGTTAACGATCCGTTCTTACTCGTAATTCGCAGTAGATCTTGTGGGGCAACTTTATATCCGGCAGGACACGGATCATACACGGTTTTAACCGGGGCTACGTTGTCGTCTATATTATCGCCCCATAATAGTTTGGTAGATTCACTCTTTGCCACCCAAAATGTGTTATAGCCAGTATAATATACCTGAGGATTCCTAATTGCATTTTCGACTGTAAGTCCTGCAACAGCTCTCTCTTGTTGAAAACTCACTTCTCCTCCATTTATATCATACATTTTTCCGTTTTCACTACTTGTTGCTCCAAGAGCTCCGACAAAAGGATCTTTTCGCCCCCACTGGTAGTACAAGCCATAGGATGATTGTACCCCTAAAGCGGAGGTCGTCGCTCCTAAATTCCGATCCATAACGGAATATGAGTTACCGACACTATTCTTTGCAAACTCGCATATTTCGGGCTGGTCTGTACACCAAATATGAAAACTCCACAAGATCTCTCCGGCCTTATTATATATAGCGACCACAGCGTTACCTTTTCCCCCATTGGTATTGACGATCACGGTGTTATCATTGATACTGACCGATCGGACGAGATTCTTCGTATCTTGCCACAACAAGGCGGCCCTCACGGCCTCATATTCGACTCCAGCGTATATATCCGAATAGGTATACGTCAGATTTTTCGATGTGCGGTATGGCGTGACATCGAACGCAACCTGAGAACCTGTACAGATGTAGCAATTTGCCTTACCATAATAAAGCCCTTCGTAAACCGTGACTCTGTTATCAATCTCATTTTCACCTTTGATGTAAAGGTTCATCTCGTGTTTGGTATTCCTTCGTACATCAAAATTTGTAGTACTATTCTCTCCCAGATATACGATATACTCAAGAAGTTTACCCGGCCCATCCGCAAGAATACGCATATACGATGCGCATTTAGGAGCTTTTTCCGGTGATTTATCAGTTTGGTTATAGATACTGTTTACGTTGCCCTGACAGTTCTCAAACATGTAGAAAACATCTGAAAATATCATGTCATTGTCGATCTCTATTGCATTGGCATCATAGAAATCATTTACATCATCCGACGTAGTCCCCGAGCCGAACAGTACCGTAGATTTCGGAAGATTGCAGAATTGCACTGAACGTAATTTTATATTGGAAGCGACAGCATTATCGACCGTAATATTGTACGATATTTTTGCAGCGACACGCTTTACCTGCAATGTCGGGAGCGTCATTGCATTGGTTATATGAATATTCATATTCCCCGTCATGGGAATATCGCTCACCATATCACCGATTATATAATCGCAAGCCAATAATTCGTCCTTGGTCAGCTCTCCCAAATCCTGATGGACATTCGTTACTACATATAACTGATAAGTGCCGGGAAGCATTTGAAAAGTAAAAGAAGGAGCTGTTTCTGCGTAGTAGAAATGGTAACTGATTTTATTCCCGAAAAAATAAATATTAATATCGCTGATCAAATTCTCGTCGATCGCACGGGACGAAACCAGATCTGCCACCTCGACACTTAGAATAACAGGGACTACATCTCCATCAGGATGCGAGGGGGAGGGGAACTCTTCCTCGTTGCAAGAACCAAAGGCCATCCCGATCACAATGGCAGAGATAGCAAGCACATAATTAAAAATCTTTTTCATAATAGTGGATTTACGCAAGTTTTTTATTTGGTTAACAACAATTAATCTTCTTTATTGCCGGTTACAAAGCCAATCGGCTGACGCGATTTCTTGGCTTCCGGTAGTTTCACGGACAACGCTCCGATGGCCTCGAATACTGTATCAAAATCTCTCCGCACGTCTTCGCTCAAGTCGTTCATAGCCTCAAGGTTCTCCCTGACTTCTCGTTCAACAAGCAGGAGCCGGCTGCGGAACTCGGCAAGCTCGGCCGAGTATCGCGCTGACTGCACAATCATGTTCCGCAGTTGAACAAAGGCCCTCATAATCATAATATTTACATGAATAGCAACATCACTGTTCAACAACCCGGATAGCATAGCTAATCCTTGCTCTGTAAAAGCATAAGGGGGTTTGCGAGTACCGCCCCAACTTGATGTAACAATTTGTGATTTCAAGTTGTCGAATTCCCCCTTGGAGAGCTGAAACATAAAATCATCCGGGAACCGCTTGATATTACGTTTTACAGCCTGATTTAACGCACTGGTAGTAACTTGATACAGTGCGGCCAAATCAAAATCCAGCATCACACGCTGACCGCGGATCTCGTAGATCTTATTCTGTATTATTTGAATGTCCATATTATTTAGGGTTAGTTTTCAGCATAATTCTTCATATACTCAGGCCGGCCGATGCTCATATACTGGAGATAGAGTTCATGGCAGCGTTTCCACTGTTCTTCAGGAAGCGCATGCGAATACGCTTTGATTTCATCATGGGTAAGCGTGTTCGGCAACTCTATTCCTGTAACAACGAAATAGGCTCGTCGCCCCGCTTCAGTGCGTGTATATTCTCCCTTCGGCATTTATTACAGTTATTTTTTAGGTTCTGGCAGTACGTCATCAGCGATCTCGTCCAGGATCATGGCACATATCGCCTCTTTCTCTTCATGTTTCAAGGCATAGCTGCTCAGTAATGCCTTCAGATACGGGATCACCCGCCGGACAAATTCCGTATCGGCTTCCGGCTTTATCATTATGCGTCCGCCGCCAAACAACCGGCTGAACATCTGGTTGGCTTTCGTATGCCCCATGTAGAACCCGCGGTGCCTCGCCTCCTCAAGCAATGCCGGATCCGCCTTCAGCGTGGAGAACACCTCTTCGACACGTTGGATCTCGGGAAACGGATAGGCCATCAGGCTCAATCTCAATTTATCTTCAGTCTCCGGCATATTTCACCCAATTTGTTGAGTCGTGAAGGGAAGAAATTGTCTGTTATTCATCTACTTGTTCGGTATCGACTTTCCGCAGCCTCCATGCAACAGCATATCCGGTTTCGATATAAGGATAAACCCAGTTACATACATGGTCGCCTACGATCTCCCGGATCGTCCCGTCTAAAAAAAAGACATCAACAAGGCCGGTCGTCGGAACTGACTTCGTTGTAGGCTCCCAGCCGGCCAATAACTGATGCCGTTCATCAGACCGGGCACGGTCAATAGCCAGATAAGCCGTAGACACATCGACCATGTTATCCCCGTTATTCATTTTGATAGCATCGTTGTCGATAATTTGGTATGCCCAATCCTTATTTTCCATCTTTTTCCCATTGTTCTTCTTGGGTCTGCTCCCAGCCGGCTGTTTTCAAATAGTGCCTCATACGCTCTTCAGGAATAAGTTTCCCATTCTGAAAATTCTTCTTGTCCCGATAGGCATACTGCTTGGTATATCCGCTACCCTTATACCAAAAGGGCTGCGCAATCAACACCGAGAATGCGTCGTTAAGTGTCATATAGTTCGATCTTTTCCGCAAAGGTAGTAAATAAAATCCGAGTAACCAAATATGTTTACCTATTTTATACCTACGAACAAGAAATGCACACTTTTAACCTCGAACTGAATATCACATTGGTCATTTAGAAATAGTATTTCAGCCCGACACCGATAGACAAAATACAACTCTCAAAGTTAGTCGTGGGGATGTACATAAGCCGCGGATCTGCATAAACTGTGAATCGCTTCCCGATTACAACTCCGACAGGAATATTGACCGAAACACCAAACGCAACCCCATTGCTAAAACTCAACATATCGCCTTTGGATGTAGTTTTATCAGCGAACTCTCCCCCGATCAGGCACGACGCCGAGGGGAAGAACCCGAGTCGGCCGAACAATACCGGATACTGATATACGACACCAACAAGAACCTGCTGCGCATTGAAATCTGCATCGTCTGTTGTCGAGAGCTGCTCCCGGTTATATACTACCTCACCCCCTATTGCGGATCTGGGGGTAACCTGATTCATGAACCGCAAGTCCGCCATGACTCCATAATTGGTTTTAGCTACGCCCAAGCTGATCGCGCTCTGGCCCTGGTATCCGACTTGCGCCCGGCAAACGCTACTTATTACCAAGCATAAGCATATTGCTACTATTCTCTTCATAAGGCTCGCATTTAAAATGGCAGATCATCAACATCATCGCAGGGTTCAGCCGGTGCAGCGGGTACAGGTGCAGTGTCTTTCTTGCGATAAATAAGTTCCGGCTTCTCGGATACAAAGACTTTGATCTGAGCTTTGGCCACACCTTCTTCCTTCTTACTGGCATATGGCTCAACAATCATATTCCCCCTGAAGAAGTAACGATCACCGACCCGGTAACGCCCCTTTTCTGAGAGTGCCACATAGCAATTGATCCAGTCGGTCTTGGTTTCAAAGTTTCCTTCTTCAGTCTTCGCGTAAGTTTCCGAACCAACTCGCAGCACCAGCTTATTGGTTTTTTCGTCGATGGCACCGATGATACCGTCAAATTCCAGTTTCCTCATAATAATATTTTTTTATTTTTGGTTTATTTTTTACTTTCCTAAGTACAAAGAACAAGAGCAGGAAAGTAGTTACATGCAACAGAACCGTCCCAATCCACACCAACAGCTCCATGAGGAAATAACCGATCATTTTAAGGATTGACCAGATTGGTTCCATATTCATCTTCATATTCATCAATCAATTGTTTTACAGAATTCAAGTCCATTGCATGATATTGCTCCCGGGCTTTAAGAATCTGCTGAAGCCCTTCATATGAGGTCGTATATACATCACGCAATAGAAGCTGAAATTTCTCCTCGAAAGAAAGAATATCATCTTTCAGTTCAAGCTCGCCCATTCGCCATACAATACGGTATGCTTCCTCCAGCCAGACGAAAAGGTTGATTCGTTTCTGCGGATTTTGCGGTTCAGCAAGGTAGTGCCGCAAACAAAACTCGTCAGTCCCCGTTGTCAGATGAGTCAGAATCTTATATGTATCGGCAATCTCATTCAGCTTCAGAAGCACGTCCGAAACCTCGTTATTTATCTTAATCACGTTCAGACGCAGACGGCGCTTAATCTCCTCATCCGACCAATTCCGGACTTTAGGTATCCAAGGGGTTTCATCGGGAAGATATGACCGTCCATCTCTCTCACATTCATTTTTCGTCCTGTTCTCCAACTCTTCCCGAAGGCGCTGCTCTTTCTCAGGTGTTTCGACGATCACTTTACCATGAAAAACCTTGCATTTGATCTCCTTACCATATTCATCCGCAATGCGCCCTACAAACTCTCCCTGCGACAATTCCTCAATCATGCTCTGAGTAATACGTTCTTCTTTGTGTTCGGCGATAGAAGTTGTCACCTTCCCATCTTCTGTAATGGACTTACTGATTTTCCTTACGGTCTTTTTGCCAAAACTTTCTGCCAGTTCCTTTGCCGTCTTACCTTTGACAGCTCCGACAAAAACATTATTGACCGTGTTGACGATCGCATCGGAAATCTTCTGTCCATAGTCGCGTACCATCTGGCTGAAATCCTGAAAACCCAGAAAAACCGCAATCTTATTGGATCTCGCAGTTGCGATTAAATTATCGAGCCCATTGATATAGGTTGTCACCACTTCATCGGCAAAAAAAGCCGTCGGGTTACGGCCCTTGCGATTGAGCAGATTGGCAATGCGTGTAAGGTATACGGCGTTAGCAAGCCCGAGAACCGCCCCTAACCGTGGATTCGAACCCAGACATAATAACATAGGAGATTCTTTCGACGAGATCGTATCCAAATCGACAGCGATATCCCGAGATTCCTCATCTTCAGTCATAACATAGGCCAATGATGCGTCTGACATTGACCCCAACCCGATTTGGGCCGAGGCCAACTGCCCCTGAAGCTGCGGTAAGGTATTTGTATCGTATGCCTCTTTGAAAGGCGAAAACAGGGTCTTCATATCGGGATACAGCACGGAGATCAGCTTCAGCACCGGGAACAGGACAGACGGCACCTGAGACAGCATAGTGAGCGTATGGGGCAATGACAGGTAACGTCCCCCGAACAATACTCCCAGTGCATATATTACGATCGCGGTATATGATTTCGCACTTTCCGTAAAGAATTCGCCTTGTTTTTCGACAAAGTTCTTATTCAAGGCAGTCAGAATCGTAATGGCAAAGTTGACCGCTTCGGCCGATGTAGATATACCTTTCATCGGATTGCAGCGATAGGTATGGTTGATGTTCACATAGGACAAATACCCGAATCGCAACGTGGAAGCTGGGTGTTCCCGTTTATACGCCACGTAGTACTGATACACCGCATTGCTTAATGTCGGATCTTTATAGTCATAAACAACTGCCGAAAAATGCTTTGCTATGAGCTGCTTCATTGCAGGATCGAGAAACGAATGACTTTTGCCCGTGCCCGGCATTCCGATAACAAACGACGCCCTATACACCGCAAGTTCATTGATATATCCGATGTGAGTTTTACCTTGGTACGAAAACTCATACTTCCAATTGACAGAAGTAGGGGTTTCGATCAATTCAGTGGTCTGCTCAAACCCGTCAGCCAACCGTTCGTTCTCATTCAAAGAGCGATCCGGCGCCAAGTAAAACCTCGTAATCCGGCCACAATAACTGAGGATGCACACGGCACTGATGAGCGACCCGAGAATATTCAATGACTGTCCGACTGCGGTAAGAGGGATAAGTAAGAAAAAACGACAGCAATGAAATACTGCAACAGAAATGCCCAGTCCGGCGAGCTGTCGCCAGAAAGACGTCGGTTTCTCCCCTTTAGATGGAGACGTCAACGAAAACGCAAAAAGGAACAGCACAACATTCCTGACTTTATAGGAGTCCCCCAGCAACAACTTCATCCCCTCTTTCGAGAAAATATGTTTATCCAGAAACGGAATGTCGATATGAAGGCGTTGCACCAAATCGTAATTGGCATAATACAATTGTACCAGCAGCAAGAGAAACCCTATGCAAATGGCCCCAAGTACGACATACGCATATATTTCATTATCCTCTTCTTCAATTTGAGATAGTGTTGCCATTCATTTCAATTATTTATATTATCTAAATAATATATATTATTGACAAAACTAACTGTTTTCTCCGATAAAAAAAAGCTGTTGCGCAAAAAACCGAACATCCTATAAACATATGATTATTAAAATGTTATTTATAACATTTTTAACCCAGTTCCGAAACTCCAGCAGTATAGCAGAAGTATTAGGGCAATTTCCCGGCGATCATTCCCCGCTGTTCTGATTTGGTTGTCTCGATCTGCGCTCGAACCATATTTTCAGCAATTCGCAAGGAGATAGACTTCTTACTACTCCGTAGATCATCATTCCAATCTTTTGCCCATGGTATTGACAGGATCATATTCGGCCTCTGCTTCATTACTGCTTGTAGGGCAGCAACTATTTCATCCTTTCCCCATTCCCGCTCCGCGCCATTGACGGTAAGAAGAACCCGCTGCGTTTTACTATTGATGGCATACTCAATATTGGCCGTATGATATGCAAGTTTAAAGTTTTCCAACTGTCCGGCTAAATCATTATCGTTTCCGAGGATGATAGGCAATTTAAATTTCTGAGAAAAGCTATGAATCATCTCCCGCTGGGCTTTGGTCGATGTTCCTCCGGTACAGAGGTAAGCATATCGGGCGCCAGGGAAAAGTTGGCTATGCGCGATTGCATCGAGCGGATCTTCCGTAACGAACAGCGCCTTGCTACCCTCGATAGGAGTCATCCAAAGAGAATTACTGCGATCGGTATTTTTCAGAAACCTTTTCTGACACACATTGTCCTTGATATATTTATACTGCGCCCCGATTATATTCCCGTCCATATTTTTCCAATAGAACAACGGTTGCCTAAACCCGCGGTCGCTAACAAGGATACCTATCACGGACTTGAACGGAGCCAGTTGCCCGGGATCAATATGGCGCTGCTCGAAAAACCGCCGGCATGCCCCGGGAACAGCCGCGAGATCGAGGCGCTCTACCGTATACTTTGAAATATCGAACGGTTGCTTTTCCTGTATCGTAGATGTGTTATTTATAACATCTTTAATTACACCAAGCCCGGCAATCCGTGACAACTCAGCCTCCACTTTGCAAAAATCTTCTGCGGACAGATTGGTCGTTTTATTGAGTATCCGCTTCATAATGAAGTGAACGGCATCCCCATAATCGTCAGACGCACTTTTATTGACATAATGATCGTAGATTCCTCTCTGGTTGCGATACACCAAAAGTGTTTCCGAGCCGTCCGAGAAGACAAGACATGATTTACACGATTTGTCTTTACGCTCCTTGAAGCCATAATCCAATAATGTTGGAAGAAGGTATTTCTTCGCTTCTTTATAATCAATCATGGTTTATTAAATTTTTCAATCAAAAAAATTATGAATATGTTGCTTAATCTCTCGTATAAAATGCTCACAGCTATGATCGTTCAAGTAATCGTCTCCCCATGTGAACCATCCCACGATTGGATGACAAAAATTTTCCAACACGACCCTTTTGGTTAATCGAGATTAAAACTGCCATGGGATCAAGAGTATTTTAAAAGACTACACTTTTACATCTTCTGTTCGCAGGTTGGGGATGATCGGGGTTTTGACATTTTCTCTTTTATCCCCTGCTCAATATTATACAGAGTGGTCGTCGGAGCCAATATGTCTTTCCGCCTCTCAAGGGGAGGAGCAAACTTCCGGACATTTGCTTCCGCACGATCCAACTGCTCATACAAGGCATCTATTTCACGTCCAATCTCGGCCAGCTGACGCTCCTTATTTCGATTATACTCTCCTCCGTCCGGTTCAAAAAAACCTTCCTCTAAAGCAGCGACACACATATCATGATATGATATAATATTTTTAATTTTCAGGTCTGCACTGGTCAGTCTCCGTTGTCACTTTGCCAATATGTTCGCGTTATCATTATGGACATGTTCGGCTTTGCTACGTTTGACATGGATTTGCCCTTCGACAACTTGCAAAGTCTTCGATAGGCCGCCTCGGTCTTGCTGCTCAGAGCCACGCGCTCTGTACTTGCGATAATTTGCTCTGATCACCCTGTAAGAATCGTGCAGCTCTTCAATTCTTCTGTCGTTCTCAAGCAGTTTTGCACTTATCTCAGAATCGACCCGTTCCGGAGGAAACTCACCGTAATGCACCCCCATTATTTCTTGATTCTCTATATCCCGAAGCTCCTTTTCTATCCGCTGCATACGCTCGCGGGGAGAAAGGAAAACTCCAACCGCATTATCGGCACTTGGTTTTTCCAAGTGAGCAATCTCCATCATATAGTTCTGTGTTCGCCATAGATTGCCATTACTGTCTTCAAATAAGTCTGGAATACGGGATAATCCATTCCGGGAGTATTTATCCCATAGTTCATTTGCTTTGCCAGCATCCCGATCGTCAATATTGCAATATAGTATTCTCAGTTTATCCAATTGTTCCCGCATATAACTCCCAGACAAGTAATTCTTCTTATAGCATTCCCAATCCTGCTTAATAAGTCCGTTCTCAAGTTCAGCTAAATCAGCGATTCGCTGTTCAGGAGTTTTATTCGTCGGACGACATAGAAAATAGACATCAGGATAAACCATGTCGAGAAGAGCGTCTTTTGAACGATCGAATGGGATCACGACATTATTGTTTACATCGACAACCCCAAATTTATTATCCTTGACCGCACCCAAATATCCGTCTTCAAACTCAAAATATTCTTTGGAATATCCGTTTTGGCCAAGATGGTCATACTCGAAAGGAATTATAACACTTCCTTCCTTATCTATCATCCCATACTTGCCATCTTTCTGCGCAACCATGAATCCATATCTGACAAAGCGTTGTTCCCAGTTATACTGCACTTCTAAACTTTCAAACTCAAACGGTATTTTCACCTCCCCTTTGAGGTTGACTACCCCGTAACGAATTCCATCACCCGTCTCTTTCCCTGCCACAAGCAGGTAGTCTTTCTTTATACTATTATGCAATGATTCCCAAGAAAATTGAAGTGGAAATATATGCAGCCTAAAATATTTCAGAGGCACAACAACCTTGTTTGAAAGCGTAACAACGCCAAATTTCCCAGCTTCTTTAGCTAAGTAATAACCGTTTCTTATTTCCTTCAGATCGTCATATTTCAGCGGGATAAGAGTTTGTCCGTATTTAGCTACAATCCCGACTTTCTCTTTCCCGTCTACTTCCCGACAGACAAAAAATAAAGAATTGTCTTCATTGATGTTCCGTATCAACACATCCTTTCCTAACTCTGTGTGAAGCGATCCTATTTCATTCTTGATAATGCCTGCATACCGATCAACGATCAACTGGTCACAGCTTTTTTGGAAGTGCAGCACAATTTCTTCACCCAACGAAGATAAGTCGGTGGCATACATAGCAGGAAATGCCTGATGCGCACGCTTATCATAATTCGGATCATATTTCCGGGCCAATTTTTTCAATCCTCGCGCAGATTCATACCACTCGTTCTTAATCGACACATTGGTAAAATACGCTCCATCTGCAAATTCGACATGGCTCATGCCGACCGACAAACCTTGAATCTGTTCAGCATCCCGAATGAAATCCTTGATAAGCCATACCAGCCGGTTTTCAACGACTGGTAATCGAGTCCCATATTTTGCAATAGGGGCTTCGATCCTGAAGTTTATTGTTGCCATAGCTTTTCGTGTTATTTATAACATTTTCCCAAGTTCAGACAGTAACTCAATCGCTGCTGGTTCTCCCCTTTGCAGGAATTGAGTTATTCTTATTCTGATTGGACTGACGTCCGACTTCCGACGTCTTTAAACATCGTTCAATGAATGCCAATGATTCCGATGTAGATAAAGATCCCGATTTCAATTCTTGATAACGGGCCTCAAGAGCAGATAGCTTCAAAGGCTCTATCCCCTCGGCAATTCGCTGCTTATTGAGAGCCTCATACTTTTCCATCAGGTATTCATACATTGAGAAGGTCGGATTCCGGTGAGCGGCAACATTTGCGTACTGGATATTGAATTCTCTATGTAATTCAAGTGCAGTTTTCGCAGCACTCACATCGTTTTGCAGGTCGGCAAGTTCCTGCGATGTGCCCTCAAAGTGTGCATACATAATTGTATATTTAAATGGTTTTTTCCGGGCCTGATCGATGATTCGCTTCCGGCTGAGATACGATCCGAGACTCAATTTTCTGTAAAGTACCAGACTTTGTTATCCCGGTCTGCGGCTTTATTTCAGGCGTTACAGTATATGGCCGATCCCAAGCACCAATATCCAATCGAAAATAAAAATTTTCGTCAAAGTAATCATTTTGAATATCAGTATTAGAGCGATTGTATGACTTAGCATACTGCGTTATATCGTATAACATTTTATAAGCTCCATCAGATAACCAGTCCCTATAAAAGTCCGTAATCCCGATTGTTTGCCAGTTTCCCTTAGCAAGTCCCTTTCCTGCCCGGATCTCTTGGGGGCCTGAAAGAATCTTGACATTTATTTCAGAACGATCCACACGTACAGAAAATTTATAATCCGGATACTGGGTTTTGCAATATGCACGGATCTTAATTGCAATTTCTTTAGTTGTGAGCTTGGTATCGTATCTGAAGCCTTGATAATCATTTGAGAGCTGATACCGTGTTTTATCCTTTTTCACTTCCTCTTTCTTGACTATGTTTTGCGCCCCTTCACATAATCTTTTGAACTCGGGTTCCGGCATTAACATCATACGCACATCATCTTTATAAAATCCCACACCAAACCGTTTACTAAGAGGTCGAATTAAATTTGTCGTACGCCTCTCTTTTGTTTGAGTATTTATCAGCGTATACGAATAGCCCGTACGTCGGGAATAGGTTATTTCCGAAACCACATAGGCAGCCTCCGGTTTTATTTCTGTATTAACACGAAGAATTAACTGACGTGTAACGGCCATCTGCACATCGGTATCATACTCTTCTTTCGCTTCTCCAAGGACAATTTTCATAATTGCTCATTTAAAGGTTATGTTTCTGTGATGGATCTTTTATCGTCCTTTGTTGCATTTGGTAGCTCCTCTCTATATTGCGCAGAATCTTACTACGGGAATCTTCCTGTTGAACTCCCTGATGATTGGCTTGTTCGAGGTACAGACGAAGATTCGAGTCATTGAGAACCGGCATCCTGATCTCGAGTGCCTGGTGCAACTCGATCTTCGCTCCGTAGCTCTCGACCCAATCCGGCAATAAACAGATAGCATCACTCGCGCGTAACATTTCAAGGTCGCGTTCCATATGATCTTCCCAGGGAGCATCGAAAGGCAGGCCGTTCTTCATCGGATTCACGGGAGTATGACCGGCGGCCTGGATGATTTCTGCATATTTCCCAAAATCAGCCTCTGCTTCTTGCTGGGTTTTTCCGCTGATTTTCCCACTGATATATACATCCATAATAACCAAGATTATTCAATATCACATCTGTCTTTGTTGACTAACCCGTTTTTTCGTTTTTTGAGCAGACATCTTAACCGCCTCTTCTACCGACTGGAGTGTTTGACTCGGATCCACAGATACGGATACACTCCGAACAAGAGGCTTCCCATCCTTATCGAGAACCGACTCCGACCTGATCGTATAATAAATCGGACTGTAACGGGCTTTGAGAACGAATACCTGCGATTTATCATTGGGGTTTTCACGTTCGTACTCCATAGACTTTCCGCTCATAATGGCATTGCTCTGTTCCGGGGTAAGAATTGAACCGTGCAGCGTCTTCGGGGCACGAACATACGTCGCTTCAGCAATAGCAAGACGGTTAAGTTCGGTATCGACCTCGGCGAAAAACTTTGCCCCCTTCTCTGAAACTAAAAGCTCATCAAGGAAGGCTCCGGCCTTCAACTTTTCAATCTGCTCGTCGGATATATTGATCGCATCCTGACCGTTCTTGATCTGCATACGATTCGGAATGACCAATTTCCGCTGGGCAAACAGAAAATCAAAGGAGATCCTTTCCTCACCATTTACCTCACTCACCAACAACCCTTTGATCCGTGCTTTATAGGGCCTCTTTGTATCTTTGGCTGAAAAAGTCATACACTGAGAAACGTAGCCTTCGGCGATTTTCCGAAACTCGGCTTTATGCCGTCTTCGAAACGACGGCCAATGTTCAGGTGACACATGCTTTTCCATGATCTCCTCTACCAGTTCCGGAGTAACCCGCTCTCTTTGTTCTTTTGTCAGCCGGCTTCTCTTGTCTTTAAAAGTCTGTGATGCTTCCATTGTTATTTCGTGTTTTGTGATTATGCCTTCTCAGCAAATATAAACAGATTATTTCAAATAATTTCAATTATTTGAATAATATAAATTATTTATATTAAATACTATAATATTTTAGAGCTGGCATGTATCTATATATCAACACAATAGCATAAACCATGAATTATATTTCCTGCTCGGCTTGTCCGCGACGCTTTTTTTCCTCTTCGTCTTCAGCTATTTTCTTCCCAACTGCGGCTCCCTGTACGAGCGTCTGGAGGTGTGCTGCCTGCGGCCGGACAGTTGTTTGAAGGATAGGTTTCTTCTTTGCAGATACCCCCCTCTTGCTCCGAACATAATGTAGGATCGTTTCCCATGACAGCTTCAGCTCGCTCCCCTTGAAAGTCAAGTCCGGCCGGCCAAAAGAAATTCCGACTATTCCGGCGCTATTTCTGTTATAAATAACATTTATATTGTATTGCGCCAACTGATTCAGTAGCTTGTCCCCAAACAATTCAGCCGCCATATCGGACTGCATATCAATCTGAGGCATATTCCGGAGAACCATGTACAGGCATTTCCGGATATACCGCATTTCACGGATTCGTTCCTGCTTGACTGCTCTTAAAATATGCGATAACCTGCGCTCTGCAAAAACAGGTAATTTTGACAGGGCAACAGGATAAGAGTTACCCTGCGAGATAACATATCCTCGAGGCAATTTCTTTACCTTCAGTCCTCGTTTTTCGCACGCTTGGCAAAACCGATACATGCTGTATGGTTGATCTTCAAGCAGGACTTTTTGGACTACTTGATCTATCTCGCGGATCAATCCCTGATTTTGTTGCTGACGTTTATCCGCTCCTTTGCCTACCTGGTATCCGAATAATGGCGCAAGCTGATCCAGCACGGTCTTCGTCCGTAATCCCTCGTAACTACTCGAAATAGCTTTCCCACTTCGCACATCAACCCGACTGGAAATAATGTGATAATGAATATGCTGTTTATCCGTGTGACGATACATTACCCAGGGTTGATTTGCATATCCCATTTTTTGAAGATACTGTCGGGCCATTGCCTCAATCACCTCCGGCGCAGGATCTACTTCATTGTAGGCAAAACTGACAACGGCATGAAAAACCGGATCTTTGACCCGGGACGAGCTTCGTGTAGAGACATCCATAAAGTACTGGGCAAGTTCAACCGAAGTATTGCCAATAATATTCTCCGTAAGGCATAGCTCGCTTTCATGTCGATCATGATAATGGAGCAGAGCTGCGAAGCCCCGCGCCCGGGTTCCCCTATTGCCCGGTTTCGGAGGCTTCCGTATAATCTTAATAATCATTTCGACTTCAGACTTTGCCGGAGGCGGCCTTCAAACGTATTCCACTCCTTCAATATGGCCTCGACTTGGTTGAGCTGCCTCTGAGCGACGCTGCCGATCACAACAGCCCCGCTTCCCTTCAAGGCATTCATAACCCGCGCAATCTGGTTGATATTGTTATTGACCTGCGACAGTGATCCGATAACGAAATTCAACAGATCCGTTTCCTCCCTGCTGCGGATACGCATTTGGGGATGAAGCAACTTGCGACGGATATATTCGGATTCCGACAGATACGTCTTTCTGACCTCCGTCTTAAACCGACCATATTCGGCAGATGTCAAACGGCAGTAAATTCTATGGTTTCTTTTATCATCCATATTCCTAATTCAAAAATTAACCGAAGGGCAAATTTTCGTCAAATGCACCGCTTCCGGAGCATTGACGCAAGATGCAACAGGCTGCGGAGCAGGTTGTTGTGAGAGTTTGTCCGACAAACTCACATCTTGCCACTTTTTTCGCCCCCCAAAGCAAAAGTAGCTGTCCGTCACTACGATAACCAAATAATACTGCCTTTCCAACGATCTCGCACATTAATACACGAATTATTGGATTCATTATTTAACTAATTAATTATTAAGCTAATTAATCCATTAAATAAATCCCGAAAACACATGTAGAATTCGCCTCAAAAACGATGTATAATTTCATTCGCAAAAAATGACACGATAATTTTGCTCAGAAGATAATCCCCAAGAGATGGCAACCGACAGTAAAATATGCGCGTTCATGACGCAAAAGGGTGGTGCGGGAAAATCCGTCCTTACCAACATCTTACCCAACGAAATAATCCTGTGGCACCTGCTGCACTCAGGCAAACAAGTTAACGTTCTGGTCGTCGATATCGACCCCCAACAAACCAATACGGCAAAGCGGAAACGAGATATAGAGCAACTGTCATACAAAGAAACCTCTCCGGAGTTCTTGGCGATGGATCTCGGACAAAAGACCGAGATCGGCCAGTTTCAGCGCCGCTACGCATTGCTCATCGACGCAGGATTCAAAACCTACAAAATGCAATATGTCGATCTGGGAAACGACACACAAATATCCAGAGCATTGGAGAATATACAGTATCAGGAATATGACTATGTTTTTATCGACTTCCCCGGAACGTTGACACAAGATGGTACCGGCGCATTTCTGCAATTAGTACAACACATCTTCATCCCCACCTCGATTAACCCGAGTGATGTACTGGGTACAGAATGTTTTTTAAAAACCCTGCAAGGACTTCCGATCGACTTGCAGTCGAAATATATTCTTTGGAATAAGTTCGAGGTATCCCGGCTCCGGAAAACAAATTCCACAGAAAAGCGCCTCTTCAACGACTACGGAATCCCATTCCTACAAGCAAGGATTCCCTACTCTCCCCTGAACGACTGTAACACGGTCATTCCTGCATCCCTCAAGGTCAACCTTAACCTCGGCACCTACTCCGTGGTCAAACCTTATTTACAAGAAATGGCGGCAGAAATAATCAAGATTACAAATGGCAAGTAGGCGCAAATACCAGAGTATACAGGATCTGGCTGGATCTGCGGAGCTGATTGTACCAGAAGCCCCCACAGAAGACCAAAGCGCAATGGGGAAGGAAATAGCATCTGAACCTAAACCTGCGTCTATCCCAGAACCAATGCCCAAACCGGAGAGAGAGAATCAGCATGACTACGAATCCGCTTTGGATCTGCAAAAAATCGCGACGCAGATCCTCATCCGACAGAACTACAAGAATTCGCGTACAGCGTACCCGATTTGCGAAGAATACCTACACCGAATACGAGCAATAGCTATTCTCGGAGAGATACCTATTACAAATGTTATAAATAACATTTTTGCACTTTTTTTCAATCCTGACGGGCCGTTGAACCCTACTCATACGGCGATTAAATCTCTGCTCACCGACAGCAACAACATGCTGAAGGACTACCTTATCTCCAATCGTACTACGCACAGAAAATAAAATGGACACATATATCAAATACTCTTTTTTAATCGAGATCGCCCTGATAATCGTCGTCCTCACTTTGCTATACATTGCAGTATATTTCTATCGGAAAAAGCCAGTCAAATCTATCCCTGAAATGGCCGTCAAGGAAATCCCCCCGGTCGAAGACGAAATAATATCGAAACTGGACAGAATTCTGGCGATGATCCCGGTCGATTACGACTCAACGCTGCATTCTTCGGATGATGATATAAAGCATGACAAAAGGATCATCCAGCAGATCACCGGCACCGAAGAAGAGATCACTACGATTTTACCCCAACGAGATTTCAACACACGCGACCTTTTTGAAGAATAAGTCATGGCACGGACGAACTTGGAAAACATCATTCCCATATACAGGATCGGCGACGGCTATGCCATAGCTAAAGATGGCAGCGTAACCGTCGGCTTTATATTGACACTACCCGAATACGACACACTCTCAAAGGCTGATTTCAGAGACGACGGCTCGGGGGACGGAATGCGGTTGTATACGCAATTGGAAGCTGCGATCAAAGATCTTGACGAAGGATACACTTTCCACCAACAGGATATTATCTATTATGCACCGCAGGATCTGCCGCACTACGACAACTACCTCTCGAAAACCGTAAACCGCATGTACAATGGGAAGCGGTGGCTCTCGAACAAATCATACATGTTCATAACCAAACAAAAAAGCATTTCGATACAAAGCGACTATTCGGACGAGGCGATCGACAAAATAGTGAGTGTCATAAAACGCTTCAGAGCTGCGCTCTCTCAATTCTCCCCAAGGCGCATGGACGACAAGGATTGGTTGGAATACCTCCGGGACTTCTTCTCCATGCAGGGACGATGCGCCCTCGACCTCTCGTTTCAAGATCAAAAATTCGGAAACTACAAGATGGCCGGCATCGCAGTTCTCGCAGATCCGCACATCAAATCACTTCGGGATAAAGTGAGAAACAATGCAACCAGCAGTCCCTATGCACAACGGTTTAACGCTCTGGTATCGCCCCTGTGCTGGAGTGTTCCATGCTACAAAATAATAAACAACATCATAAGCCGGGAGGATCCCGTTGCAATAAGAAAGCATCTGAAAACCTTTACCCGAAACATTGCTTTTCTGGGTAAGGCAGCCGCGTCGCACATTGCATCGGCCGAAACGATGGCCGAGATCATAGAAACGGGAGAAAGCCTCCCTGTATATCACCATTTCAATGCCTTCCTGATTTATCCTGAAAATGAAGAAACCGCGATCGAGGATAAATTAGACATCGCACTGGAAAAAATGCAGATCGCCCCGACACGGCTATCACTGGACTTCGAGCATATCTTCATGTCGTCGATCGGCGGATGCTGTTCGGGGCTTGAATTCCCGCTTGACATGTATCCGACTTTTCTCGATGAAGTCACTGTTTTTTCAAATCTCGAAGCCGATTATGCCCAAGCCCGAGACGGTATCGTTCTGAACGATACACATGGGAAACCTGTCGTCGTCGATATCTTCAACGAGACTATGCGAAACTCACAGATCTCTAATCGAAATTTTACAGCTATCGGCCCATCGGGGAGTGGGAAATCGGTGTCCGCAAACAAATTGATCTCGGGCCTTGTCCAAACCGACGAATATTTCAACTTCATTCTCGACGATGGGGAAAGCTATGAAATGCTGCACTATCTCATGGGAGAGAAATCCGGGTATATGCGAATGACGCCTACGGGAGAGGAGTTATCGTTCAACCCGTTTCTGATTCCGTTCGTCGATCCGAAAAACGATTCGGAAAAACTATTGGTTCCGGAACTCGAAATGCTGACAAGCCTGATACTCCTGTTATGGGATCAAAACAATGGACTCGGATTAAAAGACGATCCCGGCAAAACTGCATATATCAAAAAGCTATTGTACGATTTCTACTCTCTCCGCTATGAACAGCGAACAGAGTACGTCAATTTCGATTCCTTCTATAAGTATATCATACAGCAGCACGAGCGAGGGACTTTAAATGACAAATATTTCGATTTCGATTCTTTCGAACTCGTATTGCATCAATACAGCAAAGAAGGAGAATGGTCGCTTTTGTTGAACAGCCAAAACAATTCACTCAACCTCGCTCCCCAGTTGCGCATGTGCATTGTCGAATTGAAAGCTGTATCCAATGTTAAATCTACGGGCAGACAAACGAAATGTACAAAAAGAATAGCAGGAGAAACGGCACAGCGACCAGAAAACCAATAACTTACAGTAGAGCGTCAAATTTTGGCTCGCAAAACGAAATGTGATTTACTTGGATTATGCTGTGATTTGACGGCCTCGGACGGCCCCGGCACTTGGATTTAGATTTGATTTTACAGGCGTGTATTGGGATTGCACGCCTTTTTTGTGTCCGTTTCCTAACGAGAAGCGCCTGACGGCGCGAAATCGGCGAAAAAAGGGCAAAACAACCCAGTGTTTAATCGCTCCTTAAACAGCCTTTGAAAACCGGACGATATTTTGACCCTTCCCCGAAAATTGTACATTTCGTTTTGTTGAAAAAACGGGCATTTTGGGGGCTGGGGTGAGTGTTGGGGTGAGTGTTGGGGTGAGTATTTTTGCCGATTCAACCCCCTATAATGCCATTTTCCAAACAAAAAACGGGCATTTTTCAGCGATTCGACCCCCTATAATACCATTATTTGAGGGGTTTCGAGTATCATTTCATGGCTGTATTTTGCTTATAATCAAAGACCAATCACCTCTACCCACACAAAAAAGCGTGCAAAATAAATTTCCGCACGCTTTTTTGGCCCTTTTCCGGTCTGTTTTCCCTCTATTCTGCCCGCACAACTCCGATTACAAGTGCCAACGAGTAAATCCCGGACTTTGCGAGGGGAAACGGGTCATATTCCGGGTTATCTGAAACCAGTATAATATGGTTGTCGTCCTCTCCTTTCTTTACCCGTTTGATAAGCACCCCTTGTTCGCTATCTATTACATAGGTTCGGTTCCATTGGAAGAATGTATTAAGCGGCAAGCGTTTACAGGCTACAATATCGCCGCTGTAATACTTCGGCTGCATCGAATCGCCCTTTACGGGAATTAGGAACTCGGCGCCCTTGAACATCGGGATCACGTAGTGTTCGCATTTGTACTCCATCACGGCCTGACTGTTCTCCGTCAGCGCCCCGGCCATCGCATCAATCGGTATCAAGGGGATGCCTTCCGTCGATTTATAGGCTACCGGAGTCTCCTCGCGCGCAGGGGCAGGTTGAGGAGGCGTGTTTAACATGTCGCCTTTGCCAGCAACGAGCCAATTAGCATTTATATCTACATATTTTCGGGTTATTGCTACCAATATTTCAGTTGTCGCAGTTGGATATTTACCTGTTCTTGTATCTCTATTGAATAATCTATTAACTGTTTGCTGGGGGATTCCAATACTTTCAGCAAATTTTTTTACACTATTATTAGTGTAATTATCAACAAGTTGAAGTATTCTTTTGTTTATCTCTGGCAATTCCATATAAATAATTTTACTGAAATGTTGGTTTGTTTACTGAAATGTATGTATATTTGCATCGAAGTTCCAAACGGAACATTCACGACAAATATACGAAAATAATTGATTTTATGGCAAAAGTACTTGTAATGCACGGCGAGATCAACAAACTGGCGCAGTTGCTCGGGGTAGCCCGTAAAACCGTGAGGGAGGCATTGAGCGGTCAAACGAATACCCCTCTGGCACGAAAAATCCGCAAGCTGGCCATCGACCGCGGCGGAGTAGTTCAACCGACACGAATTTATAGGAGATAATACCATGAACAACACGCGCAGAAAGAGCCTCCGGGAACTTATCGAGAAAACGGAGGGTATCAAGTCGGAGATCGAAGAGATCAGAACCGAAGAGGAGGAGTATTACAACAACATGCCCGAAGCCTTCCAAGACGGCGATAAAGGCGACCGCGCCCAGACGGTGATCGAGTATCTCGACGAGGCGATGACGGCCGCGGGCGATGTGATCGAGAATCTGACCTCAGCGGCAGAATAACCGAACCCCTATGAAACGCTTTCTGAAATATTGGGCCATCCGGCTGTTGGGCCGTGAGTTCATCGCCCTGCCTGCGAAGTGCAAACTGGTCGGGCTGTGGTGGTGTCTGTCGCTGATGGTTATCTGTGGTTATGCAGAATTCCAGCAGCTATGGCCGCTGCTCCTTATCACGGCGAACTTTGCGTGCAGCTGCTTCGCGGTAATGGCGACTTTCAAACAAGCAGGGAAACAATCCTAAAATCTATACCAATGAGCAAGAACAAGATTATTCTGAACATTGAGCAATTAATCGGTCGAGTTGAGATCGTAGTTTCTCCCGCTGGGGAAGATATTGATTTACGCTCACTCCGCGAAAAGTTAAAGACACGTCTGGCCGAATGTTGTTTAGAAGCACTTGACAATTTCTGGCAGCATCCGCTGCAATCTCCTGCACGGAGCGTTCGGTCTCGATCCCGTCGCGGGCTATGCGAACATTCAGGGCTTCGTCGATACAAATATCGAAGAGCTGGCAAGCCAGCAGGGAGGATTCGGGCAGCCCACCGATAAACGAAAGAATTTCTGATTTATTGATTAAAACCACATGAATCCAAATTTCAACCTCTCGCAAGAAGAAAATACCCTTGTTCTTAAAATTGAACGGCGGATTCGTCGAATATGGCCAGATGAAAATTCCATGTGGAGAGTCATGGATATAGTAGCTGTGCACAATCACATCTGCCGACTCCGCCTGACTGCTTTACTGAATGCCGACGATTTCAATTTCGCTCATGATGTTATGGGCATTGCCAAACACCTCGATCGGGAAAGCATTACGTTGAAACATGGCTTTTGGCCCCGATATTCAGAATAATGGCATTAATCTCCCGTATTCAAGACAATCAAATAACCAACGATGAAAACTTACTGCACACATAAAATGCTCTGCCGATTATCGTCGGTTCTGCTCGTATATAACAAACCCTTTTCATTCGATGGATACGCAATCGAATTTACCGCGTCCGAAGAGTTCTTGCAGAAGATGTACGACACAGACCCGATGTTGGAAGAGATCGACTTTGAAGTTCATTAATACTCAACAGCTAAAACAGACAACAATATGCGATCGAAAACATTTCAGACCGTAATCCCGCATCGAATGAACGAGCGTCTGGTGATGGTTGCAATCAACACCAGCGGAACATTTACGGAAGAAGAACGGATGCAGTTGCGCCACATCGCATGGAAGCGCATCGGCGGCAGGAATATCTCAACGCACAGTGTTTACCATTATTCGGAAGCGTGTCGGCGAGGCGAAACCTTCGCAATCTTCGAGAACCACGTAGTCGAAATAGCCACTCTTCGCGAGCGCATCAAGTTCCGCCTGCGCAAATTCTTTGCAGCAGCCATGGCTTATGTAGGCATTAACACCGTGCTCGTCGTAGTCGTGAATGATACGAACCCCCTTATGGTGGACGGGGCAACGTTTCCTGTGCAGGCTCTTGACTAATTCGCAGATGTCTCTGTAGGCCGCTTCGTAGCGGTGCTGCGGATTGAACAGAAACTCAGTATCCATAATCGCTAAAGGTTTGTAGTTGGACAGCACAAATATAGCGATTTTCCCGTGAACGCGCAGGCGTTATCCTCGGAGCGATACCGGCACGGGAGCAACAACAAAAGGTTAAACAATGGAAGTTTACAACAATAGGCTATGTATCACTCACGGGGAACTGGCGGAAGGAATTATGTCGCCGGATCTGATAAAGTGGTATCGACGCGAAAACAAGCTCGAACAGCTATGTCGCGGCGGCAACGGCCGCGAGGCTCTGTTCGCCGTTGATAGCCTTCCTGTGAAATACAAGAATGCGGTTTACCGCCGTTACCCCGACCTGCAAGAGCGGGCCGCGAGCAAGGAGTTTATCGACGAGATCACGCCGGACGGTGTTGCGATGAATTTCTATGCGGAATACAAGATCGACGGCACGCGCGGTTTGGACTTCGCCAAGCAGCAGGAGTACGCCAACAACGCCGCGATACTCGAAGCGTTCCGGGTACGGGTCGACCGGGCCAACTCGCATCGCATGCGCGTCAGCAAACCGCGCGTCAAGAAGTCCGAATTTTGGGCGAAGGCGGCAAAGGCGCTGCCCCGTATCGCCGACAGGTTCCCGCACTCGCTGCCCGAAAATCCGCGCCGTTTGCAGGAGAAATTTAACGAGTTCTTCCGGGGTGGAAAAGCGAACTACGAGGTGCTGATCTCCGGCAAGTTCCAAAATGCGAATGCCGCGAAAGTCGAGAGCGACGATCAGAAGGCCATGCTTATAAAACTGCTCTCCGACCCTCGTAACCTGAACGACGAGCAAATCGTGATGATCTACAACGCCGTCGCCGAGCAACTCGGTTGGAAAACGATAACGGTGCGCCCGGTGCAGGTCATGCGTGAAAAGTGCGGGCTGGAAACGGCTGCCGGACGCTTGGGTGCAGCGGAGTTCTACAACAACCGTGCGATGCAGGTGAAACGCCGCCGCCCGGCGTTGCCGCTCTACATGTGGAGCCTCGACGGCTGGGACGTGGAGCTGTATTTCCAACGTACGGCCACCGACAAGAAGGGCTACACCGTCACGACCTACTCGAACCGCCTTACCGTGGTGGTCGTCCTCGACCCGTGTACGAACTACCCGATAGGCTACGCCATCGGCGAGCAGGAGAACTCGGCGCTGATAAAAGAGGCTGTCCGCAACGCCGTGAACCATACGGCCGAACTGTTCGGCCAGCGCTACCGGGCCAACCAAATACAGAGCGACCACTATGCGATGAAGGCCATGTTCCCAATCTATGCGGTCGCTGGCGACAAGGTGACGCCCGCCCGCGTGAAGAACGCCAAGTCGAAACCCGTCGAGCGGTATTTCAAATCGCTGAACGAGGGCTACTGCCAACTGTGCCGCAACTGGTCGGGCTTCGGCATCACCTCGGACAAGAAAAAGCAGCCGAACGCCGACGCGCTGAACGCCTATCGCAAGGAGTTCCCCGACGAGGCGGGTTGCCGGATGCAAATCACGAATATCATCGAGTCGGAACGCGCAGCCAAACGCGCCGACTATCTGAAACTATGGGCCGAGGTTCCCGAAAACCGCCGTCTGCCTCTCTCGACGGAGCAATACCTGCTCAACTTCGGCGCGGAAACGGGCTACAAGAACGCTCTCGAAGGTTCGGGGCTGAATGTGAAACTGCTCGGCGCCCGCAGGTCTTACGACTGCTTCGACCTGCGCTTCCGGCAGTACGCGCACATTCGCTGGAACGTGAAATACGACCCGGACAACCTCGATCAGGTGCTGGCGGTTAGCGACGACGGTACGCTGCGGTTCATGCTCGAAAGCAAATACGTGCAGCCGATGGCGCTGGTGGAACGAACAGAGGGCGACGCCGCGGAACTCGCGCGGGTAAACCAATATAATGCGCATTTAGAGGACTACACCAAAGGATTCATTGCCACAGCAGACAAACGAGTCGAACAACTGTTCGCCCACAACCCGCAGCTCGACAACACCCTTGCCCGCGCATTGCTCTGCGATTCACGCGGTCAGCACAAGGATCAGCGCAACGCCCGGCGGCTCGCGGGTGTGAACATGAAGGAAATCGAGGTTAAGACCGTCGAGGAGATCGCCCCGAAACCCACAAAGAAAGAATCAATATTTAATCTCTACTGATATGAAAACTACCGAAAAACAAGCCATCGCGGATCTGCTGAAAGAGTACTGCGATTTGAAGGGCAGCCAGAACAAGGCAGCCGCATCGCTCAACGCCGTAAGCGCCGCCACGATCTCGCAAATCTTCAACAGAAACTGGGAGCTGATTACCGACGAAATGTGGCGTAATATCGCAGCGCAGATCGGTTACGACCCGCGCAAGTGGGTTGTTATACAGACCCAAGGCTATACCCGCATGTATGATCTGCTCCAAGATGCACAGGAGAATGCGCTGGTGCTGGCCGTGACGGGCGATGCCGGGTGCGGCAAGTCGCAGGCGATACAGACATACGCCCGTCAGCACCGTGACGTGTTCGTGCTGTCCTGCTCGGAGTATTGGAACCGCAAACAGTTCTTCACCGAGTTGTTGCAGGTGATGGGCGTCGAGGCTACGGGCAGCACGGTTGCCGAAATGGTGTCCGAGGCTGTCTACAACCTCAAACGCAAGGCTACGCCGATTATCGTCATGGACGAGGCCGACAAGTTGAGCGATCAGGTGCTGTACTTCTTCATCAGCCTATACAACAAACTCGAAGATCAGTGCGGCATTGTCATCTGCGCGACCGACTACCTCAAAAAACGCATCACGCGCGGCGTGAAGGCCAACCGTAAGGGATATAAGGAAATCTACTCGCGCGTGGGCCGGAAGTTTATCCCGATGCCCGTCGTAAATAACGAGGATATTGCCGCCGTGTGCATCGCCAACGGCGTTACGGATCGGGCAACCATCGAGGAGATCATCGACGACTGCGATTGCGACCTGCGCCGTGTAAAGCGGCGTGTCCATGCAGCAAAAAAAGAGGTTTCAAACGGTAATTAAAGGCTCTTTAAATGGCAAAGGCGATCAGCAACAAGAACGTCGCGGATGCGAAATTCAACCCGGCCCCGTTCGAGGGCGCGTTCAAGGCGGCCCTCGGGCGGCCCGAGCTAAAGGGGTCTTGGTTGATTTTCGGCAATTCCGGTGTAGGCAAAACGACGTTCGCCCTGCAGCTCGCCAAGTACCTCACGAACTTCGTCGATAAGGTGGCCTTCGACTCGCTCGAACAGGGGTTATCCCTGTCGCTGCAGAAGGCATGGAACCGGGTCGGCATGGAGGCCGTCGGCGCAAAGGTGATCCTGCTCGACAAGGAAGGCATCCCGGAACTGCGGGAACGGCTGGCGAAGCGTAAGAGTCCGAACGTGGTGATCATCGACTCGGTGATGTGTCTGATCGGGCTGCGGATGTCGGACTATCAAAAGCTGGTGAACGACTACCCGAACAAGCTGTTCGTGTTTCTCGCGCACGAGGACGACAAGGGCAAACCGTCGCCCGCCATCGCCGAGAAAATCCGCAAGTTGTCCGATATCAAGATGCACGTCGAGGGGTACAAGGTGTTCACGACAACGCGGTTCGAGGACCGGGAAAAGGGCGAAGGCGGCGAGGACTTCGTGATATGGGAGGAAGGCGCAGCGGAATATTTGGCAAACATTGAATAACTGAATAATATGGCAACAAGTGTAATGGAAAAACAACAGAAGTGGCTGCTGCGGCAGTTCCACACCCTATGCAGCAGGCTGCGCCTGTCTGCCGAGGAGAAGTCCGCGATCATCGAAGGTTACGGTGTCGAGAGTTCTGCGGACATCAACAACGACGATCTGATGAACATCTGCCGCGCGCTCGAAAAGCGCCTCGACAGCAATGCGGTGAAACTCGACCGCCTGCGCAAGCAGGTGATCGCGGCCATCGGCGGCTGGCTGCGGATGCAGGGCAAGCCGGAGAACATCGCCGACATCAAAGCGATTGCGTGTCGGGCCACGAAGTCCGACAACTTCAACCGCATTCCTCCCGAACGGCTGCGCAATGTCTACAACGCCTTCCTCAATAAGCAGAAAGATTCCCGCATGATCGACGAGCTGGTGAGCATGGCGATCTACTCGCAGAGTGAACAACGACAAATACCTAACTGACATGACAATCACACAAGAACGATTTCTCGAACAATTCGCCCAGCAACTCGTTGATTATGGGTTTATGCGCAAGAACTTCCCCCGCGCCGTTGTACTGGAAAAGCGCATGACCATATCCGAGGGCATGGACTGCAACGTGCATGTATCGTGGCTTCCCAAGTCATGGCCCGTTGTCAAGGTTCAAATCCGTATCGGTTCTATTCTGCTCCCGTATGATGTGACCGTCGGGTTGCTGATGGACTACAAAGGAGGCCCGGATGAAATTCTCGCTCAACTCGTCAAAAAGACAACGGAAGGTTTTGCCGACATCATCATCAAACAACTATAATCCGCTATGAACGACAAATCAATCATCGGTTTCGGCTACAAGCCGAACAACGTAAAGGCTGTGTGCCTTAAAACGAATAACACAACCCGCCTCGACGGTGCGGAGTACAAAATCATCGCCGATCCCTACGAACGGGAATTTGTAGAACTTGAACCTGTGCCGCTGTCGCTATTCGGCGAAAAAAAGAAAGTTCTGCATACGGCGATGGCCGTAAACGTCCTCGACTCGATTACAGGGCTGACCTATGCGGTTGAGTATGCACCCGCAAACCTCGTCCGCAAACCCAAGAAACCCCAATGGTCTGACGTTGAAATCACGGTCGGCGGCCGCCGCCTTCCGGTGGCACTGTTTGACTGGGGCATAGAGAGCGGTAACCGGACAACACGAAAGGAATGTCCGCAGGCTGCTATGGCCGAGGATACAGTCTTTCCGAAGAAGCCGGGCAAATCGACGGAGCAACGCCCTGCTGTAATGGACTCGGACGCTTTCCTTCGGCGCATGAAGGAGATCGCGCAAGAAATCGACGATATTACGGAAAATCCGGACCTGCCCAATGGCTGTTCCGTGGCGTTCTTCGCCGCTAACAAGACCAACGCGGGGCTGACCACTAACGGAGTGTGTCGGGTTTGCGGAAGTCAGGAAGCCCTTGTCGATTGTATCTCCATTCCTGCCAAGAAAAACGAGGATATCGCGGAGGTGATCGGTAAAACAGCGAACAAATTGGTCGCTTGGTAACTGAAAAATTAACCCACCCAAAGCAGGACGAAGTCGCCGAGCGGTTGGATTCAGAACCATGATCGAGCAAACTTTAGCAGAACCATTGCAAATCTACGCAGAAGCGGTGCGGGAAACGGCCCGCCTCTGCGAATGGCTTGCAAAGCATATCGGGAATATCGGCCGACGGTCGGATCAGCCCCGGACAAAAAAGGTAATCGAACAATTAAAACAACGAATTTTATGGCAAAAAGAGCAAAGAAGATCATCGTGTCGGGCATCACGCGCGAACAGATGGAGGAAGCCTTCGGCCGTTATGCGACAGCGGACGCCGAGGTGCAGAGTATCAACGCGGCGATGGACAAGGAGTTCGTCGCCATCCGGGAGCGGAACGCCGAACGGCTCGCGGAGCTGGAGCAGCAGAAAACCGAGTCGTTCGAGGTCATGCAGGTATTCGCCACGGAACAGCGCGAGGTGCTGTTCTCGAAGCGCCGGAGCATGGAAACGACGCACGGCGTCATCGGGTTCCGCACAGGCAACCCGCAACTCAAACCCCGCCGGGGCTTCACATGGGCGGCCGCGCTGGAACTGGTCCGGGAGTTCCTGCCGTCGTACATCCGCACCGAAGAAGCGATTGCGAAAGACAAACTCCTTGCTGACCGTGAAAACGAGGAGATCGCCCCGCTGATGCAGAAGTGCGGCATCATCGTAGGCCAAGCCGAAACATTTTATGTCGAACCCAAAAAAGAGAAGGAGGATTAAGCCGAATGTGTAAAACGCGAGAGTACCGCAAGGCAACCGTCGAACTGTGCCGCAACTGTGGCGGTCGAGGCTACGTTCACGACCCCGGATTTTGCGGGGACAAACTGATGGAAGTATCAGTCGTTCCCTGCCCGGTTTGCGACGGCCGGGGCCGCGTCTGGAAGGTGAATGCCGGGACGGTTAAGATCGAGCCGTTCGACGGTCAGACGGAATAAAAAAACTCGCCGACCGAAATATCAGCCAACGAGTCAAAAGGTGGAAGTTTTGACAAAGATAGCGATATTTTCGGAGAATGGGCAAAAAAGGTGTAAAAAGGAATATCAACACGCTGCGACGTATCAAACTGGTTTGCGACATCGTGAACGAACATTACGAAGCTGGCGTATTGAAGAAGTGCTACAAGGCGGTATGGCGGGAGCATGTCTACCCGGTGTACCCGATGTGTTACCGCACGTTCCTCAATTACATTTCCACCCCGCCCAAAGAGTTGAACGAGGCCGAAGAAGCCGAACGCCAGCGGCAACTCTCGCTATTTTAACAACAACCCCCAGCCATACGGCCGGGGGTTGTTCGTTACTGGCCCGGCCGCAGCTCGAAACGCTGCACCGACGATGCGGTTCCGGGAATCTTGCACCCCGACGCATCCCGGCAGAAGGCGACCCAGCTTTCGATGTCATCGCAAACCTGTTCGTGGTTGTGGTCGGTTGCAGATTCGGCCTGCCGGAACGTCCCGGCCTGCCGGACGCCGTCGTCGAAACTGAACGAGAGTAGGGCCTGCGTCACGCCGTTGATGATGTCGAAGCGTTCGAGGGCTTTGTCCTGATAACGTCCGCCCGCCTCGGCCGTGGCCGCCGTCGCGGTAACGACATGCAACCGCATCAGAATATCGGCCTCTCGCACTTTATGCCCGCCGTAATTCCAGCGAATGGGGTCGTATTCGACCAGCAGCGCAGGTGTTGCGAACGGTCGCTGTTTGACAAGTTGCAGGATGTTCTCGTTCCACATGTCGAAGTGCTGGAACACGGGGCGCTTGCCTTTGCGTTTGTCGGCATCCGGCTCGAAGGTCGGCACGCCATCCACGAAAACAATCTGCTTGAGCCTTTCTTCGAGGGCCAAATAAAGGGTCTTTCTCATATCTTGGTGATTTTGGTAAGGTCGCGGCTGATGCGTTCGAGGTGCCGGGTCATAATGTCGGCGATGGCCCGCTGCACCTTCGCGTGGTCGCCGATGAACTGTCGTTGCGGCATGCGCATCATCCGGGAGTGCGCCCGCACGATGGAGCGACGTCCGCGCACGTTGCGGTAATGGGCCGGGACGTTCTGCCGGAACACGCCGCCTTCGTTGTGCAGAGCAGTATAAGGTTTGTCGGAGGTGAACACGACGCTGCGGCCGCGCACCTGCGCCCGGATGCCGCGCCGCATCGCCCCGGTCACGATCAAGATCGTGGGACTTCCGCCCTTCGAGTAGACCTTCTTCGGCCGCCATTTGGCCCCGAAGAATCCCTGCTCGCGGAAATTCTGATCGAACATTTCCGCCAGTTTTACCCGCATGTCGCTCAACACGCGGGGCATGAGATCAATATTTCTCGGCATTTATTTTGTTTTCACATTGAAAACCATTACTTTTGCGAAAACGCATCATTTATCCAATGGACTACGGCAATTTACAGCTCCGGAGCAAGTCGTTCCTCGACTTCACTACCGACCCTGCTGTCCTCGACGAGATTCTCGGCGGGCATAGCGAGGCCGACAAGGATGATTTTTTGCGACATGTCGATCAGGATCGGGCCATGACCTTCATGTACTTTGCAGACTTATGCGGGGACAAGAAATTGGCGCAGGCCATCGAAAAGGAGTTCGGCGAGGAGTGGCGGGCCATTCATAACGAATAGTCCTTTATTCGACCAACTCCGAAAATTCGATTTCTCTGTTTTGTAGGCATCGCGTTACGATCTTCACCGCTTCACCCTTCGTCAGTTTCTTCCCGTCAGCTTTATGTGCTCCGCCCTTTATCAGAGCAGCCACTAACCCGTCTTTCTGTTCGTTGTACGGCTGTGTGAACAAATGTTCCCGCACGGCTGCCAGTACGCCGTCGGCATCAGCCCCGGTCTGCTCGATGGCTTTGCAGTAGTTGCGCACCCACGTATTATATCCCGTCGATTGGCGGTCACTCATAAATTCGGGATGTTGCATTTTCCCGCCTACACCTTCGTAGAATTCCGGCAGGGTCTTGCGTGCGACAAATTCGTTTGCCAATTCCATGTAATCCGTCTGCAAGTGCGTTCGGAATGTATTTCCCGGCTTGTTCCGGTTGTGGGTGATCTCGTGCCAAAAGGTCGCCAGCGCATCGGCCTCGTCGAAGGTGATCTCCTTCCCCTGCCGCAGCTTGGTGAGTCCGGCCAGCACGTTGTCGAGCCGTGCCTTCGTCATGGCGATCAATCCCCGCATATCCGTGTATCCGTTCACGCCGTGCTTGGTCGTCGATATTAACGAATTGAATCCGCGCTCGAACCATGCCCGGCGCACCTCGGAGGCGTTCAGGAAATCGACGACTTCCTGCGGGGTCCGCAACTCGACGGCCATCTGCTCGACGGTCTTCTTCACCTTCGCCGGGGCTTTTTGGTATGGGTGCTTCGCGGGGAATATTTCGAGGGTCTTGCCCGCGTTGAACCGGAACATCTGCGCCTTCGGGGTCCGGGTGTACTCGTCGCCTATGGCCGTGGCCTTGTCGCTGTCGGAGCGCGGATAGTCGTCGCGCAAGACCTGCACGACATTGCAACGGCAGTTCCAGCCGTTGGGCGGCAGGTAGCGTTCCCAAAACTTGTCGCTCGGCGGCAGGGTCACGCCGTCGAGCTGGCGGTGCGCCTCGCGGACACGCTCGTCGCCAGCCGTGCGGTATTGCAGATCGTACTGGTCGCCGTCCTTTTCCCACTCGTGCCATTTCACGGCCATCTGTGCGGAGTGGACGGCGTGATTGTATTCGGCATAAAGATAATTGCCGTTATACTGCCCGTCGATGGCCTTCACCTCGTTGTAGAAGTCGGGCCACGATTTGGTGCTGCCATCCTCGTTGGTGAGTGATAGCCCGACCTCGGAAAGCGAGTGATAGGTTTTCAGCCCGGAGAAGATGAACACGTTGTTCCGCAGCGCCGCCGTCAGTTCGGGCGGTGTCTCGTGCGACACGGAGATCGTCGAGCCGAGGACGCGGTTCGTCTCGTCGATCAGGGCACGCACGGGCTTACTGCCGAGCATATCCGGGGTGAAGCCGCCGCTGTTGTAAACATAACGCGCCGCCGTGTCGAATCGGTCATGATCGAAATCGGGCTTTCGAGCCGCTTTTAGCGTCAGTTCTCCCGGAGCGTACAAGTCCGCCATCGCCCGGCGAAAGAGAGCGTAATGCGCCGATTTCGCGGCATGCGTGGCGGTTTTCGTTTCGGGACTGTCCTTGCCGCCGTCGGGGTCAGTCCCTACTCGAAAAAACCGTCCGCACGTTTGGCGGTAATGGGTATTTTGTAGCGGTCGATGAAATACTGCGGGTCTACATCGTAATACTGTAATACCACCCGCTCCATTTCGCGGCGCTCGGACGGCGTGAACGAGGCCGCCTCGTCCCAGTCGAAAATCAACCCCTGCAACGGAAATCCGTGTTCGATCATCAGGGGAATGAGTTTGTCGTTTACGATATTCTTCACCATCGTTGCGTCGGCTGCACAGACGTTGCCGAACACTTCGAGATGCACTTCGCTCTGCGAGAGTGACGAGCCGCTGTCGATGGTCATCGTTTGGTTCAGTACGCCCTTCGACATTTCGGAGTTCGCCCGGTCGATTCGCTTGTCGTAAACATTGAAGGCATCGCCCCGGCTCGACTCTTTGATGTCAATGTCGGTTCCGTCGGGGAACAGTCCCCATGCGGCCGCGCCCATGTTTGCCAGCATCGACTCGATGCGGCTGCGCTCGGACCCTGTCTGCGCGGCGGTCTTGGCGATGCGGATGGGCATGCCGAAAATTTCACCGAACACATCCCAGTAGGCCAGCATGTTCTTCTTCGAGAACGCCTGCGGCACGCATTTGAGCAGCAGACCGAGATCACGGGGTTTGCCGACCTCGACGCACCACTTTTCAAGTCCACCCGTGCGGTAGCTCACGCCCTGCTGGGGATCGTCGCCCGCATCCTTCACGATGACGCCGTACTCCTGTATGACGTGCTTACGCGGCACAAGCGATACGTCGGTGAAGGTGCGCACGCCGTTCACGGTCGTAACGTCGCCCAACTGAATGAGCGAGTGCCCCCAATAACGAGACTCAAGCACATAGCTCACGAAGTCCGCGAACCATTGGCGCTCGAAAATCTTCATTGCCGTATCGTCCTCTTTCCCGTCCTCGGTTTTCAGCACGAATTTCTTTTGCAGGGTCTTGCCGTCCCGCTGGCCGATGCAGCCCGTGAGGTGCAGGTCGATCAGCGCGTCGGTGTAGCAGTCGTAAAGTCGGCCGCGCTTGGGGTTCTCGACATTGAGCGCCATCTGCCATGCCTGCCGCCATGTCGCAATATCTTTCTGCGAGAGACGTGCCGCAACCTCGTTGAGCTGGATGAGGACGCTTCGCTTCTGCTCGATGGTTTTGGCCGCACGGGCGGCAGCCATCAGGGACTCGTATGTGCGTGATTCGAAATCGGGAGCCGCCTTTCGGGCGGTCTTGTTCTTACCCATTCAATCGGTGTTTAAACGGTGTTTGAAAGGTTTTCAATAGGTATATTTTCGGGCAGGCAGGGAGCCGAAGCGCACCGGGTTCTGCGGGTCCTCGCCGTCCTCGGATTCATACAGCGGCAGGTCCGGCATGGCCTTGCCGCTCTGTACGTCTTTGAGCCATGCAATCGCATTGTTGTACATGGTCTCGCGTTGCTCGTTGCCCATGAACTGCGGTAGCGACTGTCCGAGGTAGAACAGGGCGATACTCACCGTGACGCGCACGAGCATCGCATTTCGTTTGTTGCCCGTCTGTGCAAAAGCCTTCGCCGTGTCGTAACGGGCACGCAGGTAGCCTTCCACTTCTTCCTGTGCGCTCCGTTCGGCATCGCGGCGGGTCTGCTCGTCGCTCTGCGAAATGATGTCGAGGGTGTCGTCGTTGCAGACGACCTTGTAATCCCGATCTTCGAGAAACATTCGCTACTTGGTTTTATAGATGGCAATGGCCGCGATGTCGGCGACCTTCACGCCACGGCGGTAGACCTGCTCGGAGATCAGCGTGCGGATGCGCTTTTTGGACACACACAGCGGACGGCCGCCGAGGGTGATTACAAACTGTTTCTTTCCGGTCCGGCGTTTCCGTTCGTCGGCGATGCGGATCTGTTTTTTGAGTCGGTGCTGGAATACCAGCGCCCTGAATAATTTTACCATAAATTTTTAGCTGATATATGCCTGTACCCGACCGACGGCGTGAACGCCTGTTGTCGGGTGTGCTGTTGCAGTTTGTAAATGGCCCCTTCGTCGGCGTCGGGGGCGTCGTCATGGCCCGACATGCCTTTCTCGAAGCATAAGGTCTGATCGAGTCCGGCCAGCATATCGGGGTCGTTCCGTTGCTTGGCGTTGTAGTACACGAAGCCGCGCTCCCACAGGGGCGAGATCGCCTCGATGCGCTGGAACTTGTCGGGTTTCTTGCGGCGGTCGGCCCGGATGGGCAACTGATAGCCGCGGATGTTTCCCTCGCGGGTGAACTCGTCGAGGATGATGTCCTGCAAAAAGTTGGCTTCGATGTAGTATTCGGCTACGGCTTTTTCGGGCATCCGTTCGTGCAGGTCGTACCACCAGCGCACCATTTCGGAGACGGAACATTGCCGGACGAACGCCGCGAGGCAATGCAGCTCGGTTCCAGTCTTGCCCCACAGTTTGATGGCCTTGTAGTCGTTCTTGGAAGAACTTTTGAACGACGGGTCGCAATAGGCCACGAGATAGTCGTACTTGTCAAGCGGCAGCGGGTTCTTCCACCGGACCCACTCCTGCCGGAACACCACGCCCTCGGTGATCGGGTTGTTCATGTACTCCTTTTGGAAGGAGCGGTAGCCCATGAAATCGGCCATCTTCTGCACCTCCTCGCGCGACCACTTCGCGGCCCATGACACGTTACCCTTCTTGTCGAGGATATTCACCTGCGAGACGTGTATACCTTTGGCCTTCGCCATCGCCGCCAGCACGGAGTTCTTGCTGATAAGGTTGCCGACCATGATGAAGCGTCCGCGGCCGCCGTCGAGCGTTCCGAACAGGGCTTCCTTCACCCAATTCACGAGCCGCTTCACACGTGCCTCGTTCCCGCACAGTTCGTCGTCGTCGAGGTCGTCGATGACGATATAGTCGGGGCGGCGGCTTCGGTAACGCAGGCCGCGCGGGGACTGCCCGCGGCCGCGGGCGAAGAAGGCGCAGCCGTCGGCCGTCACAAACTTGCCGTCCTGCCAATCGCCTGCGTTATACTGCACGCCGAAGTCGGCGATATATTGCTGGTTGTATTGCAGCTCCGCCTGCAGGTCTCCGAGCAGCGTTTTGGCGTTCTCCTCGGACTTGCCAACGAGGACCATTACGTTGATCTCGCGCGGCTCCTGTATTTTCAGCCACAGGGGCATGAAGATGTCGAAGTGCGTACTCTTGGCGTGACCGCGTGCCCACTTTTCGACTCCTTTATAGTTCGGGTCCTTGCGGACGCGGTTCGCGGCCTCGATGTGAAACGGGGCGCACTCGGTATGTTTTCCCGTCGCCGGGTCGTCGGTGTAGTGTGGGAAGTAATAGTTTACGAAGAAGTTGTAGTCGGTCCGGGCACGCCTGATGCGTGCCTGCTTCTCGGCTGGCGACTCCGAACGAACGGTCGTCCGCTCTTTTACGACGATGCACCATTGCCGCCACTCGGCATAGGTTTTTACAACATTGTTGCCCATCGTTATTGCACTTTACCTATACTGAGCTGCTCGACGACGAATTTGTTTTGCAGATCGTTTACGACTTTGCGGAACTCGGCCGTGACATCGGGGTCGAACTCCGCGCGTTGTTCGAGCCAGCGGCCGAAGGACATAAAGCACTCCATGTAATCGACGACGGACACGTCTTTGTCGAGGGTCTTTATTGTTGCGGCCATCTTCGCCAGTTGGTCGCTGCTACTTCCGACCGCCGCAGGGTCGGAAGCCTTGCCGAGATTCTCGGCCACATTGTTTATAGAGCGCAGTACGTTGTTCACGACTTGTTTTCGTGTCAACGACTGCGCTACTTTTTTTTCGGCCCAGCACCCGGCGGCGACCCACGCGCCGATGGTGTTCTTCGACACGCCGACCTTCTCGGCGATGATGTTCTGCGGCGTGCCCTGCATATACAGAAGTTCGGCGAACTCCTTCAATTCTCCGGCGATTCTCTTACCCATTCATACGAAAAAAAATGATGCCCTGCGAGGGCGTTCGACGGGGCAAAGTTGCGCCATAAACAGAAGTATGTAAAATGAAGTGTAAGGTTTTTACACTCCGATTGTTACGCCGGATTTAGCCCTGCATCTTTGCATCTGAATCGCGGGGTGGAGCAGTTGGCAGCTCGTGAGGTTCATTCCCTCAAGGCCGCGGGTTCGAGTCCCGCTCCCGCTACAAACCTTTTTTGCATCCGAGGCCGACCGACCCGCCGACGTTCTGTCGGCGGTGTCCGAGGCCGAAAAAAAACTGAATGGCAAGAGAAGCAGTCATTACCAGCAACAGCGTGAACGCCTACGGCACGCGAGTCCTGACCGAAGGTCTCGACATTTCGCAGTATGAGAAGAACCCCATCGTGCTGTATATGCACAAGCGAGGTATTCCCATCGGCACGATGAACGACCTGCGCGTCGAGAACGACCGACTGATCGGCACGCCGCAGATCGACGGCGACACCGACGAGGAGAAGGTAATCGCGGCCAAGTGGGAGCGCGGCACGCTGCGTATGCTGTCCGCAGGTATCGAAATCCTCGAATGGTCGGACGACCCGCAGAACGTGGTGCAGGGACAGACCCGGCCGACGGTCACGCGCTCGAAACTCGTCGAGGTGTCAATCGTGGACGTGGGCGCGAACGACGACGCCTTACAGGTTCGCCTGTACAGCGGCGGCAAGCTGCTCACACTCGCGCAGGGCGAAGACAACGACCTGCTGCCGCTTCTCAAACCCGACAACGACGACAAACCCCAAAACAAGATTTTTCAGATGAATGAAATTTTGATGTTGCTCGGCCTCCCGACTACGGCGACCGAAGCAGACGCAGTAACCGCAATCCGGGCGCTGAAAACCGAGAACGAGACGCTCACGCTGGCCCGCATCACCGATGCCGTGACGGCGGCGAAGGACAATCGTCAGATCACCGAGGCGCAGATGCCAAAGATGATCGAGCTGGGCAAGAAGGCCGGCATCGAATCGCTGCGCGACTACCTCTCGATGATGACGCCCGCATCCAAGCCGATGGACTTCATCGACGGCGGCAAATCGCAGGGCGGCAACATGACGCTCTCGTGGGACAAGATGTCCGACGAGCAGAAGATCGAGCTGCGCGAGCAGAACCGCCCGGAGTACATCCGGCTGTACAAGGCCCACTACGGCTTCGCGCCCAACTTCACCAACTCCCTCAAGTAGATTCACCTCTAAACATTCCCTTTTTCTGAATGAGAAAATTCCTTTTTGCCCTTTTGGGCATGCTCGCAGCGCTCGGTGTCAATTCCGCAGTCGGAGCCACCATTGCCTGCGTATTCGACTTTAACCCCATTGCGGGCATCGCGGCCGTGAACGGCATGTCGGCGGCCTCTGCGCTGTGCGGCGGCTTCATGCCTTCGGGCGTGCTGGCCGCGGGTATCTATCCCGAAGCATGGACGGGCGAACTTATCAAAGCCTTCCGGACAGCCGCGGAAAGCATCGGCTGGTACAATGCCATTCGCGCCTACGACTCGTATGTGAAAGCCGACGCCATCCACTTCGTCGATGTCGGTGCGGACCCCGAAATTTTGGTAAACAATACGACCTACCCGCTGACCGTACAGGAACTCCCCGACGGTGACAAGTCCGTGCAGCTCGATAAATTCCAGTCGCGCCCGACTCCTATTACCGACGATGAACTGCATGCCATCGGTTACGACAAGATGGCCCTCGTGATCGAGAAACACAAGGACATGTTCTTCGAGAAGAAGTACTCGCGGGCCATCCATTCGCTGGCTCCCGCCGAGAACACGGCCAAGACCCCCGTAATTACCACTACGGGTGAGGCAACATCGGACGGTCGCAAGAAGCTGACCCGCGCGGACATCGTGTCGCTGAAAAACAAGTTCGACAAGTTGCGCATCCCCAAAGAAGGCCGCATCCTCGTACTGTGTGCCGACCATGTCGCCGACCTGCTGGAAACCGACCAGCGTTTCGAGAAACAGATGTACGACTACACTACGGGCAAGATCGCCAAGATGTACGGCTTCGATGTGTACGAGTACGACGAGTGCCCCTACTACGACACCACGACGCTCAAAAAGAAGGCGTTCGGCGCGGTTATCGGCGACAACGACCGTCAGTGTTCGGTAGCTTTCACGACCAAGCGGGCGATGCGTGCCGACGGCTCGACGAAGTCCTACCTGCGCCCCGCCGATCTCGACCCGGAGAACCAGCAGAACATCTTCTCGATGCGCACGTACACGATCTGTCTGCCGCTGCGTAACGAGGGCTTCGGCGCCATCGTGAGCGCAAAGGCAGCATCGGAAACCCCTGCGGCATAATACAATGAAAAAGGCTCTGCAATATCTGGTCATTCATTGTACCGCAACCCCCGAAGGCCGGGAAGTGTCCGCCGCCGATATTCGGCGGTGGCACACGGTCCCCGTGTCAGAGGGCGGCCGGGGCTGGCGTCAGGTCGGATATACAGACCTTTTCCACTTGGACGGCACGGTGGAGCGGTTGGTCGGGAACAACGAGGACGCATTCGTGGACCCGTGGGAAATAACAAACGGCGCGGCTGGTTACAACGGTGTGGCGCGGCATATTGTTTACGCTGGCGGCTGTGCCGCCGACGGCAAAACGCCGAAGGACACCCGAACACACGCGCAGAGGGAAGCGCTCGAACGCTACGTTATCGACTTCCACGAGAAAAACCCGAAAGTGAAAATCGTCGGCCACCGCGACCTGCCGGGCGTCCGTAAAGCCTGCCCCTCGTTCGACGTTGCGGCATGGCTCAAATCTATCCGAATCGAATGCCCGCAGAAATAATCCTCGCCCTTATCGGCATAGCCGCGACCCCTGTGGCTGCGTGGCTCTCGTCCCGGCTTACCCGGCAGAAGTACGACACCGAAATTGCGAAGTTGCGGGCGGAGGTTGCCTCGGCGAAGGCCGACGCCAACCGCAAGGAACTGGAAAACGCCCGGCTGGGGAACGAGATCATCATGCAGAATATCGTGCGACCGCTCGAAGGCCAAGTAAAACGACTCAACACGAATGTTTCACGACTGGAAAAGGCTATCGGCAAGGTATCTACCTGCCCTCACGCTGCTGAGTGTCCTGTTATTCTCGAATTGCAGTCCGCAGAAACGGCTTGCCAAGACGCAGGAACAGCGGACAAATAACACGCATGAGCAGTTCGCCGCCGATCGGGAGATCACGCGAGACAGCATCTTCTTTCGGGAGTTGTGCGAGGCCCTGCGCGAGCAGCTCGCCATCGAGCGGACCCGCAACCGGACCACGGTCGAGGATGTCGAAACCGTCACACGGGAGTACGACACAAGCCGCCCGGCCGACACGCTGACCGGCAAGCCGCCCCTGCTGCGGGAAACGACCCAGCGACGCCTCCGCTCCGACTCGGTGCAGGATTCGAGCCGCCTGCGGCAGACGCAGGCACGCGACACCCGCACGGCGACCGGGAGCATGACGCAGGAACAGGACCAGCTACAACTCCGCAGGGAGTCGGACCAGCAGACGGCGACCGACACCGCGACCACGACCAAGAGCCGCCGCGGTCTTACATGGTGGCAAAAGGCCCTTTGTTTCGTGGGCCTGCTGTCGCTGATATACATTTTTTACCGCTTTTTCAAGAACAAGTAACCCATCCACAATGGCAAACAAGAATACGAAAGCCGCGTCCCGCAAGGCCGCAGCGAAACAGAACCCCGAACAGGTCCCGGCCGAACAGCCTGCGGACATCGTACCCGATCAGCCGCAGGCCGACCCGGAACCGGACGGCAGCGAGGCTCCAGAACTGGCTTCCGCTTCGACTGAGCAGCCCGACACAGCCCCCGCCTCCGAGCAGGTTCCGGCCGAACCGTCGGCCCGGTCCGAGAAAGAAGCTCCGGCAAAGAGTGCCGCACGCAGTTCGGGCAAGGCGTCTGCCGCAAAGAAGACCATCCGCGACACCGCAGCGCAGGCCGTGGCAAAGCAGGTGTTCCGGAGCCACCCCGACAAACAGACGGTCTATGTGACCTCGGACGGCACGCCCTTCTTCGTGAAGTGCGACGCCGACAACCACGGCCACACCCTCGACGACAAGCTCGTCGTCGCAGTTACCAACGAAAACTACAAAGCCTAATGCAGTCTTTGAAATTCATCCGCACCAACGGGAACATCCCCAAGAAACTGGCAGGAGAAGATCATATCTCCGGACTGGTGATCTATTCGGCCGCGCTGCCTTCGGGCTTCTCCGAGAGCGAGCGCATCAAAGCCGTTTCGACCATCGAAACGGCCGAGGCGTTGGGTATCACGGCGGACGCTGACAACTGGGACATCCGGGTCCTGCACTACCAGCTTTCCGAAATCTTCCGCGTCAATCCGGGCATCAGCCTGTACGTCGGCATTTTCACCAACCCCGAAGGAGCCAACACCTATGCCGAGGTCAAGAAGATGCAGAACTTCGCCGACGGCCGACTCCGGCAGCTCGGCGTATGGGACGGACGCACACCCCTCGCGGCCGACAACCTCACGGCCCTGCAAGGGGTCGCTGCGACGCTCGAAGAGCAGGATATGCCGCTGGGCATCATCTACGCTCCGAAGGTCTCGGCCGTGGCATCGCTGCCGAGCAATCTCGCGGGTGACAAGGAGCGCGTATGGACGGTGATCGGGCAAGCCGGAAGTTCAACGGGCGCAGCGTTATATGTCGATGCAGAAAACACGGAGAAAGCCTCCGTTTCGGGTCTTGGCGTGGTCCTCGGCATCGTGTCGCTGGCCGCTGTTCACGAGTCTATCGCGTGGATCGAGAAATTCCCGACGGGCGTCGATGTCCCGGCCTTCGGTGACGGCACGCTGCTGAAAACGCTGGACCGCGCCGTCGTCGAGGCGCTCGACAAATCGCGTTACCTGTTCTTCGTGACCTACTCCGGACTGTCCGGGTCGTACATGAACGACTCGCACACGATGGACGCCCCGACGAGCGACTACGCTTACATCGAGAACGTCCGCACGATGGACAAAGTTGTGCGCGGCATCCGCACCTACTTGCTGCCGAAGCTCGGCGGCAATGTCTACATCGACAAGACTACGGGGCAGTTGCAGACTCACAGCGTGGAGTTCTTGCAGACCACGGCCCAGAAGGCCCTTGAAGATATGGAGAAGGCGGGCGAGCTGAGCGGCTACGTGGTCGAAATCGACCCCGATCAGAACGTGCTTTCTACGTCCGAAATCGAGTTCGTAATCCGGCCTGTCGGCGTCGGTGTCGTGCGTCGCTTCAAGGTGAAAATCGGCTTTGCCGAGAGTGTCTAACCTCAAATCCAACACAGAATGAACATCAGAAACGGAGTGCCGCTGATTAACGGAGTGGAACCTGCTTGGGGCGACATCGTCGCCGCAGCGAACGGCGTGCCGTTCGTCGGGATCACCGCAATCAAATACGGTGACAAGCAGGATGTGCAGAACAACTACGGAGCCGGACGGCATCCCGTGTCCCGTTCGAAGGGACGCATCACACCGTCGGCGTCGATTACCCTCTACAAAAGCGAGATCGTGGCTTTGCAGCGGCAGGCCCCGAACGGCCGCCTGCAGGACATCGCCCCCTTCGACATTACGGTCTCCTACCTGCCCGAAAGCGGTATCATCACGACCGACAAGATTCGAAACTGCCAGTTCGACGAGAACAAGGTAGACTGGAAGGAAGGCGATCTGAACCAGCAGGTCGAGCTTCCGCTGATCCCCTCGCACATCGAGTGGGGCCAGCCGAAGGTATAACCCAATCATCAATCAACTATGGAAAATAAACAGGAACAGGAACAGAAAGCCAAGGAACTGGCTGCCAAACGTGCCAAGTATCCCGTCCTCGACGGCGGTGTCACGGACGAAATGCGCCAGTCGTGGAAACAGGCCAACGGCCGCGTCGTTACGGTAGATGTTTTTGACGACATGGCCGAGGAACACCATGTCGCTTATTTCCGTCGTCCAACGATGGATGTAATGTCGGCCGTTAACGCCGTGAGCAAGCAGGACGAACTGAAAGGTGCGGACACGATGTTTAAGAACTGCTGGCTCGGCGGCAGCCCGCTCGTTCAGAGCGATGCGATTCTCAAAACGTCGGCCCTCGGTGCGCTGGGCAGTTTGTTCGCCACCTGCCACACGGAAATAAAAAACTTGTAGGGGCGCACACCCTTTCGGACATCGAGGACGAGCAGACGATTACGAAGGGGTGCGCCCTGATCCGGGCGAACTTTCACATCGACCCCGGCACGCTGACCTATGACGAGTGGGCGGGACTGTATGAACAGGCTGTATGGCTGGAACGAACGCGCCTCCTCGCGCTCGGAAAACTGTTAGAGAAACTTTTTGCGGAAGAACCAAAAAAGTAGTGAATGAGCAGCTACGCATTTAACTATTCCTTCAATATCACGGGCAACTGCGATGTTGTCGTGCAGGGCATCACGCAGGGCGTGAAGGACCTGAACGACAAAATCCACAAGTCCGTCGGGCTGTGGGATAGCTTCGAGGGCAAGCTGCTCGCGCTAAATCAGTTCACGCAGTACATCGAGGGCGTGGGCCGCACGATGCAGGAAACCTTGCAGCCGGGTGCGGCGCTCAACGCTTCGCTGGCCGACCTCTCGGCCATATCGGGCGAAACGGGCGAAAGCCTGCGGACGATTGAAGGCTACGCCCGCGATACGGCGAAGGCGTTCGGCGGCTCGGCGGCACAATCCGTCGAGTCGTACAAACTCCTGCTGTCGCAGCTCTCACCCGAACTGGCGAAGTACCCCTCGGCGCTCAAAGCGATGGGCGATAATATCGCCGTTCTGAGCAAGACGATGGGCGGTAACGCCACGGCTGCGGCCGAGGTGCTGACAACGGCCATGAACCAGTACGGCGTATCGCTGGCCGACCCGATGGAGGCGAGCCGTCAGATGGCGAAGATGATGAACGTCATGGCCGCTGCCGGGCAGGCGGGTTCCGCGGAGCTGCCGACGATCAAGGTCGCGCTGGAGCAATGCGGTATGGCGGCCAAGGCGGCGGGCGTGTCGTTCGAGGAAACGAACGCGGCTATTCAGGTTCTCGACAAGGCGGGTAAGAAGGGAGCCGAAGGCGGTGTCGCGCTGCGTAACGTCATGGCGATACTTTCGACCGGACGCTTCCTGCCCAAAGACGTGAAGGAGGAACTGACGGCGGCGGGCGTGAACATCAACGCGCTCACCGACAAATCGAAGTCCCTCACGGACCGTCTAACCCCGCTGAAAAAGGTACTCAACGACTCGGCGCTGTTCACGAAGTTGTTCGGCCGGGAAAACAGCAACGCGGCAATGGCCCTCGTGCAGGGCATCGACGAAGTGACCCGTTACGAGTCGGTGATCACCGGCACGAACACGGCCGTCGAGCAGGCGGGTATCATCATGGGAAGCTACAACGAACGGCTCTCCCGCGTGCGGGCCAAGTTCGACGACCTGAAAATCTCGCTGTTCAACGCATCGGGCGACTGGGGGATTTGGGTCGAGGTCGTGGTCAGCTCGCTTGTGCCGCTGGCGCAGATGACGCCGCTGCTGTTGGGCGTCGGAAAAGGCATCGCTTTCATCCGTTCTTTGAATTTCGCCGGAATGTGGCACGGGGTGATCGGCATGATGGGCCGGGCCGTCTTGTCGCTGCAAATGTATAACGGCTATTTGAGCATCGGTAAGGTGCAAGCGCTGGGTTTCATGCGCAACATCGTGCAGGCGACCGTCGCCACGCTGCGCTTTGCCACCGCCGGAATATGGTCCGGCATCAAGGCGCTGGGGGCTTATGTCCTCTCGCTCGTAACGGGCGGCACGGCATCCGTCACGTTCGCAGGCATTGCCTCGGCAGGCTTCGCTACGTTCAAGACGGCCGCAGTAACCGCTTGCCGGGCCGTGGGCGTGGCAATTATGAACGTCCCGATCATCGGATGGATTGCGGCGGCCATCGCCGCGCTGGTCGCCGTGGGTGCCTATTTCTGGAATACCTCCGTGAAGTTCCGGGCCACGCTGAAGGGCCTTTGGGCCTCGTTCAAGGCCGTGTTTACGGGTATTTGGGACATGGCAAAAACCGTGTTCGGCGGTTTGGGCGACCTGATCGTCGCGGCGTTCAAGTTCGACGGCAAGGGAATCCGGGCCGCCATTCAGAAAATGAAAGGCGGGTTTTCGGACTTCGGAGCCGAGGTCGGCGGAGCCTTCACGAAGGCTTACGACGCGGAGATCGCCAAGTCGAAAGCCACTGCCGCCGCCAAAGAGCAAGCCTCGTCAGGTGTCGAAACTACAACCCCCACCCCGAACCCCAACCCCGACCCGCTGGCCGGAGGACTGCAAAGCATCGGGACTACAAGCGCAAAGGCCGACAAGGTCCGCAATATCACCGTGAACATCGAGAAGCTGATCGACCGCTTCGAGGTCAATACAACCAATATGCGCGAAGATATGAGCCGGGTGAAGGAATTGGTCGCCGAGGCTGTGTTAAGCGCTGTAAACGACGTAAACCTTGCAATGTGATGGGAAATTTAGGAGTGATAAGTTTCGGGTTTGTGGCCGCAGGCGTCGCACAGCAGGCACGCTTTGCCCTCTGCCGCTTTCAACCCTCGCAGCAAAACGCCAAATCCCCGTCATGGGAAGGCCACGGTGGAGACATCGCGGGGCACGACCTTTCCGTGCCGATCACCGACCGCAGCTATTGGGAGAGCCGTTACGTGCTTACCGAACTGACGCTGCGCCGCGAGGATGGCCGCACGCTCGTTGTGAACGACGCAGTCGTGAATATCTCACGCGAGAAGCACATGGTCCGCACGACGCTCGTCGGGTTGAACGGCACGATCAAGGAGTACATCTCCAACGGCGACTATGACATCAGTATAACGGTGGGGATTGTGGCCGTGCGCGACGGCGTGATCGTGGACGAATACCCGGAGGAGGGCATCCGTGAAGTGAGGGAGTTCCTCGACGAAAACAAGGCTATCGAAGTGTCGAGCGTGTTCTTCGAGTTGTTCGACATCAGCCGTATCGTGGTGACGCGATTCGCACTGAACCAAGACACGCACTCGAACCGTCAGACTATCGACGTGAAGGCGTTGTCCGACGAGGACTACGTAATCAAAAACACCGACTATTAAACACCGTTTAAAGGGCCTTTAAACAATGTTTCGGCTGACTGCGAAAATTGAGATCAAAAGCACGAAAACGTGGCGGTTCGACAAGGTCGCCGGAGTGGAGATCACCCGCGACATCGACACGCTCACCGATACGTGCGTCGTGACGCTGCCGAAAAAAGTCCGCTGGCAGGGCGAGAGTTCCATGCCCATCAAGCGGGGCGACGAGGTGTCGGTGTGGCTGGGGTACGACAACGAACTGCAATTCGCCTTTCGGGGTTTCATCACGACCATAGGACTGAAAAATCCCACCGAGATACATTGCGAGGATTACATGTTCCTGTTCAAATCGCGGGATGCGAAAAAGATCGCCTACAAGGCGGCCACCATCGAGCAGGTTCTGCGCGATCAGAACCTCGGCGTAAAGTACAAGGTGTTCGGAGAGCAGCACATCGGCCAGTTCCGCGTCACGGCGTCCACCGTCACCGAGTTGCTCGGGCAGTTGAAGGATCAGGGCGGCATCCGGTCGTTTTTCCGTATCGAGGATGGCCAGCCCGTGTTGTATTGCGGGGTGCTGTTCGAGCGGGACACGAAGTGCAGGCAGGTGTTTGCAACCGGGGTGAACCTGATCGACGATGCACAACTCGACGTGCAGAACGCCGCCGACGTGAAGATCAAAATACGGGCAATATCACTGCGGCCGAATAACAAACGGATTCGCGTCGATGTCGGGGATGCCGACGGCCAGCGCCGCACGCTGCACACCTACAACAAGGACGAAAAGGAGTTGAAGGCATGGGCCGAGCAGGAACTCAAACGGCTGAAACGCGACGGACTGGCCGGATCTTTCACCACCTTCGGAGCCGTGCTGATCGACAAGCTCGACAACATCGGAATCAAGATCGACGGGGTGCGCAGGGGCATATATCAGACGGATAAAAACGTGATAAAATACGGGACGGGCGGGTTCCGGCAGGAGATAACAATCGGATTAAGGGTAGCGGAATGACACTCAAAGAGGCTATACGGGTTCTCGCCATGTCGGGGGCCGAGTTGTACTGTAAGATATGCACGGTGGACGCCGTGGACGTCGAGGCCCGGACGGTGGACTGTACGCCCATCGACGAGAGCGCCCCGCTCGTGGGCGTGAACCTGCAAGCGTCGCAAGACGGCTCGGTCGGGGTTGTGCAGTTCCCGGCCGCAGGCAGTTACGTTGTGGTGGCCTTCATCGACCCGGCCGTGGCCGTGGTCGTGCTGTGCGACCAGATCGACAAGGTGCAGCTCGACATCGGCCGGACATCGGCGACGGTGACGGACGAAGGCATTACGCTGAACGGCGGGCGTCTGGGCGGTTTGGTTATATCGGGAAAGACCGCCGGGAGACTCAACGCTTTGGAGAACGACATAAACGAGTTGAAAGCGGTATTCTCGGCATGGGTTCCCGCGGGAACAGACGGCGGCGCGGCTCTCAAAACTGCGGCCGCAGCATGGGCGAACCGACAACTGACACAAACCGTCGCTGCGGAGCTGGAAAACGACAGCGTGAAACATTAGGACTGATGCGCGGAATATTGATAGACCCTGAAACGGGCGATGTGCAGGTGACCGCCGGGCGGCTGGCCGTCGGCGACACGACGGCCCAAACGGCCGAGTGCGTTCTGCGGGCCGTGCGCGGGGAGTTCAAAGAGCACCCGCTTATCGGGGCCGAAATATTGAAGATGCTCGGCGGGTCCCCGAATCCGATGTGGAAAGCGGATGCAAAGACCATGTTACAGGCGTGCGGATTGTCCGTGTCGCGCGTCGAAATGAAGGACGGACAGATAACGATTGAGTACAATGGCGAAAATAGCACCATCGGATAGGCAGAGCCTCTTGGACATCGCGGTACAGACCAGCGGCGGCGTCGAGGCGGCCTTCGACCTCGCGGCGGCAAACGACGTGAGTGTCTCGGAACCGCTGGAAGCAGGGGCGCAGTTTCAAACTGCGCCCGTGGCTGACAAGATGGTGCTGGAAAGGTACACGGCCCGGCAGATACGCCCGGCGACGGAATTGTCGGACGAAGAAATCGAAGCCGCTCCCTTCGGCGGCATCGGCTATATGGGAATTGAAGTTGATTTTATGGTGCGATGAGAACAATAGCGGAAATAAAGGAGTCCATCGAGGCGGACTTCATGCGCAACGAAACGGCGGCGAAACTTTACGGCTTTACGGCCGGGGACAGTTTCGCGGCCTTCTTCGGGAAACTCTCCGTCGAGAGCGTGCTGTTCTACCTCTTTGCAGTTGCGGCGTGGACGCTGGAGAACATGTTCGAATCGTTCCGCAGCGAGGTGAACGCCAGTATCGACAAAATGAAACCGCACCGCCCGAAGTGGTACCGGGATATGGTGCTGGCCTATATGAAGGACCGGATGCTGATCCACGACACGGACGAATACGACACGGCGGACATGACCGACGAGGAGATCACGGCCGCGCGGGTCGTCAAGCATGCCGTCGCCGACGAGAGCGACGACGCCTCGCTGCTGACGATTAAGGTTGCGGGGGAACAGGGCGGCCGCCGTTGTCCGCTCGACGCGCAGACCGAAAGCCAGCTCAAAGCCTACATCGCCGAGATCAAGGACGCCGGGGTGCGGACGTCGCTGGTGAACATCGCGCCCGACCGCTTCAACTGCGAACTGGACATCTATTTCGACCCGATGCTGCTTGCCTCGGCGGTCGAGAGTACCTGCCGCGAGGCGATACGGAATTACATCGAGAACCTGCCCTTCAACGGCGAATATACCAACATGGCACTCGTGGATCAGTTGCAGAAGATCGACGGCGTGAGGATACCCGAACTCCGGAGCGCAACCACCGTCGCCGCAGGGGAAAGCGTGGTTACTGCGATTGACGCCCGGTGTGTTCCGGCGGCGGGATATTTCGAGATGGGCGATATCAAACTGAACATGAAGGTCTACAATGGGTAAGTACGACATCAACGTGAAACGGCTGGCTCTGCTCCTGCTGCCGACATTTTGGCGCAAGCCGGGATTCGCGGCGCTGGCTTATGCCGCGGTGTCGCCCCTGCAATGGCTGCACACGCAATTCGTGTTGTGGAAACACGATGCCGAGTACCGGGTTCAGAAAAACGGTCAGGTGTGTCATCTGCGGGCTGTGCTGAACGATATGTTCGACCCCATCGACCGCCGTATCACGATCACGGACAATGCCGAGAACGTCGGATATATCATCCTGCACCACCGGGACACCGACCAAAGCGTTCGGCTTCCGGCCCGCGGTTCCGGCCGGGCCGTGATACTGAACCGCCGAGGTTACGGCGGCGTGAACGGCTACGATTTCTGGGTGAACCTGCCCGTCGCGTTGTACGGCAAAGTAGACCTCGCCCAAGTGACGGGTGTTGTGAACACCTACAAATTGGCATCAAAACGATTTTCGATAAACTTCATTTGAAATGAAACAGATACACGGAAGATACCTCTTGCAGCCGAACAAGGACTTTCCCGCCGACTGCGAAATGCTCGACTACCTGCAAACCAACGCGCACGTCGTGTCGATTATCGGCAACATCGCCGGAAACAAGGCCGTGCTGCTCGGATGCGACCCGATGGATAACGGAGCCCGCCGGGCCGAAGGTTACGTATTCCTGCACACGCGGGAGCACCCCGAAGGGGAGGTGCTGTATTGGGAAGGCGGCGCAATCGGCAGCGGCATGTACCTCAAGCAGGAGGTGATCTCCGTGCAGGCGCAGGGCTACGACTATCCGCAGGCATACGTGAGGCGGTCGCTCGCGCCCGGCGTCGGCGATGAAAACTACCGCTGGGAAGATTTCCGCGAGGCCCAATCGCTGCCCACCCTCGACGAGGAACTGGCCGCCCTGCGCAAGACGCTCGCCGACATGAAGCCGTCGCCGCTGGGCATGGTCGAAATGTGGGCCGGGCGCGAGGTTCCCGACGGGTATCTGCTCTGCGAGGGGCAGCAGCTCCGGCAGACGGAGTACCCGGAACTGTTCGCCGCCATCGGTGCGGCCTTCAACAACGGCTACGACTGCAACGGCCGCCAGCTCACGACATCGGCGGGCTTCTTCCGTCTGCCCGACCTGCGCGGCCGATTCGTGGTCGGCTACTACGGCAGCGACGAGGACTACAAGACCCTCGGTGCGGTCGGCGGCAAGAAAACCCACCAGCTCACCGTGGAGGAACTCCCCGCGCACGATCACGGGCTGTTCCTGCAGCACGCGGGAAAACGTTTCACGGGCGGCGGCTCGGCGAATGCGCTCAACGAGGGCGACGGCCGCACCTATTCGACGGGCGGGAACAAGCCCCACGAGAACCGCCCGCCGTATTATGCGCTGGCTTACATCATGCGAACGAAATAACACGAGGACGCAATGGCAATTATCACACGGCCACAACTCCGCAAATGGTTCGGGAAAGGGAAATATCCCACGGCCGCACAATTCTCGGACGTTTGGGATAGCTTTTGGCACAAGGACGAGGACAAGATCGCCATCAGCGGCGTCGATGGTCTTGCGGAGCAGCTCAACAGCAAATTATCCGCGGCCGATGGGCGGAAACTCAAAGAAACCGTCGAGCAGACCGCTGGCGACCTCGCGCAACACAAAAAGGAGTCGGACGAGGCCATCGATCAACTCCGCGAACAACTGGATAACCTGCGGTCGGTCGTTGAGAACGACTGCGTGCAGCGAACTACCCGCGTAACCCTTCAAGGAGGGTCTCCGGCGGATTTGATAGGCAACAAATAAACACAAAATACAATGGAAGACAATCAAGCATTGGCGGCGTTGGAGCAAGTTCTGCTGGCGGCTCGCATCGCACACACAACCGGAACCGAGGCCGAATGGACCACGGCGAACCCCGTTCTTCTCAAAGGTGAAGTCGGATTTGTGGAGGGCACGTCCCCCGTGAAATTCAAGGTCGGCGACGGAACGAAAACTTGGTCGGCGCTCGGCTGGGGACAGCCCACCACGCTTGCGCAGCTCGCGGCCGACGCCACACACCGCCTTGTCTCGGATACCCAGATCGCGAGCTGGAACAATAAGGCCGAGAAAACGCCAGCCACGCATGCGGCCGACGGTCTGATGTCGGCGGCCGACAAGACGAAGCTCGATGGCATCGCCGCAGGCGCGAACAACTACCAGCACCCGGCGACGCACCCGGCGACGATGATTGTCGAGGATTCGGGCCACCGCTTCGTCACAGATGCCGAAAAAGCCAAGTGGAACGAGGAATATACCATCGAAAAGGTGGCGACAGAGAGTGGATTCGCATCGACGTACCACCTGAAAAAAGGTGCCAACAAAGTTGGCGTGTCAATCAATATTCCGCTCGATCGGGTGCTCAAGTCGTCATCCATCAAGACCGTGGTGACGGCCAATTCGCCTTACTCCGGGGCCAAGCCCGGCGACAAGTACATCGAGTTCCTCTTCCAGAACAACAACACCCCGCAGTACCTG